>Ga0181612_159432_pt1 | contig 31390 bp, 19 predicted proteins | sample HoacroProtozoa21_FD_119630 | JGI IMG/M metagenome (GOLD analysis project Ga0181612, IMG submission 119630) | Hoatzin crop microbial communities from Cojedes, Venezuel. Combined Assembly of Gp0051906, Gp0051904, Gp0051908 | reverse complement strand
CTGCCCAGCTTCCCCCCCACTGGAACACAGCATGACAGCATGTGGTATGGAATACCCTGCTCTGTTTGGCCAGGTGGGGTCAGCCCGCCCAGCTGTGCCCCTTTCTGGGTTCTGGTGAAAATTAACCCTGTCCTGGCCAAACCCAGGACATATAGGAACTTTTTTTATTCATCAGTCCTCCCAGTCAAAGGGAAAAGGTTTGAATGGGCCTGTGGAATCTGCTGAATCAACATACACCTACAACACTGGTGACACAGCCAGGGGTTTGGTTTCTTAGGCCATGTGAATATCTTTGAGAAACTTGTTCTGCTGGGAGCTGATGGGATCCGTTTGACAGAGTAAAGAAAGAGTATCTTCCATCAGAGCCTGGCCAAGCTGGTAAAAGAGGCTTTAATCTAAACATGCTGAGTGAGGGGAACCTCAATACATCTCACTGCTACCAGCTTGATGTTGGTCCCAGCAGTAGATACGCAGAGCTTGGAGAAGGATCACAGGTCAGCGGGAGAGCACCTGAAGGGCAGCACAAAGAAACTCCAGTCAGTAACTCAGTTGCAGCTGGGCCCCAGCTGCAGTGCCTCTGTGTGAATGCATACAGCATGGGGAAACACAAAATCACAGAATCACACAATGAGAGGGGTTGGAAGGCAACTGTGGAGATCATCTAGTCCAACCCCCCTGCTGAAGCAGGTTCACCTACAGCAGGCTGCTCAGGAACTCGTTAAGGCAGGTTTTGAATATCGCCAGAGAAGGAGACTCCACAACCTCCCTGGGCAGCCTGTTCCAGTGCTCCGTCACCCTCGAATGGTGTTAGGATTTGGTACTGATAGTAATAATAAATTTTAAAGTCTTTAAATATCATGTAAAATTAAAAGTAATTAGCAACTTTATCTGAAGAAAGATGAAGAAGTCTTGAGCTTTATGGTATGATACAATGCCGTTGAAACAATCAAAGAATGCAAGAAAAAACATTGTGTGCTTTCATGCAAAATCAAAATGCTAATCTGCAATGCTTATTTATTTTCATAAACCAAGTAAAAATAGTACCTTATTTGGAAAAGTATCACATGCTAACATGATACGTGGTAATATTAAAAAGTTAATAAAACATGAGTACAGGAGGGCATATGAAACAATAAATATACAGTTTTCATTTGTATTTTACTGAGTTAATACATTGTTTCATAAAGTGCTTCCAACCATGTCATTGATTTACAGGCTTACGCAAGTGGTTTTTTTTTCTTTTAAATATACATGGTTTATCTGTACTTTATAAAAAACATTTTCAGTAGATGAAAATATTGCATAGCACAGTGCTCTATTAAAAGGTAAAGCAAGAATATTCCTTCACTATTCTAGCTATGTAACAAGCTGTAAGTCAGTCAAACACATAAACAACACTATGCTCATTCCTCTGCCTGCCTCCACAACTCACTGGGTTTAAATGGTATCTCTTCGTTTTTTGCTTGCATTAGTAAAAAGACTCATTAATCAGAAACTTTTTCCCCCAGTATGGCAATAAAGTCAAAAGAATGATTGGCATTACACAGAACACTCTGTAACATACACACAGGAATATAGGCTCTCATTGGGCACAGCATATTAAAAAAACCCAAAACAAAATACTCTACATCTTTGGTCGCGCTATATAGGATGAAGGAATGATCAAGAAAAGAACCATGCATAATGCGTAAGGAAGTGGCAGCAACTGGAGAGAATGTGAGGTTTCTGGAGTCCCAGCACAAACAGAAGGAATCAATTCTGGGGAACTCTGACAATCTGCCTTATAGCTTTGGTGAAAGGTTATAGATGGCACAATCTCGAGTGAAGTCACTTTTGTGCCACAGACTGCTGTGAGGGTTTGTTGGGACAGAATTGTTGCATTTGTGCACAGCCTGTGTGAGACACTCGAGCAGCCGGTATCACTACTCGGCTGCATTATATGCAGTAAGACTAGTGAAACTGGCTTTTTCATGAAGCTTGCTTTTATTAAAGTGCTGTTGGAGAACTTTTTGCCGTTGTGTCCCAGTTCAAGTCTCTCTGCCACCCACCACAGGGATAATCCTATTCCCGACAATTTTGGATGTACCATAACTACCACATGCAGTAGACTATCATTTTACAGAACTAACAATGTTTTAACATTGCATTCTCAGGCTGAGGTGGGCTGTTCATTCTAACTGTATCATCTAACTATAAAGTCAACTGAATTCTGTAGAGTAGAATGAACTACAGTGCACACAAAAATTTAGAAATAAATAGACATGATGTATGTTGGAAACACACCGTTCATGCAGTTAGGTCAGTCATAGGATGTCTTAAGTAAATAAATAGTGGTAATAAGTAGCATTAAAAATTACTGAAATGGAAGAATTAGGCAGCAACATTGATATTTTAATATAGTTAGGTGGAAATGTTAAGGGGACAAAGAAAATTAGCAGTAAGTGGAGAGAATGGTTTATACTTTGAGAGCAGAGACAAAGGTTTTCATGGGAAGCAAAGGCTGAGTACCCACAGGAGAGGCCCTAATCCAGAAAGATACTTATTTTAAAGAGAAGATTTTATGTCACATTTACAATTTACAACAAGCTGAAATATTTTTCTTTCATAAGGGAAGAGTAACTGCATTTTTTTTTCCTTTGTGTGTTATATATGAGGTGCTTAAAAACCTTTTGGTTTTTGTGGTTTCCCCAGCCGCCTTCATCCTCAAAACATCAGAAGTTAATTCCGGTTTTGCTGGAGGACATCTTTGTGGATGCACCTCCTGTACCTTAATTGAACTGATAAGAGAGGAGGGACTGAACATTTAATAATACATTCTTCATTCAAAAAATTAATGAAACAAGAGTATGAAACATTAATGGAATTACTTCATGTTAAACTATCCAGAGAAGGGGCTAAACATAAAGGGCCTCATCATTCATGTGACTGTATAGGCTAAGTGCTCTATTTGGATAGAAGGGGATTGGAGGAAATCCGGGCTGCACTAGACATTATTTCATCTCTAACCCCTAGAAGAGGCTGAGCCGTTAACACCCACTTGTCTGAGGCCAGGAAAGGTTTCAAAACATCAAACTGAAGGCTAGTTATTTTGAGCTGAGGGACTTCTCAGATCAAAAGCTGAGCAGAGGAAGGAAAAGTAAGTGGGCTAAAAGCAAGAGAAAAAGATGAGAGAGAAGGTATTTTCTTGGCAACAGAGCTAGCTCAGTGGTGTCCAGTTTGGATATTTTGAAAGCAGAATTACTTGTGTGCAGTTTGGATCATCTCTGTTCAAAATAAAACAATTTCTGTTCATTATGAATAGAAAGGCACCCAGAAGCTGGGGCATTTCTCTTTTGGCTGTAGAAATCTTAATCACTGTAAAATCCTGATTCTGCTATGACTTTGGATGCAGCAGTATTTGTTTCATGCTAAGCTGACAATTTCTATCTGATTCACCACAAAAGACATCTGGTATAGGAAAAGTTCCTACCTCTGCTAGCCTACATAGAAAGAGCTGGACGGGTGCTAGCGACTTGATTTCTAGACAATTTTCTTCCACTGATGACAGAGCAACAGCTGATGACCGAGATGGGAATTATAAGAGGTTGTAGATGGTGGATTTGTGTATAACAGTGTTGTGGCAATTTACAGAGATGTACAAACTGCCAGGTACAAAAATAAACATTTTAAAGTTACTTCTTAAGAGTATTTTGCCATAAGCATTACTGCATTGCCTATCAGTTGTTCAGCAGGAAGTTGTTTGCTCAGGAAGACTGGCAGGCAAGTGCCCTGCTGGTGCCAAAGCAGTGATTCTTTGCTTACTTGGTTTATACCTTACGTTCTCCAAAGAACTCTCAACTTGTTTCACTTCCCAATGTTTTATTTAAATCTCAGTGAGACGATGGTGCATGGGAAAAGACCTCCTATTTCATGGCTGATCCTCCTTTCAAGTCTCCAGGCTCAAAGAGAATTGCACAGTATTATGTGACCCTTTGCACTGATGGTTCTGTCAAAGCTTTGGCCGCATACTGCCCAAGTGGTCAGTAATTAAGTGATCTCTACCATGATTTCTGCAATATTATCAATAGCCTGAGAAATACAGCTCTTTCATTAAAAAAAAAAAAGGCAGAAAAACACACAAGAACTTGGTTTTGTTTAAAATCTTTTTCTACTTTACTCCTCATGCTAAGAAGTTTGTGACAAATATTATTTTCCCAGATGACACTTGTACAGTAGGTCTATGGGAAATGTCAGCTAGAGAAAAAAAACTCCCACATTAATGTGCATTCTGAAAGCCTTCTCATTATTTCTCATGCCAGCTAGGAGCTTACAAAATAACAAAATAGAATGCAGACAATAAAATAATGCAATTAAGTTCATAAAAAGTTGGGGTGCTCCAGAAATAGCAGAGAAAAATTGCACACAATATTTATGTATATATGATTCCCTTAAGAAAGATGGGGTACGGATTTTATGCACACTTTATGTTCTTATCACTCAATGTGAAAAAAAGAAATTAAGGTGATACTGTGTTACAGAACAATATACAGTGATGAGTACAATGGAATCCGTCAGAGGTCATCTTTATGGACCCTTTCAAAATAAATTTCTGTATGGGAACTGCAGTAGGGACAAAAAGGAAAGTTCAGAAAATATCCCCAAATTTATGAGATTTTTAAAAATGCATGAGAGTGATTTCTGAATCTTTTTAGCAGATTAGATTACATCTAATGTTTGCAAGAAAATCTTCTTTCCCAAATTTTTGTCCTGAAAGAGACAATGAGCATGTGGTAGAGAACCTTTTTCTTCACACTAGTTATGATCATATGGGCCTCCAGCTATTCTTCTGTTAGTCATCTCTTTCTAGTTTACATAAACCTTTCTCTTACAGAAACTATTCCCTACCCTCAATTGTCTAGATCATTACGCACAGATCCAAGGATGGACTTCCAGGGGGAATGCCACAGTGAACAGGAGCACTATATACACAGTACTAGTCCCCTGCAAAATTCTGAATGCCCAGTATGTCTGTCCCATCCACCCTGCTCTTAGGAATATAAAACTGTGAAGTTTCATAAACGTGCTGGTCCAGAAAGTAAAGCACAGTATGACATATTACAGAGACTCTGTGCAATTTTCTTTAGCAAGACAAGTTACTGTAATCTATTCAAGGGATTTTTCTTCAGATATTATTTTAACAAGGAAGGTTCAGAATGTTCCTGATACCAAAATCAAAAAAGGGTCTAGGGTAAGGAGAAACATTCTTTTAACTATCTTAAAAATAATCTAATTTAAGCTTAGAGCACAGAACAGAATCAAAGATAGCCAGTTCAAGAGATTATGCTCATCCACACAGGGAACAAAAAGATGTGTGACCTGGATGGCCAGTTAGAGGTAAGAGTCCTTATAGCTTTGAGATTAGAAAGAAAATAATTGCACAGCAGCTATTGACAGAATATCATTAAGAAACTTAGTGAAAATCATTTCAAATAAATTAGAATACACTTGCATGTTGCCAAGTGGCATTTATCTAAATAGTGCAGGGTGCCATATCACGAAGTGGAACTCAGTTTCATGTGAATAGCTATAGCTACTCAGGAAAATCTCTTTTTTTCTATGATAATAAACTCACCAATAACTGTTACCCTTAAAATTATGGGGCTCTTAATCAAAAGAAAGGGTTGAGTCCCCACCACATGTACACAGATATGTTACAAAATTTATGTCACAAGCAACAGAAATAAATACTGAATCTCACTGGATTTAGCGAAATCATTCTTTCTGTTTTCTGTTGGAGCATTCCTTGAGAAAAAGTCTCTCTATCATAAACACAGTATCATAAATCTAAGCAGTAGAGAAATATTTAGTTAAAACTATAATAATATACATACATATTAACACATATATATCATTACAGCTTCTTGGTATTTGTCTTTTTCTTTCTTAGTGAGCTATCAACTTTTTTTTTTTCAGAAACCATGAAGTTTCCTCAAGTGAAGTTGTAAAGTTCATGCAGTCATAAAACTCCAAAAAAGAAGTCTCAGAGGAAATGTAGCTAAGAATTTTAAAATAAAATTACTTTTTAAGTTAATAAAATTTAAAATTTAAACTTCAGATCACAGAATTTTATGTAGCTAAGAATTTTAAAATAAAATTACTTTTTAAGTTAATGAAATTTAAACCAGATCATTTAATATTTAATCCTTACTATATTTAACAAGTAAACATAAATGAGACTCCATACAGATTATGGAAATTAGCAACAGAATTAGCAACACAAAGCATATCTAAGGAAGAAAAAATCAGCTCTTTCCCTAACATGCTACAAATGATGACCAATAGTCTTAATTTTAAATCATTTGAATGGGGTTTAGATGCTACAGTAGGGACCAATCAAGTAATAAGACACCATTATCTCTGTCTTCCAAACAGTCCCTCTTTATCTTGTGTAACCTCCTCAGCTTTGCTTGTCGGATCTGACTATAGCATTCTAAGTAAGGACATATTTATATTAAAGAAGTGGGATTACATTTTCAACCCATTTCTTCACATCCTGTTGCTCTTCACCATCCTAAGAGCATTTTTATTTTAGCCTAACATTAAGGACTTTATAGAGACCATTTTAGAAGTTGTATTAAATTGTAATTTGTTTCTTCTTGTTACTTTGCCGACATGCTGGAAGAATGCCAGCAATTACTCACAGGTATTTATAAAATGAAATTTTTCTTTCAAAACATACAAATTGGCATTACTAGGAATGAAAACCCCTCATGCACCAAATCATGAGCAACATGCCCAGATAGCTCAGAAAAGTACTTCACAAGTCTGTGTTCTACAAAGACTATGCGAGCACAAAAGTGGTAGCTGTAATTGTGAGGGGTAACTTTGCTCATAAAAACAAGTAAAGCAGAAGACACTGCAAGTTACTTACAGGGAGTTAGCAAAGGTCCAAGTGTGTGTGATGCACATCCCCAGTAGTTCCTCTGCTCCACAGCAATGTCAGTCATGGATAGCCAGTCCTACGTGTCTGAAAATCCACAGCAAAGAGTGTTGACTGGCAGTGCTCTGGGAGTTACTTTGCTTTTAGGAGGCTGACTGCATTCTTTGTGCTTTTGGCAGCATCACTGAAAACAAAAAGCATTCTTGGATCTGAATTTTGTTTTCAATTGTTGAAAATGATTTCTGAATCCAAAAGAATATAGCTTTGCATCTGTTAGGATCTACAATGTTGAAAAGATCAAAAACTTATTTTGCCTGGTAAACTGAGCAAACACAGTATGGACGTTAAAGAGAAAACGTCTATAGAAAATACACTTTTAGATGTTAAATCTTTGAAAGTGTGCATGTCTTAGTTTAGAAGAAATTTAACATACTTTCCCATTAAGTTTTATTTATAATTTTTAAATTGTCTGTGTATATTTTGGGGTACATTCAAAATTTAACTCAAATTTGAAAAATATAACTAGCCTGCTTCTGTGCTGTGATATGATGTGATTAACTGCTTCTCCTGTTGACAAAAACTTAACTACTTTCAGTGTAATGTTTTTCTAGTGACTCAGATGTAACCTTGATCACCCCTTCTTCTCTTAAGTCCTCAGAACACTCTTGTCACAGGCAGCCATACTTTTCCAGAATAATACTAAACAGCTTGAGAACTTATTCAGTCTTCAGTTCTAACTATATCATTTTCTGCTGCCTCTGATCAATGTCGAGTACTGCTTTACCCTGGTGTATTGTTTTCTTTCCTGCCCGTATTTCTGAACAAGTCTATTTAGATAGTCTGTTTCATGAATTTTAACATCAAACTCTATCCTTACCTGTTTTGCCTTAAAAAAAAAATAAGCTTCCTGGAATCCCATAACATCCTAACTTCAGAGCAGCTGTCTACCTAGTAAAATAAAGACATAACTTCATTATCCCTGGTTAGCTAAACCCAGCTAGCACTGGAAACAATAGCCCACAAAGAAGGGTGCAGCACAAGGTTTGTGATGCAGGAGTCCACAGGACCCTTTTTCCGGGATCCTTGGAAACACTGCAATTTTGTTGTGGAAGGCCAGCACAGCCCTTGATCTGACCACATAAAATTGAGGAACTACTCTTTCATGAGGGCCTTCTTCAGTATTCCAGTCTCAAAACTACTTTCTTCCTAATTGTATTTAACATATGCACTGTCTCTGCCACTGCAGATCCCACTCGCTATCCTGAAACAAAAGCAGGTGCTGTGAGTACTGCCACATATTTTGTTAATAACTATATTTATCCCAAAATCCCACACTGCAGTATCATAATTTTTTACTAAAACATTTTCAGCACTGTTTATGTAATATCACTTATTTATCCTCATAAGAGCTAATATAACACCTGCCAAATCAGGCAGAAACAGATATCTTCTGTTTGTGATAACATGTCTCCGACCTGTAAAAACGCATATGACATCTCAGTGCAGAATTATGACACAATTTTCCCGTTTTGTATGTTTCCTTCTCACACTTCCACTTACTCCTGGTTTACACTCTGAAACAGTTCTATGAAGTCTCTACCCCTTTTAAAAGCCAGATAGAGCTCGATGGTTGAATACTAAGCTGGTTTTTTTAAATTTAGTATTTATTGTTCTCTAAATGAAAATGTTTATTCTGTTGTAAAATTCTATTAAAATCTTGAACACAGTACAGTGATGAGCTGCTACACTTATTATGTGCATATAAAACCACATATATATTTATATATGCTAATTCATTTAGAACACCCCTTATTTAGGAAATGTATTATTCATTATGATCTCAATAACTACTAAAAAACTAAAAAGCAATGCACTACTAACCACTATGAAAGTAAAAATACTGTATTTCCTAAAAATATTCTTTAACAGGCATAAACTCTGCAACATCCATTTTCCTGACTTTATTTATTTAGAGACTAAATCTAAAAATCTCATTGATTTCATTTGTTTCTATTTCCATCACATTATAAAATAAGTGAAAGGAGGTCATAGGCCATGTTCTCAGCTGGCAAAAAATGGCATAGCTAACAGAGAAATGTTTTATGCTAGCTGACAATCTAGCCCCATGTTTCTAAACATTACTCGCTATTTTAAAACATATTTTTCATTTAAAGAATATGAGCCAATGGAATATGGAATATATACACAGAAGACTGTGGAGCATACTGCCTGTAATTACAGAAATTAATGTCAGATTAGTACCTAGTATTAGTCTTTGCTAAGATAATCGATGTTCCTTCTAGACAAAAGAAATGCAAAAGATTTCCTAACTGCACTTTAGAACGCAGCCTAATACAGGGCTACATGGGAGTAACTTTTTACAGTGGAATTTATAGAAGAAAGTATGTAGGGAATTCGCTGAAGAGGAGATGGTGACACACTACGTTGAAGGAGAAATAGCCAAGCTAAAAAGAGGCTATATATAGGATTCATAAAGCAGTGGTGAGGGGATAAATCATTAACACATTAAAACACATTAACAGTAACACGTTAAAAAATGGTCTTCATAATTAGGAATAAATGAGTCAAAGCTGGGATGAAGTTTTCAACACAGTGAAGGACCCGAATATCCAGAGAAGAAAATCACTCTGAAGGCTGGACTGATTTTAATGGCATGAAATTTAAAAGTACAGAATACAGAATAACATATTTAGAGACTAAATGTGGAGAATGTTTCTGCAAGATCAAGCTAAACTCCTGAGTGGGTTAAATTTTTAGAATTGTTGTTATGTAAATACTTAAAGCCTGGAGAAAGATGTTGCAGTACATGGGAATGACACTTTTTAGTGACAACTTTGGAGGCACGAAGTCCAGAGCATGTGGTGCAGGAGTACAAGTTCCTTCCGCTTGGAAATGGGTTCTGACTGGAATCTCATTCGAGATCTTGGACTAAAAGGGATTTATCACTGTCACGTTGTTTGCACTTTTCTAAGTCCCCTTCAGATCAGCTAATCCCATATCTGGTAGGAAGAAACAGGCTACTTCTGTATTTGCTAGCTTGTCAGACTTCCTCTGATGCTCTGGCAGCTAATACCACGCTAAAACATGAGATTGGTAGGACTTGCTTTGACTTTTCTTTATCCCTGGCAAAACAGATTTGAAGAACTAGGCTGAGCAGCCACTGCTTTGCAGCTACAAATCTGACTGCTGGGTTTGAGCATTTGCTGGAATGTTCTTCATCAATGTCATAATTTTAAATTTTCTGCTTAATTCATCTACCAGCCATAACTGATCATATTCTATAGCAAATAACCTATTAGAAACATACATTGGTATGAAGTTTTTTTATAAAAATATGTCACACCAAAATCTTACATTGGGATTCGTAAACAGAAATCCTTTCTTCCACTTTAAGTCTACCTGCTCTGCCAAAATTTCCTTCTCAAATAAATTTCTTCTTCCAGCATCAGTCACTCCTTTATCTCAGCTCTTGCAATGCTGTATAGAAAAGGTCAGCTCCAAGCAACACTACTTTGTGGCCTTCTCTTTACCTAGTACTGGATATCTCTTCTCATCTCTGTTGGATGCAACAGTGCTAGTTTCTCCTCTTTCTGAAGTGGCTTAGGAAAAGCACTCTTCTCCATTTCAGAGTCTGCTTCTTTGCTCCATTCTTATTTAGAAAAAGATGAAGCGTAAACATCAGCAGCTCATTTAACATAACACAGCACAAGTTCCTTGGTACCCAAATATACAAATCAAAGCCAACACTGGTAATGTTTTTTTGCAGCTGAGATGATATGTTAAAGAAGGATACTTTATGTTCCCCTACTTTAAGAGAAATGCCAGATAAAATTGCTACTGCTTAAATGGTGCCTGACTGAAGATCTTGTTAAGACGTGGAATAGACAGAGCAATAAAAAGGATATTCCCACCTTGTAACTCAAATCTATACTACTGAAACTAGTTGAGAATGAAAAGTCTGTCTACATGTTAAATCTGCACTGGACATCTCACCTTTCCTCCAAAACTGCCAGGTGCTGTACTTGGCAACACTGGTATCAATCCATTGGATATCCAGTTGTATCTACCTGCATTTTCACTCTTTTTTCTAAGCAAATACCTGGCCTGACAGTGTTTTTCCTCTACTTTCTCTCCAGAAATTTATTCAACAGGTTTTTAATAACTTACCTTCTTCCACTAACATTAGTTATGCTTTCTTTTCTTCACATTCTGTCTTTAAATCTTTTATCCTCCTCCACAGTTCCTGATTTTTCTTCAGTAACCATTTGTATTTCTTTGCATTACATCTCATGTTAGAAGCATATTCGTCCTCTCCTCCTCTTTCAGTCTTTATCTTAACATCAATCTTTATTTCAGTCTTTATCTTTTTCCTAAAAGTCATTCTCAGTTTCCACATACTTCCTTTTCCAAAGATTTCTAATCAGTTCACTAATCCAGAAAGCTATATTTCTTTCTTCTTTCTGGAGATTATTCATTGTTCAGTTGTTCTTGCTGTCTGTCTGTGTTACACTCAGCTTGCACTGAGCCACCCAGCTCAGCGGCAGCTGTTAGTTGTTTCGGGAAAACCTATGCATATATGATGAGATTATATCCAAGTAGCAGTAAGAACCCTAACACTCCTTGCATCCACACATAAAACATCTTAATGTTTGCTAAAGAAGTCTAACAGGCATAAAGCAGCCAGGGCTCCAGTTCTGCAGTTGCACCAGTATGCTCAGGGAGAGCTAGAGCTCAGTTTTACATAGCTGCTTCTGTATGTTTAGATGCTGTGACTCAGCTGGGAATGAAAGACAACTAGGAGATGCTAAGGACTCTCACTTTCTGCAGCTTTTGGTCTGCCTCACGATAAGTTTCACGTCAGCTCAAAACACTGAAGAACATATACAAATTTCCACTAAAATTGCAGTCTGTTGCAGCGGATCTTGTGAGTGATTGAAGTCCCTTCTTGTTTAGAAAGTTCCTTTACTATATTTAACTGTAACACTCCGGAGAGGCTTTGCAGGAACTGACAACATCAGATGTAGAGGCAAATTATGAAGTATGCCAGATGATGAGGGATGAAACTGCCTACACATGAAGGAATACTATGTGAATCTGCCCGTTCTGGTCAGATCTGAGCTCTACAGGGTATAGCAGCGGTTCCTATATCTTTCACAACCCAGTCCAATGCTGTGTTACAAAAAGCAATCTGGACATTTTCTTCCTGCTAATAACTCCAGCAGGATCTTGCCTGTATAATTAAAGAGCAATACAGCAACTTTAAATTTAACCACTTAACATTTAATTTACTAGCCATGAGTATATATTTTGGTTTTTAATGTTAAATTAGGTGAGTAAGTTTTACAGTTTGTGTTGTGATAATACAATAAAATTCTGGTCAAAATAACCACAGAATGTATATACAAGGTGAAGACACTGTATCATAGACGAAAGAGCCCTCTACCTCAATGAATAATTCATTTCTGAACCATGGAGATGATAAAAATCTGAGAACAATAAATAGATATAATCTACACCACAAAGCTTGGGAGTGCTGAGTGGGGGCTACTCACTTGAGCTCAAAGACAGCGGAAACAGTTCAGTTCTAGCTGCCCTGCTGAAAATGCCAAGGCTTTTATCTACTGTGTTAATATAATCACAACTATGATCACGATCACTTCAACCTCAGGTGCAAAGAAAATACTACAGCAGAAAAGCAGCCGTGAATTGTTTCTAAGCCAACTAAAGAAAACAGGTAGAACATGTTGCTAATCCAAGTTGATGACAAGAGCGTGGAAAATTAAAAGACCTTTACTCCAAAAAGATGTTCAGTGGCTGGAGGCAGAGAATGTAGGAAATTTACTGTGGGCTGTAATAATTGCTATCTGCCCTGGGAAATGGCATTAAGGCCAGAGCAGTCATGGCTCCATGCAAGCACATCCTCTAATTATTGAAAAACCTGTGTAGAGTCTCAATGTTAATCAGTCTCTCAGAGACTTCAGCTTTATGTGGTTAGTGCAGATTTATGGCATTTTTCTTTTCTTGTTATTAAAACTGATATTTCACAAGGAAGAAACTATCTCCAGACAACTGTTAAAATGCAAAGTTTCAGTCATAAAAGAGAACTGCAGGATTATTCTGAGACTATTCCACAGAGAACCCAAACAAGATGGGTAAGAAACAAAACATCAAAGACACAAGGAAAAATGGAAAGAGATGAGATTTTAAAATATTAACTAAAGATGCAACAGTTGGCCTATAGATTCAAGAGGTTATAGTGTAATTAATTAAGTGCTTGTTACAATTAGGGAAATAAACAGTGCATATAATAACGCAACATGAATAATACATAACTATAAAAAAAGTAAAACAAATTGAGAGGTTTGCATGGCCACATTACCAGAGTTATTTGCATTACTGTATCAATGATATCATCAGAAAACAAACCAACCTAGATCTTTAAATTCTATCACACGGCCACAGTTTGCTTTCTTTTACTAGTGCTGCAGTAATAGTATAATGTACAATTTCTGATTACCCCACTGGGATTATTCTAAATTATATTTTGGTCCATAATGCTGAAGTAATTTTGAAATACTACACACAATGGTCTTTGCCAAATAATATATTTAATCAATAGTGTTTCAGAGTTTCTACCAACTGTGTCTGTAAATTTCTGGCAGACAAAGTGGAAAAAGTTGTGTGTCTCACAATCTTTTCTCTTACTCTTACATATTACATCAACCCCTGCTTTCCAGAAGTACCTGCCACTTCATAAATAGTAGAACCCTGGGAAAGTTCACAGAAGTGAAACCATAAAAACTGCAAACTTCTATGTCACTGACAGGATTTGAGAAGGGCTTGAGGGGGGAAGATAGATGTGTTAGTCACACATCATTTAGTTGTTAGTTGTCACCATTTGGAAAAATATGAAATAACAGGTCTAATTTATCTACAGGTTTTAATTTACTAGTGATGGCTCATTGCTCTTCAGTGGCCTAAATTAGCATCAAAATAATCTTTCTGAAAAGACATGCATAAATACTGCATGAGAACTGACCATAGATTGTACTTGTAACCCAGAAGTGGCACATTTACTCTGTATAGAAAGACTGTGCAAGATACCAAATTATCTATATGGCAACAGGTAGTTCAAAAGATGTAACTGGAATAAGCAGTGGGAATGCCTGAATCAGAGCACAAGACTGGAATCAAAAACAGATATGTAAACTGACACCTGACATCAGCTCTTTATTTCACTTACAATGCTAATGCTTGGAAAGAAAATAAGGACTAAAATACCATGGATATATGGGCAGGAAAGATGCAGAACGATTTAAAGTATAAAAAATTGTATGAAAAAGCAAGCAATGTGTGTTCAAGAAGTCTCTCATCAGCATACAAAGCTCTTCGATAGAAAGACATCTAGGACACTATCTTAGACTAACTTCCAGTCCATAACCTTAACTGTGATGGTACGATAACTTAAATCCACTCGCATGCACTCAGCAGTGAATCACAGATGCAGTTTTTACTACCTGATTTACTCTGAAGATGCAAAAATCAGGCAAACAATGAAGAAAAATTAAAGCAGTCAAGTGCTTTATCTGCTGTAAAGATTATGACCAAGTCCACCTCACAACCAGAACACGTATTTCTCTTTTTGGATTGAATTTGAACTAACATCAGCTAATCTTGGGAGGAAAAACACGCAGTGTGATCAGCATTTTATTCTCAGAATGGCATTTGAAAAATGTATCCCCATATGAAGTAATTTGGCTGCTACCAACACAACTAATACTGCAATAATGGTTGCAATAGCAAATAAAAATAACAGGGGAAGCAAAGAAAGCTGCGCATGCTAGTGTGTTTGTGAGCCAGGCAAAAGTAATTAGACTGATGATTACTAATTACAGATTATAACTCATATGTCTATCAAAGACTAAAACCACTCTGTAATACTCTACTTGATGTTTTGCATATAACAGTTTAGATCTCTACATATTGTTACCTGTATATGTTTCTGTTTCTCAGTAATAGCTACCACTCTCTACCTCAGTAATAAGATGGATGTCCAGAAAACATTGAGGGATAATAACATGATGCTGAATTGCAACTGCATGCAGATTATATATTGTATATAAACATAGACATGAAAGTCTAGGTTTTCACATTTGTTTCTCTATCTGCATAAATTTAACTGTGCACTTGAATTCTTAAATGTTAACTTTTTTTAGCACATTAATTTTAAAACATGAAAAACTGAGTTTTACTGGGTGAAATATGATATGAAGTGTCACCATTATAAAATACAGTATTCCACAGTTATTACCACTGTTGCTACTTATAGTGTCTTAAACAATTGCTACAGAAATCCTGTAGTAGTATTTTAAAAAGGAGGAGAAATGCTTGATTTGTACGGGTAAATATAATTTGCATTCTCAAAACTGTTTTAATGCAGAGGAAAATTAGCAATAGTTAGTCAATTTAACTGTCAAATCATACATATAATTACCAGCTATATTTATCCTCTGCCTCAGCTATGCAAACATACAAAATTATAAGTGCTATTTATCTTACAATGCATTATTATCAATTAGTGGAAATACAGCTGACAGCATCAAAAATATAAAGAGAAAGCAAATTTTTCTAAAGAGTTATTTCACTGCTCTTCTAACCTGCCACTTACTGGCCTTATAATAATGAGAGATTATTCCACCTTTTAAAAAGAAATACAAGATTTTTTTGATAAGTAACTATCTAAATGAATGGAATCTTTTAAGACTGAATAGCAGGTTTGATTTGAGCTTCTTCACTTTTAAATGGAGCAGATACTCTGCAAAGACTCCAAACATTTAAATCAAAATTGTTCCATTAAGCACTCTGTGGCTATATAAGAACATATGTATGATTTTCATTTTATTTAATTAATTACTTAATTTTGATTCATTTTATAAGCCATCCACAATTTTATGTTGATACCCTAATTTTACCATTACTTGTACTAGATACTGTAAGTGGTGTCTTGATGTGTTTTCATGTACATAAATCAGTTATCTGAGATGAATGGAACTTGACTAAATCTTTCCTGGGAAGAACAAAATACATAACTCTTATTTAACTTCCACATGGATATGACTGTGCCATAACAAGTATGATCTGCTTTTCTGAGCATGCCTGGCTGTGTACTAAGTTTACAGTGTTTCTGGGTGTCCCTGTGGTCCTGCCTGCCTAGTCCCTGTGTGTAGCAATGCAGCATATTTTGTCTCTCTTCAAGAGATGATGTAAACGTACTGAGGAAAATTTACTAAGATAAAGACAGCAAAACCAAGGAACTGCTTTTATAGGAATAAGGCCCATTTTGCTATGCATTCAAGGAATAATCAAGAAGTAGCTGTAAACGAGAGAAAGAAACACCAGTAGCTGAAGGGGAACACTAGGTGCAAGGAAGAAGAATCACTAGCTCTTTGGAAAGATCTGCTTGAAAACAAACCAAATAACTGTCACATCTTTTTGTCCAGCTCTGTATATTGTTAAAATTAAAAACAGTGAAGTGTAGGATCTCTGCAATGCCTGTATTTCATACACTTCAATCATCACATTTCTCTGCTGCGGTACTTCAAGAATCTATGCCAATTAATTCGCAATTGAAAAAAGAAATACTAAAATCCTGAAGGCTCTTGGGGAACTTGTCTTTGCAATGAGTCCTCCCTGGTTGGACCTAGCTCCCAGAGGAGTGTGCAAGACAGGGAAACTGCATGCTAAGACTGTACAGAGAGACTGAAAGGCAGTGCCTAAGCTCTACTCGGGTTGAAAAGGGTAAGGATTTACTATGAGGCCTTAGCAAGAATTCAGATGCAGAGTTTAGAGGGTACACAAGAAGGCAGATGTTAAAATTACAAAATTAGGTGATTATAAAATTACAATGTAGGTGATTATAAAGTTACATTATGCAAGATTCTTAACCGTGACCTTTTTAAGAATTATGGCAGAAAAGGCTGGCTTGCAAAGCAGATAGGAGGAATTTTGTTGATTTCCATACTTGTTACCCAACACCACCATCCCAAGCCAATTCTACCATTTTTCTCTGCCTCTTTAGTTAGCCTTGGTTTAGCAATGCAGTCATGCTACTGCCAGTTCCAAATATACATCTGAACCCTTTCCCCCATCAGACTGAGCACCTGTAGCTAGCTCTTTCCATTCTGTATCCTGCAACAAGCCACTCCATTTTTTGTAATGTTGTCCTATGGCTTTACCAGTGACTACCGACCTTCAGTGAGCAGAGGCACAGGCACATCCTGGCTGAATCCTCCATACTGGGTTCTGAAGGCCAGGGTGCTGACATTACAGTGTGTCATCCAGCAGGAGATAATGTTGAATTTCACTGTGGATGTTAGCTTCTAATCTTTCTTGCATTAAACTCAAATTATCATCTTGAAAACTGCTGTAATCCATGTCCCAGCTGAGCTGTTACTAAACTACAATTTCAGTTCAGCTTGTTTCAAGAGAGAGATACTATGTACTTAGCCAAAACTATTTAAATAACATTGTTCAAACAAATTATCATTAACCACCCTGTAAGAACATTTATCTGGCAGCATTTAAGACAAAGCTGTTGTTGTTATGACACAAATGCAACAAACTGTTACAAATGTTTTGAAATCATAGTCAAGTCCAAAGAAAAGGAACCCTTAGCATCATCCTCCCTTCTTTCTGGAGCTGAGAGATTTAAAATTCAGAAAGCCTGCATATTTGTGGAAAAATGATGGTCAGGATAGAGCAAGGTAGACAATATGCCTGAATTTTCTACATCTGAGGAAACTGAGGTGTAAAAATGCTACATATATGTGTACTCCAGCTACAATACCGTGAAGCTGGTCCACAGAAGACCTGATGCCAGGAACATCCATTTTCAATAAACAGTGTGCTCTCCCAAAGCCTAATTCATAACAAACTGTCTGATACAAACTTCTGGTTCACGTTTGGAAAAGAATTTGACTCAACAGTTTTGGCCATGTGGCCACCAGAAGGTACAGGCATTGACGTCAAAGTCTACTGCAACTGCACATAAATACAACTTCAGCTATTACCATAGCAATAGGTCTTTTTCAGGATTTATGGTCCTAAACTGTCATTGCCAGGCACTATCTTCAATTTCACTCTCCAAAAGAAGTTACTCTGACTAGGTAAGCAAGCAGAAAAGGGGTAAGGCTAGACTGGACCAGTATTACCTTGAGTTACACTTAGATGTGCCTGTAGACTGAGGGACAATAAACGTCACCTTCACCTCCAAACACTTTGTTTTGAAGCAGATCTATAAAGAATGAGTGAAGCTGTTCTTCCAGGGACACAGGGACAGTGGCTTACGCTGGGGAACTCCTGCTCCCGTTCAGGACATCTTGGAACAAGTTTTAAATCTTCATTCTCTTTGCACAGTAGAGAAGAAAATCAGACAAATGTTACTGATTTCAACAGTGTATCATTCCAACAGAAGCTCTGTGCCCTGGCAGTACTTCACTGAATTCTCTGGCTTCACCAGTTCAGTTATTATTTTTGTATTATCTGGTAATTTAGATACAGTTATTGTAAATATTCTGTGTTAAATATTCTCTACACTCCCCAGAGTTTTGTACCCTGTTTTATACTTCTCCTGTTTTTATCAGTTGTCACCTATTGTATCTCAGTATTTTACTCTGGGGTGCTTCAATTATATATGAATGTGGTGTGCTTCACAGCAGCTAGTTTCCATTTGCCATCTAAATATCTTTGTACATTAATGGAGTGACCTACATTTAACTTTGCAGACAGTTGTGCAGATCTACTGTATTTCAGCTTTGGGGTTTTTTTTGTCTGCTTGCTATTATTTGATCATTGATTTCTAGCTGGTTTATCTCTGCTTTCCGAATCAAAAATAAAATGGGAAAAGGGAGGAAAAAGGGTTAGGAAAGAAGTCACAGAGCCTACCCTAAACCTGGAGGGAAAGAGGCTAGCTTGTGATATTAGAGGGCCCATCTGACCTAAGAAGTTTAGTCATACTGGCTCCCTTGGTGGAGTTCACGTACTTAAGCTCGGCAATTTCTTTAAAAAATGTCTATTACAAGAAAGAGTAGCTTGTCCGGTTTTAATGTCTTACTAGTAGCAGTAATTATTTGCAAACTTTGGTAGTACCCCACAAGACTTATTTTCACAAGTGCTTTGATCTCACAACTAAGTAGAAGCTGTTTTCCCAGTACTCCTGAAAATAAGACACTTGGAAAACAGAGCAGCAAGATCCCTGCTCTAAGAGTATTGCCTACACAGACAAAAGCCAGGTAAAGAAGGCAGGCATATGGACAGGCATTGACATTTATATGAATCTCCTTTGACTTATTTTCAGAAAATATTTGCAATGTCCAACACACATAAATGTGTTTGATACTTGTGTAACTTTTTTACATGAATATAAATACACTGAAGGAAAATCAAGTGTACCTTACATCATGCTTCCCTATGCTACTTATACAGTATCACAGGATAGTGAAATAGAATTATCAATTCTTATAACTTTGAGGTTGGACTGTAAGTCTTGAAATCACATGAAATACGAAACAGAGCACTACATTGTCAAAACCGTCTTTCTTTTTATCAGATTTTTTTTTCCTCACCTACTTGTCAGATGTCTTCGCCTCAGTCTATATTATTCAGAAAACGTAGTCGGTAGAAAACATACACTGAAGAAGCATGACCTGCCCACAAAGCTTATGGCTGACCATGAGTGTTTTAAGGGTGTTCCCACTTCTTAAAGTTACTTCATGGAGCAGATGATGAACTTTTCAAACTCATGGAAAGTATGGGGGCTTTTAAGGAATATGGATATTATGACTCATACATTTCATTAAGCAGTCACTTGCTGCTTGTATCTGAATTTCATATTCAAACATCCATTTAATAAAATGCCAGTGTTCAGAAAAATATATAAAACAATAAGCCTATATTCTTGTAGGGAAAAAAAAAATTCTCAGTAATAGAAGAATAGAAAATAGCTGCATAGGGACAAAAATAATTTGAAGCAGAAGCCTTATATATATAGAAATATAACATTGTATTTGTTTTGATTTTTGCTGTTCTGAATTCCATCATCACCTAATGTACCTTTTAGACTACTTTGAAATAACTTTTAAAGTAAATAATTTGGTAGGACTTTTTTAATCAATTGTTAATTCATGATTTGAGTGGCAGTCTCACTAATCAGGAAAGCAGCATGAACAAGTGGTAAGTAAATACAAATCAGAATGCATCAAGAAATAAATGTCTGAAAAAGCCAGCAATGCACTGGGGGATTTTCTGACTTCAAATCTGCGCAAATACAGATTGAGTTTAAGATGTGTGGTTATTGGTTAAACAATTTTTAATGAAATATAATGACCTATGTGCTCTTAAATGGATAATTTATGTGCAATGTTATTGTCTCTCAAGGTTTAATTAAATGTTTGCCTTGTGGCTAATCAGCTGCAATTAATAAACGAAGCCTATATTCATGTCACTGATAGGGAATGTTAAAATGGCCTCCATTAGAATTTCAGTATCACTTTTGTGGATGGTTGGTAACAATAATCTAATGTATCAGAAATTTCTACAAACTAATTCGGTAAGGACACTAAGACTGAATTGCATCAATATAATGCAACGTTTTCATCACAATGCATAATTTTAAGTTCAGTTTGGAGGTAAGTACCTAGAAGTACTTAATGTGGAAGTGTATGCCTACAAAGTGCTTCCATCCCCAAAGTTTCCAAAGTTCAATTTAAACATTTACTATACCTAAAAAGAGCAACACTTTTTAGCCTTACAGATACAGTGGGAGAAAAAACATCCATTAATCGCCACACCTACTGAACCCAAAGGATCTGAACTGTCTCTGGCATGATACACTAAATTTTGTCTTAGGACTATGTAACAACAACACATTATTTTGCTAGATATGGAATTTCCATCTTTTACACTCATGCTACTTTAAGTTATAAACATTAATAGGTAAGCATTAAAAATGTAGGTGAGCCTCCACAGGGTACTCTCCCACCCAAATACATTATATAAATCACTGGCTAACAGAGTACAGGCCAAAGACACCACTGGCTGTCACTGACAGTGTTCCAGAAATCAGCTATAAAGAGAATTTCAGATCTCCTGACCTCAAAGGACATCTGTTCTACTTAGTTAACACATTGTTATTTATCATTTACACTGCAGTAGTGCACAAAGGTCTCAGGGCTAGGCTCCATCACGAAATGTTATCTGCAAATAATATGTAGTTACTTGTCTGTATCAGTGTTTAAGATAAGAGGCAATCAACAGGTGTGACCAGAACTAGAAAACATTAATGGAAGAAGAGTTTAATAACAATTAAGAATAAAAAATCTTCAGGGACCAAATGCAAAACATCAGAGTTTCAACTTACTGCGCAAAAAAATTATCCTTCAGTGCAACTTAATATGAGCACCTTTTGCTGGCAGTCTTTCTGATTATTCACCAATTTAAGCATAATCAATCGGACAAGGAAGAGAACCGTCCAGGATAATTCTATTGTCATCACTTAAGTCATTCATTTTGATTGCACCTCCTTTGATTTAGTTAGATTCTCGTTCAGCCACAAGTCATACCATGTACCGAATCATGAAATTCACTCAGAGGTAATGAAAGAGTGTAAGTATTACTGTCTTCTATTAGTATAAAGAAAGGCATATTTAATTACAGTACAGTAAGGATATTGCTGTGTATTTTGTCTCAGGAAATTAAAACTTATGTAAGAATAACTTATTTCTCTTGGGGTTGTAAAGACATCTTTATCTGTAAGTCATTGTTCTTTTAAACAGGCTTCCATTTATTACAGAATGAAGACTCTACAAATTAAAGCTATTGAGCACAGTTCTCCATGAAACAAAGCTTGTCCCAGCATATACCAGAATAAACAGACAATGACACACTGAATACACAAAACACAGTGAAGTTCTCTAAATGTGATTACAGTGGCTGTTTCTATCAGTTAATAATATCAGTTCTACACATAAAACATTTTTTATAAAAAGCTCTATAGGATAAACAGTCTTAACCTAATTCTGATTACTATTTTCCATTCAATCATGAAGGAGACCTTCAAACTCACTTGCCTGAGGCACTGAGAGGCTCCAGGTCTTTGACGCTCATGAAAGAAAGATAACAATCACTCTTTAGGGGAGAGAGATCTTATTATACGTACCCCGTGGGGTTTTTTTATCCTTTATCAAACTGCACCTTTGTGGGCCTTTAATTTCTTAATGGGTTGTTTATCCTTTCCCCCATAATTCATGATGATACGCTAGATGTCACATAGACATTATTATGGTGATGAAAAAGTAGCACTGATGAGCCAAGTCAGTGATATAGTTTAACTTTTTATATAAATCTTTCTAGACAGCTTTCAAAAGAAGGCAAAACAAGTAAGTTGCTGGTGTTACAAATGTTTCAGTAAGTGAAAATCTATCTGATGCATACGTATAAATCTATGAGTACTAATACCAGAAATAAGTAAACAATACCACAGAACCAGGAGGAGGTATTAATGGGATAAATTTCAGTTTATTGTGAAGAAAGGGAGTGGGAAAGGGAGTGGGAGCAAATATATTAAATGCATGCTGGGGCAGTTTACTCTCTAATGCATGTAGAATATAAGGCCTATAATGACATGATATAAAATACTTAAGACTATGAGTTTTGGAAAGCAGTGTTACTTGCGACTCCATCATTCAAGAATAAGTTTAGTGGGTGATCTCAGGCAAATGCTAATAAAACCTTTGTACAATGTCACCTTTGTTTATCCTAGACATGTCTCTCAGGCTAAAGAAATACTGCTCTAGACACTTCTGAGATGTGCTAGGTTACCATGAATCCAGTTATCATTTGCAGTAGTCATAAAATTGAAGTGCAGTATCTCTGGACCTTCCAGGACTACAAATTAATGTTTCCACCCTCTTTTTAACAACACAAAACTAAAATTTCTAGGCATGCAGAACAATAAGACCTGAAGAGGAGAAATTTTTGCCCATTGTAGTCCTTATTTCAATGGCTGAAGAAATGCTACTTTTGTAAAAATAAAAAAATAAATATATTTTCTCTTTTTTTGTGGCATATCCTCTTCCCTAGTACCTATTTCTACCAAGGCACATTTCATACTTTCATAAACACTCAGACTAGATTGTTACTGAAATAACCATATGTTGTTTTAGTAAACCAAAATTGTATTTATCCTTTATTTTAACTATATCGGCCCTTAGACCTATTTGTTTAGAGCTAAACTGGGAAGGATTGCTACTTATGTTAGTAAATATGAGTGGTTCTATTTGAACTCAATGGAACAACTTATATAAATAAATGCTCACAAGTGTGTTAGTGTTAACGCAGTCCAATTTTGCTTAGTTTCCCACTACAGTGTTTGAACTGACATAATCAAAGAGAAATTGAAATCCTAATAAAACAAAAGCTTATGGTGTCTAATCCTTTTGCTGTAATGCTGCTGTGGAACGCTTCCATCTAAACACCAGCTGAAAGCTACAGCAAAATGAAACACAGCAAGAACTGTGAAGTAAAGATTTTGGAGACTTGTGTTCTCTGTCAAATATCTGGCTCTTTCCTGAGCCTATTATGCCAGCAACGGAACTTGGCAATGATCTAGTACTTCAATGCATAATATGTATACAGTGAATAGTGAGAGTAGAGATTCTTATAGTAATTTTTACACTGTAATTTTTTTGATCTTCATCAGCACTGCTGTCTCCATCATCACTCAAACAGAAAGCTAAAAAAGGACATACATGATGTAGAGACCTTGAGGCTGGTTACACAGGATGCAAGTGCCGCATTAGAAAAACAATGAAAATCTTTAGTTGGTATGATACTACTTAGATCTAAATATGTATTTGCCATAAAGAAAAAATCAGTGGCAAATCCTCCAATTTAGCTGGGTATTCCAACTGCCTCTGAAATTAAGAGATGGCTCTTGTAGGAAAAGTAACTTTCATAGAATCATAGAATCATTAAGGTTGGAGAAGACCTCTAAGGTCATCAAGTCCAACCATCAACCCAAAACTACTATGCCTGCTAAACCATGTCCTGAAGTGCCACATCTACGCGGTTTTTGAATACCTCCAGGGATGGTCACTCCACCACTCCCCTGGGCAGCCTGTTCCCATGCCTGACTACTCTTTCAGTAAAGAAACTTTTCCTAGTATCCAACCTAAAAATCCCCTGATGCAACTTGAGGCCATTGCCTCTCATCCTATTGCTAGTGACTTGGAAGAAGAAACCAACCCCTGTCTCACCACAACCTCCTTTCAGGTAGTTGTAGAGAGCAATAAGGTCTCCCCTTATGCTCCTCTTCTCCAGACTAAACAAACCCAGTTCCCTCCGCAGCTTGTCATAAGACTAGACACTTCACCAGTCTCGTTGCTCTTCTTTGGACACACTGCTTTTCTTTGGACATGCAGTTCACTCATTTCTGAGGCTGGGGCATCCAGATGACTGATGGAGTCTTACTTAACAATGTACGTGGGATTCTGTGGGTTGACTCCCTCCCTCCCTCTGCTTGCCATCCTGCCTTCCTGCCTAAGAAGCTGAAGTTTCACATTGCCTCACACACTAGCATTTCACTCTACATGTGGTTGCACTACAGATGACAAAGGACACCTCTGTCATTCCCAGCCTTAGTACACCACCACCCCACCCGCTGCATGGAACTGTGGCATAACCAACATGGTACCAGCTGCAGTCATTGCTCTTCCTGCAGATACCAGCCCATGCCCGATGGACCTTAGAGGGATATGCCTGCTGGTATGGGGATACAGACCACTGATACATTCCTTGCTTGGAAAGTAGCAGCACAAAACGCACACTGTCTCACTGAATATCATAATTGCTTTCTTTACAAGTTAGGAAATTAAAACACTTCTGTCTCAAAGATGACCTCTCAGTGGAGAGAGCAGTTCGGGCAAGAAAAAAAAAAAAAGAGTCTTTTTTTCTGACTGTGGATTATCTCAACATGAAAGAGAAGAAAGCTTCTTTATTTTTCTTCCTAATTATATTTCACAGATGTCCCAGAACAAGCCATTTCTGCAAAGCCCCTTGAAAGTGCATGGGGTGATGTGAAATATGGTGTGCTTTCCCAGAAGAGCTATTGGAGTGCCCTTTCTTTGGTAATACAAAGTACACAGCTGAGCACTCAAGGGGCAAGTGCTTCCCTTCAAATGCTTCCCAGTTGAAAAGGAGGCACTGAAAGAAAAATTGCTTTCCGTGAGCTTTGACATGCTGTGTAAGGCAAAGAATGATCCTGCAGAGACTTACTGGACTCAGGGCATATCTGCGCTGCCCTCAGAACAGCTCACAACTCTATATCCTGGAAGCTTTCAGCTAAGTATCTTGGGTGCAACCCACAGCTTAACCCCCGTTGAAGAAAGCTCAGTGCTGCCTGCAGCCTAGCAGTCACTGCCTGGGTGGTTTAAAGTGAGTTTCACTAAGTACATTCTCTGCATACATCTCCCCTTTGCTCATGGGAGGCAAGGTCAGCTCCCTATAGTATTAGAGGAGAGTGTGTGACCTTGGGATCATCACGACAGGAGAAAGACCTCTCCCTGGACAGCCACTGACAGAAAGTGAGGGATCCGACCTAACCCCATGGCATCTATGTGGTTCTCAGAGATGGATGCCTCTACCAGCCAACCTGTCTGAGCATACAAAATCATTTGAGATGCCCAGTTTGTTACCAGCTAAGGTAAGAGGAAGGGAATCTGAAATGAATCTTATCCTCAGCATCTCTGTAGAGCAGGGGAAACTGCACTCACAGTCTTCATTCCTCTGTTTTATCTGCTTCTAGTCAGAAGTATTTGGGCCAAAATAACTCCTTTTCTGTGCTCTGGAAATCTAATCTTAATAGTCTTTCGAGACTTCCCAGTGGAGACCAAATCTATTTTCAGAGTTGGTACAAGAAGGGCACAGTTCTTTACTCTGTCTTCTGGACACTGCTGCAATCAGACAGGCTCAGAAAGACCGTACTATACAAATAGAACAGATCTTTCATTAAAAATTTTACCATCTTCAGTGTAATATATGCAACTTCAGTATTTATATCATGTCATAAGAAAAAAATATGTACTTACATAGATTCTCAGAAAGGTAAGCTGATCCTATTTCTCACCTGGACACTTTTACCAGAAGCAGCTCACTTCTTCCATCATCTGGAGCTAAATTTGATGCAATTCTGAGCTTGAGAAAGCAAGCAAAACTGTCAAGCTTAGATCTTCAATATTGGACTATCTACAGGTGAAGGCAGACACCTTTATAAATAGGAACTAATTTTCAGTTTTCCTGGGCCCTGCATTAACATCTAGAGGTAAGTACCAAGGTCCCTGAAATTTGGCCTGATTTTGTTTAAATCCTTGTTTTCAGACTTAGACATTTCAGTTCAGGCACTGAACTATGTAGGAAACACACTTTTTCACAGCTACTCCAGCTTTCCTTTTGAGAAACAAAGTCCAATCCACATACCTCTAAAGTCAAAGGCAGGACTTGTATTGATTTCCAAATGCACGGGTTCATGGCTTGTCCAGATGATCACAAGTAGGGTTCATTTGCTTGGATGTCATGCTTAATTTGCCACCACAGTGAAGTAGCTACACTAGCTATCAAGAACTGCACAATTATGCATTTGGCCCCCTAATCGCTACTTCATTTTCATTTTTAACATACATCTTGAAAGACTGTACGTGAAATCAAACATTAATTAGGGGACCAAATGCACAACTTAGCAATTCTTTGATCCTATGTCATGTAGGCCAATGGCTGTGGGTCTTGAATAAAAATGCCAAAGGAAGCATGAGCACTACATCATTTTTGTGCTACTACTTAAGGCCTTAGAAAATGTATTCAAAAATAACTGTGTTGCTAATCTTCCTCTTAATTTTTGAATATTAGCAACAATCCACCTTAAAAGGGTGGTGGTTTTCAGTTTTGCATTTTTTTTTGTGTGAAAACAGTGTCCTTTGATAAATGGCAGATATCTTAATTTACTTGCTAACAGATAGGGAACTTCTACTGTAACAGAGTGTACTAATTTTTCTGGACAGTGAACACTTTAAATATGAAAAGCTGTGAGACTTACAAGATGCGATGGATTCTGATACTAGCTTTTGAAAATAAATATCCTTTAGGCTTGAAATATATGTTTGATCCATAAAAGCTTTCATCCCAGCTGGTCTAAAATGTACACAATAAATCGCACTGTGCTTGAAGATAACCAAGATTTTTTTGATAAAGTATAATAGAATATTCACTTGGCAACAAAAGGAAATGAGCAGAAAAACCTCTCTGATGAACAAGCCAAGAAAATTGTTCAATTTTTTTTCCACCCTGCTCTTTTTGCAACCCCAGGTTAAATCCATCACAATGAGTTCTCCCAGAAAACAGACTGATAGGTAAACCCCATTAACAGAAGATTAAAATGACTTCCTACTGCCCTTGTTCAAGGAGGAGACATAGGGGGAATCCCAAGCGGAAGAAGAAAGCACTTGGTATTCCATGGATGGCAGCTGGAAATGCTTCCATTTGACTTCGTGTGCATGCATTCAAATAGGCACGACCTTGGATATTTTTGTCCCTTGCAGTACACAATTAACACTGCCCAGGACGATAGTTTACTAGTAATTTTTAATTGCACAGAAATTGTGGTGTTCATAGTGAAAATGGTATGTCATTGAATTACCATAAAATTCATAGTAATTAAATGCTTTATACCTTTTAGCACTTCGGGTTGTGTAGTAACCTGTTGCCATTTCCTACATTTATTTTAATATTTTAACCACACATGCTCTGCAGGCACAGATTTGATCTCTCCTGTGAGAGAGGGAGGGAAGGGGAAAGTGGGTGGGTGGGTAAGAAATAGTGATAACAAAGGTTTTATTTCATCCTGCAGGTGACATTGAAGACATATTGCCATCTGGCATGATAAACATTATAATATATCAGTGCTTGTTTGCCAGATGTTGCTAGACACAAATAGACAGTGGTTCAGATGCATAGGGATGATTTAGCAAAATGAATCTTGCTAAATTGAAGTATCTCAGTTGTCAGGTTGCATCTTGCTTCTACTGGCTAGGTACGTAAAGCAGCAGGGAAATCAGAGTTATTGAGAATTAAGCAAATTGTACGGTAAAGCCAATCTTCTACTGCAGACCAACAGAAATAAGACCACTCTATGTAATAGCTAGTTCAAATTGATGTTGTCATTGAAATAGGCTAACACGTGACAGTGTGCCCTGCCAACACTTCATACATTCATGCAAGCACTTTTCAAACATAGATTACAAGATGAATAAATGTTTCTACCCTTATTTCTCAGTTTTTCAAACCAGAACTTTTTAATTTCCATTTTGATCAGTGTGTGAATGTATGTAAGTGCTTGTCTAGGTCCCCACTGTGTGGGACCTTTTTCCTCGTCCCTAGCTGAGACCAAGAATGTCATAAAAATCAGTATGCCTTTCATACAGAAAATCAGACATTTTCTGTCCTGAGCTGCTTACATATTGAATAAAGCCAAGTAGTAGGGACCCTGGACCCTGTGAAAATTGAATGTGAACATTGGCAGACACTGCAGAGACCGGGAGGAAATTGGAGTCGCAAGAATTCTACATTACCCTGAAGGTAGCCTGTTATTTTCTGCTGTACTATAGCTATGCTGGGAATCAAGGCAAACTGGAAAAAACAAACAAACAAACAAACAAACCCTGGAAAATTTCCTTCCTGATTTCAGTCTTTATTTATCAACCCCATGGGCAGCCTATGGAAAAAACAGCAATGAAACATAGGAAAGAAAGAGGAATGAAAGGTCTCTTAATTCTTGTATTTTCCACATATTTTTATTTCTCTCAGAAACATCCTGTCTGTTCAGGATAATAGATGGGGCATGAAAACTGGGAGGGTTAGGAAATGGCAAGGAATCTTCCACCCTGCTGAAGCATCTGTCTAGGTCTAGACTGCTGCTTTGACGCCTTCGTGATACTGATGCTATAGCCCAGACTGATGGATGATATCAGAAGAGAAGAAGAAAAGAAGAAATAAAGCATTGCTATAGAGATGTCCTCAAGGCAGGGCTTATGTCACAGTATTTCATCTCTTAAGAAAAAGTGAAATGCCCTCCTGGTTTAGACCAGTGGTCCATGTAGGCCATCAAGCCCATGCAGGCTTCAGCCTTTGCCAGTGGCAGACAGTGAGACTGTGCAGGGAGAAAAAGTAAGCCCAGCTGTCACTTGCAGTATGCTTTGCCTTCCCCTGCATGCTCCCAGTGTGGGCTGCTGCAGCCCATAGCAGGCTAATATCTGTGGATTTGTTACCTATGTCCCAGATGATTTTGAACCTGTTGATCTTGTCTGCTTCCAAAACCTCCCTTGGAGACCATTTGGCTACCGGTTACGTGAAGAATGACATCCTTTCAACTGTTTCAAATCAAACTCCTAACAGCTTCAGTGAGTGTCCCTAGTTCTAGAACTGTGGTATTTCTGGAATAACAGTTCTGCATCCAGATAATCTACCGACTTTATGACTTTTCAAATTTCAATCATATCTTCGCTGAGTCTTCTCTCCAAACTGAAGAGTAGAGATAATTTTAATCTTTCCAGATAAGACAGCTCTGTCCTTATCATAATTCTCTTCTCTATATCTTCTCAAACTCTGCAATGTCCTTCTGGAGGTATGGAGATAAGAACCATGTGCAATAATCAAGATGTGGGTGTGCTAAGGTTTTATACAGTGGTAACACAAAGCTTTGTGTTTTGTTCTCTGAGCCCTTGCAGATGATGTCTGTTGCTTGTTGTCCCACAGCTGATCCTTGGAGGACCCATTTCCTGATTTTTCTCTACTCTTTGAAATGACCATTGAGTCCTACCTTTTGTTTCACATCCTTTAAACAGCTTCCCTTCCATAAAAGAGCTTTTCCTCCAACCTGCTTCTGCTTCTTTGGTGGTCTTTTGTGAGGAACCTTCCAAAAGTCTTTCTGGGGAACCAAATCTATGATGTCCATTGGATCCCCTTTATCAGCTTTCTAGCTTTCTTGATTCACTTGCTCTGTGACCCTTCTCAGTATTACAGACTCAACTGTCATGCTGAGTTTGGAAATTAGACTTGCTAGTCTGTGCTTCCCAGAAATCCTGCTTGACCCTTTTCTATAGACAAGTCACCCTGATAACCCACCACTCCTGCAGCAACAGGGGATCCTATCCGTGGCATATTTGACACGTACCAGCTGCAGCTCTGCAATTTCACAGTTTCTTCAGTACCGCCAGGTAAATGTCACACAGTCCTGGTGACATGCTAATCGCCTGCAGGGTTTAAAACACCCTGTATATTTATCCGCATTCTGTCAAGCTTCTCTGACCTACCTGCTACAAAAAAGTTGGATGTGGGCATTTCCCCTGAGTAGTAAAGAGTGATGCAAAGGATCACTGAGATTTTCCAGTGAGGACTAAATGTCCCTGAGTGTCTTTTTCTACTTTTTTCATCAAGTAATTCCATTGATTATCTCACCTGCCTCCTGCTTTTGTAGTGTTTCATGAACTTGTCATAATTAGTTAAAAAAAATCCACTGTCTGCAAGGCATGCTTTAGAGTCCTTCTAACCCTTCAAATGACCTGTTTTACTTTTGACCTGTTCTCTTTATTTGAGCATGCTTTCATTTTTTATCTGCTGACCTTTCCCTGTGACAGCCTCCTTAATTTTCTCATTGAGCCGTGCAGGGGGATTGTTAGACTGCTTTGTTTTCTTTTTGAATTATGGCACATATTTTATACGGGTTCCTAATACAATATTTTTCAAAAGCCTTCAAGATGTTTATAGACTTCTCATTTTTGGACTACTCCTTTTAGGTTGTGTTTTTATTTGCTCTTCTGGATCAATTGCCTTATTTTTCTGTAGTCTTTTTTCTTTTGTACTCTATTTATGAGAAACCGATTCTCTTGAAAAGTTAATAGGGGATAACAGGCCTTTGCTGGAGGTCTAAGTGGATGGATAAGAACCACCCAGGGGCTCCGGGTCACTCACAACAGCAGAGTAAATATTGAATATCATTCTCCTTTTTACTGCTTTTGGATCAACCCCAAACTATGTTTTTAATATTCTCTATTACTCCAGTGTCACATTATGTCAACTGTTCATTCAGACATTCCCCAAATAGATATTCCTTTTTATACATATTTTACTTTTTTTAAAGAACGGTAATCCTCGGCATGCATTTTTCCCTACAATTGTTGAAAAACTAAGATTCCTTTTTTAATGAAAAATCTTTTGGAAAGAATATTTTAATTAAAAAAAAAGTTTCTCAGAATTCTGCATATTGATTTTTTTATTTTTGATTCTTCCAATTTCCTGAGGTTTTACAGTGCTGTTTAATACAATGATATGAAAAGTGACTAGGCTGTT
>Ga0181612_162627_pt1 | contig 31412 bp, 12 predicted proteins | sample HoacroProtozoa21_FD_119630 | JGI IMG/M metagenome (GOLD analysis project Ga0181612, IMG submission 119630) | Hoatzin crop microbial communities from Cojedes, Venezuel. Combined Assembly of Gp0051906, Gp0051904, Gp0051908 | reverse complement strand
CTGAACATGAGGAAGAACTTCTTCCCTCTGAGGGTGACGGAGCCCTGGCACAGGCTGCCCAGGGAGGTTGTGGAGTCTCCTTCTCTGGAGATATTCAAAACCCACCTGGACAAGGTCCTCTGCAGCCTGCTCTGGGTGACCCTGCTTCAGCAGGGGGTTGGACTAGATGACCCACAGAGGTCCCTTCCAACCCCGAACATTCTGTGATATCTGTGATTCTGTGAACCTTCGAGTTTCACGGGATATTGGTGACCTGTATTCTCTGCTTCCTCCATTTCCCTAAGCTAATTGTCAGGCAAGCTGTATTTAAATTTCACATGCTCTGTAGGGTTCGGTGTTCTTGGGAGCTGCTTTGACGGGAATTATGCGATAAAACCAGGGGGAAAAGGTAAGTTTTATCTGGGAGATGGCTTTTACTAACTGTTCTAATTTCCTGCAGATACATATTTTATCTGGTCGGTGGCTACAAATATAATTTCCTAACTAGGAAATCTCATGAAATTTTAGACATCCATGCATAGCCCTATTCACTCATTCATTTATAGCAAAAAGTAGACTTCAAGAAACCTGGAAGATTCACTGTGGAGAACCCTTCCTGTGTTGCTGCTGGGTCTAGGCATCATTTAGAAGGTTGTTCCCGTTCTGGTTGATGTGATTTTTTTACTACTATTTTCTGTTCCTAACACCAGTCTCCCAAATCCAATACAGAAAGCAAAGGCCATGCTGCAGTTCTGCCAGCACCAGGGACGGTTTGCAGTGTGCTTGTCAGAGGGCATTGCCTGACCATGCCCTGGCCTCCATAGGTGAAATTCTCGACATAGCATGCATATTTGCTTATATGGTACAATTAAAGAGAAAAATGGAATTTGTTATAAGATTGAAGTCTTCTCTAATTGTATTTATAATCGTAAGATTGGTGACATTTACCTTTCACCGTGTCATTTTATTTTTCATTTTGTGCTTCAAGGCAGTGTTCTCCAAACTCAGTGCTGCTTAAAAATGCTTAATCAAATAAAAATGCTTATTTTCCATCAGTGGATTTATAGCTACAGTCATGACAGATTAAAGAAAATAAAAATTAAACAGCTTTGTGACAGAAATGAAGAAATATTCCCAATCACTGTATGCATTTTAAAGTTCAGTGTGTTAAAAATACAGTGAATTTATCTATGCGCAACATGAGTTCTTTACGAGAATATGCAATTACTCTATGTTGAATGCCAAACTCAGAATCTCAAAAACAAGCTGAAAGAATTGGGCCTTTTGTCTCCCAAATGGAGACAGCTGAGACTGCTTAACCTTTATGGCTTTCAGTCAAGGGGCAGGGCTTTAAAACAGTGAGGTGACCGGCTTGGGTGGGGATAAGTAGTTAGGTGAGGGGTTAAGTAACTCAGTGTTAGTGTGAAAGAATAGGTGGGCAGAGAGACTTGAAAGGAGGTGGGAGTTTAAGCTGAAGGGAAAATAGAGTGGGTCTCATTTTGTGTTGGGAGTAGATGTAAAGAAATAATATAAAGAAGCTCCCTGGTTTTGAGTAGAAGCCTCAGGTAGGTGATATGATCTTAGTCTTTCACTTAAACCCACAAGTTCTCAATGCTCATGGGGAGGCTGTGGTACACCCTAATATTTATTGCAGCCAGGGATGTAAAAATTGAGTGGTGGGTGAACCCACTCTGTGATGGTGCATCTTCTTGTTTCATCAAGTGTGTGTCCTTGATAATAGAACTGTGCATCTAGCTTGTAAAAAGCAATGGTCTCTCAGCAATAATGAACCTAAGGACCTGAGAGTGTAAGGCAGTTTAGCTGCAAAATCTCAGTCCCATGAAGTGAATGCCCTGCATGGAAATATGTATGGGAAATTTTTCAGAGAAACAGGGGAAACTGAAGAACATACATGCACTGTGTTGATAAAGTCAAGCAGCTCACCTGAATTACAGCAGCTGCTGTTGTGGCTGTGCAGTATTGCCTGTGGTAGAGAAGGTCTTGATGAAACCTTATGAAAACTGCTTTGTTACCGAATTTTCTAGCTGTGTGTTCAGGAGAAGGTGGAGCTGAGCACTCAGTTTGTATTTATAGATTTTTTTGTGTGTGTTGTGGCAATGTAGAGTCCTCCTCGTCTTCTGTAGCACATCAAATTAATTTTGTATGAGCCAAATTACACAGTTTTGAGGTTTTATACTCAATAGATTTATAAATTATTTTATATCAATGTGGGGCTTGGGAAATGAAAGCAAATATTTGCTATACCTAGCAAACAAGGTGATGCAAATACATCTCTGTCACTTGACAACGTATTTAAGGTCTAGACATGCTGCCTGACTGGTGTTTAGTAAAGACCCAGCTATGAACAGATGGATAGAGCACAGGTGTAAGAGCTAAAAAATCCTAGAGGTTTTTTTTTTTCCTGGTTTAAGACTTGTCAATTGTGTGAGCTCACTGCTTTGCACCTCAGCCTCACCACTTCTAAAAATACCTTAGTTTTGCTCAGTGCTCTGAGAAGGATGAAAACTAATGAGTATTTGTTATGAATGACTGATGAGTGACAGTATTTTTATTAGGAAAACTTGAAAAGAATCTTAATAAATATCATCCTTTTCAGTCCTTTTACCCTGTGATTTTCTCAGCTTTCTTGGATCACCGACTTCGTTATGTGACATTAGAGAACGCGTTCTAAAAACAACTGCTAATAAAACATGTGTATTCTGCTCCTACTGCTTCCATTTCTGTACCTCAAACAGAGTGCATTCCCATTCAGACTGAAACAAAGATTAATGAATATCTCGCTAATGTGCAGTGATCTGTTATGAGCATTGAACAACTTTATGTGCAATTATTTTTCTTCTATAAATAGCTAACATTTTCATAAATATGTGATGGCGGTGTGCAGTTTAAAAAATACCGAGCATGGATTTGAAACAGCTTCTGTGTTCCTGACTAAGAATAGCTGGATGTCCTTAACAGATCAGGGAAACATGGAATATGTCTAGCAGCACACCTGCTGCCCTGCCTTCTGCAGTTTAGGCCACACGTAAGTAGGATCCAAGGAGAGCATTTCAGAATAAAGAATGACTTGATATCTATGATTTCTTGCACCAAAATGAGTTGGACTTCTTTTTTTGTTTGCTTAAGAAAGTCTCCTGAGTTTCATGTTTTAGTGTTCCAAAAGTAGGGCTGCTAGGGAAAACTTTTTGCATCCTGCCAAAGAATTTGTGTACTTTATTGGGGTGAACCTGGGAACTTTCAAAGATACTGTGAAATAGGAAACAGCTTGGGAAAGCCATGGCCAGAGGAGATCCTGGTGCAATGACTGGGACTTCCAGGTTCAGGTACCTCCGCTCCTCCAATGCATCAGACAAGTGTTCAGCCACCAGATAGTCTATCACTGAAACTTTCTATAAATGTGGAAGTAACTTTTGTCCGAGCAGAGATGAGAATTATGGCCTCAAGTGGTGTCAGGGGAGGTTCAGATTGGATATTAGGAAAAATTTCTTTACTGAGAGAGCGGTCAGGCATTGGCACAGGCTGCCTTGGGCAGTGGTGAAGTCACCATCCCTGGAGGTGTTCAAAAAAAGCATGGATGTGGCACTTCAGGACATAGTTTAGTAGGCACGGTGATGCTGGGGTGATGGTTGGACTTGATGATCATAGAGGTCTTTTCCAACCCGAATGATTCTATGTTGTTTTTTGTTTTGTTTTCTGTCTCATGCATGCTCTTACTGCTTTTGTTCTATATGCTTAATTGGTGATAGAAAGCGCAAAAGTTTCAGAAGGAAATCTTGGGACAGGTTCTCTGATCTTCACATGGATGTGTATAGATTGGAAAGAAACCCATATAGTCAGCAACAGAGCTGACACAGTCAGTGGGATGCTATGCTGCCCTTTTAACAGAAAATTTCACATGATGCCAAAATCACTGCTTCACAAAACTTGCAACCAAAATAGCTAAAGAGGAATAATGTAACCAGAAAACAGAAGAAATGCCCTGCCCTGCCCTATCTACAGTTCCTTTTGATTTATTTTTCGTCAGCCTTGGAATTGTCCTTAGATTTTCAATTATTATTTACATACTGAGATGAGTGCTGCCTTTTTCAAGACATATTTAATAGCATGATGCTCAGATGGCAATTTATTTCCTGTTTACAGCTGTCTGATACTTGCAGATTAGATGTTCCAGCCTGAACTTTGAGTGTCAGAGTTTGGAGAGCATGTTTTGAACATACCCTGACGTATTTAATTGAGTTCAGCACATAGGACAGACTCAATTACTAGTTTAATTAAAAGAAAACAAAAAAAGGGAAAACCAACAATACCAGAAGGGATGTACTTTTGCATTCTAATTGAATAGTGCTACCGTGAATCCCAGTCCAAAGTGCTTCACTCCCCTCTTGTCACTGGGCAGGGATTGGGGGTTCCTGAGTCGTGTTGTGAATTCTGGTTTGAATCTGCCTGCCCAGGGCTGAAGGCAAGATTTCAGAGATGTTTAGACATGGGAAAAAAGCAATCAGAATTTTCAAAGGCATCTGCACAAGCAGTTCCCAGGGGTTTATCCTTTAGATTGCCCTGGGTTTCCTTGGGATTCGGGCACCATATGATCTGCTGTGCTGACTCTGTCTCTCCGTTAAGCTTTGACACGTAAGCACATCCCTTGCCAGGTACCATCAAGAAGCAGGCTATATCAAGCAATTACTGCTCGCTGAACACGGGAACACCTTTAAGGAATATAAAGTAGTATGTTTACTGCTCTTTTGGAATAAAAAGTGAAAAGACCAGGAACACATCTTATTAAACAAGGTAAGAAAGGAAATAACTGTTCTGTGTCAGGTGGTGTCTTGTACGTCCCGACCCAGGCTGTCTTCCACCTTGTCATGGAGAGCAGCAAGGACTTGGAGGGATTAGAGTAGTGCTGGAGATTGTAAGGTTATTCACTAGGGTTACGTCAGAGGAGGACAATTATGTTGAAACAAAGTGTGTGTGGGGGGAAAACCCTCAGTTAATCTGTGCTCCCTTCACCTCAGGCTGATTAGAGTAAATTAACTGCTATTGCAATTAATATGCAAAGTAGATATTAATTATTTTTCTGATGGCAAATAAAGTAATGTATAAATATGACAAAAATAGTCTTGAAATATATTTTGTTAATTATGCCTTTCATCTTGTAAAGCAAGCAAACAAACAGTCAGCCCCCTGCCCCGCCTCTCCAGAACCCAGGAGGCTGTTTTCTGCTCCCCTCCCCACTCGTGTCACTGTGTATCCATTTAGTTCTAAAATAAAGTGGTTAAACCTTCCTGACACGCAGCCACACCGTGATATGCTTTCAGACTTGAGGCATTGCCTACCAGAAAGGGAGTCTTCTCCTCAGACTCTGTCAGTGGCTCTAGTAACAGATCTCTCCGCTGATGAATCCTGCTCTGGCACGTGCAGCTCCCCTCCCGCGAGTGTGAGGAGCAGAGTCCTTCACCTCCTCTTCCGCGGTCCCCACAGCACAGGTGAGATCATGTACTCGGCATCGTTCTTGGGTTTTGTATTGTTTCTTATTTTCCTAATATTAAATAATCAGTTAATGAATAGAGCTAATTATTTAATTAGCTCTAAAATGTAGCTGTAGGCATCGCTGTAGGCGAGGTGGCCTGGAGACTGAGGGGAGCAGGACTGCTTGGAGCAGGGGAGGGCTGAGTTGGTGACCCCTTACATGGGCTGGGCATATGAAAACCTGTGAGACTAGGTGAGATGCATTGCAAATATGCTGCTATCCCATATTTCATATATTTTTAATTATAAGAGCTATAACTATAACCGTCACTTCTTTGAGTGTCAGAATAGTTTTAGAATTGATATTACAGTTTGTGAGGTAGCTTGGAGGGCTCTGCTCTCAACACATCAGTGTCCTGATCCAGTGTCGGGGGAGGTTTCGATACGATCCCAAGGATGACATGAAGACACAAAACGGAGATGAATGCCGTACAGCCTTGCGAGCTTTATTTCAATGAACAGAGGAGCGGAGATAGGTGGGAGAGATAGAGGGAAAGATGAAAAAAGAAGTCAGATGACCTAAACGAGCAGGGGAAGGGACGCAGCAGAGTGTGGCAGCCACCACCACGGATCCAGTGACGTTCTGTTGGTTCAGTCTCCACGCAGGCGTTGAGGTCTCAGCAAAGCAGTTTCCAGAAGAAGCGAAGGAGCAAGGGCCAGCAGAGAGGCACATGCAGTTCTTTTATAGAAGCAGTTTGCCATGCGTGGAGCTCGCCTGTGTACGTGCGGTTCGTGCTGCCTCCAGAGAGGGGTGCCCAGCTCTTCTATGGAAGAAGTTCGCCCATGCGTGGAGTGCGCTTTTGTCCGTGTGGTTCATGTCATACGTGCTGCACACTTTGGCGGTCTTCTCCTTGGTTTGCACACTGCCTGCACGCAAGTGCAGTCTGTTATCTTCCCACAGGCGGGTGTGATGGTTCCTTCAGCGGCGGGATGCTGAGGTCGGGACGCGCAGCAGCAATGTCGAGACAAACGCAATTCGTAACAGTCTCTTACAATCAGTTCATGCTGACATAAGCGAATTACTTTGCACATCAGCATAATCCTAATCTTGGCCAGAAAATTATTTTTATTTTCTTTTTCCGCAATTCTTTCCTTTTGCTTTTCCATTGTAGTCATTTTCAGAAATTGTCTTCTTGTCTAATTCTACATAGGGTAGGTCGGTATTTGAAAGAATTCTTACAGAAAGGGCGTATGCGGGTGTCACTGGGGTGCGCTGGGTTCGCCCTCCCATCCCAACCTGCTGCCTGTTCCTCCTCACTGTGTTCGGGGCTCTGTGCTGCGGATACATCTCTTGTGTTTTCAGTGTTTCGGAAGAGCAATCGGGAAGTAGATTTGTGCACTTGCTTCGAAATTACTTGAGAGATTTCTTGCTTGAGTGGCTGATCCAGGAACTGGATCACTGCAGGTTCTGAGGTGAAACGCAGGGTGGGGAGGGACGGCGTGGCCCTGCGGTGCCGTGGTGCAGACCCAGGTGGGTGGGTGGCTTCAGAGATGCTTTGTAGATGGAGGTTGTCTTTCCTGGGTCAGGTCCTCCCCTCTCCCCAGGCCCTTCTCCTGGGATTGGGCAGGAGGGGAAGGGAAGCACTAAGTGGCCTTTAATTTCCTACCTCACTAATTCAGTAAGGGTTTGACTTTCTGAGGCTCTTTCTGTGCTGAACGTGCCATCGCGCCATGCTTTTCCCAACAAGCAGGGGTACAGCAGGAGTCGCAGTCTTGTAGCTGAAGGTGTCGGCGAGATATATATACCTATAGATACATATATGAACTTACCCAGTATTTCCCTGAAATAGTCTTTTTTGTTGTTTTAACATAACTTAGTGAAATTTTTCCATGGCTGGTTGCTTTGTGGGCTCTTTGGGGGGGAGAGGGAGGGCGAGCTGGGGGCTCTTAAGTTTTTGATTCAGCTAATCCCTTCAATTATTTCTGTAAACAAAGATAATGCATAATTTTGTGCTAATACATTTTACTATCATCTTAAAAAGAAAAAAAAAAAAGAAAAATAAAATAAATGCAGAAGTGGATGCTATGCCTCTGGATCAGCTGACAGCTTCTTTAATCCCATGATTCCCAGGTTGCTTCATGCAGTTTCTTGTTTAATTCATTACTTATGTTCAAAATTCTGTAACGAGTATGGCATGTGTATTGCAAATACGGCTTTTCTATAAAGTACTTTGTCATGCCAGCACAGGTTTTGACTGTTCTTGAAATGAGACAAGCTTCATGTGGAAAATAGCGGCAGATGATTCAGTAAATAAGAATTCGAATGATCCACTCAAATGAAATAGGAAATTTCAAGCCAATAACTCAAGTGAAAGCAAAACTTCAGCCATCTTTCAAGATCTTTCAAATTTCAGATATGCTATGCACTCGTGGCAATTAACCGCTTCCAAAAAATCTCAAACCAAATTCATTATTTCTGAGTGCTAACTGTTTATCAAGCAAAATTTAGGAGAGCAAAGGTAGCATTTGTAAGTCTTAGGAAGAGTGAGAGAACACAGGATTAGAAGTTGCTGAAGAATATTGTATGAATTGCTGAAAATCCACTGATTTGCTTTGCTGATACTTTAAAATCATGATATGTATGTATTAGCAACCTCTTAGGTCGTATGGTTTTGGTTGAGAATAATTTTGCACAATATATTTTGGAGTAACCACTAACACTGTATATTTTAAGACTATTTAAGCTGTAAGTACTGTTACAGGCATTTGTAAAACATTCGTCTTTGGAAGAGTTTGGAAGAGAAAATGTTTTTGAATAAATAGGAGAAATGAAAAGCTACTAAAAGATGTAAAATAGGTTAATCCATGTTTGTCATGAACATTACCAATTCTTTATCAGTTTTCAAAGTATTCTAAGAATATGATTTGATTATCCACATTCAGTTCATTGAAAAGCTATGAACACCACCAAAAATTAAAAAAAAAGAAAAAAAATTTGGAAGTTGAACGTCAGGTTCTGCGCCTGTGGTTTGTAGATATTGGATCTTAATCGCATTGTACTAAGAAAAATCAGATTTTGTTTTCTTCCAAAAGGGAAATTGCCTTATTAGGCTTCTCATATTTTCAGTTTATTATCTGAGGGAATGAGATTTAACTTTGACTAGTTGACATTAATACCAGTCCTGTGATAAGGTGTAATTTTGGATAAGGATTTTAATACCCATTAAAGTCTCTGTAAATGGAGGATAATAACTGTCTGTCATTTTTCCTGTGAAGTAGTAAGAATTCCGCAGGACGGGAGGCCATTGTGCTTTGCCTATACTGAAGTAAACACCATAACTTAGCATTTACAAAGACATGAGTGAAACACGAATATTCTGATCTTTGTCTTTCAAATCATTGCTCAGATGTAAAGGACGAAAAGCAGTTCTGCCCCGTATGTCCCATTCTTCTAAGGGGTCATTAGGGAAGGAGCCTTGCCCTAGAGTCATTCAGTAACTGGTATCAGAATATAGTGTGTGTCTAATTGGTACCAATATGCTAGTTTTCTGAATATGATGCTCAAGAAATATTAATCGAGCATCAGTTAATCTCTACGGAAAATTGTTAGGTAAGACAAGACAATAAGCTGTTGAAAGCAAACTAAATGTGACTGTAGACTCTCAGGAAAAAAGTTTTTTTTATGGTCACTGTCATAAGCAGTGAAGTTGTTTTTAATGAGAGGATAATGCAGATTTCAGAACTTACGTGTGTTTAGCCGTTGCTGTGAATTTGAAAGTAGCAAAAAGCCTCAGGACCAAAGAAACAACCTCTTCAAAATCAGCTCTTCTCGTAGCTTGGCTGAGCCAAAGAAAATTGACAATACTGCAAATTCCAAGCAGCTGCATGAACTGCTGAGTTATGCCTTAAATATGTGACTATGTGATGGTGAGTGTTAGTGAAACAGAAAGATAGATGTGGATATATGCCTGGATTTCCCTTTAGATGTACTGTAACTGCTTGGTTTCTGATCTCGTGAACAGGGGAATCCACCTTTGTGCCAACGCTCAGCTGGAAAAAGCTATTCTCAGCTTGGCGAGAGGCGTGAAAGTGTTTTGGAAGTACTCCCAAGAAACGCGGGGCTATTTGGTTGGGCCATAGTGTGTGGCTGCGAAAAGTATTTATTGCCTCTTGCTTTCCTGTTCTGGTGACTTCACTTGGAACAGCTCTGACCCATTCCTGCCGCTGTCATATCTATCTCTCAGTACAAAAAAGCAGACAACGGAATGAATCCATAAGCAAAATTCCTTAATACAAAATAATACATTTTGTATCTCGTCACTTGCCGTAAAATATCAGAGTAACTGTTCCATCCTTTCATGAGTTCATCATGTATGATACTGTGTTTCAATGCCCCAGCTCAATCAAAAGTGCTTTGAGCATCAAAATACACAGCCTCCATTAATTTACTATTACGCTCCCATCAGTATCTGCTAATTAATAGATGCCACCACATATACAAACTCTTTTGTCCTTGTGGTCTTCATAGCACTGAGCAAAAATTTGCTGACTAGAGCAGTGTGCATAAACATTTTGGGATGATTATTGTTTGTACGACCTCTTTGCTGCAGTGGAAATATAACAATTCATGTCCCAGGTCATCGGTGGGCTCTCAGCTGTGGCAACCTTTGAAAGTCAAAACTGAAATCCTTCTGTTTGTATATTTGTGTTTCAAATCAGCATTCGTTGGCTTTATATCCTGCATATATGCACCAGGCAGTTTTCTAGCAGTTTCCTATTAGTTCTAGTGATTAGGCACTAATTATTAGTGGTATTGTGAATAATTCTGCCTTCCCACTAGGATTAGCTGCTGCAAATTAAGGTTAAGAGATCAAGAATAGAGTAACAGCAGCACTAGAGCCGTCTCTGTGGTGGAATATGACAAATTTCATTGTCGCTTAACTAAAATGGAGCTCTGTTTTGTAATGCCTTAAGAAAAAATACGAATATTTGAAGAGTCTGTGATCTCAGAAGAGATAAAAAAATGCAAATGCAATACTTCCAATCTAATTTCAGATATTCTAATTCTTTAGAAATCATGCTTTGCTTTGTATTAACTTGATAATTTGTTGTCTGTGTTCTTTGTTTCAGACTAGACTTTGATTTTGGTGTGTTGTTTTTTTTTCCTTCAAATTTATCGTGCAAGTACAATTTTGGGGAGAAAATGACATGTTTAGTGGGCAGTTAACGGGGAAGCAGAACTGCCTGTTTTTCTGTACTTGCTGTCAAATGCCAAGGTGAGACATGGCATCAAATAATTTGGTTATTGCTGACATTAAATAATGCTCCAGCTTGGAATCTGTAGTGGTGAGATTACGGGCTCTGCAGACCTGCATAAAGATGTGCCGTTAACAAGCCCTGCGTAGACCAGCAGTGTCCAAACCAATCTCTCCAGCAGAAGATATTTGATCAGAAACTCAAGATGTAGGGCAAGTTCTAAAATTCACTTCAGAACCTATTACCTTTCAAAAAAACATTAAAGAAAGGAGATTTCTAAACAGGAGCATGGAAGTGATAGACAAGAATCTTGTTTTTATTTCATTTCGCACAGTCATTATAGTTTGGGTAGGTACTTTTTTTTTTTTCTTTGGTGACCCCTCAGTACTCCCTCATTGCTGCTCACAACTGGAATAATCAACTAGATTTGAGTAATTCCCTAACCTGCGAAGTTTGCTGCTGCATCCCAAAGGAAAGCTGCGTGTTGAGATAAAGATCAGTTCTGTCTGATGCTGTCAAATACAGGCTCTCTGTTTTCTATCCTACGCTGTGCTAAACAGCCATATGCATGACTTAAACCAGCTTAAGGATTCATTATGTTAGCAGTGTTTGCTTGTGTAGATCAAAAATTAAATGTATTTGCTCCCCTTTTGTATATGGTGAAATTAGTAATACGTGTAAAGATTGCTTTAAAGTAATTTTTATATAAATTAAATTTTTATATATGCATTTAAAATATAAAGTGTAAATTTTGTCGTATTACTTTACAGTGTAGCCTATGCCTTCATCCAGGATCATCTTCAGCTTTGATGTTATCGATTACATTTAATGACTTAAATGTAACCGAGAGCTTTGAGAACAGGGGTATTGAGGAACGCACTAGTTCAGTCCCTTAGCACGGCATCCTAGGTGTGACTTCACTTAACTGCACTTAAAATTCACTTAAAATGAAATGCTTAGATGAGAAAATAAGAAAACAAGCATACAGTAGTAGTTCCCACAGCAAACCTGCCATCTTCCAGCAGCGTACGACACTGTGGTTTTCCGAGTTAGAAACATCATTGCATTTAATAGCCACTGGTATATTCTTCCTCTGTGAATTTGTTGGAAAGAACAGATCCCCATCCTTGCTCCTGACTGCTAATTCCTCATGACTTTAAATCATCAGTTTTCAAAACTGGACTCTGAACCATTTGGGATCTAAGGAGTTCACCTCTAAATATAACCCTAGCCTTTCTTCAGGTCTGCCTGCGGAGGAGGAGCCCTGAGATTATTAAAGCGTGCCAACTGGTGATTTTTGATTAATTTAATATAATCTTATATAATGATGATTATTGTAGCATTTTCTGGATAAGATGGATGAGACAGGTTCTCAAATGCCAGCTATTACTGACATTTAATCTGGTATAGGTCATAAAATACCAAGGTGGAAGAACTGTTTTATTTTTCACATTAATAATAAATGTTAAATAAATTAATAGTGCAAAAATGCTTTTTCATTCTCTGTAACTAAATAGAAGTTGGTTGACAGAAATCACGAATTTGAAGACAAAGCACTCTTATTTCAAAATAGACATCTGTATTGTGATAGATGTAGGTGATGTAGAAAACAGGATTTTAAATCTCTGACAAACCGAATGGGTACTTTTATTTCCATTTCACAGTGCCAAACAGTCCATATTACTAATATTTCTCAAACTGCGTTTCAAATTCTGGGAAAGAAAAGCCACTGGAGAAGTGGGATTGTGTTTGGGAAAGAATAGCCTCCTGTGCCTCGACAGTCACTTCTGAAAAGCAAGTTACTGCAAGCACTGTCCTGATTTGATCCATAGCTGAACTCAGCTCTCAGACAAAACTCAAACCTAGCAAGCTTCAGAGTGCTTCCCTCTTAGCCTGAGCTTCATCAGGCTCCAAGTCACTAACACTTTCAGGGCTTGTCCTTTTTCTATTTATTTTTCCCCTACAAGTACTGAACATTTAATGAAAACTGCCTGTCCATTGTCCCCCCCCACCCCATCCCATTTTTTAGAAGTAATTTTTAAAATTCTCTTTTTTCCAAATAGAGGAAAAGGCTGTTTATTAAGTAGAATCAAAACCAGAGGCTAATTGAATTTAATAATATATTGTGGAAATTAAATAGCTTCGGTACAATACTAATTAAATCTTTGAAAATAAGTCTTTGAATATGTGTATTCTGCTATGTACTTGGGTTCATGTAAATAATACAAAAGGTCAAGCGGCACCATTTTGTTGCTCCAGAAATCATTCGAAGTAGAATAATGAAAATATTACAGTAAAAACATGTATCTCTAGTTGAGTTTGAAGGATAGCATGTATGTCAGACCCTGAATTTCCAATGAAGAAACAGAATTGTAATGTTCCGTGGCAAAATTATTTCACTGCATCTTGTATATCTGTTAAAATGAACCATCTAATCCTCAGAAATATTTACTCGGGATAATCCAGGAACTATACTCATCATCGTGTTCTCTCCAGGCTCAGAGTTACAGATTGAAGTGTATCTAACAGCAGTCTGTGCGTGATTTGGATGCAAACACACGTTTTATAAACATATAAAAGTCTGTTTGTGAAACAGTTGTGGTTATATATATTTCATTTTAAAAATATTGTAAAGACTTCTTGGTGCTATTGGCTGTCATCTTAAAAGTCTACTTAAGTGACGGTATAAAACCACGTGACATGGGAGTTTGAGCGTCTTTAGAAAATGAGCTTTCTCAGTGGATCAACACAGCAATTTGGCACAGCTGATTAGTGATAAACTGTGAATAATCAATGTTTCCTCATTCTTATTCTAACTGATGAGCTTGTAGTAACACATGAGGAAGTACACGTATAGTCTGAAAGGACTACTTCCAGATTTCTGCATCTGATTTAAAACCAAATCCATACATTTTCAGATGAATGGCAATAACTGGATTGATTAAATACTAATGTTCAGGGCCTTTAATGAATCCGTGAACACATTACAATGTGTCTTTCAATTAAAAAAGTTATTTAACTTTGCATATATTTATGAAAAAAGTGACATAGAAGGTAAAATTTTATTGACTTCCTATAATTTTATATTGGGAATACATTTTCAAAATTCAGACAACATCTGTTTCTTCAGAAGAAACAGAAATACAATGAAAATGCACCATTGCTGCACAAAATTACTCAAGGTAATTTAATAGCTTTAATGAAAGGATATTGAATAGTGTTTAGACAGAAAACAGATTAAACAAGTATAAATTTGATATATGCCAAGGGATGCAGTTTTGCAAGAGTACGTCTCGTAGCTGTCATCTTATTGTTGATGGGGAAAAAAACCAGACTCGACTCTTACGACGAGAATGAGTGTAAGGCAAACTTTCTTTTCATTTGTATCCTCTAGCAAAACCTATGAATTGAATTTTTGTTTCTGTTGGGTGTTTGTCTTTGATTTATTGCTGTTATATTCCAGGCGCGCATTTTCTTAGCGTGTACAGAAGCTCACACCTATCTGTAAGTGGAGCAGGAAAGACAATACGGTAGGCTTGATATGGGTTTGCTACGTATTTACTCTGAGGGTGAAGAAGTGTGGCTTGTGAGAGAAAATTGAAACCGTGAGAAGGTATAAGGTAGAAAGTTAGCTGTACATCTTACTGTCACATTATTCCTGCTGCAGCCAGAGATGGTAGGTAGGTGCACTGGAGAGCCATTTGCAGTTCCCTCCCTGCAGAGAAAGCCTATCTAGGTGGAAAAGGGAGGGGACAAAACTTTTGAAGAATCATTATAACTTATAAAAAACTATGTCTATTTGATTGCTGTTCCGAAGACAAAAGAAAGCGAAGGCTTTTATCCCATGAAAAGTGGAAAGGATAAAACCTGAGATATTCTGTGCAGGATTTTGTACTGATAAGATAAAGCAATAGTAGAGCATAGTTGGAACAACGTAACAAATCAGTCCTGAATTATCATATCACATTCACTTTATAACATCTCTGAAAAATGCGTTTTTCTGTGTGTGTAAGGAAATGATATGGGGAGGTCCTGTTGATGGCAAACCAGTTCAGCTTTATACCAGGCATCTTTCTATAGATGGACAGTTTTTGGAAAAAGAAAAAAGAGCAACAAAAATAGTTGCAGGATTTTTCTCTCTTCCCCCATGTTGTGCTGCTCCGTTCGATAATAACTCCACAAATTATGACAATTTGTAGCTACTTTAGCAGCAAACCAGATTTGCTTTTTTTTAATCTGTCCCCAAATTCACAGCTACTTACCCTGTTTGCTTCTCAGACTGCCCTCCCTGTTGCTGCAAATAAAAAATCTTTGTTTGAGCTGGTGATTTCCTCGTAAAGAGCAAGCTATTTCATTACAAATGTGCCCCCCTAAGGAGTTTAGGTTGAGCTTTTTCGATTTTGCCCGTGTTCTGTTGTGCAACAAGCAGTGATTTGAGCTTGGCTCCGCGCGGTGAGAACACGTCGTCCAGCTGGGTTTTACTTTTTATCTGCAGCTCAGTTCTGTGCTGCTCCTTGCGTGGCACTAAATCAGCAGCCCTCAGGAGAAGGGACCATTATTATTTCACTCTTATGCGCTCATTGCTAGGATTCCAAAATGCTAGCAACATTTGGAACATATGTCTTCCCTTACGTTGCAGAAATCACGGAGCAGCTTTAATAGAATTTCACTCCTATGTTGCACAAAATCCATCCACCCAATATTTCCTTCCAAAATCAGTTACATAAATTAAGGCACGTTGCTGGAGAGCTTGCTAGTTTCTAACTCCCCTAAAACAGCGTGGATTTGCAAGGGGAAATTATCCTCCAGGTGACGGATGCTGCATTGTGCTAGAAAGAAGGTGGGAGGCAAAACCCAAATGCCCAAATCCAATGGCTTTGAAGTTCCTGCCCTGAGGAAAAAACTTGCCTTTGCTTCAAACCTGGCAATTGCTTTACACGTGGGCGTCTAAGCAAGTAGTAGTCTTCCAGTACCTAAGATTTGTCTGGCACGCTAAGGGCCATGGTTCATTTACTGCCAATAATGGGCTGAGTCCGAGTGCAGCTGAGATCTTTTGCTTTAGGTGCAGATGAAAAAGAAAATGACTGAACCCAGAAATCGACTTAAACGTCAACAGAGGGGGAAATGTTCTTGAACCGTGCTATGAAGCATACTATTAATTAAAAGCAATGTGAATTAAATCACATTCATTTTGATTGAATGCAGTAGAAATCAGATTTAGGACTGTGTGCCAGTCCTGGTCTGAGAATCCAGTAAGTAGATCATCTGACACCATGGGCTTTAATTGACAAGCAGAGAATCCCACAGGTGTTTTTACACAGTCCTTTTACTTAGGTGTTTTGATCACCTCCTTTGAAGAAGGTTCCCTGTTCATGACAATCCCCGTAATATTTGTTATCCTACACTGTATCTTTACTGTGTTTACAGCTTGTCCTACAACATACCTGGCTGGTGCCACTCAGTGCCAATGGTCGTTTCATTGGGTTTTAAACTGATTAACTTTCACCCCATTTCTGTTATTCCAGTTCAGAGGTTTTTTGCACACTGTAATCCCTCTGCTAAATTAGAAAAAAAGGCTCTAACTTGTCACTCATTCATTTTCCCAAGATGAGCATAATATATTTAGTAGCTTTCTGTCTTGATGATGGTTCTTTCAGTGTAATTCTAGGAAATTAAATACTGCTCTTTCTACTCTTAGCTCCCGTTGAGATATGTTATCAACTATTTTACTTTAATCTAGATAGCTCTGGTCCACGGCAGTAATTTTGTCTATGAAAACAGCCTTCTTTCTGTACATATGATAATAATTTACCTCTGTTAATATTGCATTGCAGTTGACTCTGCCCTCTGAACTGCCAAGCGCACTCTCATTCTTCCCTTCAAAATCTGCCCCAGCAGTTCCCATCTCCTTGTGATTAAGCTAATGGACCTGTAATTACTTCAGAAGAACATCCATTCTGGTTCTTCAGCTTAAGTAGAAGCTGCTACCCTTTAAATGTGTGTGTATTTGTAAGCTTTATCGTTTTCCTACCAAGTAGTGCTTACACTAACACATCTTTATCTCAAGAAAAGAAGACCAGAGGAAGAGAGAAACAGATGGAGAGGCAAAAAATGGTATTTCCCCTGGCATTGCCATTTGACTGCTACATGGCAGCTGACACAGGCTGGGTCGCTTGACATGACAGTGTTAACATGGGAACTTTAGCTAACCCTATAGGATACCACGCCTTCCCTCCCGCTGAACGGGGAGGGTGTGTAATTTGGGTACCTATGTGATTAAAGAGTTTTGGTACCTGAGTCAGTTTAGCCTCCACTCTTCCATTTGCCTTTACACCACACCATACTATCAGATTTATGGTGGTTTATCTTCTGTACCTCTGTCCTCTTTGGGCATCCCTGAAACTGTGTTTTGCTTCTCTTAAGGGACTGAGGTTACTGTGCAATAACACATTCCTCTTCCAGTGGTCCACTGAAGCAGCACTGGAGGTTTAAAAGCCAACCTGGGAATTAAAGGAGCAATAGGAAGTGGGAATAGGCTGGCTTGTGAGTTATGCAGGGAACTGTTTAGAGTCTGAGCCTGGGCAGCTGAACAGATGAGCTTCTGGACGTGGTGACGAGCGTCTCTCTTCCCTATTACAAAGAGTAATGAGAGACTGAGGAGGGAAATAAAGAATGAAAAATAATAACAATGGCATGTGAATACACTCAACTCTGAAATGCAGTTGTATGTGGCAGGAGAAAATTGAAAACTACTTCATGATACCTTATAATATTGTTCCATACATGGGTGGTGGTGTTTTTTTTTTGCCAAAGAGTTGCAGAATTGTGAAATATTGCCCCCCAAATGTCTGATTGTGCTATACAGTATAAGGCTTCTTAGGTGCAACAGAAACTGGGGGTTTTCAGTCTACCCAAATGTAGCTTAACAAGGAAAAAGTACTTCTTTCTCAGCTAGTGAAATAGTTGGATTATGAACACAGTGACTGGAAGCCTGAAAAACAGAAAGAAGTGAGACAACAGTGGTGGTGAGGGAGGCACAGAGCTTTTGGCAGCTGAACTGAGACAGTAGCTGTGTGGGTCTGAAAGGAAGTGTCTGTCGAGGACTGATGTCTTCTGTCAGGAAAGAACAGCCTGTTGAGGCCCTCCTTATGTTTTTTTTGAGGCCTGATAATGAAGGAAAAATGAATCTGTGACCACTGATAGGATGGGAACGAGGACTGGGAAGTTCACTGTTGCTTTTGTCTTGCGATGGCATTCTTCTCTGGAATTATTTTGGTTTGATTACACAACTTTATCGCTACTTGTAGTCGGTGGGTTTGTCAGCTGAGGACATTTTAAAATGTAATAGAGAATTTGTTGCTCAGATGTGGAGGGTATGTTCCCTGTGTGTTGCTTGTTGGAACCAAACTCTTGTTGGAAAAACTCCAACCATAACTTTTTAAGACTAAGCTATGAAGTTATGAAACGTTTTGCATTTCATAGGCTGGAGAAGGTCAGCTAAACCCTGGGAAATCAGCAGGAGGAGGAGAACATATGTAATAGCTGGTGAGAGGATGAGTGTAAATCAGCAGTGTAACAGACCTGTGAAAATAGCCAATGTCGTCCAGCCATGGCTGAATCTCCAGCTGATGCAGGGAAGTTACGGTTCTGTTGTCCAGACACCGGTGAACTCCTCTCTAGAACAGTGCATCCAGTGCTGACAGTGCTTGTTTAATAGCGTAACCTAAAATTGGAATAACTGCATGGAAGGGCAACAGAAAGAGCCTGTCTTATGAGATGAGGAGGACTGACTTTCTGTGATTCGCTTTAGCTGCTAGGTAGAGCGTGAAAGAATTTGATGGCCATCTAGAAATACCTTTGGAGGGGAAGGCAGGTGAAAAGAACTGTTTAAGCCAAATAAGTGTGCTGCAGAAATCAGTAGGCATAATTTAGCCTTGAAGAGATCATTACTAGTTATTAGATTTAGGTTCCTAACTGCTGGAACAACAATTAAACCATTCTGGAAGAGTTGGGTCAAAAAAACTAAGTACTTTTATGAGTTTAAGAAGTTCAAAAAAGAGTAGTATAGGATGCCTGCGTATCACTTGGACTGGATGAAGAAGATGATGCATTTTGTTCCTGAGTAATGATGGGCAGAACGTGGGGTTTGTACAGTTTCGAAGAGCTCGGAGAATATTTAGAATTTCTGTGCACGAAGAAGTCTACAGCTTTCAAAAGATAACACATCTTAATAAAATTCAATTTAGTGCCAAAATTTTTGCTGTTTTATAGCAGCCTCAATTAGCGTCCTCATCGGTAGTCTCAGGCCATAAGGACTGTAATGAACACAGCTCTTCCCTGTCCCCATCTGAGCTGGTACCTCAAGGTCAGCACTAATGCACGGTGCTTGGGCTGCATGGGCAAAGGCACGTGGTCGGGGTTCCTGCTGAAATTGCTCCCTGAATTGATGAAAGATTTCACCGCCCTCTGCTGAAAATGGATAAGCAAATCCAGCACCATTTGTGAGCAGGAAAATTGATCTGGAGCTGAGATGAATACTACTACAGTGTATCCTTGAGGACTTCCAAGGCAAGGGAATTGCAGTGTAATTGTGGGTCAGCTTCATGTGTCATAAACGCAATTTAAACCTCAGTCTAAAAAATCTGCATTAGTCTTTAAATATAGAATTGCATTTTAAGATTATGTACTAAAGCATTTAATTTTCTTAATTTAGTTTTCGGAACACTTTGATCATCAGGCAGCAGTTAGACAACTACTTTCTTGTTCTGTCTTTTACCTCGACATTAAAAGATAAAGTTTTACTCTTGTCAGTCTGCAGGAGAAGAGTAATGATTTTTAATTTAAAAGAATGTCGTTTACACATGAAGCCATGCTAGATTCCTTAGCATAAATGATGTTAACATAAAACAGATATTTAGAAAACAAAGCAATGAGCCCCCACCCCTGCAAACTGGAGAAGCATCTTAAATTGATACTCATTACTCTATCTGTTTGTTATTGTCATAGAAACGTTTTATTTCTTGTCTGATCTGACAAGACAATATAGTTGTAAAAGGCAAATAATTATTATTTCTAACTTGTACTTTAGCCTGTTTTGTGGTATCATGTAGAAATGTGAAGTCGTGTCTAGGAATACAGGGCACCAAGCAATCAAAGAGTCTGTCTGAGTCAGGCTTCAGGTCCTTGTGGCTGCTCTGTGTGTGCGTGTGGATTTACACATACGCACACGTGTGTGTGCCCGGTCACAGCAAACCCCTTTGGGTCTATGATTGCAAAATGAGCTTTTATTGAATTACTGAATCTTGAGATACGAAGTTCCATTAAGTAATCTAAATCAAATCCCCAGAAATACAGATTGTGGACTAGAGCATATGTAACATTTTAACAACTTATTTTAAACATAATAGGTGTTAGTCTTGTTGCTGATGAAATACATATTTAGGTGTATATTCTTGTATATATGCACAGTTCTTTGGCTCTTTGAGTTCCAAATTAAACATTTGCTTTGCAGACATGTTTTTCATTTTGCACAACATCTGTGGTATGCACGTTTTGATTTATATGAGCCTGAATGTTAAGCATGTGTTTTTTAAAATGTTCTTAAAGTACAGCTGGGATACAGAATTACAGGGAAGGACGAGATAGGAATTCAGAATGATTTTGATAAATATAAATCCCTATCAGGAACGCAGTCATCCCTCAGGACTCTTAAAGTTTATTCTGCCTTATGGCCTGGTGATGGACTACATGACCTTTCAGGTTGTCCTCAAACCCTATTTTATGGTTGTGATCAATTCTTTTTGGCATTTGACAGCTGCTGTACCTGTACTAGAGACAATTCTACTGCCTTCAATATTTTCAGTGTTTTTTTTTTTATTTATTGTATTTTGCACATGAAAAACTTTTAACTACATTTAAAATGTATTCTTATTTATTTGAAGTTGGTAAGAATACAGGATATGGGTCTCATCTGGGTATTTAGCAAACATGTATTCTTTGCAGCCTAAAATGTACTACAATGCTGAATTTCTGTGAGAGGTTACAAGGCTATAAATTACTCCTCTTTAACATAAAGGTGTCTCAAGGTTTAGCTGCTGTTGATCCAATGTTATTCCCATTAGTGGCAATATCCAGGAGATAATTCACTTCATTTGGAAAATGAAATCCTGATTCTCACAGTCATTTTAGTAACATTCAGTCTAGAATCAGATTATTCTTTGTAGTGTGTTAAAGTCATGGCAAGGTGGTCTTCAGCTTGCAAGTGTAATTTAGTCTCACAAATAGGTAATCTTGTTAAAATATTGTCAGGTTAATCAAAATTGATTTGTGTGTACTAAACCCAGTGAATGCTAATCAAGTATCAGGTTAGGAAGCTTCAGCAGCAGTTTTAAGTCTTTGATAATTTCCCATTATTGTTGGATGAAATGGCTGATTGGATTTGTGGAAACATTTTAAAGCCTGAGCATCCTTCCAAGATAGGATACAAGTGCACTACAGACTAAAGCATCTTCTTTAGAAATATATTTTCAGAAACCTGACAGTGTGGATCGCTGTATTTGTTATACCTCACACGCAATGAATTGTTCTCCAAACCACGTAAATGCTTTGTGGTTTTGCCACTCTTGGTTATTTGTAACTATCTTACAGGTTTTTTCTATAAATAATGGTTAAAGAGATATTTAGATTGTAATGTAGTCTCTGTACATATGAATACCATCCATTTAAAAGACAAGTATTATGTGGTGTGTCTGTGGTGTAAGGAAATGCATTTAGAACTTCTGTGCATTCCGTTTGGAAGAAAATTCTGTGTAATGGTGAATTTCTTAGATCTGATTAATTTTTTTTGGTAATTATATGATTGTCAATATAGATTATATGGGTTATTGATAGATGAACCCCCTGAAATGTCAAAGAGCAAAACCTTGCTTTGCACAGAGCCGTCAGGAGCTTTGCACTATGCTGACACCCTTTGAAACTCACAACATCTTATTTTCTTTCAACAGAAAGCTTTTCTTTACAGACTACGGGAGTGCTGCCAAGGTTGAGAGATGTGACACGGACGGGATGAACAGGACGTGGATAGTAGACTCTAAAATTGAACAGCCAACTGCTCTTGCACTAGACCTCATCAATAAATATGTGTACTGGGTTGACATATATCTGGATAGCGTGGAAGTTGTTGACTATCAAGGGAGAAAGAGGCATACAATAATTAAAGGCAGACAAGTAGGTATTTATTTGCAAATTAGTAAAAAGTAATGATATCAATAAATGAATGTACATAATGCTGTTACAGTCATTTCAGATTCTCTTCTCTTTTTAGTTCAAATGCATCAGATGTTAAAAATCCACCTGCATGTTTTGTTTTATTTGCAATTTAGCCGGTTTTGTAACCTATGGGCAAGTTTCCATGCAGTGTCTCATTAACAATGCACCATGTAAGTCACACTCCCCATTGTAAAAGACTTCAGGAAAGAAAGTATGGAGCGATGGAAAGGTACTAGGGGATAAATTATTAATGACAAGAAGATGTCCTTGCCAATTCAGGAAGAAGAGACTAAGAGGCACAAGAATGTCAAAGAAACGGAACAGCAAAAGCTAGTCACTTGTTCAGATCAACCTGGATGCCCTTAAATCATATTTTGTTGATGGCAATGACGCTTTTGCCAGTTGATCCAGATGTTCGGAGTTGTAAATACAAATGCTGAGACTGTATGAGGCTTTGAGCACGAGAATATCAGTCTCCATTATTCTTGCATCAGCCTGGAGAGTGGGGTAGTAGGCAGCAGAGAAAGGAAGGGTTCCCTGGCAGTTGCGAGGCTGATGTAAATGGAGGGAAAATTAGCAAGGACCAGGCTGTCCCTGGTTGCTACTTGGACATCCAGAGCTGGTGTGCGTACCGTGTTTACATCTGCTTCAGCCTGAGGTTAAACAGAGTGTGTAAAAATGTGCAGACAGAATTAACATTTTACCCGTTCTGCTGTCATTCTACGCTTGCTTCCAAGTAACCAGTTTACCAAGAGACAACTGGTTTGCGTAGCTAGCGTTTAAAAGTAGGCAGAAAATGTGACAAAAAACAGTCTAGGTCACCTGGCTAAATAGCAGACAACCTCCTGGCTTTTTACCAAATTACTGCCAGTCTTTAGCCAGTTGTTCTGGAATAATAGGTCATGTAAACTTTTTTTTTTCCTCCCCCAGGTAACATTTTGGAATAGGTACTAAAAAATAAGCCATTTTCAGAAGTAGCTTACAGATACTTTAGCAGGCTTATAAATGAGTTGTACTGGTGTCATAGGAAAGATGCTTGTGCTTTCTCCTCTTTCTGATACTTAGATGGAAAAGAGGATTGTTTGTTCTAGCTATGAGGGGAGAAGGATTTCTGTTGCTTTCAGTAAAGATATCAAGAAGTTTGGCCTTTCAGCTGGCCACTGCTGTCACAGAAGGAGAGGCATATCGGTTGTCTTTCCACTCAAATGAAAAATTGGTGATTCCACTGAGTTCTGTGCTTGCATTTGCCAGGATTTAGGATGGCTGTTTCTCCATGTTAGTCCTCATTAGTCCAAGGGAAGAGCAGACCAGAAAACTATTCTCAAGAAATTTTGGGGATTAAAGTTTATTTCATAAGTATAAGCATACCAGAAGACATGCTTTCCAAATGAGACAGGCTTTTATGATTGATAGCCCAGGTGACTTTCAAAGGGCTGTTCTTTGTAGCAAGCAATGTTTCCATTCATGCGTAAGATAGCTGGAAAGCTTCATGAGAAGAAAAAACCAACAAATGTCTAAATTAAATGCAAATAATTAAATCATCATAAAATGCAGTGTAAAAAGAGTCAGTTTTAATAGTGTAAACGTAGAAAAGTTCCCAGAGGAGTGAAATAATAAAGTTTTCAACTGACTGCAAATGGAAACAGGGAAGAAAGGATTACAATGCAGAGGAGAAATCAACAATTCAGTACAGATGCGTCACTGTTTTCAAGGCTGTTTTCTTTCCCATCTTACTTTAATTGGATTGAATACCTGATGGGTCTAAATCAAACACTTCCATTGATCTCAGATGTTTGTTTGTTTATTTTTCTGGATAAGGGCAGAATGCAATAGGAAGATATGGCCAGCTGGGAGTCATTTCCAGCAAGGACTGAAATACTGGGTGCATGACAGGAAGTGTTTGGGTTTTGAGGGGGGTGGGTTTTTTTTGGGTGGGGTGGATTGTGACATATGCCTGAATTAGTAACTAAATAAGCTAAGTAAATACTTTGTGGTGAACAATTTATTGATTAAACTAAGAAGATGTTCAGCCTGTGAATATCTATTCTAATATATATATTCTAATATATATTCTCTCTAATTTGTTTCAGCTTTCAAAATTGCTCAATGACATATTTTACATTATCTAAATGTGTAAATCAAGCACAATCTCTAGATTATCGAACACTTCATGTTTGAGCTGTGATTGGCTAAGTAACTAACTTTACATAATTTTTAATGCATGTACCCAGACACATCAGAGATAAATGCAAATTTAGAATTCACTTTTTGAGAAACAAGCTGTACCATGTCACCACAACCTGATTCAAAGATGCCAACACAAAAGGAACACAAGCATAGCTGAGGAAATTTGTTTGTTTATTAATTTATTTACATAAGTAAATATTCAATGGGTGTATCATGCACTATTTGCTGTGCTTTGATTAGAACAAAAAAAAATCAGTTCAACCTATAAACTGTGTTGTGAATATCTATATTTACTATATTTATTAGTTAATTCTAGTTAATATTAATTTATCGTATTATTATTTAATTAATATTAGTTAATACCGATATAAGCTGTTGTACTTATCAAAGTATGCAGGAGGTTTTTAATTTAAAAGACAGAGAAACTGGGAAATTCAGAGGATAAATTGAATTTGGATATTTAATTTTCTGCCTTTCTGTACAAATCTTTTCTAATCATAAACTTCAGACTACAAGAATGTGAACTATACTTGTAGCGTAGCTTGTGTTTATTTGCAAATATTTATCGACCTATTCAGAAATTCTTTTGTACCGTTTAGCATCTACAATTCACAGTAATGTCTGATGTTTACAAATCATAGGTATACCTAAAACATCCAGCTAACATAACGCTATAACTTTTTTCTTTTCCAGATTAGGCATCTTTGTGGTTTGGCAGTATTTGAAAACTTTTTATATACATTTAATTCAGATAACCTCAGCATTTTACAAATAAACAGATATAACAGCACCGATGTTCAGTCTCTTGCTAGACTTGACAATGCAAAAGAGATCCGTGTATACCAGAAAAGAACCCAAACAGCAGGTAAGATTAAAATTCCTCTTTCTAGGAAACATAAAACCAGATATTGGATGGATGTGGGGTTAAAAACATTCTTCCAGAAAAACGTATTAGAAGATGCAGTGAAAATTTGGCACTGCAGCAAGACTCTCTTTTGGCTCTTCATCTGCCCAGCTTTCCTTGTGCTTACTGCCAGTCTTCCCGCATCTCCAAGCTCTGAACGCAACTGCTTCCTGAGCATTCACCTTGGAGAACCGCCAAGGAGCCCTGCTTGGCAAGCTTTCTAGCTCCACACTCTCAATGCTTTCAGAATTGAACTCCTTCAAAATTGTCAGATGTCCAATACCATCCACACGCTTGGGTCTCAGACCTCAGAGATTCCTGGTTTCTCTGGTCCTGTTCTTCAGGCTGCAAACCTCCAGGGTGGCCAAAAAAGCATGGAGATGTGGGCAGTTAGCCTGCCTGACTGCCAGCACAGCAGTTGGTGAGATAGGAAATTGCTGTTTAGTTTTCCTTGGTTTGTATGAATATCATCTCTGCCTTCTGTGAAAGAAATTGCCGTTTCCATGTAGAATGGAAAACTTTTTACAATCTCAGAATTTTGGGGTAAATAGCAATTTCTGAGGTCCGTAGTCCTGTATGACTCTAATCCCGTCTCTGATCACATACTTTCTGCATTCAGAACAGCAGTGTGATTTGTGGGAACTTTGTACAAAGACAGCAAGATCCAAAATGTTTACAGCAATGCGTTAGGAGAATGATTTTGATATGACTGATAGCAATAAATCTTCCCCACGACTGCTTGGACAGAAAAGCTGACGCATCAATTCTGGTGATCAACATCAGTGTGATTAAACAGACTGGCTGCTTTTAGAGAAGTTTGTGAAGTGGGAACAAAATCCAAATTGATGTGGACTGGGTCACCTGATTTTCACCCTGTAGTTTTGCATTGATTTGCAGATGTCGGTGTCTGAAGGAGGTTTGCAAAGACTCTCCTTGCTGCAGGCCCCCCTTTTGTACTCCTGAGGGAGTCAGAGAGGTTGAGGAGAGACATGAGCACGGTGTAATTTTTTATTACATCCTGTGATTACTGTGCTCCTCTTGCCCTTTGTTCACTCTGCTGCTTCTTTTGTTTTGAATTGACACAATTGTTGCTTGTCAAGATTCACTGTAAAGGCTGTCTCAGCTTGGTAGAGTTTCTGTATACCTTTAACAATATCGACCTTAAACCACTGGATTACTTTTTTTAAAAAACAGCTAAAAAGCTTGAGGGAAAGGAGAGAGAAGACAAAAACATTTTCTGAGCTAAAATACTGTTGGCCTCTTGTAAGCCAGCTTAGTAAATGTAGGATAGCAAGACAGATTTTGTTTTTTCATCAGATTTACCTTAAACAGTTTAAAAAAAATGAATTTGATGTATTAGTCTGCTAATTTACAACCATCCATTTGAAAATAGGAAATAGGGAAAGGACTTCTTTGGCTTTTTCAGCTGGATTTATGTCCCACCTGTACAAATACGGAAAAATGCTACAAGGCTCGTTCTGTTCTGTGGTTTCTGGACAGGCGTCTGCCCCGGAAAGGTGCCGTCTAAAAGGGTTCAATGAGCAGCAGACTCATTGCTCATCCTACACGTTGACGTGGCATTCGCTCTGTCCTCAAAAAGCCAACCAAATGAACCAAAGCAACAAATAAAAAGGGGAAGCTTATTCAAAAAGAGGTGATCACATACAGCACTGCAGAGTATGGCTTGACAGCCACAAGATGGCCTGTTGGACTACTTGCCTGTTTTGGCTATCGTCTTAAAAAAACACTTTATTTTGTAGTTATATTCTAGGGAAAGACTTATTGTGGCACAAATTCCATTTTTTTTCCTGTCTAAAGTTTCTCCATGCTGATGCATATAATTATCTTGCCTTAAATGGATTTGAATCGTGCTGTTTTTCACTCGCCATAGTCAGAAGCCATGCATGTGAAGTGGACCCATATGGAATGCCAGGGGGATGTTCGCACATCTGTCTGCTCAGCAGCAACTACAAAGCACGGACTTGTCGCTGCAGGACTGGCTTCATCTTGGGGAGTGATGGCAGGTCATGCAAAAGTATGTTCTTTAAATCAAAGAGTCTGCCAGCCGCGAATGTTCCAGGACATAGTTCTGGGTGTTATTTAACATGTCTATGAATAACAATAGAAATGACATGGGCTGCTTTTGGGTGATACTTGTTTGCAACGTGTGCTTGACGCTTTGTTCAGATACTCTTTTCTTTCCCTTAAATTGATTTGATTTGGCTTAGTTCATAGAAGTGACAAATTAAACCTGGGATGCTGTTTAAAGGATTCTAAAAATCATCACAGGTTTTAAGTTCATCAGTCTTACTCTGTCATTAGATACTATTCATTCGCACAGCACATAGGTACTGAGCTGCTGTTACACAGTTTGTCGCACCTAATTTCTACCCGTACAATCAACTTGTAACTCAGAAGCAGACTGTTCATATGAGCAAGTGAAGCAAGATTTTTTTTCATAATACTTTGTGAAAGCACGTTTAATTTGTATAACTATGGTTATACCCAACAGTAGATGTACACAGTCTGTTGGTCACCTACAGCCAACAGGACGGTCCTGAAAGTTTTGGGGAATATATATTTTCACCTGGTTTCTTGGTCAAATGGCATTGGTTTAGTTCAGATGAAAGACATGCAGTTAGATACTTTGATGGATACTGGCAGATGGATGTATTTTGCCTCAGTCAAACCTCATACGGTTTTCACTAACAATTTCAACAAAAAAACCCTTAGAGGCATTAGGAAAAGTATATATCTTAGTAGAATTTTAAGAGGTATATTGATAGTACCAAGGATCCAAGGATATTTATAAGTATCTTTAAGGAAAGAAAATCACCTTGCTAAGCTTCAGTTATTTCTAAGTAACCTACTTGATTAAACTGTAAAAATTCTCCTCAGAAATAGGAAATATTGCTATGCATGTTTTCTATCTCGGTATGAAAGAACAGTGTATGTTGATTTGTTGTACTCCTTCCCATTTGAAAGAAATTTACTGTCATCTTGTATCTTGTTGGTTTCTGAGAAACTTCATGTGGAAAAAAAAAGATGTTTTGTGTTTGCTAGAGTTTACAGTCTTGTTAGATTTAATGAGTACTTCAGTCATGGTCTACATTACCCTGATAGGTCCTAATAAATATTAAAATTAAATGTCTATGAAGCTGTATATGTCCTTTTCACAGTACATGCAAAGTTATTCTGTGATCTAGCATTGCTTTTAAGCGTGAAATTTTATAGAAAAAAATGATTAGAAGTGAGCAGCTCACTGAAGTAATTTGTATTTTAATTAAGGTAATGTAGTTAGCTAGATTTCTTTAGTTTAGATACCTTTGGAATATATGAAAGTTTAATTTTTGGTATTGATTAATGCTCCTGCTCCCCCACCAATTGTGCCAGTTAATTAAACAGTGACATTATGCACTGTAAAGAAGATTAGGCAGCATCAGTTGTTTACGTTTGTAATCTTTCTTTTGCAGGACCAAAGAATGAATTGTTTCTTTTTTATGGGAAGGGACGCCCAGGAATAATACGGGGAATGGACCTGAATACCAAAGTATCTGATGAATATATGATCCCTATAGAAAACTTGGTCAATCCTCGTGCTCTGGACTTCCATGCCGAAACCAATTACATTTACTTTGCTGATACTACCAGTTTCTTAATTGGACGACAGAAAATTGATGGCACAGAGAGAGAAACAATCCTCAAAGATGGTAGGCAATGCTAACTGATTGTGACATTCAGAGAATCTCGCTAAGGAGAGGTTGAACTGACATTTACAGATAATTTAAAGCTCTGTTTATATTTCCCATGGAAAACAGGCCCAAAGTAGACCTTGAACAGAGTTGGAGAGATTTCTTTTTTCACAACTTCCTGTATATTTTTCCTGAGTGCAGAAATTTAAAGTTTGGTTAATCACAGAATCACAGAATAGTAGGGGTTGGAAGGGACCTCTGTGGTCATCTAGTCCAACCCTCAAGTTAAGTTGCTCTGTTGTGAATTCTTTGTCCATTTAAGCTTATACTCGCCGGTGAGTGACTCCTACATCTCCACTGTATTCTTTCAGTAGTTAGATGCAATGGATCCATAATGTAGTTCTTAGTAATCATTCACTGAGCTGTCCCATATATCCCAGTGTGGATTCTGGAGCTTCGTCAAGTAGTATGGCAGAGCGAGACTTCCTGTACTGCTTGCAAACTCATTAGAAAAAAAACATTGCCTTTCCTGATACATTTTTCATTCTATAGGTGGAAGCAACAGGAAGACCTAAACATGTTTTAGAACCTTAATTAAGATGTTTGTACCATTTATTACAGCAATGAGAGAAAATTCCAGCAGTACTCTAGTTTCCACCTCTCCCACCACACTTCTCAGAATCTCCCGGGTCTAGAATCATATCTTGTCATGCTAAACACTGTTTCAGTGATCAACCTTCCAATTTGTCAACCCATGTTTCTTTTTCTTTTATGGACCCTTTTTAAGAAAGACTGTTTCAGCAGGAGGTAACCACTGCTTCATTATCTAGTACTCAAGAAAATAAGCAGTATGAATACTCATCTTGGACTTCAGAGAGCTTAGTAACTTTACCTGTAAATTGAAGCGCAAGACAGGGAAAGGGTAAAGTAAGAGTAAATAACAGATACTCAGCTGCCAATCTGGTAATTCTTCATTTCACTGCAAATACGGAAATGGATAATATACCTCACAGAACATCCGTTGCTGACTTTCTGTAACTAAACAACACACATTTCATTTTACAACAAAGTAATCCAAATGCAGAGTAGAGGAAGGAGTAGCCAGTATGTAGATTTTATTCGAGGGCAGCACCAAGGAGCATCCTGGCTGAAAGGTGCCAAACAGGTTGAGGTTGCTCTAATCAAACATGAATAAACTTTGTATGCCAAACCAGCAAATTGAAGACAATCTTTTAGATTATATTTGACTGGAATTTCTACTCTTTATAAGTACAACGTAGTAAAAACACTAATGCAATACCAAAAGAGTTATGGATTATCTGGTGATATATTGCTGGTGTTCTTAATACTTATAATAACTAAAAAAATGTCACTGTCATTCTCCCCCCACGCCTTCCCCGGGAGCTTGCATTGTTAGTTAGAACTTGAGGTAGTTTCATAACTTCAAAGTATACTTAAAGAACACTTGTTAATGTATTTTTCATGATTTAAAAAATTAATATGGCCTCCAGCCATACCACCTCAGCTTTTATTCTTGTCAGCTCTCAAGAACTCAGCAGGGACAGATTAAATCGTTCCTTGGTGGAAGGCTACTTGAGAAAATCAGGTGTGTCAGGAGGTGGTTTAATATTCGCTCTGAACAGCATGCTGCTAAGGCACTCTATCTGTGGTAGGTGTCACTTCTCAGATTAGAAGTTGTCATTTTTTGTGACTATCAGGTTTTACAAGAACAGATACGCTAGCTCAAACAACACTGTAACTCAGATAATTACAGTTTGCCTACATGAGAGCCTGATCCTACAAGCTGTTGACTGGGAATTGAGAACGCTGAGCACCTAACACTGCTGGAGTTTGATTTCCCATATAGTTTCAGCTGTGATTTCTTATTCTTGCCTTCAGGAAGCAAAATGCTGTGTAGTATTGATAACTATTTGACAGCCCACAGCATAGCCTATTCCTAGAGTTGGCGGCACAACTGCAAGAGTAGTGTACTTTCACCAGCAACAGAAATTGCTATAATTAACGCTTCAAACTTGCATGTGAAATCAGGTTTTTAAATAAAAAAAATGGAACAAACCAGGCATTTTTTAAAGGGATTTAAATTTTGTTCAGTTGAAGTAGCGTAAACACAAATTCTGGGTTTTTTTACTTATCTTTGCCCCCCTAATGTTGTTTGGGGTTTTTGTGAGCCTTGAAGTGTATATTATTCACTTGTAAACGTTAGCAAAGATGGTCAAGGGCTAACTTTTTGCTTAAACAAGTAAGTCTGTAAAGATCTTTGGAAGCTGTTTAGCTGGTTGGTATATAGAAAAATTATTTTTTTCACCAGTTTTCATGTTAATCTAGTATTTTAGGCAGTATTAGTATACATAATCTAACTGACCTTGATGAGCTAGGCCATTCCATACCAAATTACACACTGTGCTTGTAATCTCTTGTATATTTAAAACCAATGTGGCAACTGCATCCAGCTCTGGAGCCCCCAACATAAGAAGGACATGAATGTGTTGGAGCAGGTCTAGAGGAGGCCATGAAGATGATCAGAGGGCTGGAGTACCTCTCCTACGAGCACAGGCTGAGGGATTTGGAGCTGTTCAGCCTGGAGAAGACAAGGCTCTGGGGTGACCTTCTAGCAGCCT
>Ga0181612_132272_pt1 | contig 31425 bp, 19 predicted proteins | sample HoacroProtozoa21_FD_119630 | JGI IMG/M metagenome (GOLD analysis project Ga0181612, IMG submission 119630) | Hoatzin crop microbial communities from Cojedes, Venezuel. Combined Assembly of Gp0051906, Gp0051904, Gp0051908 | reverse complement strand
TAGTAGCAGCATACTGGTTTTCCTTCATGTGGCAGCCACAGTGAAAGCAGTTGGGGACAGAAACATCCACAAAGGTTTAAATTAGTTTAAATGCTGGTAGCTGTCAAGTTATGACAACGCAGTGCTCAGCACATATTAATTCGCTTTACCTTTTCATGCAGGTTTGCTGAGCTCTGACACAACTACTGTTGGTTTGCAGATAGTTTTTAAGTCTACTCTGGGGTATGTACTAGGCTGCGCTACACAGCAGCCACCGTACGACTGCAATTTAGACATAATTTCAAGTACTGTCAGGAGGCTTGCACTGAAAGCGCCTTGCTGTGCTCCCACCTCCCAGGGGAGACCGGTGACAAGGGGCAAGGTCACAAAGTGGCAGCATCTTGGCCTGTGACCAGGGATGATGTATACTGCAGTCCTTTTCAAGCAAGCTTGCTCGTGGAGCCCATTTAAAATCTCTGTAAGTCCAGATTCAAGGACTCGGTTATGATTAAGGCCCTCATCTACTGTCTGTTAAATATTTCTGTTAACTAAGTGGGCAGCTGGAAGAGTCTGAAAAGCCAGAGTCTGCAAATAAATAGTACTTTTCCAAGGATTATACCTTTGATTTCAATATTTACATCATGAATCACTATTCAACCATTTGAAGGCTCTGACCCAGATGGTTCTACCTGGTTTGAAGGACTCTTTCCCAGGAGATGTCCTTTCCCTTCTCTGTGATTAACTGTCAAAAAACACGTCAGGTTTTTCTCCCGCATTGCCTAGTCATCTCTCTCTAAAATCCTATATGGACTAAAAAGTAGCAAACAATGTACTGAAGACAGGATTTTCACTAAATAAAAATGTATTTTACAAGAAAAGGGTTGAAAGAGTTAAAAAAGTAAAACAGAGTCCATTCCAAGCCTTTACATTTTGAAAACATTGATGAAATCAGTTTTTCACTGTTTTACCAGCACTACTTTCAAGCTTCCTTCCCACGCTGTTGTGTGAGTTACTTGCAGAGTACTCAGTGATACAAATCTTCATGAAGCCTGACTCCTAGTTTCTCTGACAAATGCTCATGCTGTGAAAGAAGAGGCATTCAGCTGCCCTGGATCAAGCAGGCTGTCAGACATCCCCAGAGAAGTTGCCATGAAAAGAAGCTTCTTCAAAACTTTGTTTAAAGTGAGGGCTGTTAATCCAGGCCTTGGTGCTCTCATTAGAGAGGGGAGGAACCATTTAAAGTCAGGAAGCTACAGTATATGAAAGCCATGAAATTGAAATGAACGCATCTTTTGCCAGCTGGTTTCACACCCCCAGTTGGCAATCCACAAAGGTTTAGAGGGGGAATTAAATCCATTTTTCAGCAGAAATAACTATTTTTGTGATTATCATATAGATTCCATGAGCTACACTTTGGTCCTATCAAGACAGGCAGGCAGCTGCATGAGAGGTGGAAAGAGAGAAAATGATTGAGATGAAATCACCACCAACAGCTACTGCAGGCAGGAAGACAGCGTTGGATCCCAGCCACGATACTTCTGCAACCTGGTTTGAATGGGCCTGATGGGATGGCATAATGTAACGTACACTGAACAAGGTACATGGAAAGCTGTCTGACATGGAGCTCTATTTCAAAGAAAAAATACAGATTCCTTCCAGGCTTTAATTGCTTTTATTTTACTTGTTTTGCCCCTGGGGCTAAGATTGCCTTCAATAAAACGAGATTAAAAAAGTAGAGCAAAATAACACACTAAACCAGAGTCAAGTGAGATGCTCTTGGAGAAGAAAGGCTTTTTCTCAGTGTCAGTCTTTAAACTAATTGAAAGGCCTAAAGAGAATGGGTGACTGATGTTTATTATTGCTGTATGGGGGTTCTGTTCTTATTTGGGGGGTTTTTTTCCCCAAAAATCGCTGGCCTTCTAAGTCCATTAAGTGTTATTAGGGTGGAAGTGATTTTGGTCGGGAGATTGCTGCCTTACTTCAGAACTGATGACTCAGCTCCCACCTTTATCAGCCGTGGGCACAATCTTACCCTCCGAGCACAAATGCTGCAACCGAGTTTCCAGCTGCAGAGCAAATCTGTTTTGCGTATCAAAGGTCAGGATCACGTCCTCAGCTGTGAACTGCAGGAGTATAAATACTTTCTGGCAACCGGGCTTTTGCTGTCTGGTGTATCTTCCTAGCCAACGGTTGTGGCGCCTGCTGTTTCTGATCGCAATTTCCCCATCCCCTTTTGGATTACTGGAAATTCATTCCTGTGCAAAGAGCACATGTATCTCTTGAAGTCCCAATTTATGTCCCGTTGTGATTATTTAAGAAGTGCCTGGGAGCCTTGTAGGGACTCAGCCATGGGATGAACTAAAATTAGTTTCTATTTACTGCAAAGTACCAGCAAGTGTCACAGCCAAACATCCCTGGCAGGAAAGCCGAGAACAGCCAACTGTAGCACTCCAGCTACCTCGCCGCTGGTGTGATTTGAGTGCTCAGAACGGCTCTGGCCACGCACGCCGGTGGAAGGTCAGCGTATTTCTGTGTTAAAACAGAGAAAAGGGAGGCTGAGAAGAACAGAATAAAAGAAGTGACCTTTCTGAGGTCTCTTAAGAAACTGTGCTAATTTAGACGGCAAAAAGCGAGGAGGACTATCTGTAAACTCTAGGCATTGATTTAACGGTTACTAAATATACGGGAGAAAAATTACTTTTCTTTCTAGAAGACAACATGTCAGTCCTTGAAGGCATACTGGCAAGACTGCCTTGTACCACCCCATTCCTCAAAAGATCCCACCTGTGAATATTTGTTCTGCTGTGAAATAGAAGTAAAAATGGGCAGGTCATGGTTTTAGAGACTGGGTTTAGAGACTTTTTTTAAAGTCCGTCTGGAAGACTCCACTGATTTTTCTAGCGAAAGCGAAGAGACATATCCACAGTCTCTTGTTGTTGGTTTGCCAGTTATTGAATACTATAGAAAAACTGCAGATCAGTAGTACACAACCTTTTCAGAACCCATGTGTCATTCTGACAACTTTGCAGGACCAAGGGGGGTAGACTTGATCTGCATACACATTAACATAAATTTACATAGGAATTGAATCAGAGATGAATGCGCGCAGTTGTTATTATTGTGTATTTACAATAAACTTCACTGTAAGTGTTGACAGCACTACACAAAACAGAGAGGAAGACAAAACATTCTTTGAGAGTCAAAGAGTAAAGCAAGCACCATTTCCCTGAAAATGGTTCCTCATGTCTTACCAAAAATTTGATATGGCCACAGGCATCGAGGAATGCAGCCTTGGGGCTGTCAGACGACTACTGCATTTGCATGAATGGCAAAATAAATCTGATCTTCCGCAGAGAGGAACGTGCTGTGGTCTGCGGTTGGAGTGACTCTGATTTCTTTTCAGGGATGGAGTTAAGGATTCTGGAATTTCTGCATCCTCCTCCAACATTGTATCTCAGCACCTACTTTTCTACTGATCTCTATGAGTTCCATCTCTCTGAGATCTGTACAGCAAGAGGAAAAGTTTCACTTGTCTTCTGTTTCTGTCTACTTGCTGATTAACTGTTTACCCACTGGAACTCGCATTTATGAGTCTGAGGTGAGTTGTGAGCCTGCGCTGGAAGAGGGATTGCAAGACTGCTGCAGATCCGAGGGCAAGACAAGGAAAACTGTCTGTCTCCCGTTATGGGAAAGTCAGTGGTGCACAGTAGGATTACAAGTACAAGTCAGTTATGCTATTTCATTCTAAAAGAAAGGATGCCCTCTGAAAAGACCTTTAAATAGATGTGCTTTTGGTGTGGAGCAGAAGGAAAAAAATATTCTTAGGTTGATTTTTTTCAAAAATTAATCAGCAATGGGCACTGACATTTAATAAAATGGCCTGTAGCATCCTTGGCCATAGAACATCCTGGGAAAAACTCCGAACTGCCAACACAATTGCTGGATAAGCCAGCCTAAGAGACCTGGAGGGCACTGCCAGAAGAAATATCCCATTTAACTTTCAGCCACGGTGATGCTGTGCATTCATTACCAAAGAGGTGGAAGAACAGCATGATGTGCTCTGAATAAATTGTTCACTATACTTGTTTAGATCTTGGATTTAACTCTTATTTAGACCATCATACTCAATGTCTTTTCTCTTGAGAAAGTGCAGAATAATAGGGAAAAGGATGTACGTGTCTAGTACAGCTTTCTCTATACTATGCTTTTGGGGGTCATGTTGTTCAGGGTAGGGAGAGAAATGAAATAAACCTTAAAACCATACACTTGTCAGTTCAGATAAACCTGATTTAGACCCAGGGTTCAATGTGACAGCTCAGGAAACATCTTGTTTAGAACTAAGTGGATCCCAGCAATGGTTTGAGGGTCAGATATGGTACAGGTATAAATCAGAGTAAGCCCATGCGACCTGTATGGAAACGTAGCGCTGTGGGAGCCCAGTGTTGTTCAGAACGTCTTTTGGCAGGTCTGACCCTCCCTTATGACATTTAGCATGAGAGAAAAGTGGCTGTGAGTTGGGGTTCAGAGTCACAAGCGGTTTGCTGTGGCAGCTTAACTAGTCACCTGGCATCAGCTACTACTCGTATGTGAGCTCTTAGCCTGTGGCGAGCATGAAGTGCTGCAATTTATTCTAACCTTTTTTGACTCCACGTTATCTCTGTGAGCCTAGGTCTGAAGAGGAGAGAGGAACAATGGCCTGTTTAGATACTTCCCCTGTGGGCCCAACTTCAGGCTGTAACTGCACCTACAGGAACAGGAGATTGATACGGTAGGACATGTGTCTCTGTCAAGTTTTTCTGGCCTCTTTGGTTCAAAAGCTTGTCTTTTATACTGTATGAGTCACTTTGCTATTGTCACTCTAGAACAGGAGAATGAAACAATCCATCTGCAAATCTTGGGACAATTATTGGCTGTCCTAAAACATGTTCATGCCTTACGTCTGAACAAAAAATCATAAATAATTTTATCCCTGTTAATCAGAGTGACTCAACTCAGGGCTTTTGCTTACAAATCTTCTCATAAATTATTCAGCCAGTTCCAATTTTGGGTGACTTGCTGAATAGAATTTGGGTCATAAATTGATATATCCTAAATTGGGCCAGTGACAGGGTGGATTTTATAAGGACTTTCACGGCAGAGCCCCAGGTCCTATTCCCTGCTGCAATAAATACCAAGAGACTGGGAAAGCTTTGGTTTAAAGTACACTTATAGCCTAGTGGTTAGAGACATTTCTTGGGAGAGATGGGCTCAGTTCTCTTGTCTAAGTCAGGCAAAAGAGGGAGCTGAAACTAATCTTCAGCCTCCCAAGTGACAGATTCAGCTGCCAACAGATGGGAAGGTGGTTGTGTTCCCTCCAGGTGCTTTCTGTGAGCCACTCACCTAGGAGACAAGTTCTAGGAACACGGAAGTCAGGCAGAGGAATGTTTAGTTTGTGAAAGCGCAGATACAAGCATCAAGCTCCTTAGAGACAGCACAATGCACATCTCCAGCAACTGACATGTAAGGTAATTCCGTCGTGTAATGTTAAGTATCTGTAAACTTAGTTGACCAAATAGGAGGGATGTTGAAGATCTAAATTCGAATTCAGGTGCCTAACATGGCAGGCCATTACTTTAGTCTATTTAGGAGTTTAGGATCATGTCTTTTTATGTTTACTATAATCTTTTCAGCCGTTTCCCCAGATTGCTATTTCTAGCTAACCTCAGTACCCACAGAGGGCTCCATGGCCAATCCACTGACTGCTGAGTTTGCTAGGAGACTAACTGCAACTCTGAGCCTGGTTTTCCCTCCCATCTGGCAGCAAAAATGAACTGCTGCTGACTGAATGACCACTGATTCTCTTGGAAGCAGAGCTATGTGAACAGCAACAGCCAACTCTGTCACCATTTGAGAGGATTTGTAGCTTGGGCCCTGAGACATCTGGCTGAGATATTTATGCAGTCCTGTATTGCACTCACTGAGGCTCTGCGTTCACATCTGGAGTCTAGACTGAGTGACTCTATGGGCTGGCCTTCAAGCCTCTGAACAGCTCACGTCCCCCTTGTTCTCTCAGTTTGTCTTTTTATTGCTTTATTGGTTTATTTATTTGCTGTAGGTTCTTCCATCACATCTCCTCAGACATTCCTGTCACAGCCACTTTAGAGCTTCAGCAAGGAATGGCAGTGACTGAAAGAGACCGGGTAAAAGCAGATGGGATGGGTAGGACAAAAAGGCTGTGCTGTGGTGATCGCATGGTTATGGTAATAGGGGATGCCTGGTGCTTGATTACACTGTCTCTTCCGAGTTCTACAGCTGTGATTGTGGGAAAGGACAGTGCTCAGCTGCACACAGTTTGCATTCAACGCACGTGACAGGGAGCAGGGGTTTCTGTAAGCTGTTGTAGGTGGCCATGTGGTTCAGCTGGGCAGGGAGCTGAGCAGCCGACTACCGAGGTTTAGATCCGTCAGTGATCTGCAGGTACAACCTGGGCCATCACAGAGCTGTTCTATCTCAAGTTGGTTGGAGTTGGTCCCAATTCATCATCTGGCTTTGAGGATGAGAAGCAGAGGGTCAAAGCCTAAAACAGAGACACAGTGGTCCTGTAGCCTGAACACAGGGATCTGAGGTATCTGAGACATTGGCACAGGGCTGGTAGATGTGCAACAGGTCCCATGGGAGAGACTTTGGGCATCTAAAAGAGACGTCCAGGTTTAGGAAATTAATTTTTTCAGTTAGTCATACATTCTGGCTTTGTGCTTAGTTGTGTATTGCTTGAAACATAGGATGCTAAGAGCTTTAGCCCTGTGCTGTTGCCGTACTTTTGTCACAGGTGAACTCCAGCTTGATCTGACACTGTCCCTAGCAGTATCGGCAGCTGCTGCTGCTGCCTGCACTGGGAGCAAATCTTCCCCAATGTTGCTGTCCTTATTCCCAGCCTCTCTTAATTTCTTTCCCTTGGGCCTTTAGTCTCTCAATTCCACTCGCTCCTTTGCCTGTCCCATATTCTCCTCGTAACAGTTTTCCTTTGTTTTGGATTTGCTGGTTGCCTAACAGCCCTGTCTTCCACTGCTGAAGAAATACTGCTAGGGAGTCAAGGGCTAAGTATTGCTGACAACAGTGGAGTTATGACCTGGAAATGTAATGGAGAAACTGAATGGGCTAATAGTGAAAATGTATGTAGTGCTCGAAAAGATGGGTAGTATGGATGTACCTGTCTCTGTAGGTAGATCGATCTGTATGTATTTGGATATAGATAAGCCAGAATCTACATTAAGAGTAGGTCACAAACTCTAGAAACTCAGGCACTGAAATACGGTTCAGTTCACCCTTTAATGCAGGGTACAAAGGGATTTCAGATATTCTCTGCGCACTCAAAGTAGCCAGCAACAACATGATGGCAGTTCTAAGTAAAGGACTTTAATCAGAGTATATAAAAAGACTGGAATGATGTTTGAACAACATGTCCAGCTCCCAAGCATTGTCTTTTTCCTGCTATCAATGACACCCATTGTGGAATAGCAACATTTGCACAGAGATATGTCCTGTTTTTCTCATGCAGAATATATTGAAGCAGCCATAGGGCTGCACTAGCCTTGGCTAGAGAAGTCCCCAAGGGCCCGTCTGCCAGCTGCTGACAGATGTAGAGCTGCTGCTGCTGATAATAGGGTACATGTGCTGGCTTTGAGCTGAACTAGGCAATCTGGGGCACAGTCAGATGTGCTCAACGAGGATCAAGTTCAAACCTGTTTAAGAAGTTGGTTCCCGTTAGTGGTGATTCAAGCTAAGTAGTTTTGCTGTGTATTGAAAGGGACGAGGAATGCTCACACAGTCAGCTACTTCATCTTGGCTGTCACAGTGGTGATTTCAACACAGCTAGGGGAGTCAGAAAGACAACAAAACAGCTGAGATCTGTGACTTCCTAAATCACTCATACACAAGCTGCTAAAGGTGTATTTCCATTAGATGTTTGCCTCTTCACCCTCTCTTTTCAAGTAGCTGAAGTCAAGAGGTGCCTAGACTCCTTTGGAGATGTAGATCATTGTTCCACACTGGAAACCTCTGTTGTTGATTGAACATTGCTGATCCATTCAGGAGCAGAACTGAAGGAGGCAAAATGTCAGTGTGGGTGAGGCTAGAAAACGCAGATTTTTGGTGTAGAGATTGACGTACCGTCATTGGAGAGCAAACGTAAATTCCCCCACTCTACTAAATGTTTTTGCAGGAGAGGAAATTAAAAAATCATCACTGCAAGATTCAAGGAACATAAATACACTAATAATTAGGCAAAAGAGCATTGTACTTGACATCTGTGTTAATGTCATCCAAATTTATCATCAGCCACGTTCCTTCTAGGCATATCCCACATGTGCTAAGCAGGATATACTTTTGTGTGAACAGTGTTTCACACCACCCGGTATCACAGAGATCGGCTATATTGTTTTCCAGGCTTGGGAGACAGAGTTGGCCTTGTATCAGAACAGTCATATTGTGAAGTAGCTGAGCATAGCTCCTCTGTGTTTCCCAAAATTATTCAGTTCCTTCATCAGAAGAGCATGTGTTGCACAGCAGGAAACGTAACTAAAGATATTCCTAGAGGTTATCGCCTCCTGGAAGTATTAATGCCGTATTCATTCTGATGGAGGAACTGAGTTCTGGAGCAGCAGTTCAGCTGTAACTACTCAGCATGTTTTCTGAGAGATGCACAGTGAAGGCACCTTCAGGCAGATCCACATAAGTGTTTAAGCCCTAGCTAGGCCCCTGATCTGTAAGTAAAACCCAATTTCAAGATTTCTGCTGGCCGTGTCAACAGGAGTTTTGATATCAAAAAAAAAAGAAAAAAAGGTATGATAATTAAGTACCTTTCTGTCTTGGACAAACTATGGTTGAAACAAATATGACTTCTTTCTGGAATAAATTCTTCTGTCTGCTAAGTGATCACTTTGTTTTATAGTGAAATGGCAGCTGAAGAAGTACAAGAGAAACAGTTTAAATCTTGTTACCCTGGCAAGGATCTGACTGACCACAGTAGTATTTTACCTTTGCATGGATTAAGACAACAGCAGGATCTGAACAGCTGGTCACTTAGTTGGGTTATTGGTATTTCTAAACCTATAATAAGGCAGTGCTGAATGCAAATATCTTAGAATCTGAATACAGAGATCTTAAAGCATCACTCAAGGCCTCTTGAAGGCAATGCATACAACATATGAATGGAAGCTGTAATCTATAATGCCACAAATCCTTTAGGAGGATTATCTCTGTTATCTCCTCTGACATCAGAGAATTACATGTAATATAGACACATAAATGGCTTAGTCACAGAAAGATCCTTTAGAAGAAGGTAACAGAGAGGAAGTTTTGTTTGTTCCTAAGCCGGGGAGAAGAGGGAAAGCTCTACAAATGACAAGTGGATTGGAGCTACAGTCCTGTTTGGGCTCACTGCAGATCTTGCTCCCTTGGGAGAATTAGCCAAGGGAACTGAGTCCCCACTGTCTTTATTTGCTTGTAGTGATTTACAGCTACACAAAGGGTGGATGCCATACATGCTCGTGCCTTCATTTCCTTTTAGTTAGGTTCAGCCAGTCTGCAAGAGTGTCGAGGGCTATGGAAAGTGTAAGACAGTCAATGATTAAGCCCTGTAGCTCCACACTGGCCAAACAAAAACCTTAGATTTTAATAACACAAGCTCAGGATAGGATTGCTTGACTTATGAGGCTCAGTTGAATAGCTAAACAGAAGATTTGCAGAGACAGCCTAGATTCGTCTTTGAAAGTTCTCTCCTACTGCCTTCACTTATTTTTCTTTATGGGACCCTGCTGGTTTCTTCAAAGAGAAAACTGATAAAGTACGATGCAGTTTCCCTGCTGCCTGTGACTTTCCTTATGCCTCCTACCTACCTCGTCGCTTTTTCCAGCCAGATGAATGAGATTTTAACCTAGCCTTGTACACTGGCTCTAGGTACCTTATTCCCCTCTCCTTCACACCTGTGTATCACCCTATTTTTCTTCTTAAAAGTCTCACTCTGGCTCTTTTTTATTAACAATAAAGCAGATTTGGTCTTTTCCTTCATCGAAATACTTATCTATCAGCATCCCTTCTCTCTCCATTTACCAACCAATTACCAACTCTTTCCTTCTTTTCATCTCTAATTGCATCTCTAACAGTGCTGAATGTGTTTATTGCCTATAAGCAAATGTCAGAGGTGCTGTCCTAGGCCCTCTTCAATCCAGTCTATACACCTCTCATTCATCTCAAATGCTTCTCATTCATCTCAAACCACTCTCACCAAGCTCTCTAATGATGGTAGGACAAAAGGAAAAGAAGGGAAAGGCCATGTTGGCATACCTTGTAATTTTAAATACCTATTTTGTATTCTCCTGTTTTGGGAACAGTTTAAAACCCCACTAAAACTAACCAAGTCTCTCCATTGATGTAATGATCCTTAGACCAGGACCATAAAAATCATCCATTATGTGAGTCAGGGTTCAAGAAGGAATTTCAGTATTTTCGTTCAGAGATGGCTCATTTCCTGTTGCTTTCACACTGTCCTTTCCACTCGACTGACCTCTGTCTGATCGTATACAATCTCCTTTATATTCCCTCTTACAGGATAAGTAGTTGGATGTGCATAGAAGAATGTTCCATTTTCTGAAAGAATTTCTTGGATTCCCTGAAGAGATTAGTACAAAATTTTAATTAGGGGCATTGGCAGAGTTCCAAAATGCTGGTGTATTAGGCTGTGGTTTTCATTTTCATTGCCCATTTTGGTTCCTATGCAATGCATAGGATTTCTGGCGAGTAGTTTAGTATAAATGATGCATGTCCCTCCAGTTTTTTGTCCATCCTGTTGATACAGATGAGTCATGATTAGCAGCAAAGTCTTGTCCTTTCCTTCCAAAGACTGGGGAGGTTGCCCAGTATTCTGAAGACAATTGTCCAAAAGATGTCAGAATTTGAAGTGACCAGTAAAACTTCCACTAAAGCTCTGGAAGGCATACAGGATGCAAGTGTCATTAATTAAGCTCTAAGAACCTACAGTGCTGTGGGAACCTGGCATAAAATACACAAGCTGAACTTTGTTTGCAACTTCCTTCTATTTAGGAATTCATTAAAGGGCTGAAGCATTTGCAGAGATTTCAGGACCCAGTGCTAGAATGGCTAATTGCTGGCTTGGTCTTTTGTGTACAGTGTAGCACATAAAAGGACTGTGATCAAAGCATGCAGGTGCTGCTGAGGGCAATGAGAATGCAAGTATGGTGATTGCTTGCTGGATACAATATATGATGTTTCGTTTAGCTGTGCTTTGCTGTTGTCCATGACAGAATTTGGTAGGAATTGCTGAATTATTTTGACTGAAGTGATTTAATAAATGCATTGTTTCAGCAGAGCTAAAAGTTTATACACCTTCATTCATCTTCCTCCGGTTTTTCCCCCTTCTAGCACCTGAGGGAAACATAACCATTACTGCAGATGTAACTTAGATGAAGGCTTTAGTAAGTTTAAGTTGGTTTCACCTTCTTCAGTACGTTAGAGGTGGCTATCACAGTTAATTTTTGCTGGATCTGTGATCTTGTAGTGGAGGAGAGCAAAGTTACACAGTATAGCTTCACTTACGTATCTTCACAGTGAAAGCTGAAGAGGTCACAAATAATTTTGTGACTATATTTACCATACCTAGATTTTCTTCAGTTCCTGCTGTAACTATTCTCAGCTTGCCAATCTTTTCATATGTTTTTCTCATCAAATGGCAATGAGAAGACTATGGTGAAGCTTTCTCCTTTTTTAACAACTATCCTATTTGCTCACCTCCCAAAAATAGCACAAGTCACATGAAACAAGAGGAGCTGTGGACCTTGTCTTGGAGAGCATGCATAAGTAATTAGATAATATGCCCTTCTGTCACCATTTTTTGCAGGGAGGGGGATTAAAATCTGTGTTCACAGGCTGAGAGCAGGTGTCTGTGATGAGATCCCATGCTGTGACATGCACGCAGCACATTCTTACATGAAAAGCCCTGGTTGATGAAATGACCACAGGAAGACAACATGGAACCCTCCCGGCACGATCAGAAGAAGCTTAATTAAGCTCTGTGGTTAATTTTAAAGTGAATGTGTGCCTATTTTAGAAGAGCATTAAGAAAACTGAAAACGTGGCTGGTTTTTAATTATAGTCTGGTCTTTCTGACTTTCCTCAAGCAAACTGTCTTGCTTCTTGCGTGGTCAAATGATACAGTGACTCAGAATTGAACACACATCTTTACGTAGATAGGATTTAGTAACTTGTCCAAAGTGGTTTTTGAGTTTGCTTCTTAGATGTGGACATTTTTTTCTTTGGCAGAAGGCAGCACAGAACCCACAGCTTCTGCAGTTATCCTTGACACAGTTGTTTTAGTTTTAATTATATGACTGAAAGCATACAGGGACTACAAATTCCCTGTCATCTTGTTAGAACTTCATTAGAGAAGGTAAAAAAAAATTGCACAACACTTAGAGAAAAGATGAATGCTTGTGTTAGAATGATTAAAAAAAAAAAAAAGAAAGTACTACTGGGGGCAACAGTCCTTTGTCTTGTATTACTGTGCTTTTCCACTTTGCAACTTAAAATGCTTTCCTGATTTCCGTGAAGCAATTTGAGAGATTCCTTACATGTGAATGACTGTGGCTATTGCAATAGTGATAAAGCAGAGGTTTGAAAAGTGAAGCTACTTGCTCTAACAATGCAGTGAGTCAGTGATGAAACTGGAAAGTCAATAATAAGGTACCCATGTCCACCTTCATGCAGAGTATGTGGTGAAAAACTGTAGCCTAGCTATATATGGATTGATGGAGTGACAAAGAAAAGCTTAAGGCTTCATAAACACTTTTGCTTTTCTCAAGAGAAGAATTTGTTCTCTCTTTCTGGTCTTGTTTTCTTTTGTGGTTTTTTGTTTTTTTTCTTTTAACCTCAATACAGGCTAGGACCTTCTCAAACATGAAAGAAGGCTCTGTCTGAGAAATTCATTAGCCAAATTAGACATAAAATAATGAGGGGGTGAGAAAGAGACAGCAAGGAATGGGGGTGGGAGGGGAATCATGGACAAGGATAGATAGAGACAGTTCTCTGTGAGAGTAGCTGGTTGAAACAAGGGTACAGTACCTTGACTAATGTAGAGCTAATTAAAACTGTATAGGACAAAGCACTTCTAAATATACTATAGGGAACAATCTTTCTATGGTAAATCCATCCCCAGTGAAATTCCATTGACTTCAATGGGTTTTCTCCTGCGATGAATTTGGCCTGATAACCTAGTAAGTCTTTTATGTCTCTAATTTCTAGGGACATTTTGTCAGAAGCATAGCAAGGAACTTCAGACTGCCTTTCGAACATGCTGAACACCCAAAACTCCTACTGAGGTCTCCAGGAATTACAGGTACTCAGTACCACTTCAAATTAAACCTGAATGAACTGTTGCATGCTTGCTGTGAGTTCGCTTTCTGTACGGTGCCATCACATCTGCAAAACGACCCTAAGTTAACCTCCTAAGCATTTTGAGGTGGAAACTTCCTATGCATAGGTGCAACACCTCAAACAATGCAATACAGAGCTTAGCAATGGCCTCCAGGCACTAATACAATAAAATTAATTAATAAAAACAACAGGAAATTATAAATTCACAATATCTGTATTAGCAGGACAATGGGGAATATATATTAGGTCTGGTTATGTATAGATGGGATTACTTTTGTTACCCAGTTTCCAAGTGACTGTCTGTGGTCTGATTTGTTGGATAAATTATGTCCAATGTGTTTATAGCTTTTGTGAACTTAGAAAATTTCTCTTTTTACAACTCTGTAAAAACCACATTGAGGAACAGTCAAAAGTAAATGAAGGCATCTTATTATTGCCTTCAGCACAGAAGGAGTGACTTCACTCTTCAAGCGCTACAGATTCATGTACTCTAATAAAATCTTTGTGTACCCATCAAATTTACAGTGGGAGTTACAGTTGGCATCTTTGAGGTGACAACGACTATAATGTTAAATCACATCAGGTTTATTTTGAAAGGTTCAGGTCAAACACAGAGCATGCTCTTTGGAACATTTTTCCTTTTACTGTACTACTATTGTAAAGTCTGCTCTGCTTTGAGTTCCACTCTATGGAAGATGTCCATCATATAGACAATGATAGTGTTTTAATAGCACACTTCTTTCTCTCACTTAACTTGGTTTTATCTGAAAAAAAACAGGCAAACAAATTCCCAACAGAAAACCCTACCATTTAATGAGTTGTGCTCTGGTTTTTTTCTGAGGGCTGTCTCTGAGATGAGGATTACTAGTTTATCTATGTTACTATAAAAAACAGATCTGTTCGATTACTCAATGTTTGGTTTTTAAAAGGGCAGCTCCTGGGGATCTTAAAGAAATCCGTAATGCAATAGGGAAGGAATATAATAGACTGGTCTGGAAAAACAATACAACAAGGGGAAAACATAACCTGCAATACATTTGGTGTGAACTTTTCCCAGAAGATTGCTTGAGCCTCATAGTTCACTTACAAGCAGAGTACAGTGATGCTGGGCAGCCTGCCAGTGCTTGTTATTGTAGCACTGTGCGAGCCAGTTCCATGGTGAAGGAAGAATAAGAGAGACTTTTCTTTGCCTTTCATAGGTGTCCCACACTTTCCTCTCCGCTCTCTCCAAACACCCTCCAGTTCCTTACATCAGGGTGCTCTGGTGCATGCTACGTTCTGCAGACGTCGCGCTAATAGTTTCGCATGTGGTACTTTCACAGTTCAAGAGGACTGACACAGGGCTGTGTCGCCTCACTGCACTGGAGGCTTCAGATGACAGCTCTGCCTGACAGTCTAACAGTAAGGCACCCTGTGATATGCGTAGCGAGGATGAGTAACACCCTGTCCTCACAACAGAAGTATCTGGGAAGGGAAGCATTCCTAGGAGTGGGTGCCAGGCTAAGTTGCATGTCTACACTGAATTTTGCAGTCAGATGTAAGCCAGGATAGCTTGGGCTTAATACCATGCTACAGATGCCAGTGAGGCATCTCTGAGTTGTTCAGAGCACTGGCAGACCTCCTTCATGTCAGCCTACAAAACAGTGCACAGATATAGATGAGTTAAAGGCTCACAGTCTGGCCCTGAACATATAGCAAAACTGAGTATGGATGAAGGCGGCCTCCCACGTTCTTGTATCTATATTCTACCTGGAAATTCATCCAAGAACATTTCAAAATCAGCAAACATGGCATGGGGTTGTTTTTATTCCCCCCCCTCCACATCCACACACCTCCTCTTCATTCTGATATGTTGCCTTGAACCCTGAAACTACAGCACTCTCTGGGAAGCACTTACGCAGCCTCCATCAGAAGCATGCTGGGCTCCCAAATGTGATAAGAAGCTGATAAAAATGATCTGGGCGTTAAAACAGCCTTAGTGGAAGAATGTTTAGCTAAATAGATACCATCTGTCCCTTAAAGTGAGCACATCCTTCTTCTGCCCTGGCTTGACCACTATGAGCCGTTGCTTTTGTAGTGCAGTCCATGTGCAGACTGGCCGTTGTTCCCAGGACCTGAGGCAACTGTTTATGCAATACGGACTTTATGAGAAACAGTTACACTTGCGGGGGTGTTTTTTTTTTTTTTTTTAAGGATTAAAGATTGGTAATGAAAACAACTTTTTCACCTAAAACAGAAAAGTGCTGGACTGGAGATGAGCTGAATGCTCATATTAGCCTGTACACCACATTTCTTTAGGGAACCCAAAGAGGGAAGGAATCCTGAACAGCTAAAAGCAGCGTGCAAGTTACCAAAAGAACTTTCATGTTAATAAAACACAGTGCAGATATTTTCCAAGGGACACAGGCAGTTAGCACACAGCACTGACTCTACAGTTTTCAAATGCATTTTCTTTACCTCCTCACAGACATAGTAGAACAGAACTTGGATGGACTAACACTACATACAGTTCATTGAGGTACTACGCTGATACATGGGAAAGAGGTTAAGGACAAGAATCAGAAGGTGACTTGCTCTGAGAACGACAGTAAACTTTGGGACTCACAGAATTGAAGCGAGCATGCAGTCTACCTAGAGCAAAATCCTGCAGAGCATGAGGGCCGCAAGAACAGAACTATCATACTTCAACAGAGGGGGTCAGGTAGTGAGACCTGCAGTGGGACTGTGTGGAGCTGGACTCCAGCAGCCTACTGATGGGTAGAAGCCTCCTTAACACATCTATCAGGCTCCACCCTTCATGCTTTAATGCCATCAAATGTATGAAATGTGAAGTTCATGGTTAGGTCTTTTGAATTTAGATTGCTGAAAACCATCGTTCAAGATATGTAGACTTCCATCTCCAAAAGATGCAGTCATTGTCCACATCATGTTCTGGATTTCACAGCATCCATGAACCACAAAAAGCTGCATCTCATGACATATTTCTACAGCTCCCATGCTCCATACCAGCTGAAGCTCTGACAGAAGAGAGAGATAGCCCTACATCAATAAACCACACATGAAGAACTGCACTGTAGAAATAAGGAACAGAGTGTCAGGTGGAGCACCGTGACTTTCTGCTCCAGTTTGGAAACATCAGACTAGGCAAATGTTCCTGGAGGCATGAGCAGATCACAGGGTGGTTATGAGCCACCAGTGTGATACAGGCAAATGCATTCTTGTGTGTCAGGAAAGATATTTGCATAGGAAAGGCTAGCATTGTGCGAAGTCCTGTTGAGAACTCAACTGTACCACTATGGATATTTCTCATTCCTCAGGTTCAAGAAAGAGAAATTCCATCTGGAGTGAAGGCAGGAAAAGACTAAGCAGTTGATTAGGGGTATGGAGGGCCTATAGAAGACAACAACTAGAAGAAGCAAGACAAAGGCTGAGACAGAAGAGAGAAAAGGAGAATAGAGGAGAAGAGAGAAGAGGAGGAGAAGAAGTGGAGAAGAGAGAAGAAGAGGAGAAGAGGAGTCCAACTGCTTGAGCACTGCAGGACTGACCAAGTTAAAGCCTCTTCTTAAGGGTGTTGCCCAAATGCCTCTTCAACACTGATCAGCATGGAGCACTAACTGCATCTTTAGGAAGCCTGTTCCAGGATTGAGCACCCTCTCAGCAAAGACATGTTTCCTAATATCAAGTCTGAACCTCCCTGAACAGAGGCAGCTTTCAGCCATTCCCATGCATCCTGGCACTGGTTCCCAGTCAGAAGAGATCAGCACTTCCCCTCCTCAGGAAGCTGGAGAGAGAGCAATGAATTCACCTCTCAGCCTCCTTTTCTACAAATTTAACAAACCCAAAATCCTAAGCCGTTTCTCACAGGACATGCATTCCAGCCCCTTCACCAGCTTTGTTGGCCTCCTCTGGGTGCACTGAAGGACACCTTAGCATCTTTTGAAATTGTGCAGCCCAGAACTGCAACAATACTGATTATGAGGCAGCATGAATACTAAACACAGTGGCAAACAAGTGCTTCTGTCTCTAGTGCTGCCCCTGGCACTGTCTCCTGGATGGACCTTGGACCTATGTTGTAAGTGGCTTGTTTTCTGGATGGCTCTCTCAGATGTAGTAGGTTTTTTCCAGTCCTGTCTTTGGTCCTGCCTCTTTCGAACCTGACTGGAGCCTCTGGAGGGTCCCTGGACCTGATTCAGCACTTCCAGTGTCTGAAGCTCTTGATGGACCGTGTTTCCACCTCCTGGCTCTGCCCACCATGCTCATGTCCTGTGGGATGGCACCTTATTGGTGAGAGTGCTGGCTGTGCTGGGGCTGCTCTCAGCTTCCAGACCACTTTCTCTTGGGGAGCAGCCCTGCTCTTGCTGCTTCCTCACAGTGTCAGAGCCTCATGTCATAGTCATAGCATAATATTGTGTGAACTTTCGTGAGCAGTCACGCAGTGACAAGGGGTGTCATCCTACTGTCTGTAAGACAATGTGCATGAATAGTTTGTTGGCAGCAGGGGCTAAAGAGTCCACAGGCCTTGAGGTGGGCAGGAGGGGTTTTTCTGTCATCTGCTGTAGCAGCCCTAATGTACAACATCTGCTTCTTGGCAGGGCTAAGGTTTCTCACCATCTTGTTACAGCATGTGCTGATTGTCAAGAAAGGAAGATGAGGCGAAAGCGTTTGCCCATAGAGTGAAATAGAGGCCCCTCATATGTCCTGCGCAGTTACTGTTGTCTGTGATCTCACTGAGGGAGGGGGCAAGTGCTGTGACTTCAGTGCTCTGAAACTCTGGACCAGCAGAAAATGAACAGTGTCCTTGAGTACAGAGGTATAGCAGGATGCGTGATGCTTATACAACACTTGTGCAGGGCAGTGCTTATAGTTAAAACCTCACATGGCGCCTCACTGTCACAGCTGCTGTGGGGGTCAGCAGTAGTATTTCTCGGAGCAAAATATTTGCTAAAGAGGGCAGGCAGGCTCAAGGGAACTGGTTGTTCCAGTTCATCTCCAGTGGGGTTTGGGATTTAATTGCCTGATGATACCGAGAAGCAGGGCAGCTGGTGTTCGAAACTGAGATCTCGGGAAAAGGGACAAGGTTTGTTTCATTCCATGCCTCAACATCTGCAGAGGCAAGGAGGTCTCATAGACTGCCAAGAAGAGGTCATTGACACTGGAGGGGACTATGAAGCCTTTTGGTGCTCTACTTGAAGAACTATAATGCTTGTGTGGTTTGAGAGTGAGGTCGCTGTGCAAATCTCTGTTCCTTTTTTCTCTTAACTGCTTTTGATTCTCAGATGAAGCTATCACCCAAGAGGTGTGTGGTTTTGAGTAGGTTGTTCGAGCAGGAGTGGTCTGAGCAGTGCTTGTAAGGCCTGGAGCAGGAGAAATGCAGAGGCTGGCACTCAGGGAAAAGCAACCAGAAAGAGGATATTCACATACAAGCCATTCCGTGGTCCCAGAGTTAGAAACAATTCCAAGGTCAGACCCAGACTGAGCTGGCTTTGGAACATGTGGGATCCCTATTCAGCCCAATCACACTGACAAGAGAGACCCAACAGTATATGCAAAAGTTGTGGAGGTTGTAAATGTGTACAGCTCCTGAGTTTTGGAAGTCTGTTACAGGATGGAAAATATATTCTTTAGTTCTGAATCAGAATGCGTTTCTGGTGTAAGGAACAGAATCACAGAATCACAGAATCGTAGGGGTTGGAAGGGACCTCTGTGGGTCATCTAGTCCAACCCTCCTGCCGAAGCAGGGTCACCTACAGTAGGCTGTAGAGGACCTTGTCCAGGCGGGTCAAAACACAAGAAGACAGTTCGGAATTCAAGTTAATATATTTTGTTTGGTTTGATTTTTCCCTTCCACCTTCAAGACAGAGGATGGCATGTGCAAATAACTTGCAAACAGCTTGAAAGAAAGTGGCCACTGATTTGCGCATAAAGGGGTGCAATGGTTAGAAAATTGCAACCTCGAAAGGGTTTCAGTTCTGTGGCGACATATGTAAAAAGCCCAGAAGGGCTCTTCTGAGGAGAGAAGCCTGTGGAAGTGACATCACTTTGATCAGTTTGGGTGACTGCAGCATAGTACTAACCGGCTGTGCTTTATAAAGAACATGTATAGCAGTGGCGTTATTCAGAGTAGTAGTTGCTATGCTATTTTTTGATTAAAGCTCAAAAATACAGATCTTGTGATGGGGTGCAGAAGCTGAAGCCTGCTAGCCAGTTGACTGTTCATACAATAAACTCTTCAGAAGTTCATAACTCTAGTCAGAGGACAGCCAAATAAGAAGTAAAATTCAGTTCTGTTCTTTGAAATTTTCAGGATCAGACCCTAGTGAGCACATTTCTTCCTGTCATGGAAGGGTGAAATGAAACTTCTCTTTGATCGGTGTTTCAGCTCAGCCTTCATGAGCTGGTTAGCAGGGCTGATCTTGGGACCTTGTCTATTTTCATTGCATGTGTTATGCAGATTTCCTTAAAAAGGAATCTTGTGCCTTAGCCAGGAAGATAAATAATGAGAAAACATCTGCTCTTTAAGCTCTGGACTGACCTATAAATCTTAATGACGAATGCAATCCCAGAAGCAGAAATCATCTACAGATTGCAAAATTCTCTCACTCTCTCTTTTTGGTTTTCATTTTATTCTGTTTGTTGGCTTGGGGAGGGTGAGTTTAAACAATTTTGTTGCTTCTTGAATTTCTGGTAATTTGGGAGCCCAAGTGTTGGGTCTTTTTCCTCTCACTCCTTCAGTATAACTGATAGGAGCTGCTGAGAGGAGGGCATGGCAACCATAATAACACAAGAGGGATGGAACAGACAGCCCCTACAAGGAGCTGATAGGCAGCAAATAATGACAGAGTAGAGGATGGATAACTAACAGTTTGGATGATTTACTCTTGAGAAGCTCTGGTGGGTGGGATGCTTCTTTGCCTGTTTGTTTCAACCTCACACGCTGAAGAAATGAGTTTGCTTAGCTGCTTTAATCCCTTGCTGCATTTTCTCCTACCAGGGGATGGGAATCTGCTTCTCTCTTCAGTGCTTCCCTGTGGCCTGCCTCCCAAAGCTTGCTGTTAAGAATAACAAGACGTTCCTCTTTCCTTTTGCCTCTAGAGCTGCAACAGAAAGGGCTCAGCAAACATTCAAAACAACTGTATCTGTGATGACCATAAAAGTAAAGAGGCTAGAACTGAAAATGCTGTAGAGAATTTCAGATTCAGTATTCAGAGAAGGATGTCAGCGTGGGGCATGGCTCACCTGCAGCATGAGCAAAGAGAAGGAAACTCTCTTCTTTATTTGCCTGAGATGCTGAATAAAACTGGAGGGCCTCTCCCACAGCAAGTCTTTCTGTTACCTGTTCATTTGGGCTAATTTTATTCTCCATTTCATGTTGTTTTTATCTAAATATTGGAAGAGGTGATGTTGGGGTAGAAGTCTCAGGAGACTGTGAGCAGCATATGGACCATTTCTCTTGATAAATCATAGAACCATTCCCCTGCAAATGGGCAAGGATGGACTAATTCTTCTCCCAAAGCTGTTAAGAGATCCTTGCATCCCACGAGTCAGTATCCTTTGTCTGTAATTTCACCGAAAGGTCTGTGGGTAATATGCCTATGGAAACCATTCACTTACCTGTCCCAGACTGGGACACGAGGGACAAGGAAGCTGGGCTGGAAACTCAACCATCTTCTGGGAGTGGTGCTCCCAGGGCAGAAATTACCCCATTCTGAATTACACTAGAGAGACACGACTGCAGTTCTGGAGTGGCTGGGCTGACACTATTCAAGCACGCAAGCAGACTAAAAATAAGATAGCGTTTTATGTTTGAAACAGCAATTCAGGGAGTGAGAGCTAAAATTAAACACACAGTGATACTCTGTTTTGTTGCTTCCTGTGCCCTAAATACCATCTGCTTGAAACTCAGGTGAATCCAAGTGTTATTATGAAGGGCTGTCCTTACTAGATCGAGATTTTCTTAAGGTGGAGCAGAGATTTTTGTCTAAAAGAGGAAATAAATAGGAGTCTAATAAGTAAATGCAGAAGAGACTACAAACTGATCAGTGATCAGAAGAGGGTGAATGGGTTTGACTGACACCTGGCGTAAAGCAGTGCTGTGCTCTTTCAATTACAGGTTTAAGACTGCCACAATTGACAGATTAAAGGTGTTCACCCTAATCCAAAATTATACTTTCCTCAGTCAAATTGACCATTGTGTCAGCTTCAATTTGTTCAGATACGTCACCCACAGTGACTGATTGGACTGATTCACTTGCACAGTCTTTGACAAGGTCCCTGTTTTGTGTTCACTCCTTACTCTTGCTATTTCCCTTGTCAGACAGATACTCTAGAGGCATTTCCATTATCTCCCATGTAGCTGTACCTCAGAAATGTACTGGACTGGAAAGAAAAATCCTCAGGCCAATTATTCTGACATAAACTCTACTTATCAGAAAGCACTAGAATATGAAGCATGAGTTAAAATAGCTTAAAAATAGGATGCGTACATACACACACACATCCACCCCAGGCGGACACCTAAGTAATGCTGTGCTCAGAGTCTTTGCCGTGACTGAGAATGGATGAGCACTTTTAAATAAGAAACAACCCAGCATTGCCTCAGCGTCCAGATTGAAACAGTGTCTCTGAGAATGGAAGTGCTTTAATTTAATCCAAAACCAACAAATTGTTTGCATAGATCCGCCCTGTACTGTTTCTGTTAGGAGCAGAGGTAGCATACTGCTTGGAGAACAGTTACCTTGTAATCTTCCTGACTCTTTGAAAAAGGAACGAAAGTCAACAATGTTTACAAATTTCTGAGAACCATTGCGGTGCTGACGCTCTTGGAGGGAGGAGAGGGGGAGGAAGAAAGGAGTTGCACTTCTTTTGCCCAGACTGAAGGAAGAGGAGGTACTTGCCTCGTAAGCATGAAGACGTGAAGTGGCGTTCAGATTGGTGAGTGTCAGCTTCAGCCAAACTCATCAGGTGGGCTCTCCATTGCGAGCCAGGTTGAAAGCATGTCACATCCCACTGCAGAAGGTTCCGCTGGGGAGCTTTTGGAGAGCTCTTAGTGGTCTACATGAGCTTTCCGCAAGAGTACGGGCGGTTCTGCAGGGAGCAACATGTTAACTGTGAGGGGGAATAGCAGGGTGCAGCCTCACGGGCCATGGACGTGCGGCGGTTCCACTAGAGTGGTCAAACTCAAGGCAATGCAAAAGGAATGAATTTGCTTCATCCCATCTCCCTCGAGCTTCGTGTAAAAAAAGAAAAACTACTTCTTAGCTCTACATACTAGCAGTACAGTGGTGTGACTGGCACTCAAGCCCCAAGCAGAGTTCTTGCTGAAACTTTGCTTGGATCTTCTTTCAAGGTGATGTACTTGCGTGTATAATTAATTTCATTGTCTTCTCAGGTTCTTTTGCATCTCTGCTAGTGTTTTGTTTTGGGTTTTTTTTTCCTGTTGTTTTACTCTTTGAAGTTATCCATGAACATAAAAATGAAATATTTTTGATCAGGTTACAAGTACATAAAAATGTCCAGTGTTATCTATCTCTGTAATCCATCTGTCACGGTTTCACACACAGCCATTAGTGGAGTTTGCAGGCACTGCAATATATATCATTTAAAAGAGATACTACAGCCAGAACAAAGATTACTTTCCTATCTACCAAAAAAGGCTCGGGGCTGACTTTGCATCCACAAAAGCTGAAGAAAGTTTATTTCCTCTGGTTGCAGTAGCGGCATTGAGCAGGATGCAAACACAGGTTCTGTGTAGCTCGCAGGACAGTGGCTTGCTACAGCAGCTTATGAAGCAGGGCATTAAGGGCTGACTGTGGTACCAGTTGTTATCAGTGCTAGAAAATCCTTTGCTTTACATTGTGGAGACTCCCTTAGTTAAAATACTTGTATTCCACAGGGCATTTGAAGAATGTTTATCATTCTGCCAGCATTTTTCCCGAAATGTTACATATTCCTTGAAATACCCAGAGTGAAGTTGCTAGATTTTGGTTTGTAATTAAGTTTTGAATTATAGAGAATGGGGAAAAACTTCACTTTTTCTGTTACATTTTTTAGGCAATTCTAACACCTTAGAGAACTGGTGTACATGTTTGAATTTTGGCACATACGTTATCCCCAACCACAGCCCTGCCTTTTGCTTTTCTGAGTAAAGTTAACGAGAAAGATAGGAAATTATATAATAATTAAATACTCTTAAGTATAAGAGCACAGCAGTACCTAGTATTGTCTATGTATCTAACAGTTTCATTTGCCTCTATGAGGTCTAAAACACATGCCTCATACATACCCCTCAGTATTTGTGTACAGCAGCAGAATTTTAATTTTTAATTACTGATTTTCCAGCTTTCCATACTCACGGCTTAGATTACATGGAGGTAAGTAAGGGTGGAAGCACTCCTTCAATCTCTTTGGGTATGCTTGCAAACCTCATGCATAAGCAGGCTGAGAGGACAATTTTCATGACGATCTGTGTTCACATGGAATGCAGCCTGTGAGGGGAAGTCATGGAGCAGTTAAGGTCCTTGTGTGTTTGTTGACTGTAAAATCAAAAGGTACCATTGGAACCGTTTATGTGACTCAGGGTTCCATCTTTGCGGAGATGAACTGTAGCTGTCACTCCCTCTTTAGTCTGGAGGTGAGAGATTTTTATAAGCAGCTAAGCCATGCAAGGCAAGAAGGCAGAAACAAAGGGGAACCACAGAGGTGAGCTTGTTGAGTCAGTACAAGTCAGTAACAGTTTGAAGCAGAGAAGTAAAATCATCAGAGATTCAGCAGCGAAAAAAAGCAGAAAACCATCATTGGCCTGACCAGATCTAAAACTCTATGAGAACAGGCAGAGAGGAGGAAGGCAGCGCATCAGCAGGACCGAGGATCAGCCTGTTCTAAGGAGAAACAGAGGCTGATGTGTCTCTCCGTGATTGACGGCACCTTGGCCAGCAGAGACGTGCAAGGTGACTGCCCCGTGGATACTGAGCATATGAATGCTTAGCCTAATAATGTTAGTCCTGGTCCACTGCTCTGTGTGTTAGCAATAAATAAGGCTATTTTTATACACATACAATCCTGCTTTGGGGCCTCTATGCCCAGTAAAAGATGCCCAAAACATCGAGGGTTACATTTAATATGATCTCCTGCATTGTGCAGACTGCAGTACCGGCCTCAATCAATTCCTCCTTGAATTCGAGCATATCTGTTTGGAAAAAAAAAAAGCAAACCCACATTCTCTCTGATTGAAAAGCTTTCCAATGATGTATACTCTGTTGTAGCCCTTGGGAAATAATTCCACTAGTTAATTATCCTGAATGTTAAAAACCTGCATATCAGTTTGATTCTGAACTTGACTGGTTTCAACTCCCAGCCACAGAATGTTGTTATATATCTGCTAAACTGAAAAGCCCAACACATTATCAGGTTTCTGCTGCTTGTTTTGATGGTGATTAAATAAGTCTTTCACCTTCTCCTTGACATACTAACCACACTCTTACCTTCAGGTCTGTCCTCTAGTCATGTGCCCTGAGTCCATCTTTCCCCTGAGTGGACCTTTTCTGAATGCTCATTAGTGCTTTGGCACCTAGAAACAGACACAGTACTGCAGAGATCATGCCCCTACCAAATACAGACGAGAGCCACAAGTGGCAGGAGAAAAAGTATTTCCAGTTAATGTAAGTGAGCACTGCAATGGCTGATGCATCACCCTGAGATGCCACCTACCACGTCACCTACCACACCGCTCGGCACTGACTGCTGGGGTAGCCTGTGCACCTCTCCAGCGTGAGGAAACCTCTCTTGGTAGATATAGGCCTGTATCATCAGACATGCCATTTGCTTGTGCCTAATTTAGCAGGTGCTCCAGACTGGTCATCTGCGACCCTTATCACTCCCACTGACTCTCTTTGTCAGGGTGGACTTGGTATGTAATGCAGTTATGTTTCCATCCGTGTCATTGATAAAAGTGTTTGACAGCAGAGAGGCAAAAGTTAATTTGCAGGGGAGCTCGCTCAAGTCTCACCTCCTTGGCTGATGTCACTCTGGTTTAATTCTTCATGAACTGACTTGTAGTAGGCAGCGCTCTGCTTACCTGGTTTTTATATAGCACAAAGAGGTAGGTCTCTTGACACCTGTTGAAGCAAACACGGAGCTATGGCAGGATAGTCCAGGCAATACAATGAACCATGTTGTAAACCAGATAAAGTCCTGCCCACATCTCACACCAGACCAACACGCTGTTATTGGATCTGCTCCTTCTCACCCCTTTGATGATGCTGCTCTAATCCTTAGATTGAAATAGGGCCAAGAACTGATCCTTGGAGACTGGCACTCCTAACTCATCACCTAAGTGACTCCTGCTGCTCGTACGTTTGCTGATGCCAACAGACTCACTTCAAGATTGCCAGCTTATGTTCACGGGTCAAATGGCGACTTAGAGCTTGATGTCTGCTGACTTCCTACCGCTTGTTCTTGCAAAATCTATGTTGTTACGACATCTGTTGTAAAACCAGAATGATATATAAATGTGAAAATCATTCCCATAAACCAGCAAGCAGTATAGCAGACAGTGAAGGAAAGTGCAGGGGATTACATCTGTGTCATACAGGGAATACATTGTATTAACTAAATACAAACATATATTTTCTTGGGTTTTGTCTTTTGAAATGGGGATGAAGGGGCAAATCAACAGAACAGGGATACCCCAGTGAAATTGCACTGAAGTAAGTAGAGTTACACCAGGGATACATTTGGCTGATTCTTTCGCTAACGGCTGTATGAAAGCCTTAATATAGAGTTTCTGCGTGTGTGAAGTGTATGCCAAGACAAACGCGACATGCTAAATGGAACCTCTTGATTTATTTAAATAAAAAATATGTTACAAAAAAACAGCGGATAATTGGAGTGGAATGGATCCAGACTGGAATCGTCTGCCTCATGTCTCCAGAGTGTCTGAGGGAGGAGCAGTAAGGAATATCTTACTTCTATACCTAAGCACTGAAGGATAGGCAGATAGCAGATAATTTCTTGAAACTGCTAAGATCCACCAAGGGACCCTGAGCTCTTTAGAAGACAAAGGTTGTAATCAGATGTAAAACAGCACTTTTGGCTGCAGTTGATATGGACTAAGGGATTACCAAGTACAGCCTGTTCTTAACTCTTCATCAGTTACCTTCCTCATCGTCATTTGCCTCCTTCTCCCCTTCCAGTTCAGGTCTGCCAGTATCATTGTCATTCCCCAGCTGGCCAAAATGGTCGACGTATTAAAAAAAAAATCCTATCGAAAATGTTAAGGATGAACAAGCTTCTTTTGCTTTAACTGGGTTGGAGCATAAGCCTGGAGATGTGCTATGGACATGGCAGCCGTCCAGTCACGCCGAACACCTAGGGCTGGGCTGGAAGAGGCAATCTCTTGGTGTGGACCAGTAGCAGCCTGAACAGCATCTCTGAGCACAGTCTAGTCTCAGTAATTGAACACCACAGACCTTCTCATTACAACCCCTAATTGCCTGCTAACTGTGGAGGTACCCAGAGCCCTCCAATGACCTCCCTTCTGCTTGTGCTGACCTGCAAAACCATTAAAGCAGTGTAACTGTTGAGCTGCTCAGAGACCTACTTCACATCGAAGGTCTGGTGGGTTTCTCAAGCGCTGGGTTTCCCCTGCCTTCAATACCTGGCATGCCCAACCAAACAGGCGCTGCCACAGCATATCTAACTTGCACTTGGGGGCTAGTGCTAGGAGGAAGGAAGGGGAGAAGTGATCGTGTACCCAATAACTTCAGATACGAGACGAGTTTTGAAGGAACGGTAGAAGAAAATGTAGTGCTCCCATGTGCACTGTTGTAAATGGTGCAAGAAAGCTTCCTCAAGACATGAAGATGTTCTGCTTAGCATGAAATAATTAAGCAAATTCCTCCAGGAAGAGGCCAGAGTAATCAGAAAAACTAATGCCCATATCAGTAGCATATCAAGTATATTGAGTGTCTGCAGCTCCTATGAAGGAACACGATGGAATAAAAATCCTCAGCTAAATTCTCAGCCGAGACGGGTCACTGTTAGGAATAACAGGGCAACTTTGTGTCTATGTATGCGCTCACAGCCGGTGGCAGACTATTCTAATTTTAAGGGACTGTCTGTGATAAGAAAGAATCAGCAAGAGGAGAGTGAGAAACTGGAGAGAAGCTAAAGCACTCCAGGAAATTCCACCAAATCCCTGGATACACATCGTCTCACGTGTTGAGAAGTGTGATGCTGCAGCACTTGAGGAGTTCTCTTGGTTATGTGAGTACTGCAGTATTGCTCTGTTTGGTGAAAGTACCTGTTAGACAGGCAAGATGGAGTGACATAGGGCTTGTGTAAATGTATTGGGATGGAAAAATACTAAAAAATGGTCCACAGAAAGAATTAAATGTAAGATTTTCAAAACTCATTTTAGAAAGTTGATACTTAGTCCTCACTCATTTCTAACGGGAAGAGGGTATCCAAATTGGACACCTTTGAAAATGCCTTCTTTTTTAAAAGGGATGTAAATTGATTTTAATTGGTTTGCATTCTTCAGCTGTTTAAGCACTCTAGGAAATGTCACCATGAGTCAACAAAGATGTGCTGATCGGTTACATCAGTGAGTTTAACATTAGCATCCCAGTATTAAATTAATTCCTTGAGGTTTAGTATATGGCTTCTAAAAGAAGTTTCCTATTAGATTGTGTTATAAGAAAAATATTAGTAACCCTAGTGCTATCAAATCCAAATGTCTTGGGGCAGTGTAAATAGCTTGACTTTAACATCCTAAAGTTTGAATACTGAAATGTGAAATCACAACGTACTTTCACAGCCTGATCCAGTGTCCGTGGAAGTCAGGCAGAAAATTTCTGATGACTGCAACAGGTCTTGACTCACGCTTTTAATATGGCTTTTTCCACCCTATTTAATGTCTGACCTCATACAGCTTTGTTCCTGTAACAAAACTCCTAGGGAATCTCGTCCCGTCCCGTACATGACTTCTGCCTCATTTCTTAGAAAACGCAAGGTCATTTGCTAGCACAGCTGAACTCAGAACAAAGCCTAAAGGCTGGTGCTTATGTAGCTTCCTTAAACACGTACACATGTAGACAATAAGGTTTTATAGAACATAGGATTCATTGTTTTATGACTAATACTGAGCAACTCTGGTGACGGGGTGAGAGTTCCAGTTACGGTTGGTGAGACACAGGGGTTATTCACACCTTAAAACACTAAATGTGCATGGGGCAGAATCAGGCCTGTAAGAGCTTCTGGTGCTGGGAGCCTACCCTGCAACCAAGCTCCTGCACTGGAGGGGACAACACTGCAGTCCAGCAGTTAATGGGCTGGACTGGGCCCTTGGAGCTGAGTGCTTGATCTTACTCCTGGCCTATGAACCACATTACATACATCGCCACAAATCGCTGCAACTCCGCCAGCCTGAATTTCCATCTGTTTAACGGATGAGAATGATCATTTTTTCACAAAACTCTTCGGTAGGTGCTTGCTTTCTTTGATTAGGGCCAGCTTGCTTATTATTACTCAGACAGCAAGAAAAAGTCAAAGAAGTGAGTTTTTTTTAGATTATGACATTAATTTGTTTATGGCATGTTTTGCACTGGTAGGGTAACAAACTAAAAAACCACAGCTCTCTTTGAACCTCACTTTCTTCCTGCACACAGAGCTTTTCAATTTCACAGTGCACCACTGATTCCGGAGGGGGAGGGAGAGGGGAGAAGAGAAGTGATGATTTTGGCAGCGACACCGTTACGATTTGCTAAAATAGCAGCTTGGCAAATCTGGTTTCTCAAATATCTCATGTTTTGTTAATTACTGACAGCTTTGTTTTTAACCGAACATGAAACAATGTGGAGAAATGGGCAAGCGTGGCCCCTGACTCACCACTGCCCGGCTGAGCTCGGCAGGTGGGAGCAAGCTGTCTCCAAGAAGGGGCCCAAGCAGCGATCGCTGCCCCAGTTCACGAGGCTCAGCAGAGAGATGCAAGGGGAGAGGTCCTGGGACCCAGCTATGGGATGCCCAACAGGTGCTCTTTCCACCCTGGGCTTGCTGGGCCAGTAGGAGGTTGGAAATCTTGCTCAAAAGGAATGTGAAGCAGGGTGCTCAGCCCCAGGGTTTCCTGGTGAGTTACCCATTTCCCCAGCCATGGCTTGATATGGGTAAAGACGAGGCGTGGGATGACTCAGGGGAACTGTTGTCCTCAGTTCTGTCCCATGGGGAGTGTCAGGGGGATCTGGCCACTCTAGACACCAGTGACTGGAAGCGTCCCTTCAGAGGGCAGTGTGTTTACCTGGGAATACATCTTCAGAGGTAGGTGAAGCGAGGTCACCTTACCCGTGTTTACTCCAGACTAGGGACCACATCTCATGAAAAGCAGCAAAGTGTGAGACAGATGTCTGAAGTAAGTGTGGGCAAAGTGGGGCAGAGTCAACACTCCCACTCGCAGCTCATCCGCCAGCATTTGCTGGCCACTTGGAAGTTCGCTGAGAGCAGTATCTCCACATGCTTTGATTTTCTCACACTTTGAGTGATGTTCAGTCTCCCTGGGTCAACCAATACAGGGCATGCACAAAGCATGGCTTCATTGCGCAAGCTTGAGAGCTGCACTTTGGGCTGGGATCTCCTGGACTGAAACATAGGAGCTCCGTATGAGCACCTGTTCTGCGGCTCCTGTCCTCTCTGCTTCTCCCCCAGTGAGCATGATGGGACCCTGGTACCAGAACATGGGGAAATTCAAAAACACAGGAGAGCAGAAAGTTCAAAGCTAGTGAAAGACAGACGATTTCTTATGCATGCATGCATGTAACTAACCTATTCACTGATCCAGAAGATCTCATGGGCCAAGAACATAGCAGATTTCTTTTAAACGACCTGAAACCTGAAGAGATAACAAAAATACTCAGCCAGGTTAACAAATTTGACAAAAGCAAAAGAAACTCTTCAAGGTTTACACCCATTTCTAACGAGTGGAGACTAGGATTAAAATTTTCCTGGGAACCAGGGTTCCTAAGGATGTGGTGACAAGGCACTGGATGAACAAGACTGCCAGCCATGTAAAGCTATTCGTGCATAACTGTGCTCCTAATGGTCCCATGGCAACTTCTTTTTTGACCTATGTTTATTGTACTGGGTAAATGTCACGTCCACTTTTTGTCTCTTTATTAGCATAGCTCGTCAGGCACTCTGTCTGTGTGTGTTTGTATATGCACAACACACAGACATAATTACACAGAAGTCCTTTGGTGTCACTCGTCCCAAAGCAGTGTGACACTTTGCATATGAAATGAATTTTCATAGAAATGCTGCTACAGAGATAGTTTTTTCCAACCGTTTTTTTTCCTTTTTACTAATATGTAAGGGAAGTGGAAATAGTGAGTCAGAACATATCCGTAATCACATGGCACGAAGAGAAGTTCAGTTTCAAAAACGCTGAGCCTTGTGTCCCGGCGCAGGAGGCAGCCTGCAAACCCGGGCTGCGCAGCGCACATCACAGACCTGGCGCTTGCGACTGATCAACTGTTTTGAGAAGCGGCAGCATCTCGGCCCCGATTAGTCAAAGAGATGTTGCAACCGCCCTCTCGCTGAAGTCAACTGGAGCTAAGGCAGCGTTCTGGGAAGCCGAGCCTGTGCAGTGAAAGCAGAGTGCTGGGAATACAGGCTGCTAACTTTGGCTCTTCCACCAACTCCTCGCTTGACCTTCAGCGCGTCAGAAGGACAGGGGGCCAAGAGTGATTTGGGGCTGCTTTTCCATCGCTGGGCTGTCCCTCCGTAACTACCACTTGCTTGCCTTGCTATCTGCCACAGTCTCATTTGCTGACCCCAAAACCAAACGGAAGGAAGGGAAAAACAAAAATCCTACGAAGGGATCCTGAGTGGCAAGGTGTGAGCCCCAGCCCCAGCCAACCTTGCCGACAGGTTTGTCCCTGCTTACAAGGCGCAGGGGAGGAAGCGCTACCCTGCCAGCTGAGGCTTTGCTGGACGAAGCAGCGTGTCTGCTTGCAGCGGTCCCCCCCCCCCCCC
>Ga0181612_173158_pt1 | contig 31433 bp, 16 predicted proteins | sample HoacroProtozoa21_FD_119630 | JGI IMG/M metagenome (GOLD analysis project Ga0181612, IMG submission 119630) | Hoatzin crop microbial communities from Cojedes, Venezuel. Combined Assembly of Gp0051906, Gp0051904, Gp0051908 | reverse complement strand
TGCAATGTAAAAGCTACATGGAGCACATTCTGCAATCCTAAGTGCAATTTTGAACAGAGGACCAAAAGTTAATAACCTGAAAACAGAAAGCTTATATTGCATTATCCAGAGATGTATGGCAGACTAGGATCTCTTTGTTCGCTGTCTGAATGAAACAACGCCTTCTAGCAGCCACACAGACCAGTGCTGGAAGGGAAGCAAAGAATACCTGAAACATCAGATGAGACACACGGGCAGAACGCAACCGTCCCATAAGAACCTGCAGAATGAGCCTTTAGACAGAGTGATAGATCAAAACCTTGGGTTTATGCCCCACTAAACAAAGTGCATAGAAGATGTCACATCCACCTCTTCAGGTGAACTCTTCAGAGAGAACCTGGACGTCTACTTTCAGAAAAGCTGAACTGTGGGAAAAAGCCTTGATAATGTTTAGAGCTGTAAAATGCATCAGGTTTACAAGCACCAGCTATATACCACCAGGTTGCCAGGGGATGTCAGAAGTTAAGGAAATGTATTTTCACTGGATGTTGCAAATGCAGCTTTCCCTGTTACTTGCAAGTTCATCTTGTGATACAGAAAAATTATTTCAGTGCAACCTACACATTCTGGTTGATGGTTTTGTTTTCAAAGCTGTTGCACTGTGGATATTCTCTCAGTGTACACAAAATCCACCAACTGCCATAAGCCTCTGAACTCCGGTGGAAGTGGTTTGGAATAATAAGTCTGCTACGGTGATTACCAGAAAGGAAAAACCAGTTTGACTAGAGTTTTCTATAGGACGTTGACAAAAGAGAAAGCAGAAAATCCCCGAACAGGAGAAGCAAAGGTAACAAAACACAGATATAAGAGGAAGTCACAAGAAGTTTGTGTTTACTTGCGGCACCAGTCCAAGCTCAGTGCAAGAGAACTTGCTGCCAAGAGATTTCACGTCTAAAAGCCAAAGCAGATGATTCAAAAAAGAGGATGCTAGTAGTCCCCAGAAAATCCAGATGAAGAAAAGTGAACTCTTCAGGGTGGCAAACGCTCCTGGCCAGGAAAAAAACACATTCATGCTTATTACTGTTTTCAGATCTATGCATATTTTGTGACATGTAAGTGAAAGGAACAAGTGTGCTAAAACCCTGAGCAAAACCAGTGCCTATCTGTTTGCTTTCACCTACCACGTGTTTGTCAGGTGTTGACATGACCCAGAGAATTGACATGGCTGGAGTCCTGGTGAGTGCTGGGGTTAAACCGAAGGACTGGCACTAGTTCCAAGCCTTAACACTTAGATCACAGGACCAGCTCTCATGAGAACATCTTAGAGGCTCCAAGACACAGACAGGATCTGGAGTTCCTATAGCTATCTACCATTATGAGGAATATGAGGGCTCCTAACACACATCCAACCAGAGAAGCAGATTTCTAGGGTTGCATGTAAGATGCGAAGTACATTATCAGTGCAAACGAAGAAAACTGAAAAATATGCTCTGTGGAAAAGTAAGGAAGGTGACCAGCTTCCTATACAGTGGGAACAGAGAAAGTGGCAATGCTGACTTTGCAGAACATCTGGTAAAATTTCTTTTTCCTTACTGCAGTTCATGAGGTGTGGTGGTAGATCATTTCTCTTCTGCATTCCTTAATCCCTGTTCCAGCTCTAACATTGCACTCTCATACCTTTACCTTGTGTGAAGGACACGCTTCGCAAAAGGTAAAGATCACGCTGGACACAAACTCTATGAGCAGCCCTTCAACGTGTAGGGCTGCTGTGTGGTTCACCATCATATTCTTAGAGTTACTGGAATAAGATACTACCATGTCAATATTCAAGGCAAGAAAACTTACACAACAGAGCAAAAATTGATGGCTCTGGAGTTAAAGGACAGAAGGATGATGAGGACTGACCTCCTTCCAGCAATTCCAGAGTATTTTACCCCAAAACACCCAAGAGAACCACTTCACCCATTGTTCAGAGGTAGACCTGTTGCTTTCCCTTTAGCAGCATGAAGAGACACGGTAACCTTTCACCTTGGATGGGAAGGACTCAAAGCCTGTTCTTCCCAAACTTGTTCATTCCATGCACCAGAATTTGTTAGGGCTTCCCTACTTGTAATCTAGAGCAGATGGGTTATCCTTACTCCCACACACAACACACTTTGGAGAGCTGTAAATCAAAAACAGGATCAGATAAATATCTGCACATGATCAGCTGCCTTAGAAACTGCCAGGTGAAAATAAGAACAACATCAGGCAGAGGTCTAGCAGTGCGGATACAAATGCTAGACATAACCATTAGACTCATAAAGAAAATTCCTGTATCTTTACAAATGATGCTGCTGAAATGTTTTCATTAAATCACCATTATCCTGCCCATTTTAGAACAGGATATATTTAACCACTGAATGTATCCAAGCAATTGGTCATAAGACCTGCGGCTCGGCTGAGTGATCACCTCGGGTAGCTGGAGGAAGGCATGGAGCTGAAGTGAGAAGATCAATTGTTACTAGAAAAATGGAAGGATGCAGTGGCCATGTCCAACCTGTTACTAATTGGCCTAATTCCATTTAATAGTTACAAGCTATTTAAACAGAACAAGGATTATAAAACTTAAGTGTTCAAAACTAGCCATACAACGCTGCTACCTTACATTTGACAGTAAGTCATGTTAATACTAACGTTTGCTATTAATGCGGCATTTTGTGAAAAGCATTCCTAACTCTGCACTTTCTATGCCTTTCTTTCCATTCCCGTCAACTTCCCTTGACTTCTTCAGTGCACAGTGCATTTGTGCTATTAAAACAACAATACAATGTGTTGGGATTGAGGAATGAGGAAAATAATTATGCAGCAACCTGATTACGTCTTGCTTCAAGCTACTTTAAAGATTACATTACACTTCTGTTTTAAATCTCTCTACCCTGTACCCAACAGGCAGTTGTCATTCCAGGGGTCTGGTTTACAAAAAGCTGGAGCAACGGGGTCTTGGTTTGTGGGCAACAGAGAATTTGGTATCGCAGGCAACCCTCGCTGCTCCCCATGTGGGCTCCGTGCTGAGTCGCTCCCTGCCAGTGCCAGCACACCACCGATGGCCCCAGGCAGGAGAGCCAGGGAAGGCGGGTGCCAAACAGCACGGGGCACCCTGAACTGCTTCTGCAATACATCGGGAGCATCGGCTCCCGAGGCAGCCGGAGGACCTGCGTGGAGCCACCTGGAAGCCTGGCAGATCCAGCTCCTTGCAGGATCCTGGCCAACTTCACCACCCCTTAGGGTGTCATGGTGCTACTGTGAGAACGACTTTGGCCTTTGCAGCTGAAAAGTCACCCTGCCACTTTGTAGGAGCTGTTGCTTTGTACCATGTACGCATCTGCAAGGAAGGGTAGAAGCTTGATACAAGCTTACTTTGTCAAAAAAATCCACTGAGGTGAATTTTAAATCCCGGACAACTTCTAAAGCTCCTAAAAACAGGCACCGAGAAGGAAGCTGAACTTCCCAATCTTCTCCACCCATACGGTTCATGGAAAAAACATGAAGATTTATGCAACAGCAGCTGGAGAAGGCTGAAAAAGAATATACAGATAAGGCACAAATGTCAGAAACCCAAAGCCACTTCTCAGTTCAGGCTTCAAAATGTTGTCTTTTCTCTTTCTTTTTTTCTTTTAAAAAGAAGATTAAAAATACCATTCCCAACTTGCAGGTAACCTGTGGAAATGAAATCCAGGAATCATTTGTTCTCTAAATGTGGAACTGTCGCTCACGCATTTACATAATGACGTATAGCTGGTGATATGATGGCAAGTCATCCTGTGGTTGGGCTGTGAGTGCAAATGCAAGTTTTGTATTTTCAGGGAGAAAAGTAGATGCATTTTTATCCCTTTACCTTATCTTTCCCACTTCAAACCTGACGGTGCTTAGAACAACAAATCCCTTACCAGATTATTATTTTCTCCCACCAACCTGTGTGCGTGTGACACTGTGGCTCAAATGCTGGGAAATGTTCTGAGAAGAAGCGTGCCTGGCACCTGCCCTGAGGGCCAGAACCACTTTTGTGATGGTCTCTTAAGGATCTGATTTTTTTCCCAAGGAACGTCCATATTAAACCAAATTCTAACGTGAAAATTCTTCATACTATTGTTTGGGAGAGTGAGTGCCCTCAGGGAGCAGTGCCAGGAGGATCTAAAGCAAGGTGTGAAGAAGAATGAGGACCTTTAGCCTCTAGTAACCTGGCTCTACAATGAGATGAGACTCACACACAGAGTTGGACAATTTTCAGATAATAAATCTGGAAAGCTTCACTAAGCAATACCAGACCTCAACTGCAAAGTTACAGACAAAACCCTAGCCTTGTGCAAGGGAGTATTCTATAGAATTACTGCATCTGCCCAATACCTCAAAAATGAATTTTTAAAATAATGGTATACTGTTTTAAAAAACACTCTTCCCTTCCCTACAAAAAAACCCTGAAAAACCTTTCTCCTAAATGGCTTTCAGTAACAAGGTGCATTGTAGTTCAGTGCAAATAGAGCGAAGATGAACTAGGGACTAGACATTTTATTAAACTCCTCACAGAAACAGAATCAAACCACAAAGTTTTGTTGTTGTTTGGTTTTCTACTTCCAATTAAATGGGATTTCTGATCCCAAATACCAGAGCGCAGGTATGGCAGCCAAATCTGCAGGCATTTATTTTAATCAAATAAACACACAGATAATTGTTAATCTTATAATCCCTTCAAACTGTTAGTAACCTTCTTAATTAGATTACTAATAATCCAGTCCTAACACCAGCACTGTAAATACTGATCTCTTGTCCTCAACAAATGTCTATCTTGCAACAGGGTATCGCGTGTTAAGACTTCAAAGCAGCCAGACTCACACTTCCTTCAGAAAAATAATTACTTTGCTTTGCGGAGGAATGCAGTGACAAAAAAATGTTAAGTAAATCCCAAAAGTACACCTTTACAACATAACTGTGTTGATATTTTGAAAGCAAAAGCTGTTCCTTAATTTGGCAGGTGCTGACACTTTCCCAACTTTCCAAGATGCTCTTTTGAGAGTGCTACCTGTATTCAAAATCCACAAAGTCATACTCACGCTTAAAAGAATTGTTTCTGACTGTGGTTTTTAAATGTCAGTATTTTAGTACATATTTCTTCACAAACCCTTCAAAATCTGGCAACAAATGGAAAACAAATCAAGAAGCGTTAGTAATAAACACCTGCACATCTTTCAGACCTGCATCTTCGGTTACTGGTTACGTGTTGGATCCGGGGCTGCTCTGACCTAAATTCAGCTCCAGCACCGCAAGGCACTTCTGAGCAGATTCGGTGTCAAGACACCAGGTGGACAAAAGCCAGATCACAGAAGTGAGGAAATGGGGATGTTTCCAACTCGGTTTTATGCCTTTTCCTTGCGTTTCTTCTCACCTCAGCACTGAGAAAACGTATGGTAGGCTCCACCACGACACTTTGTGGGTGTCCCTGGCCACCTCTGCCCCTCCAGACAAGACACGGACGTTACACAGACTGACAGCCCATGCCAGCAGGAAAGAAACGATGACCAGAATTAATCTGAAGCACACCAAAAGTCCATTGAAAAACAGCTGACCTATCCTTCAAAATCGACACCATTTTCAATGTGAGGCATTTTCTTATAGAAGCTACAGGTAAGAGGGAATTTTAGTAACCGCTGAATGAATGTAAAGAAAATAAACACAAACAGCAAGATATTCCGACTACAGGGCAGCTTTGTACTTTCCTGCAGTAGTTTTTTCTTTTGTCAGAATGATTAAATATTTCAGATATACAGGGAGATTAAGAAATTCAGTGAAAGAAAAGCTTTGATTCTACCGAGACACCCACAAGCATAGTTTTAAGGATGTAAGTAAATGTACTGCACGCAACAAGACTTTGGAATTCAATGAGACTGCTCATACGCTTAAAAGATCAGCAATGTGTGCAGATCTCTGGAGGTCTGGAGCCTGAATGAAGGTCTTTCCCTTAAAGCCAAGGGAATTCCAGCGCTTTGCTCACTGCAGCCCAACTCCAAACATCGTAGTCAGAACTACGGTCCAGCAACATGTGACACTGCACGAGAAGTTGCAGTTACAGAGGTGGCTTTTCATTCTGGGGAACGATCACACCTGTGTCATTCTCCATAAGTGTAATTATCTTGCTATTAAGAGTAACTTGTAAATAGATTTTTCTAAAAACCAGCAGCTTTAGGTACAGATCGTTAGCCCTCGCTTGTATCTTCCAAGTAGCATCCTTAACAGAAGACACAATAAATATAATAAATAACACTTTTATGTAACAGCAGTGTTGCCAGCGCCTGCCCTACGGGAACCGCTAGCCCGCAGCACACCACCAGCGCTGACCGGCTCCTCTGCAGTCTCCATCAAATCACCAGGAACAAGCCAGGCTCCAGCTTTATCTCATAGCGCACCAAATTACGTTTTAAACGCTTCTCCTCAATACAACGTGGATGAATTTAAACAGTCCTACGAGGGCACTGGAACAAAGCCACCACCTAGCTCACTTTCTAGGAAGCACCTTCTACCTGTCCGGTATGGGCCATGGGCAGTATCACCTGCCACACCAACCCAGGGGCTGGTCTGCAAGCCCAGGTGGCCCCAGGCCACCCACTGCTTTATAAAGCCGGAACTGCATGTCGATTTTTTCAAGCAATTGGGAAAACTAATGTTACGCTCAGGTCATAATTTGCTGTCATTAATGCTAACTTAGCCTCTGAGAAGAATGATCATAGGAGTGCTGTGAGGTACCTTCAATTACAATTTCCAATGTAACTGATTTTCTACAGTAGTTCACCTTAAAATGTTTTCCATTCTGGCAAGGAATACAACATCATGCAACACCCGTGTCCTGCTTAATTACAGCAGGAGAATAAAAAAAGGACCAGAAAAGTGAATTACGCTACAGGAACTCACTCCTTTACACCCCTACTCTACCTGTATTCTTTTAAAAAGTGTTTTTAAGATAAAATTTGTTTGCATTGAGAATCTGAATGACTATGGTCTTTATCTTTAAATGTGACTGAAGAGGTGCCTGGAAGTAGAACAGAGGAGAACAGCATTGGTCACCCAGCCAGATCTTTCTGTATTTACTGCTTCAAACACAACTATACTGATTATCACCAGAAGTCTGGTAATAAGCCGGCTACAATTAAAATTCAGTATAGCTACCATATAGACACCTAACGTCACGGACATGTCCATGCGTACCCATGAAAATACAACTCAGTACGACAAGGGATCGGAAGTAAAGTTTTACAAAGGAGCCAGTGCGTCACAGTGCCATAATTTCTACTAAAATGACAAAGTAATAAAATAAAACACGACCTAAAATTGTTAAGGTAAGGAACAGAATGCAAGATATAATGAGAAACTAATGGATTAATATTAATAAATAAAAACAATATTGTAAAACTACACCCAACTGAGAAAATCACTTGTGACATGACATACAGATGGAACGTTTTGAAGGAAAAATAATGTATTTCACATAAACCCACAACCAACCATTTTTAGTCAGTGCACAATTTTTCTACTCTTTCTCTACAATTGTTAATAAAACCATTTACCTAGATTAGCACCAAACTATCTTTAAGATGGCAAGATGTATTTTATTCTAACTTTCCCCAGAATATACATTCAAGCGATCAGGATGGCTCCAGTTAGCCACACAGCACATTTGGAGAGAGAGAGATATATATACGCGTATCTGTCTCAGCGTTGAAGAGCTTCGTTCCGTTATTTACATCATCTACTGAGCATCTGAAGGAACATCTCTGAACTCAGCAGTACGAGGAAAATTGTGGAAGGAGCAATTTAGATAGAAATATATCAAAATTGAAGCCATAAAAGAAGGAAAGCTTTGCTTATTTATAGCACAAAGAAATTCCATCTGGTTCGGCTGTGGGTTTTTTCTTGTAGAAATTAAACAGGAAATTAATCTCTCCCCCTTCCCCCCTTTATAAAGCAAGGCATTTTCATTTATGATGCCAAAAGCTTGGTATTTGTAGATTTGCCTGCCATCAGTTGTTAATCAGCCTCACAGCGTTTATAGGTACAAGGATATCTCCTGACAGATACAAAAACCAGATTTAGAACCAAAGCCGAAAATTATATAAAGACAGATACATGGATACACATTTTAGCAACCTGGAGTACATTTCCAAAAATAAAACTAGTCAAATGGATATCTTCCCAAAAAAGCTGATTGCATAAGCATAATTACACTAAACACAAGTACCTGCACTATCTCTCTGCATGTTATAAATAGTTCAAAGCTACATTACATTAAAATGCTATTGTTCTAAGTTCATGCCTTCTCTCATAATCCCTTCAAAAAAGGTCCCCAGCCCTCACCGCTAGCCCAAGTACTAATCTCCTTACGTTGCTGTATAAATTCTTAGAACCCAAATACATGATATCCCCCTTGCAACCCACACTGATTATCCAAAGAAAAAACTATTCCAGCAGTGAAGAAAGTTGCTTGATCGCATTACTCTTTCTCTATTAATTGCCAGGATTCCTCTGCTTGCTTTGTAACTCGGCCAATTTTTGACATCTTGGAGACACCGACTGAGAGAGGTGCATGTTTCAGGATGCCATTTATTGGAAGTGCTGCGGCAAGATCCTCTTCAGAAACCTGAAGCGGAGACTGCTGAGCTGGATATTGAGTTGGATCCAAGGATTCAAAAAATCTCCCTCCTGCCAAGCAGTAGCTGAGGGAAGTACTGCCTGCAAGATGCAGATTGAGGTGAAATGCCGGGGTTTTTCCCCCCTCCTCTCTTGCTTTTTGACATAAAATTCCATTTACTGAATTTGTGCAAACAGGGCTGAATTTCATTATATCAAGAAGTAGAAAATGAGAATAAAAAGGACTTCTGGAAGGAAGACAAATTGGCGATGCTGGCTGAACTGGCTGCTTATCAGTACCAAGGTGCCACTCGGGCAACCTAAACACCATTTACAGATACCACAAAATACGTGTATTTTTCATGAAGTTGTTATATCCACCAGAGATGGGCAGCCGCCTGACACAAATTCTAATTTTAATTACTCAGTCATTTAAGGATTAAATCCAGGAGGCAGACCTAATCCCAAGGAGGAGGCCTTTGTGACAGCAAGAGCAGTTTTACTGTATGACACAAGCATGACAATGCTGTGGGAGGGGACCCCTTCCATGACATTTTGCTGACACCAAGGGCTTTGCTTAGAAATGAAGGGTACAAGATCAGCTATAGTTTGTACAGATGCTGATGACAATCCAGATAACATCACCTCCTTGGCTCCACTTTTGCATGTTGGTTATGACCTTGTATGCAGTCTGCAATTCTTTCTATACGTCGTATATAATGACTAACACAACAATTAAAAGCAAATCAGCTGATATTACCTAAAGCTACCAATGTGACAGACTACATATTTCTGAGAAAATGCAAAGCAGAAACAAACAAACAAAAGACAATCCAGCAGATTGGATTGTCTTTCTTTTTGTCAGCAGAAAAACACCTGTGTGCTTTACTCAATATACAGTACACAAAATAAGAGATCCTTCTGCTTCCTGTTGGGTATTTGTGACAAAATTTCTTTGCTATTTAATCCCAGAGGGGAAGACTTCTTTCTGCCCTGCACCTAGCTTCTAGAACAGGTGTCTACTCATGTTTCAGATACTGGAGGAATTCAGTAAATATGCAGCTATGAGTTGATTCTACTCCCAGTGAAATCAGTGCAGCAACCTCATCTTCTTCCCTAGAATGAAATCAAGCACACTTTGCAATCTACCTTTAAAGTTCATCAAGGTGTGTGGAAGCTGCTAAATACATCACATTTGCGCAATAAATAAGAGTGACTTTCCCAATGCACTAGGAAACAGAAGATATCATTAAAATCACAGACTCATTATTTCAAATGCTGAGTTGAGAATAATGCTGCAAGATGTATCAGGCAGCTAGAAGTGAAGAAAGACGATGATAAAAATATCAAAGAAAGGATGGTTTGGATAAGGAAGAGGAAATGCTGAATTAGAACTTACGGAATTCACTTTACATAAAAAGAGAGACACCCGCAGGATAGGGACATAACTATGGATAAGAGAAAATTGTAACAGACATTATCTTCATGGCAATCCACAGGCATACAGAGAATTACCGCAGACATCTACTGAAATGTAAATTGGCCACCTCAACTACGGATAGCACTACATCTGCTATGCCAAGGCTTCAGAGACGGAGCCCAGTCTTCAAAAACCTGGCTCTATTCAAGCTTTTTCCTCCTGCACAGGTGCCCAGACTGGTTTGGTTAACGGCAGGCTGGGTGTGCCCAGATGGGCTGCAATCGCTACCTGCAGTTGGTGTCAAAAGATTCAAAGAGTCTGAAAAGGAGCTGGCAAAAAGAAGCAACCCAGAAAAAACTTCTGAAATGCACACAACAGAGAAAAGATAGGACTTATGTATAGCAGCTTCTTTACAAGAGACTGTGGAACAAGAAAATAACAGCTTTTACGAGATGATTACAAATATTACATCCTTGAAAAGGTTTTGCAACTATATATAACACAGGCTTTGATCTACTTGTATTTAATTTGCTACATAATTAAAACGGTCCTATAAGCCAAAGTTAATTTAAGCAGTCATATGTTGTCCCAGCATAATTTTCAAGAAATCTTCCCTCTCAATTATATTGCTGTATGTTAATACAATAGCTTTTTATAGATTTTTTTTTTATTTACATACATGTCAGAACTGACCTGGTGAAAGATTAGATTTCACAGTATCTCAGTAAAGAAGCATCAGCTCCAAGCTTCCCTGTAGACAGCAGGTTCACAGCAACTACTATTCTTCTGAACTTGTAATTTCTTTGCATCACTAAGAGCTCAATGTACTTATTTCCTAAGTGTGCCATCTCTGCCCTACGCTTCATTCAGCAGAAACTGTTTTATGGATGCCTGAGTGGTGAGCTGAGCTGTGGAAGCTGTAATCTGTGAGCTGGATGTGACGTACAGTGTGGCTCCGTGATGCCTCGCAGGCACGCCGTTGTATTTCTTTTGCCTATTATTGATAAGACGGAGGTGTGTGTCTGAAAGGCCGAGGCGGCATCCAGTGAGCAGATTTCCCACCCTCGTTGCCAGCTTCAGTTTCCTCCCAGGGCAGGGACAGGAAACGCGGCGGCTGCAGCGCACGCAACTCCCCAGCCCTTGGTGAGCAGCCGCGGCCCGGCAAAGGCTGCACGTAGTTTGGCCACAAAGACGTAAGCGATTACTAACTTCTGTTTAAATGCGGCAGATTTGCTGAGAATAAACAGCAAGCTGCTTGTTACAGAAAGCAGACCATCGTTTGCTAGCATCGGCAAAATCACAATCAGCTCTTGCTCTCCAAATTCTGTTTTTCTGAGGCCTATAAGCACCGTAAAATTTCTAGCTGAAGACAAACTCCTTTCCTGTGATTTGTAGTTACTTCATATAAAAAGGTTTTCGGCTTGTTTATTTTCTGAAGCTACAGTAGATGGTGGTAGGAGCCATTCCAGCAAAACCAGACATGAGAACGTGTTGCAGTTTGCATTTTGAAGGCGTTTTTTCCCCATGGTATTCGAGATGGGTATTGGAATAAGGAGGCAGTGTATTTGTGCAAGAGAATAGTGTGACAAGGAGCAAGAAGCTGACATTCAGGTGCTTATCCAGAGATACTCATCATCACCATATCTTCTTGTCGTATCTCATGATAAGGCAGCATAGGACACTTGGATTCTCAATTCAAGCAGCAACTGCGGATTCTGAGTTCAGCTGGACATGTGCTTGATTTGGCTACAGGCATTTGAAAACATTTATTTATTACCAACAGAAGAGCTGTTGCTTTTTCTTTCTATACAAAGTAAAAACTTCTATAAAATACATACTTTTGCTATCTTTTCATAAGAGAATGTTGAACACACTTAGAAAGGAATTCTGGCACAAAAAAATCAAAACATTTTCTTTAAAATAAAGAAAGGTTAATGTCTGAATAGTTACAAACACTCATCTGAGAGTCCACAACTTCAGCATTGTTGAATGAGTTCGGATGTGCACAGAACAATCTTCAACAATTTACTGCTTCTACTCTTTTCTTAGCTTTTCCTACTCCCAACATTATCTTCTTTTTCTTTTTTTTCTGGCTGCAACTTGCCTAAAATATAGTAGCCGAACAAAAGTGTATAGCCCATGGGTCAGACCAGGTTAACAGCTCCTCTTTAACACTATTAAACCTATGATTTCAGAAAGAATCAGAGTCCTTCCCTGCACCTATGCAGGACCTGTGCCATGTCTGGTGTGCCTAAGAGCTCACCCATATCTTTTTTCTTTCCAAATCCAGGTGCCACCTTGAGCAACTTCTCCCCGAGCCCAGGGGAAAAACCCGGTGAGAAGCAGCAGGGAGGTAACAAGAGGGACTAACTGCACTCGCAAGTCCCTTTGTGCCAGTGCTGACACAACTGGCACCAATGTTTGCATTTGTCTTTATGCACCTATTGTGTATTAATCTCATCCAACCCTTTTTTTGAATAGGCTGCTGTTGTAGGGAAATCATATTATTCAGCTTTCTCAGGCTGACATCCTTTTTCCCCCAGCCATGTTTTCACAGCTATTTGCATTTACTCAAAGAGCAGCAAACGCTTTCCCACTCCCCAGGCTCCTGAAAAGAGAAACCCCAACAAATTCAGACCCTGTAGTTCAGGAAAATACATGCACTTGCATCACCTGAAAAGATGGTTTTCAGGAAGAAGGGAAGTGGCTTTTTTTTTCTTTAAACTATCAAATGAAATTAACCTTCATAAAGGTTGCATCTCAACTGCTTGAGCAACAATAATAAACTGATGCTACTGACTGACTACAAGCTTTCATGCTATGGACTTCGCAAGTGATTTTAAGTAACAGACAGTATTGAAAATACTGAGTTCAAATATATTTGTGCCTTCAAAAGCACGTGGACACATGGAAACCAAAGTAAACGTAAATAAAAGTTAATCTTTGAAAGGTTCAGTGAGTATTTACTCAGGTTAATGAGTAATTTCTGAGGACAGACACATTTCATGAAAAAAACCCCCACCTAATTATGAATGGAAAATCTCGGAGTTCAACATGCCAATCCAATTCATGTGTAAGAATAAAGTATTAGCTTATATTGCCCTTTTCCTTGCTGAAAAGCAACACCTCACAGGCTGTAAAGCACTGTTTTCAAGGCAAGGACATTCTCTGCGCAGTGGCTCTGCAGACAGCTGCATCTGCTTTTCCTATGCTTACGCACCTTGAGACAACAATTACACTTGAGAAGAGATACAGACAAAAAAAAAAATATTTCTAAATAAAATGCCTAAAGCACTTGATGCAGTAAGGACTGCATCAAGCGAGACAATGGGATGGCCACCAGGAAATGCGGAATTCTTATTACGCTCCCATGTTTGCAAAATAGGAAAATCTCCTCGGAAACACAGTTGCTAAGTCGGCACATCTGTTTCTCGCATGAGGCTTTGATTCGGGTTTTTTCGGTACCTGCAGCTTGTTTTTTGACAGCGCCCTTGTTTTGCTTACAGCACATTGCTGGGATACTCCCTTTGATTCAGCCTGACACACGTGATGCTCCACCAGCTTCTGTTCTGCAGTGCTGCTGCTGCTGCACTAAAAATAGCTTCCGCTTGCTTTGGCTCCACAGCTAATTTATGGAAACTCACAGAAAAGAAGGCCCCTGCTAGTGGGTGAGCGACGTACGATTTTGCAGCTTGTGCTATTAATCTCCCTCAGCCTCTTGAAATGCATCACTGAAAATTTAAAATTTAAGCCTGCAGTTAATGGCGGTTAGGGGGAAAGAACGCTTAATATGTTTCATTTATTTTTAAGGTGGTTTAATAGTAACTTCACTGAAAATGCAGAACAGTTGGACTATGCTATATAAAAACACCTGAACTTAGAATAGAAATTTATAAAGGGCTACTGTGCCCACAATTGTTTAGGGAAAGTGCTGTAAGGATTTTCTTAATTATTTCACAAATTACAGCAAAGTTACAAACATCCTGTTTGCTGTAACAGCTTTCAAATGTTCTATATAAACTCCACTGTGCCATAAAGTTGCTCAAGAAATGCTGATTTTACAAACTTTGCCACAAAACCTGCCTCTGTGTGAAACCGTATTTTGTATGCACACCTCAGCACAAATGTGACATCTGAAAAAATCAAAGCTCCTGTTAAAATTCAGATGCCAACGTAATTCCAAGTAAGTGGTTATTTTTATTTCTACAAGAGAAGGCGTTTTGATTTTCTAAAGTGGAATTTTTCAGATATTCATTTGTACCACCACATCTAGGAGTGTCACCTGCTGTGCTGGAGCTAGTTTTAAGTGAAAATTGAATCAGAAACAGGGATGGCGTAAGTCTGGTACTTGTATTCATGCAGTATTTTTTTTAATGGCTTAAATCTGCGAAGACAGCAACACTGAAGTAACAAAGAAAATTTCCAAAACTGAGAAAAAAGGCCTGTTTGTCTTTAAAAGATTCTAGGGTGAGTAATGAAGACAATAAGGAAATTGGGATTCAGATTTTATTTCTGATACTTCTACGTTAAAGAAACTTCAGATGGCAATCAGCAGCTTAAGCAGACAGAGATTTCAAGGCTTTAATCTTGCAAAGAACAGCAAATAAACTGGCTGGCTTTGTCCAGAAAAGACTCCCTGCATAAATTTAGCAGTCTGTTTGCAAGCTATCAATTTAAGGATTGGTATCTAAACTGTTATCCAAGTAGGGACATTACTTAGCAACTGCCATGGCTAAAAAGGAATTTTCATAAGTCTCAAGAGAGGTTATGATTTATTGACCAAAAAACTCCAACAAAATCCCTAAACCAGTTGAGGCTGGCTATGGTTAGCTGCTTATGAGCTACATGGCTAAGTAATGGTCACAGTGAGTCCATATCAAACTATTTACGCAAAAAATACTGTGTTGTGTTACTGTTAAAAGGTCTTTAATTGAACAGACAATGATTAACTTCAATACGTCTTTTAGGCAAAACCTTTTTTTACATCCCACCATGAGCGAAAAAAAAAGGACAAACAAAACCCCGTTGCATGCATACGCACTCAGAAATAGGGTATAGTCAAAGAGAAGAATGAAAAACAGCAGCTCTGCAGCAGAGTTTTTGTATGTAACTGTGTGTGATGGAGAGGAAAGGAGCGAGGAAATGGCATGATTTAATGCTCGCAGGAGTGTCATTTTCCTTTCTACCTTAACTGTTCAATTCTTTTATTTTCAAGGAGTTAAAACCAGAGCTTTAAAAGCCTCTTTTTGTATCTGGGGCATATAAACATGAAACTTTGTTTACATTCTTAATTGTAAACATGTATTGAAAATCCCTGGTCTATCTCCAACCCCAAATCAGTTTGATAGAATTCAAATCAATGTTTACGGTCTGGCACTTGTTGCCTTCGCAGCCCCAGCTCTGCGCCTCCACGCTGCTGACAGAAGCGTGAAGAAGCATAAAGTCCCGCAGCCTTGCACTGTAATTGCTAGAAAGCAAGAGAGAGATGGGGTGCAGATCTAAGGTCTTAAGCTCAGGAGAGGAGAGAGAGCAGAGGCAGCCATCCCTTTAAACATCCCACACCCTGCTCTGTTCACCTCTCCTATCTGTGCTAGGATAACAGCATGTGAACACAAAGCTTGGCCCTGCCTTAATATAATACATGAGTGCTTGATAAACAAGGCAGGCAGCTAGAAATGAGATAACCTAGCCGCGTGTATTTTCAGCTGACTGCTTATTTAGATTCCCAGTTAGAACGCTGTGACTGTGTAAAAGGGAAAGAAAACGGCTGTAAATACCAACCTCTAAAGGCATTCTTGGTTCTTTCAGGACACCTCAGTTTTTAACACCATGTAATGAATAAACATGTCGATATCTTAAATAGGGCCAGATTACATTTTTTATTTCCTTTTTCCTCCCCTGCTTCTGAAGAGTAAAATGGTTGGCAATACAGGAAGAGTTTCAAAACCATTTTCCCACCTCTCCACAGCTACACAGGGTCGGTCACTTTTTTTTACATGCACCTTTAAAAATAGGCTACAAACTAAACGATACTTCTCAGCTTTGCAGTGTTAATTCCAGACAATAATTAGGATGGAAGATGCCAGACGCATCATCTACATGTCTCACTGCACAAAACACATGTGCAATGTCATGAAAGACCCCAGGAAAAAGCTCAGACACAATCTCTAATGTATACCTTTCCTGGCCAGGCGAGAAACATTTAAAGCAATGTTAATTACATCTGTTGTCTTATTGCTGAAGGAAAATAAAAGCTTGAGGCCATGATAAAAAAGGCCATGAAAATAAAGGCATGAAAGCAAACTGACCCAGCTTCACACTGATAAGCAATTATCGAACACAGTATGTTTCTCGTCAATTAAAAACCTACTTTAAAAAAAGTTTACAAATACCTTAAAACAACAGCACGCTGCTCCAAAACAGCAGCTAGAAAAGCTGAGGAAAGGAAAGAAAGAATGCATGGGAAGTGCTGACAAAAAAACCCGAAACAAAATGACACAAACCAAGAACCCCAAATGAGAGTTTAAACATAAGCTACACTTCTAGAGACGGTATCTAAGATGTACTAAAAATATACATCAGAATGCCTGCTATTGCTATCTGAAGCTCCCTTCTGCTGGGCCCTCTTCCTTTAGAGCAAACAAAGTCATAGTAATAGCTAGCTTTCCTCCAGCTTCCCCTGTGAACAAGATCCGCTGGTGGATATGAGTGGTCAACCACTGCCACCAGGTCTACAAACTTCTACGTTCCTCTAATCCTATTCATTGTCTTGCCTCATTATATTTCTAAGTGGTTTAACAGTACATGCCAGTATTTTTCGTAACTCCCTCGAGGGGCGGCTGTTACTTGTCACCCATACCATCTCAGGTCAGACAGGAGGCATTTCTTATGAAGTCCAGAAGAAAAAGACAATCCTGACCTTTTATATTCAGTATGATTGGATTTGTACTTTCTCAAATATTACAACCTTTTTAGAACCACAAACAATTTTTGGCTGCCCTACATTAAAAAGGGCAAGCACATTCTCCCAGCTGCCACATTAAGCAGTGTTTCTCATGAAGCCGAGTTTTCATGGAACTATTTTTTCTTTTAGGAAAAAATAATCTAAATCCTTATGCACGTGTCCTTAATCGATGGAAGGAAATTGCTTGCCATGAGATTTATCTTGTAGCTAAAAAACATGTCCTGTGGACATCTGGTGATCTGCTGCAGAGCTGGAGTTCACAAAGCAAAGGGATACAGAGACATATTCAAGCACCTCCCTCCTTTGGGGCCAGAGAAAGGCTTTATCGACCACAATCCTAGGCCTCGGTTTCTCTTACAGAATCATAGAATCACTTAGGTTAGAAAAGACCTTTAAGATCATGAAGTCCACCCACAACCCAAACCCTGCCAAGTCCCCCACTAAACCGTGCCCCTAAGCACCACAGCTACACGTCTTTTAAATAACCTCCAGGGATGGTGACTCAACCACTTCCCTTGGCAGCCTGTTCCAGTGCTTGAGAACCCTTTCAATAAAGAATTTTTTCCTAATATCCAACCTAAACCTCCCCTGGCACAACTTGAGGCCATTTTCTCTTGTTCAATCCCTTGCTACTTGGGAAAAGAGACCGACACCCCCCTTGCTACAGCCTCCTTTCAGGTAGTTGTAGAGAGCGATAAGGCTCTCCTGAGCCTCCTTTTCTCCAGACTGAACAATGCCAGTTCCCTCAGCTGCTCCTCCTAAGACTTGTTCTCAAGACCCTTTACCAGCTACATTACTCTTCTTTGGACTCGGGCTCAAGTACGGGAAGAAACTGAGACCAAACCTATCTATACATGCAATTTTAAAGGCTTGCCATGGGTCATCTAACCAGTTGTACCAGGATGGGTGGGGAAGGAATTTCTGAAGTGATGTGAAGTTTCCTCAACCCAGAAGATGTTATTTTTCACTGTAACTTTGGCATTGAGTGGCAGGGCCCCAGTTCTGCCAGGGAAACAGGGACCACTCCTCAGAACAAAAAGGTCTGGTGGCAGCTACAACTATCATCTCAAAATGTGGCCAAAAGACTCGCTGCAACAGCAGATATGCTGGGCAGGCTTGTGGACTTTCCTTTCTGCGTGAGGTGCAGGGACATCTGCAGCTCCTTCCCAAGTTCACGTCGTAAGCAGGAAAATAAAAGCAAGTCAATGCAGCGTACACAGTGTAGCATACCATGCTGCAAGATTAAAAATAAAGACTTGGCATACTTGTGAATTACACTGACATTGGCTGGTGCAACTCTATGCAACTTGCAATCAGTATTTCCCGTAAAGAGCTACTGCCTAATTCAGACATATTACCATTTCTGCTATACCTTTTAGTCCTCAGAATTTATTCTAGTAGAGTCCCCTTTGAATTTCCACAAATATGTCTGTTTAGGAGGACTAGCTGCCACACATGCACAGATCAGCCAGTACATGGGCAATGCCTCCTGATTTCAGCTGGAAAATCCACAGGAAAAATAGCAAGGACATTTGAAAATCTGGTGACAACTCTGGCAACTGCTCAAACATGAACCTTAAATACAGACATGATTTATGCTGGGCGCTACTCACTGTATGACAAAGAAAACAGTATAAGCCTCACCAGTGGAAAACAGGTTTACGTTAAGAGTTGTTACCATCATTTATTGCTTTCCTTCCCAGTTCTACCACATCACAAATGAAATACGTGGGTCTTTTTTCTATCAGTTTTCAACTAGCAACCAAAGCAACTGGAAGAAAATACTTATTTTAAGATGATGAAATATGACATGGCAGTAATGTTTTTTTTTTTGTGTTCTTACACCATAATGGATTCCCCTATAAAAATCAAAGCCACTCAAAACAGATTTTTAAAAGGTCAGCTCAAGCAACGGACCTAATAAAAAAAAAGACTGAGCCAGCTTAAAGAAAGGATACTTCTGAGCTACAAAACAAATAAAATAATTTGTCCTTTAACGATAGGCTTTTTAATTCTTATGAGAAGTCCCTTTTCCTTCTGAAAGTCATAGAATCATAGGTTGGAAAAGACCTCTAAAATCATCAAGTCCAAATGTCAACCCAACACCACCATGCCTACTAAGTCCTCTCTTCTCCTCTATTTGCAAGGAGATTTTCCTGCACCAGCTGCAGTAGACGAGGCACACAGCTGGACACAGAGAGTGGCTGCATGAAGATTGCAAGGGGGCTGCTCCACTGCTAAGAATACAAGCAGTCATCCCCACCACAGCCTGTGGGTAGGGGAGATTACTGCATATGTTTCTCTAAGGCCTCGTCTGCACTAGAATGAGGCTTTCTGTAAAACCCTCTTAGGAAAAGTCCTTGTACCAATGCAGCCATACTGATTAAGGGATTGACTCTTCTCATGCTCCTCTTCCAATAAAACCTCAGAGAAAAAGCCAAGCCTTTCTGTAAGACACAGTTCATTCAGGTCTATAGCTGAGCATGCCTAAAATGGACAGATGGCAGATGAAATCGTAATATAATTTAATCAGCAGGAAACCAAATAGCATAAACAATCTTAGCAGTCAGTCCTGCAGAAGGACACTCCATTCAAACACTGCCTACCTGCACTGTATTTATTAAGAGATGCCTTCCTGTATCTATTCCAAACACAATAACCACGGATTATAGTGCTACCCATTTTAGGGACAGATCATTGCATCTAACAAGTCAGAGCCCCGAATGGTCTTTCTCCCTAGGCTGCTGGATCACTGCAAATCCATGGCAAACAGCCCCTGCATGAATTTTTCTAAGAGATGTGGTGCTTATACTGGTCTGCTGCCTTTACTGATGCTTCTGAAACACAGTCTGAACTAGCTACTGGGTAATCTTTTGAAGACAATATTCTTTGGCAACTCAAACACACCTTGCTGCTTTCTTACCATCTAGTTTGGCTCCTCTGAAGCACCCTCCACGGAAGACGCTCTTTCTATTAAGAGGAGCAAAGACTCCTAACTCTGCCTGTATTATGTTTGTTTAACATAGTCTAAACCAAACAACACGCAAAGTAATTACTGGAAAATATCTACATAAATATCTACATTGTCCCCAACAATAACATTAGTCATCCGCTTACCACATTTAAAAGCTCTCTGGTGTATGTATTTCACAATGAACAACTCTGATTTTGTCTACATTTGGCACACAGTAAAAACACATTGACTACTGGACACAGTTCTACTGTTAGTACAGATAGGCAAAGTGGTACTTAATGACATTTGAATTGGTCACAGTTTACACAGTGGTCCTTACACACATTAAAGACAAAACTGTTGGCCAACTGTTTTCCTACGTGGTCTGTTTTCCCAGTGTGGACGAAGAGTTGAGCCGGTTAAGGACAAATGTTTCTCAATCATTTTCTAATTTTCCCCATCCTGTTTCGGGGATCTTTGAACAACCTTTGCATTGCACATCAGGTAAACTAGTTGTGCTGCTTGTGTCCTTCATTCTAATGTAAATATTATTCTAAAAACTTGAAAACATCTGCAATATTAAACAAAATTTTAAAAATTGTTTAAATTATAAAGTGGAACTATAAGATCTTGACTGCATTCATTTTACATTCACTAAATCTGATCATTAGGATTCATATCCCAGTTCTTACAAACTTATAATTTGGTCTCGTCTAAAGCTGTAGTAAAATGGAGCAGAGTTCATTTGATGTGCTGTACAAAGAGAATTGAGAAGGACCAGACCTGCATCTGTACCGCATCAAACACTTTCCAGGAAGTAATGAAGCTGTACTGATACTTTCTAGACAGAATAATGATGTCTTTGGCAAAGAGCAGCACTAACAATTATTTCACAGCAATCAGGAAGACAAGCCAACACCTATGACTGTATTGTACTGAAAACGCCTGTGACTCCTCCACAATAACCTTTAATATCAAACACAGTAACAGCTTTTACAAGGTCTTAAGGAAGACACTACCCTTTCTTTTCACAGATAGGTAATGCATTGTCAAGTAAAGCTACATCTCGAAACTCTTTTTCCTGATCTGGTTTGCCCTTTTGCTTCCCCTGTGTAAATAAGGAAGATGAAAATCATAAGAAACTGAAATAATGCATAACAGATACCAAAAATCAGCATGATCTGTGATCACAGCCTGCTGCGAGCAGCTCACAAACCGAGAAGCGTTCAAACAATAGCACGTGTTCTGAGATTTGGACATTGAGAATTCCCTGGACTCTTATTCATGTGAGCAAGCTATTGAGAAACACTGACTTTTGGGCAATAAAAAAACACACCAAGAGAACACTGATTTCCCAATACAACTGCCATTGTAGTTTTCCTAGCTGTAAACTGATTCCCCCTTCCATCTCCACTGCTGATTTGTCACAGCTTCTTTAACCAGTGCCGACAACAGCCCGTTCACATCACTGTGCATTGTATTGCACAGTTTCAGACTGATCCTTAGAAAGGCATCGAACTCTGTCTTAAACTGCCAACAAGGGAAATACAAAGCAACATGTCACGATTTCCGAAACAGAGAGCTGGGGGGTGGGGTGGGGAGGAATGCTTTCAATTTAGCCCCATTCTTCAAATAGAACAGAATATTACAAATGGAGTAGCTGTATAATTTCACTAAATGGGCTTACCAACAAGACTGTTGCAAAACTGACAAACAAGATTAGACAAAAGACAGCTTCCAATATTGTTTTATCTTACTGTAATCAGACAACTCACCCCACCAGAACAAAAATCAGCCTTGAGCTTTGTGAACAGAAGACAATGCAACATGAGCACAGTCGTTCTATGAAACCAAAGCCAATTTACCTCTAATTCAATCTTGCACAAGAACAGAGTGTCATGCAGTGACCTGGAAGGATTTTTGTTTTTTAAAATGGAGAAACACTGCTGCTTGCAATATTCTAGGAATATGCACAACACTGGACCATCACACTTTGTTACAAAGTCTGCAGAATGTCTCTGGCATTACCCAACTACAGTATGAAGCTGCAGATTTGGCACTACACATCTCAGCACACCCCTCTGAAAGCCATCACCCCCAGATAATCCCTGAAATATTTATGAGCTGGAGACTAAACAGTGCGTTGGGGAAGGAATGGTATAGGCGAAGTGAAGCAGGGGACTGGAAGACAAGATGAGGGACTAAGAGGCAGAGTTCCGTTTAGTGCCGCAGCTCAGTGGAGGGGAGGAAGGAAAGCAGCTTATTTTCAGAGCCCTCTTACCTTCTCAAGTTGTCAGCAGATCTGGAAGACATGACTCTGGAGAGAAATATTCTGTATTACCTGCACTTGTGTAACACACACACTGTTGCTCACACAACCATATATACTGAAAAACATGGGATTTTCAATGCAGAAAATTGCAACTGGTAAGTCACTTCTAGCTCAGAGCATCAGACAAGGCATGCAGATGAGCGAATCAGAGATCTGAACAGATACCTGGAACTGTATTACATTTAACCCAGAGGAGAGATGCTTTGAGAAAGGTCTGGAGTTTAAACACGGAAGGCAGGGCATGCAAAACCCAACCTGGAGCCCATCATGAACCAAACAGACAAATGGAACAGCCAGGACCAAAAGGAAGCACCTCTTCTGCATGACCACTAGCCCCTGTTGCACCACGCACAGTCTGCTGTCACGTTCCCTGCTACTCAAAATCTTCCACTGTAGATGGGAAGCATTTTGTTGCTGTTAGTGTTATAAAGTGTGCTGAAGGTTAAAGCAATTCCTTGTATTTTCTTTGCTTCACGCTCCTTATTGGCCTCCAGTGCGTAACAAACAGAAGATTAATTTCAATGCCCTATTCTATTTTCACTTTGCGAAACAATTAGGATTTGATTATTTCACCTCTTAGCAAGAGAGAAATAAATCAGAAGTCCTCACATTCCTCCAAAATGAGCTCAAGTGCTTCATCCAACAGGGCACTTCAGGATTTAAGAATTTCAGCTGAGGCCATATAATTGGAGAAGAAATACTCCTTTCAGTTGAAAAGATAATTTCTTACAGACAAAGACTACATCATACTTAAATAAATATTTAAAATGATTATGGTTCTAGGAAGCTTGTTTCCTGAAACCAGGTTCTACTTGTTACTTTATTTCTGCAAGGTTGTCATTGTCTGAGAAGGAGATATGTTAGCTATCTCCTTTTAGACTATATAAAAGCAGAAATGCATATAAAACTTATTATTTATTTGTCAATAGTTTGAATATTTATGCACACTGTGCAACATTTGGGAATTTCCCACATACTTTAGTGGGTGTTTTTGATGGATTCTTTTCACTTGAGAATCCTGAAGCAAGAACGGATTTAGTAAAAAATGAAAACATCTGTTCTGAAATAAATTCCCGTTTATCCCTTTTTCTCCTGTTGGTATGCTTTGTCTAATTACATCAAATGAGCGCATCCCTTTGCAAGTGAGGTGGTATTGTTTGTAAAGACTTTGTGGTCTTCTCTGTCACTATGTTATGAACTGTCTTGTGGAAACAATTTGCAGTGTAGGTTGAGAGTGCCAAATGCACTGTAGTGAATCCTCACAGGGATATGGTAAGGGTTTGCAAATGCCCACAACACTCACAAGATTTTCCATCTGCCATAATTTCCTTATCGGATTTATGGCTGACTCGTAGCAGAAAGCAGAACCATTTCAAAATGCACGGAGTACTGACTGTACTGCTGAAGCCGGTCTGAAACGAAAGGAATTCTTCTCCCTTCTCCCCCTCCCCCTTTCTTTACACCCCCCCTCCACTGCACAATTTCATACATTTAACATTATGCCTTCATTAAGCAGACGTAAGAGACTACTAGCAAGGTTATGTGTTGGTCCAGAGCTTCAAGACTGCATTCCTGCCTAAAAATACTTTGGTGTTTTTTTGCCTTATTTGTATTTATTATCTTCGCCCACCTACAATCTTCTCTTTCTTCTTTTCATCCTCTAAATAGGTATAGCTTGTTTACAACTTATGTAAGAGCATTTCTAAAATCAGTTTTAATCATCATATAATCATTCTTTCAATGCATTGTATATTATGATGAGCTCCCTGACAGAGGTACAGAATTGTGTATTTATAAATAAGTTAACCAATTTCTATGAATAAGCTTTAATGGAGGTCTCACTCTTGCCACTTTTACATAACATAATTTGTTAATTATTACTTTTGAAGCACTATCAGTTCAAAACCATGAACTTTTCCCTGTGTTGGCTGGCACTGACACGAAGTAATGTGCACTCTGCAGTCCCTCTGCACCATGACCTCCTCCGAAGAACCTCTCGCCCTGATGTGAGATCCTACAAACATCAGCTGCCTACGAACTACGGAGGAAAGATGTAACCAGTGGGTAACACAAGTTAAAGCAAAAAAACCCAAACCCAACCAACAAACAAAAATCCCAGAAAGATTTCCATGAAATTCTTTATAGAAAAAGAAACTGGAGGAAAACTAGTGACTACGTTTGACCTCTGTTTTTTTTTTAAACAATAGTAACAACGCTGATGTAAAGAACTATAGTTTACTGTGATTACTTCATACTGGTGCTTGCCAGTTCTGTAGAATGTAGCAAAATGTTTGTTCACTGGCATCTGTCTCTTTAGTAAACACCTGTTCAAAGCAGAGTCCAGTATATTCACTGAGAAAATCTAGTATACGGCAAACCTGCAGGAAATAAAGTTTCTAAGACACTGACAATGTAAGGTAATAAGCCAACAATCTCAATTAACAAAAAAGTCATTCTGGATAAAGAAGCTCCTTTACCAGCAGAGCTTACTTCTACAGTCTCTAAATAGAATAAACCCTAGTGGCAATAGTGCTATTTATACTGCTCTTCAGCAAACTATTTTTCAGTAATTGCTATAGTAGTGTTGGCAACTACAGGTCTGACATAGTTGTGCCAGTAAATAAGTGGAGGCCAAGAAATTATACCCATTCTGATCATTAAACTTCTTCACAATGTGGTTGGAAAGAAACTTAATAAATACCCAAAATCTGTACCTTTGGACTTTCAGGACACTAACGTTCAGAATGCAGATCTTCCCAACCCCAAACACATTCTTCTAAACCAGAAGTAAGGTATGGAAGCCCTTATTTACACAGACAAAAAATGGTAAAGAGGCAAAGGCAGGGAGTCAAGCAATGCATTAGCAGGCGTTGGTCAGAAAAATGCACTTAAATGTTCTTTGGATATTCAGCCTAATTCCTTTTCTGCGACAAAGTATATCTGAAAAACAAAAATACACCCCCAATCTCTCCCATAATGTTCATGCAAGGAAATTAAAACTGAAAACTATTCTCAGAAAACCCAAACAACTGATTTCAAGATTCACCTCTTCCTGCATTAGCAGTTAAGTATAACTGGTTAAGATAATCTCTCTTTTTTGATTACAAATAGAGGGATTGTCAGGGGAGTACTAAAATGAGGAAAAAGCTAATTTTTAAACCAATTCTAGAACAAATGAACTTTCACAAATTTTACTCTGGAAGACAGTTTTTTGGTGTGTCCATTAAACAGGAAGTCTACCGATACATTTCATACATATTTGCTTTTCCACTGCTTAATTTAGGCTCAAACTAAACTTTGTGCAAAACCCCACCATTATAACAAACATTTATAATTAAATCAGAAGGAATACTAATACAACAGACACAACTGAAACAGCCTCTCTAAAGTCAAATAAACTTTTTAAAAATTCTGGCACCGTTGTCTTGTATTAAAAAGAACAAAATCAGCTTTAACTTGATTATGAGAAGTAAAGAGACACCCTTAAACTGCTTAGTCTCCCAGTCTGACTTACCTTAAAATTGGGATTACAACCAAACGGACAAATACCACGCCTCTATTTTGGTTTAGTCTGAGGTGTAAAATTTCTTTTTCAAGCACAGAAGCTTAGCCTTTACATTTTTCCAACACAGTATAAACTGTATTTTATTTTCTTATTTCTTAACTTCTACATTCCACCATCTTTCTTTTTTCAAATCTGTTGGTGCGGCATTAATTTAGACAAACACCACAACCCAAATCCTGGCTTCTTGTAGATCCTAACCTAAACAAGGCTGTGTACACACATTAGCGCAGAGAAGCCCATGCATGCAGAGTCTGGCCAGTGAGTAGTGCCTTAAGAAAGAAATATGACTTTTGGCCTTTCACTATCCAGTGGCGTGAAACTGTCTACTTGGGGGGGGGGGGGGAAGACCATCTCTAAGTGAAAAAAATGCATCTGACATTTAAGGGAAGTTGAAGCCGAAGTGTAAATAATTTGACAGTATCCCACATAGCTTGCTACTAAATTTTGAGTGCTCTTCTTTCTCTTTTAAGCATCCAACTTACATTTATTATAGTTTATTACACAGATCTTGTATTGTATTAAATATTTTATGTAAACAGCTGTTTCACAGCAGGTTAGGTTTAAAGCAACAGAATATGGAACACACTCTTCTCTACAGCATGAAAAAAAAAAGCCACAAAAAAATTAAAAATAAATTTGTGTTATATAATAAGCTTATTAATAGGCTAACGGATTCTTTGACCAACTAATCTCTTCCGCTAAGAACATGCATACACTCGACAATGATTTGTAAATGAACAGACTGAATTAAATTCTGTATCAATCGACATAGGCTGGAGAAGTGGAGTAAATATATCTTAACGTTCCCTGCAACATAATGAAGCTGGCTTTGGTCATAGTTTACTCTTTCTCCCACGCATACACTGGAAGAGTCCTAGAGCAAGAACAACATATAAATAACACCAGAACTGACAGAATGACCTACAATTTCCTTCTGAAATCTACTCATAAATCCTGCATGCAGATTCTAGATAACCAACATCTGCAGTTTTATTTTGTCTGAAGACGTTTTGAGATGCTGACGCCAAGCAATGATTCACAATAAGAACTTCTGGAGTTAAGCTGTATCAGCACGATTACTGTAAGTGATGCTTACTCTTCTTCTTTCTCTGACTTGATAGTAGGAAATACACAGTTTTTAAGGTTCTCTTTATCGGCAGTTATGTGTCTGTACTCTAGACAGACATCTACTTCAAAGCAACTTTCAAGGTCTCCTTTTTAACTTCTGTTTTTTTACATTCATATATTTTAAAAAAACCTCATATTATTTGTAATATACAAAATTAAAGCAAAATGGCCCTCAAGTAAGTCCAGCCCTACGGAGCAGCCTTCCTTTCCCCCTGGCTCAACATCCCAGGTTCTTGCCATTTTCACCAGTCACACTGACCCACTGTGCCAGCTCACTGACTCAGCCCTGTATCAGTACCTATTCACTCCTGTCCTCACTACTATGATATAAAATATAGTCTTTCCCTTTAATACTAAATGCAACAGAATGCTCTTTCTTTGTTTTCAAGGATATTAAAGCTTTAAGAGCCTATATACTGAGAGTGATTTCGAGTGTCCTCATTCTTTAGTCAGCTTTTGCTCTAGAAGTGCTTGAAGTGTGTACAGCCAATGTGTATAAGCCTCTGAAAGTCCACGGTTTACCTCTACAGAAGGGATATTGAAAAACATATCTCCAAATTAAATACAGGATACTAACACAGCAAAGTAAACGCAGACAAGCTCAGCTGACAGACCTGCTTGCAATCCTCTACTTCGCTTAACGGATTGTATTTCTAAACAGGGCTGAGTTGCTCTGCTGAGCTAACATGTCCTGCACCTACTGTTACACCATGTGTGCAGACGGCCAGCAAAAAAAATTTAAAAAATCATTCATGAGGCATTCAGGAAAAACTGAAAAATACTGTTGGCTAGGGAGGAAAGAACTCTTTCCTCAACAGAATAAAGTTAGCTTTGCTATATTTTTCAAAGTAATCTAGAAATGTTTAATAAAACTTCTTAACAAGAGTGAAAGTATACTTTCATGCATCTGTCATAACTTTGCTTGGTCTTTATTACTACTTTAAATCGAGGTCAAGGAGAATTTTATGGGTTTCTGCTTTACGTTTCCAACCTTTTTGCTTGTTCTAAACCTGCAGAAAACAGACTGTCATGCACACAAAAATGTGTGGGAAATGTATGGTTTAATTTTATGTTTGAGCAGCCCATCTAGGGCTGCTTAAAGACTTCTCCAATGGTAACTAGTTAACAGGAAAAACTATTTGTCATACTAATTTTTAAAACACACAGAGGGTGCTGTGTTTATAAAATATTTTCTCTCTGAAGTATTATTGTCTTCTAGAGGTATGGAAAGCATTTGTGAACTGAAGTGGCTAAAACAGGCAGGTACCTGCCCATATGCCACAGTGGCTATTTGCGAACAGTATTTTCATACTGCTACCTCCTTCAAACTGGAAACACAAAGGCATTTTGAGGGCTTCTACAGCTGCTGCTTCTTCCATATTTTTAGACTTCTTACTACTAGTACTACAGAACATCGTGGCCACATTTTGATTACCAAAATTAGGGTTAATTGGTTAAGCCTAATGATTTTTTTCGTAAGTGAATGCAGAAAGGGGAACAACAACAACAACAACCACAGCAACAGATGAAAAGGTTATTTCAGAGAATTCCCAGCGCACATTTTAAGAAACCACAATTCTGCCTCTCAAGAGTGTGGTCTGCAAGTCAGTAAACAGTGAAAAATCTAAGCATTACACACTGCAGAATGACTTTTGTCCTATCTGGCAAACACCTCTGTTTAGAAGACTCATCAGTAAAGCTAAAGTAATTACCTATAATCATAACCCTTCTCTTTTTTTTCTATCATTAAATAACAATTTACTGGTTGGTTAAGGTTTATAGTTTAATTCAAGTAAGTGGAGAAACCTGTTCACGAATTAACTAGACAAAACTTTGCTTCTAACCTATCTAATGAATTTCTAAGGTTTGGAAGTGATACTGCATGAGATATCTTGAAAAGAAAAATGAGGAAACTTCACCATCACAGTCAGATGTTTATATATGAACCAGAACAGAATTTTAGATGGAAGAAAATCATATTATTATAGTTTTCCCATACCACCATCCAAAATTTAGTTACATAAGGAATAAAACAATTGTAATTCATACTTTCCCTCACTTTTCAAAGTAAAAAGTATTTGTCCTATATTTAATAAGCAGTTACCAAGTTTGAAAAGAATCACCACTTTTAAAAATAATATTCTCTAGCTTACAATTGGTATGTTTACCTTAATTTATCATACATGCATCCACATTTACTTCACCATCCCTTAGATGAAAGAAATTTTATTAAAGACAAAAAGCGAAGATGAAAGGGAGCTGCTTCTGAGTTGTTTCACACCTTCTGGCTCTAGTCTGCCAATAAAAAGTGTGTTTCAAACACTAATCGGAAGCCACAGTCATACTACGTTACATTTGAAAATAAACGTTACCGCCATGTGTAAAGGACTTCCAAAAGGTGTAGACCATGATTATTTGATCAGTATGCACAACAACTTCTCTCCTCCTCCCTAAACCTTGAGCAACTCCTTCCCACTCTCCCTCTGCTCGCTTCCTTTCCACAACAAAAACATGACTTCAGCAGCTGTATTTCATGGGCCTGCTTCCCTTTCAATGAGCTGCCTTACCTTCTCAGGCACGTGCAAAGAAATACCAAGGCGTCTTCAAAGTACGCAGCAAACAGAGAAAGGACAAACAGGACTGTGCAAATCGGCGGCTGGACATGTCATGCTCCAGGATGGATGTCTGCACAAAGCCATTGGATTGCCCTCCCTCTCCGTTTCTGTTTTCTCTCTGCGGGGATAATGGTCCTAACAAGAACCAAGTCTGGCACTGGGATTGTTAGCATGCAGGCGGTGTGTTTCGGAACAACAGGACATCAAAGTCTTTCCAAACACAGAGACAGCAGTGTGTCACTGTAGAACTCCCGGGCGGTTTGCCAGGGCCAGCAGATTTAAAGGAAATAATTTTGGATTTTGTCTCAAATGATGTCACAGCACACAGGCACCACACTGCTCCTCCAGGGGCAAATGAAAGACTTACAGTTCCTTAACATTTTTTCCTTAAGTGGTGCTGATGCTTTGATTATTGATCTTTGTTACTTGTCCGTTTAAATATAGATTGCTGGACTAATGACTTTGGAGATAATACATCTGCACAAACTAGAAAAGTCTCTTATTCAACAGTAACTGTATTTGTATTTTCTGTTGCAGTTTTGTCATGCTATATGCAAGCTCACCAGGTCAGATTCTTTTGGCCTCTTGCTAGTCATCTTCCTGAAGAACATAAACAATGAAGAAACTGTTCTCATTTCCTTCAGTGACAGTGGATGGGGGTGCTGTGGGGCTCCAGGCATCCAGCTTTGGAGGGTCTCTGTTTTTCGGGTCACTTTCAGTGACCTTTACTATCTGAATTACCCCTACACAGGAGTTACTACGAAGAAACCTGAGACAGAGCCGAGAGCATACAAATCCAACTGAAGGCACCCATTCCATGCATCTCCTTTCACAAAGACACACGATATGGGATATATCAAAAATGTTCGATGGGCTGCAACAGTCAGTCACTAATTAAAATTATCAGTGACAGTTTTATGCAAAATATTAAGTGGTTTATAGAATTTTTCAGCAAAATTTCAACTTGGATCTCAAGGATGCCCACAAGATTATTTTTTCTTCATGTTCCATGTTCTTAAATTAGACAGAGCTGAACAGTGTATGCCAATGGAGAGCCTGAGAGCAAGTACACAAAGCAGGACATAATCCCTAGATTTAATCCTATATATGGTGAAGATAATAAACCACACAAAAATGCTGAGATGACAGGAAAGTACTTCTTTCCCACTCTTTAATGCTAAAGAGGAAAAAAAAAAGCAATTCTGCTATTCCGCTACCAAAGCTGGGAAAGCTGAAGTCTCATACATTGTCAGAATAAGGAAAGTGCATGACACAATCGAGACACCAGGAGTTATTACTACGGCACTTTCAAAGGAGACAGAATTAGGAATGAACGGCATTGAAAAGGTTAATAACGAGAACGATGGCACTGTTGCAGGCAGCTGGGGTACACTGACAACCCGTGTTCGGAGGGCACTGCAGGAAGGGCTGAGCTGCCACTGTGTTGATGCAGCCTGTGTGTAACCTGTACCTTTGAGAGCTTTAGCAGAATCCAATCTGTAGTATGATACACACAATCTTCTAGGAAAATCCCTGGCATTAAGTAACAAATCCTGAAGCCACGCTAAATGAAAGTATATATTGCACTAATGCTCATATTTATTTACAGTCATGCGTGAAGCCTCTGTACATACCAACACACTGGACCAAAGTGCCACACTAGATGAAGCAGATAATGCCAAGGTGGGTTTTCTGACCTCAGACTGTAAGAGGGAATTTAGGGATGACTATGTACATGCCAGTAATTAAACCTTAGGTCTAGGAGAGCACAAGGTAAGTCAGAAATATTCTTGGTTTCAAGAAATGCTGCTGTTAGAAAAAT
>Ga0181612_120757_pt1 | contig 31443 bp, 17 predicted proteins | sample HoacroProtozoa21_FD_119630 | JGI IMG/M metagenome (GOLD analysis project Ga0181612, IMG submission 119630) | Hoatzin crop microbial communities from Cojedes, Venezuel. Combined Assembly of Gp0051906, Gp0051904, Gp0051908 | reverse complement strand
TCAAAAAACATGTAAATGTGGCACTTGAGGATATGGCTTAGTAGGCATGGTGGTGTTGGGTTGATGGTTGGACTTCATGATGTTAGAGGTCTTTTCCAAACTTCATGATTCTATGACAAGGCAGCTAGGTCAGATGCCAGTTCAGGAATACTGTCCTTCAGTCACTCCTTGATATAGATGAAATACTTTTCTCCTACAGTGCTGGAAGGCTACTGCTTTCCAGTCATTTCCAGTGGGATCCACACTGACATATCCTTGAAGAAGAGAGAACAGATAATTACCCTTTTAGTAATTAGAGGGCATAGAAAAGAAGGTACAGTCCCTCTTCCAGATCCCTCAGCGATAGTGCTTATGACCATCATTGAAATCCAGAGATGAATTGCATCTGTGCTCCCTAATGGTTATTATTTTGTTTCAGAGCTGTGTCTCCCTTGTGAAGGAAGTTTTTATTAGCGCTTTAAGTATGGGACTGATTACTCACCTGGCAGTGAATGAGGCTCTGTAAAATGTAATCAGAATAAGCTGAACAGCTTTCCCTGGTTCATGCTGCAGTTATGGGCCCTGAATTGTTCAGGGAATAAGAGTAGGCTGTGGGTCTCCATAACCTCATCACAGACATGGAGGTACAAATACCCTGGGACAGCCTGACATATGCTGCTGGCCCTAACACCTTGCTTTTCCATGCTTTTGGTGGATGAGCACTTAGAGCTGGATTATGGCTGGTGAGGAGTAACAGTTGCTGGAGGAGGGGTACTAGCTTTTACTCATGCAACAAGCATCTGGCAGAAATTTTCTGTGAAGAGATTGCATTTAGAAATAAGAGACTAAATTATGTTCTTTCTGTGCTTAAGACCCAGGTGAGGTATCAATTAGTGCTAGTGTTTGACAGTGTGTTTGGCAGTCTTCTTGGTGGGGGGGTTGTGCTTTCTCAGTTTATACAGTGCTTGACATGTTTGTGTACTGTTGGAAGCCAATTATTATGATGGTGGCTTTTCTGGATTCAGAATCAGGCAGGATATGAATCAAGGGCTCCACTCATCTAGTTTCGCTTAGGTCATGGAAGGACGGCTAGCTTGGAATAATTTTGAATCTTTATTGACATACAGTGCATTTGAACTGGTGGCTTGGAGGTGAAAAGCTTCATACTGTTCAGCAGTGTCTTTTCTATAACAGATGTGAGAAAGTAAGCATGGAAGTTATTTATTGCACACACTCCTTTTCACAGGTTTAAGAAAGACTAGAAATTTTAAAACAGTTTTTCAATATGAAAAAGATGTACAGCTCTTTTTCCTACACCTTCTCTGGTTGTTTTCTGTTGTTCTGGGTATGGACTTATGTGTATTATGTTAACACATTAATCAAAAGTGTTTTGGACTGTGTATAGAAAAAACAAACCCAAAATTCTTCTGCATGCAAGTGCTGGTAATTCTAGAGGCCTGATCCTAGTCCATTCAATGAAGAGAGACATCTGCTGAATTCAGTGGGTACGAGGTCCTGCCCTGCCCTATGATTATGCACTTGGGTCTGCATCTGTGTGGATCCCACTGGAGGTCTACATTTAGACATTCACAGAAGAAAATTTTGTGTTTTGAAAGATGCAGAATGCAGCTGTTTCCTGTCATTATGTTTCACATTTACTTAAGTCAGCAGTTACTCTTTTCCAAGCAGCGCCTTTCAACAATAAACAAGGCAAATGCTTCCAATAGAACCTCTTGATGACTTCTATTTAATTTAAATATATGTATTGCAGCAGCAAATACAGCAATAACATGGAATAAAAAACCCACTAACACATACTCTAAAAATGATATGTAGGTGTAGAAGGGAGAGCAATAGAAGATGCATTTCTTCTGATTACTCATGCTATATTTAGGTTGATTATTGTCAGTTGGAGGAGAATGCACTATATATTTTTATGTGTAATAAATAGAGTTCTCGCTTTACAGGCACACTAGAATTCCATCCTAATTGGAATTGGAGTGAATGAATCAATAATTAGTTGATACTTATACCAAACCCAGAGGCATGCTAAGCGCATTACAGATACCAAGTAAATTTTCAAGATTGTGGTCTTTATTTGCAGAGCAGTAGGCAAATCAGAGAGATGAGTATTTAGAACAGGACACTATGAATGGTTCTTTGGCCAGAGAGACCTACTGAAGCACAAATCTTAGCACCTCGTGGCACCAGGTGGCTAACCAGCACTGTGGCAGCCTTTTCTGATGAGTCTTTCCCTTAGAGCTGTTCCGCAATGGGAAGCAGGTGGATGAGAGAGAGCAAAAGATAGCATGTAGGAGTTTTTCCAGACCTAGATAAGAAGGCTTAACAAGAAATGGTGTAAGAAGATAGACATTTTAATAAGATATAATAAAAGAGGAATATAGATAGTAAATCTTCTATCGCTTCAGAGACTGGAAACCCTGCTTTCATGCAGCATCAGATGGACCTTGGATGCATTTTCCTCTTCCTTCCCATGCTGTAGTGCCTTTTGTTTTGTGTGGCAAACAGAGATGTGTATCTTCTGCTGAGGGGTTGCGATGTTATCTCTGTCATAACACCCACCAGCACACAGCACGGACTGGTACAGGGTACTCCAGCAGGTTCCCATGTGGTGGCTACTCCTGCGAATGTACGGGCTTCTCCAGTCCTAAGTACAAGGCGTAACAGAGCAGACATGGCCTGGTCAAGATCATTAACTTCTCAAATACGGTGTCCTCCGCAAGGCTCCCGATAGAGAGCTGAGTTACAAATTAATCAAATCAGAATCCTGTAATAAACATGGATTTGATTCTGTATTAGCTATAATCAGTATTGAGAAAGAAAGTGGGAGTTTTTTCCCCCCTCCTTTTTCAAGAAGAGATGTATAATCTCAGGAGTCTTAGGGAGATATGTAACATTGCAAGAGTTGGCTTTGGTGGTGAAATGCTAATAATACTACTTAGACCTTCCAACAAAGAGGTACCATGATACTGAAGATACAATATCTGGGCTACCACGTGGAGCCTGCTAGAAGTCCCTCTTAATGTGGAACATGCTGCCTCTCGATTTCTGTGGGGCATCTGTGTGCCTGACAGTTGGATGTACTATGCCATTTCTGTCCTGGGATGCTGCGATGCAGCACAGGGAGTGCTGGCATATGGTACTATTAAGTGCCCGGTGTAACCGGGCAAAGGAGTGTTCCTTGCCCTCAAGGGCTGCGCAGGCTGCTGCTTCTTCAGAGCTCAGGTGGTGGCCTCTGAGGCCAGTGGTACGGGATGTCCTCTCTGCTGTGGCCTGGCACCCAGGCCTGCTGTGAGCAGCGAAGGGCTCAGATAGCACGGAGCTCAGCCAGTGCAGCAGCACCTCTCTTCCTGCCTCAGGTAAGACTGAGTTGGCAGCAGAAGTAGGGATGGGGAGTTTTTCTCCTTGCAGGTTTACTCCTTGTTCTGCAGCCTCTGACCCTTTCTAGAGCAGGGTAGGTAGGAGTAAATAATGCTGACAATGACAGTCAGGTGGATTTGGAGAAGGGTCCCCCTTCCTCTCCCTCCACCCTTGCCTGATTAGGTTAGTCATAGCTTTCTGTGGCTCCAGCTCCGCTTCTTCAGATTGCTCTGAGAGGAATATTAACATCCTCTAATAACTGTCAGACTTATTGAGGGATTTGTTTTATTAATTCCAAGACGGGGTACAGCAGATAGATTATAGCTTTGGCCACTTCATAGGCTTAATGAGCCCTTTCTCTGCTTACTTATCACTTTTTTCCCAAATCTCCTTGTGTTAGCTCCTTTTTCTGTTCTTTGTGCTACTATTTCTTGAATATCCTCGGTGCTGTGTATGTCACAGGGAATATGCCCAAAGTTCATTCCTGTCTGTCATTTTTTGGATGATAAGAGAGGAATGGAGGCAGCACAATTTGCAATGGATTTGGGGGTAGTAAATGCCTTTGGTAGCTGTCACGATGACATTCTGAGAACAAGACAAAGCTGAAATTGCTCAGCATGTGTGCAGGTTCTTGCTCAACAGGAGGAGAGGTACTCTCTTTCTGTGGCATATGGTGGGTAATGCCCTGGTTTCCAGTATCTGTATCAGTCTTGCAGGTGATGCAGACAAAGGTGAAACACCACAGGCCTTATTTCAGCATTTTGAGCAGATAGCAGAGTGCCTGCAATGAAACTAGTTTTAGCTTCTTGAGTCACATGGCTAGTTCACTTTAGTGTAAGCCCTAAGACTGTTGAAAAATAGGTTATTTTTCTGTGATGGTCAGCATGGGAAAATCCACTCTAGTGCGCTGTCATCAGCGAGCTCTCTGTCATTTTTCTGTCCTGATAACCTTCTGCCGTTATTGGATTTTCTGGATCTGAGAAGAGGTAGCTATGTTGCTGAATCCAGGGAAGGCATTCCTGGCGGGGAGGGTATTTCAGTTAGGGAGATCCATCCAGTTGCCATCCCTGCCTGATGCCTAAATCAATTGAAATAGGAATGCTATTGGAGAGAAAGTGGCTCCTGTATCCCTGAGATCTGTTGTGTGAGTCACCTCCAGTTTACAAGAGCATGTCTTGCTATCATATGATGCAGCCACTGAAGTGTCATGTTTGTTGATTTAGTCCTTGTTAAAGTCAAAAGAAAATTTGGCTTTTGAAGGGAAGCTAGTTTCAACCGTAGTTACAACATGAGGAAGCAGCTGTCTGTGGGAATGTAACTCTCTTGCAGTGGTTTTTGCAAGGCCTTGCAAAGCATGAGGCGCTCTCACCTTGAAGGGAAATCTGAATGAGCATAGGAGTTTTCAGCCAAAAGTGTTTGCATGGAAGCAGGTACAGAGATGCCTAGGTAATGTGACAGAAGTGTGAAAAAACAGGCAGAAGTATGAACAATGTATGCTTTTAGAAGGTCATAGGTTCTTGTTTTGTCTGAGCTGAGAGGGAAAGACAAATCGTCTTCCTCTTTTTACCCCTGAAGATGACCTATGAACATGCAAAACCAACTTTCTATGTCGTCCTGCCACTGCTTCTAATATATGAATGGCTTATAAATAGTGGTCCCAAGTATTGTAGCTAATGGCAGGAAAGTATTTTAGTCCCCTTTTTTTCTGTGAGTGGCCACTTACGTGGAAAAAGGTTTGGCACTTTTAGTACATAATGTGGTGAACCATATGGTGGCTTTTGCTGTTTGCATGGAACATTCAATGACAAATTGTAGTCAAATTGTTTGTGGAGGAGACTGCAGACTGTACACCCGTAACTTGGGCACACACTATCAGAGTATCCATCTTTTTCTATGACAAGCTTTGTTTGTCCTCTGATATCTCTTCCTCCTTCACAGGAGCTACAGCTTGTTCTTGGCCCAGGTGTTGCAAGTGAGTTCTAGGGCAGATGAGTGCTCTTTCTAGGGCTGCATGTGTGATACTGCTAACCAGAAAGAGACGAGAGGATCTGGATCTGCACCGTGCCCTGATGAGGAGCAAGGATCTCCAGAGAGGCAGAGTGCTCTTAGGCTGATTTGTTCAAAAACAGTCTGTATTACTTATTCATAAACTTGTCAGCCTGTGTTTCTGACAAGAATAATAGGTTTGCTCTCATTGGGATTTTGGCCAGATCGTGTAGTACTGTATGCCCCTAAGGAAGGGGCAGGTTTCTGATGGGTTTAGAACTGTGCTAAAATATGCTAGTTACACAAATGGCCCTACGTTTGTGGGCTATGCATAGTACAACCAACCCAAGGATAAAATTCAAAACTGGTTCTGCTGTTGGTAACTTAGGTATCTTTTCACTGTAGGCACAGAATAGCTGCAATATGCAAAGGGTGTTGATGGACCATCACTTTAGACAAGAAGTTTCTAAAGCAGGAGGTGAGGTAGATAGTTACAATCAAGGGTGCTGTGGTGATGCTGAATAGAGAAGATTTATTCATAATATTTTATAAAGCAACGGGTAGAGGATACCAAATGTGATATACTCAGCTGCAGGTTTTAGATGAACAAACAAAAATAGTGTTTCACACCACATCAGTTCTAGTTTCAGAAGAGACCAGACAAATTCAAGGAGGGAAATGTCCATCAAGGACTGTTAAACATTTTGATCATGATGCAACCTCCACCAGTCTGTCATTGCTGGAAGCTGTTAATAAGGTACTGTGAATTTTCTCAGTTCATTTGACTCTTCCCTGAGTACCTGCGCTTAGCTGCTGTCAGAGGCTCGCCTTGGTGTCTGCCCTGCTCCATTGCTGAAGCTCTTAGCTGGTGTCACCTGGCAGCTGTTACTGACGGGACTGTCTAGGGAGAGTGCGTTTTGAATTAGAATAATAAAATCATAGAAAATTGAATTGGAAATGGTCTTAAGGGCCAACTAGTCTTTCCAAGACAAGATCAGGTGTATCTGAAAAATGAATGAGAAGTACTTGTCTGGTCTTTTCTTAATAGTCTCCGATGCTGGTGGCTAACTCCCAGTATCCAAGCTATTTCAGAGTCTCACTACCCTGTTGCTACCAAATTTTTCTAACATTAAACCAAAACTTCCCTTTCTGCATCGTAAGTTTCTTCTCATTCTATCTATGGTGAATTCAGAGGATACTTTGTTTTTTCTCTGCTTGCACCTGCCCTCCACAAGTTACACAGTTCTGTATCTGCCTGTGCTCCGCGGCACTGTGGACACAACTGGCTGAATGGAGGTGTGCGGGGGTGCTGTGCAAAATAGCAGGAAGCAAATCTGCTATTTCCTCCAGTGCCCAGGCACCTGGAGTGAAGTAGAAAGAAGCTTCATCCTGGAGTGCTCAGGCAATGTATCAGGCAGTTTAAGTGAAGATCAACAGATTGTTTGGAGGGCACTGAATAATTAAGCTCCAGTTAGATTTTTGCTGGTAGTAGGCTATAGAACTATTGACTTCTTCCCTAGCAATGTAGCCAGGGCCCTGAGGAATGTACATGAGCGTATTTGTTGGGATGTGTGGGAGAGGATGGTACTTTCACTGAAAGCCGTGAAATCAGCAAGCAACTTTGTCTAAGAATGGTAATGATACAGAGTTAATTAGAGGGATTATTATGAATTCATTTCTCAAAAATTTTTTGTTGATCTTTTTTTTTACTCTTACTGGAGTTAAGTAACTCTTGTGCATTGGTTTCTGAAAGCAGCAGGCATACTTAATCCTTCTCTACTATGTTGATATGAAAACATTTTTCTAAATAGCCAGGCAATTGTAGCGAAACCATTGTGGCTTGCAAGTGTCTCCCTAGCCTGCTATAGTGCACACTCTGCCAGTGTCTTGGTTGCCTGAGAGGCGAAAGCTTGGCCCCCTGACGTAAAGGGTCCATTTTCTTTAGTGGGTGTAGGATCCACTCAAACTTAATACGCTTTAGAGGGTGACGTACTCGGGCACGTGTCGGTCAACCTCACATTTGACCCTGTGGAGACGGCAGCCTGCCCACAACATTAACGCAGACAGTATGGAGAAGTGCATCGGAGGCGTCAAATCACTGTTAATCATTCCGATAAGATTTGAAATCAAATCACTTCACCTCATTTAAATCAGGAGTGCTTTAAAATCACATGGCACTTTTAGTAGAATCGGCCAAGTTTCATTGTGCCTCTTGAAGTAGTTCTTGTTGTTCAAACTCTGAGACGCTAAACTGCTGTATGGTGTTCCTGTAAGCTGTTAAACATCTGTCTCTTTCACTTCAGAGTTGGCTGCATTTCAGTACTGGATGAATGATTCCTATATTCACAGCTAATAAGTGCTTTGGGATCCCAAGTATTAGCTGTGCAAAGGCACAGTACCACAAATGTCTGCAATTCTATGCAACATATCAAGTGAGTACTATTCCCAAGAGACTGAAGCCTAAGAGATCCCGTAGGACAAAGGACACAGAGAAATGTAATTGATTGTAATGAACTTGTTTGTGTATGTGTCACCACTTGTCTCTGCTGAATAAAATCAGAAGTGTTCAACACTCCATTAACACAAATTGCAGGGTCCCATTCTTCTGGACTGAGACAATAAGGCCTACACCTGCTAGCACTGTGGAGTTCTTCATGATCCCAGTGTGCAGCTCGGTGACAGACATCATAGGCTTGAATAGACTTGGATTTGTTTCAGCATCCTAAATGTTTAGCAGATTAAATGGAATTGGTCAAATGTACGTCTGTGTCAATTCCATTGGAATCAGTGGAAGGATACCAGGGACAGAGCCTACTACCAGAATAAGACAGAAGATGTTAAGTAAATACGAGGGGTGAAATCATGACACCATTAAAGTAACTGTTATGTCTTTTATGAATTTAATGAAGCCAAAATTTTAACCTAGTTAACCATAAATGCAACAGTCTTCAAGGTGCCTGTTTCCTGTGTGAGCCTGGGCACTAAAGTGATGCTGTGCTAATGCCTGGAATTGATCTCATTGCAGATCCTGTCTTTACCCAAGCAAATTGTTGTGAGAAGCTGTTTCTGCAATGTAAATGCTGTTTCTTTTTATGTTGCTGTAACCAGGTGGCTTTGAACCACTGTGCCCTGAAGAGAAAGACAAGGAGTCTGTACAGTTTTGCACCAACAGCACTGGTCCCCAACAGCTTGGCGTAGGAGGTGAAGGAGGACCATATGTTTACCTTTACCTTAACAGACCAGGTTAGGTTGGAATGAGCCCACTTGCCAAATCAGGATCTGGAATTAACACTTTTTTGATGAAGTATCAAATTAATGAAGACTTTGCTCATTGCCATTTGAGGGGTTTCCAGCTCAGCCAAAATACAGCTTTTCATCGTATTGTTAAATTGTTGCGTCAGAGCTCAATTAAGAGGAAACCACCTGGTTCTGAGTCACCAGCCTCTCTTACTATCACGCAACAGGAGTCCAGGCTGGGCCATCATGTATCTTTTGAATCATTTCACAGACTGCCATAAATTCATCAATCTATGGCCTCTGAACTGTTTTCATATATATTAGTAAGTCAAACTAGGTGACTTGAAAGTTCCAAACCAGTCATGCTTTTGCCAGTGAAATCGTACCTATATCCATTTTCTGTATTTGCAACACGATGAGAGCCAAATCTTCTTTAGAAAAGCTTTCTCAGGTGTCAGTAACTGAATGAGCTTCAGAAGAAGGTCATTTTCCTGTCTAAAGGCAGAATCTCCTCTTATTTGGGAGTGGGTCTCCTAAGACAAAAAGATGCCTCTAAGTGTTATAACTTTTGCCCTCCTCTCCCCAGTTTTTGTCTCTCCACACACTGGCGTTCAGAGAGAGGGTAACAAGAGAGCCCTGGAGGGGGATGCCAGAGAGCTTGAGGGATATGAGAGAGCGCCATTCACTTGCAGGTGCTTATTTCCACTTACCCTAGGATGCTCATGCCTGACAGCTAGTTTGTGATATGTGAGTTCAGTCAGTGGCTCTCAGTTTAGCTGGCAGAAGACCAGTGTCCACTGCCCATCAAAGAGGGGACAAGATTGAATGGACCATGGAGGTGGGAACGAAAGCAGGTCTCTTCAGGTCAAGGTGGTGTGTACTGGGAGGGCTGGTGTTCATAGTAAGTCTGTGCTGTCCTTCTCTCTCCAGTTGCACTCTCATGACACCTTCCTTTACTGCTAAGCTTCTTGTTAAAAGTATTAGATTTAAAAATACCTCAGATGTTTCCTCTACAGGCACGGGAATGATCTGAGCTGTAATAATGTTTGCTTTGTTCCTCTTGCTCCCCTTCATCCTCCTCCTTCCACCCCACCCAGATGGCTGGGGCCGCACCAGACAAAGGCAGCAGCCTTGCTGATCCCTCTTTCAACCCAGCTATTAGCATCAAAGAACAAAAGCAAACAGCACCGGCTTGCAGCTCAGCCCTTTACAAAGGAGCAATAAATGGACTCTTGTGTATAGGATAAAGCAAACTCTGCCTTGTCTTTTGTTAAGAGGCAGACCTTTCTGTGTTTGAAGTGCTCTGAGCTGGAGAAAGTGGAGAAACCTGCATCTGCACGGCAGTAAGTCCCATGGTCACTGGGCTTTTTGTTAGCCCTAGGTTCTGCGTGCTCCCTGTTTAATCGGGGAGCGCTGTACCTCCTCAGTCCTGGTGGGAGGAAGGTAGTGCCGACGTAAGAAGAAGAGAGTGGGGATATGTTTCAAACAGTTCTTTTGAAAACAAACCAGAAAAACATGAAGAGAGTTTGAGAGAACGTCTCAGATGGCAGGGTCTGAAGGAGAGTCGACCCAGCTCCCCAAATCTGGTCGCTCTGCCTATTTGCCGTCTCTGTCTTCTACCTTTCTTGAGGCATTAGATTTCTTCCAATTGTGGAGCCACCAGCAATAAGGTACTGCATCAGAGGTTTCTATTATGGGTCCCTTTTGTCGATATATGCAACCACAGTTTTAACTGTGCACCACAGTGGAGTGGCACACCATGTCACAGAGATGTGACAGGGTTTCCTGTGAGGACTTGCATGGCAATTTCAATTGTATGCCACAGGGGTATTTATTGTAGGGTCTTTTGTAAGGCCTGACTGGTTATATGCCATTTTTGTCTTCACAAAGAAAGCAGTGCTTTCTCATGTGTGTTTTAAAATAAAAAACAAGTACTTTCACCGTTTGAAAATCAGCATTTGCCAGCAGATACCACATGGGGGGGTGTCTGCGATACAAGAAACTCCCTTTGTGTTTAGTATGGGAAGTAACAGTAATGACCTGGGCTGCCACACAGGTAAATACTGCAAAAGTGTGGCAGAGATGCAAACACAAGTTTTCTGATGCAACTAGTGTATGCAGAAATTGTGTTGGGTCGATATTTTCCAACAAAGATACAGCAAAAAGAAAGCTAAGAGTAAAACTAGTCAGGATTGGGGATGCATGCTCTTAGGGACATAGGAACAAAAAATATGGGTAAACGGAGGTCCCCTTGCTGTCTGCCCAGTGTTACTTGCCATCGAGAAAACTGTTTTAGAGATGCGTGCGTAGCTCTTAACACTTCATTGTTCCCCTTTTCAACAGCTTCATGACCTGTTTAATTCCCGCAGTTAAAGAAGTATTATTTCAAGCAGTGTGTCTGTTACAGCCCACTGCCTTGTCTCTTATTTGCTTAATGTGTTTATCCCTTGCTCACCCTTGGTTAGCTCTTTCTTTTGCCCTTTCTATCTGCTGATCCGTTTATTCCTTAAACATCCCACAGGTTTCCTCCTGGAGCACAGACACCCTGGTGAGGCTGCCTGCTGTTCCCGGGCCCCCGAGGTAGCTCGGACTGCAGTTGTGCCCGCTCCTTTGTCAGGCGTGCAGGGAGGCTGAGAAGACAATCTGTGTCTGGAGCTTTCTACCTGCTTAGAATAGGCTTTGGGGCAGCTGCTGGATTGTCAGAAACATTTGCTGTACCTTATGGTGCTCCGTTCTTCCTCTTCTGACATGTGTGATCATCCTTGACTGCCACTGATTTTCCCAAGCAGCAGCTCAACTCAGGTCCTACCTGGGGACTTGTAAGTTCTCCGGTATTGTGCTCACAGTCTGCAGTGGTGTTTAAGGGTCTGCTCCTTCCTTCTGCCCCTGCTTGCACCTCCTTTTCCCTTCCATCCTCAGTGCATGCATAGTGCTGCCTGACACTTGTTTTCTTTTTCTACCTAAAAATGGTTACTTTCAGGCAAACTTTCAGTGCTAAGTGTCCTTCCTGGCTTGCATGCCAAGACACCAGTTCTTGGATACAATTATGTGTTAAAAGAAGAAAGACAACAAATAACACTCATCAGATCTGACATGTATGTCTAGTAGAAGATACCAAGATTAAATGAGTTGATTCAACTGCCCCTCCCTTCTTTGTGCATTGTTTTGTTTGAATTATTACCTCCTTAGGGAAGAATGGCTTGATACATACGTGATGTACCGTAGGGACTTTTCCTGAAATGATTCTGGAGCCATTACAAAGTGATAAACAAAAAGTAACAGAAAGTGATAAACAAAAAGTAACATGCAAAGGAATCACTCACTCACCACTGAAATGCAAGTGTCTTGGAGGATGAGTGGTACTGGTTTCACAGCAACACAGCTGGTTTGGACAGGAAGGAGGAATACAGGTGGTAATTGGAGAGGATGTTTGGGAAAGGAGAATACATTCTTAGACCTTGGTGTGTAGCCAAAGCACCCAGCATGTCATGCTCCTAGACTTGTGGCAGAAGTGATATGGGACCTGTAGCAGTCCAAATCATTAGTGCATTGCTTTGAAGCCTTACTGGAAAGATGGCACCTGCAGCAGCACAGCTCCTGGGCAAAGCACAAGCCTCCTGGGAACAATGCTACCTATGGACATGGCCCCACTGTTTCCTCAAGCAAGTTCATCTGTTGCTTTGGTGGGCTGCCTTGGAAGGAAAATATTGATCTAGTCTAATCCCATGAGATTTCAGGGTTTCCTTCCTCATGGTGACATGATCAGAGCAAGACTAAACTTGGGATGCTAAAAAAGTTGAGAGGCATTTTTTTTAAAGTACATTCTCTGGGACTGGTGGACTCTGGCCAAACCAGGTACTACATTCAAAGATATGCCTTTTCTGTGATCAGTACTATCACTTGCATAGACTTGCTTCTCTCTTTTTTAAAGGACTAATTTATTCTGGGATTTATGTGATTGATTCTGAAAAGCAGTCTTACGTCACAAAAAAAAAAATACTGAATGACATTTGGTCTGATTTCAGCATCTTGTGAAAAGACAACAGGTGGGACGTGCAAGCCTCTGGCACTCCTCCCCCACCCCTGCTACTGTCTGCAATGAAGGATGTTGTTCTGGGAACGATGGGCAGGACTACATTGAGTGTCTTGCACCTGGTCATAAATTCACGTGGCCCCTCGTAAAAGGGGAGCAGGTTCTTTTCTTTTTTGTGAAAACTTGCTTGAATTTATGTGCAATAGAAACCTACTGCAGGCAGGTTGTTTTTTTTTTCTTTCTTTTGCATTGGTGTGTGAAAACCAGTAGAATATTTTAACCAATATTCTTGCAGGAACTGATGTGGCTTGGTTCTATCTGATTCCAGGAACTCTCTCTCTCCGGACAGATATGATGGTGGATTCACTTTTACATGCACAGTGGAGTGGGAGCCAGCGCCTCCTCCCTTGCATGGCTGGGTGCTTGGCTGCAGATGGGTGGCCTTTAAACAGACCTAATTACTTCTGGTTTTGCATGAAATTAATTTCCATGCAAGGATGCTGAGTTGCTGTGTGCATCTCTAATGGCTTTTCTCTCTTCTCTCTCTCTCTTTTCCTTTTCTCCCTTCTGCTTGCCATGAAAACATCTCGACAGATGTCAGTCATATTCCAGGTAAGTGTTGCTTTTGCTGAGCTGAAAGGCTGCTCTTTAAGGAGTGATGGTGGGCAGTTACCAGGGGCAGAAATCTCATCCTGCTTCCTGAGAGCATAGAGAACAAATCTTCATACTCGATATCACAGGGTCTGGATTGCAAAGTCTTTGCTAAAAGGAGGGCTATGTAGTACCAAAGGTCACAAACTTCCCTCTTCAGAGGTTACATTGTGTTGGTCACTTAAAGGCGTGTTTTCTGAATGCAAATTGCATTAAAAATCGTTGCTTGTATTGCTAATTACCTGGCATTGAAAATTGTGTTATATACAGTTTATTTCTGGTATATCTGTGTGTAGTCTGGCATACAAATCTAGTTCAGTCATTTTTCTTCTGCTGCTGCAGTCTACTCCATTTGCTAGTCCCACTGATAACCTGTTGAGTTTCATTTCCACTAACAAAGGGGGTTTTTTGCTGTTGTTTTATTTTAGGTTTTAAAAAGCAGTGAGTATCTTTCTGGCTGAATGTGAATGTGTGATCTTATGTAGGTATCAAAACTTTAATTCCCAACAGGGCTGAAATGATTAATTTAAAAGAATGTGTATTTAATGTGCTTGTTTATCTGGGGAGTTATTCCACAAAGAAGTGTTTTACCACAGGGAACTCCAAACTTCCCTCCTCAGATTGCTCTCTAATTGTCGAAAGGATCTGAGTCCCCCAACTTCAGCTACAAGGGTTAATCAAACTAGACCACCTTATGCTGTAGTCCATGTCCTGTTGCTACTGAAGCATAAGAAATTGATTTTTACCTCATGATCAGGCAGCTCCACCTGGTTTGTTATTATGTTAAACGGACATGAGAGCCCAGGGAAGCAGCTGGCAATGCCCCGTCTGGAGTGGGATGATGGGAGAGTTGAGGCTCTTTTCCTTCTCAGCTTTCTGCATAACTTTTGCTAAACCCAACCTGGACCTGAAACCAGTTCTCCATTCAATTTTCTTCTTTTCTGCACTTGGGTAATCAGATTTTGTGAAACACTTCAGAGAGACGCAGTGAGGGCCAGCCGCTTGGGTAATTTCCCTGCATATTTAGCCCTCTGGCTTCTCTCGCCAGCCACCTTTTTGTTCTGCTGAGGTCCTTTGCATTCTGTTCTTACTCAGCTGGTAGCAGTGGGGGGTGGAAGTGGCCAAATGGCAAATGTTGCCTGACATGCCTTGGAAGGAAAGGCTCTGTGAACCATAGCATTGAATTTTTTCAGTGACCCACAGGGCTGAACATGTACCTTCTTTGCCCAGCCTGAGGTGTCCAGGAACTCGTGTCTCTTCTCATCATGGCAGGATCTGACAGGACATGCACTAAGGGTTCAGGTCATAGGTCTATCCACCACATCCTGAAGCTGTTGGTGCCTGTGGCAGAGCAAGATGGTTGAACTGGGAAGGCTTGGCCTTGCTATGCTCTACCAGTAGGACTCATATGCCATGGACGAGTGTTGCTGCAAACAACATCAGGGTCATCTCCAAGGCCTGCACAGTGTGCAGAGGACGATGGCATCAGTAGCAGGGGCCCAAGCAGAGGTGGCACAGCCAGGACAGGACCATGCTATTGTTGCTGTGGGCACCCTGGAGTAGTCCATCCTTCTGCTATCTGAACGGGTTCTTCTGCCCCACTGCCCTATTATTCGCATAATTTATATGCTTAGATGTGCATTTTTTGCTCTCTCCATTGCTCATACGCATGTGTTCTTGTTCTCAGGACTGCTGTGTGCTTTCTCACATGGATTTCTAGTCACACGTGAATGCTCTTTTCCATGTGCTCTCACAGTCGTCTGTATGGCTTTAGTTTGACAATTACCCACACCTCGTTTTTGGGCTCTGTAACTGTTTACTGATAGGCACCCTAATCCCTCTGCTCAGCTCCCCCGGGGAGGACACTGGCAGTGCTGTGTGACCGGGCAGTGATATGGGCCACCGCGGGGGTTTGGGTGTGCACGTCCCCTCTGCCCAACTGTGCGGAGGCTTGCTTCCTATTTGGCCGTCCAGTTGTCTGTATGGTGAGGACAGGGCCCGGGGCTCCTGTGAAAATAGTTGCTTTAACCATCCACTGTTTGCAAGACAATTTAGGGATTTTATGAGCTAGTGGTAACTGTTTACCCACAGGCAGCAGAAGGACTGTAAAGAGCCCATTGATTAACTGAGTATTTTTTATTGTTGAATAAACTGGTTAGAACTAATTCCCCAGTAAGAGAAGGTAGCCGTGAATAGGCTGGGGCTGGCAGCAGTGGGCACCGCAGGGCTCTGCTGAGTGCAGTTCCTGCAAGGTGCGAAGAAGTTGGTCTTTTTTAAAGCAAACTGAAACTTTTAGTATGAGCTTTCCGTGGCTGCAGAGTCTCTGCTTGTGAAGAAGGGGTACTCCAGCAACAGGGGTGGTGTGCTACACTCCTTTCAAGAGCCAACTGAAGATCTCATCTGGCTTATTCCACAAATGGAAGGATTTTGTCAGATGTTAGCCCAGCTGCCCTGCAAATGTTATGTCCCCAGTCACAAAATAACAACACTACAATGTAAGCAGCTAAGCCATGTCTTTAGAGTCCCCTGGAGTTGGGACTGTTGCTGTCTGTACTCGGCTGGGTCGCTGACTTGCTGTATTGTGTAGAGAAGAAAGGACTTCTCCTTTTGCTACTTTAGTTTTCCCTTTGGGGTTATAGCTACAGCCTCACCTCACCTTCACAACATGCTTAGAGATCTTGGGCTGAACATTATGAGGTTTAGAGCCTTATTACAGAGGTTAAGTGCCTGGGCCGGGGAGTGGTGTGCAGCACAGGCCGGAATGGATGCCTCTGTCACCTCTGCTCAATTTCTGTGCCTTCTACTCTTTGTGGTCTAGGTTCTGAAAGACAAATTGTTGGGAAAAGACCAGTAGATCGAGGAGCAAGTGATATGCTCCTGTCTTTCTTAGTTTTTTTTTTTAGTGGAAGAATGTATGCAGGAGAAAAAGCTAAGTATGGGTCCTCGATACTGTGGTGACTGGTACTGATACCTGATATCTACTGTTGAAGTTTAAATAATGGTTTTCCTAGTCTTGCCACGCTTATCCCTTTTGATTGAGAGATCTTCAGATGTTCACGGGGCAGAGGCTAAGAGATGAAGTTCTGGGTATTTTGCTGTCATGATTTTACTGCTGACTAGAGTTTGCATGTAAATGAATGGACAAAGCCCAGTAGAAGTGACGTATTTATTTGGGGCCCTGAGGAAAAATTAGTCCTTGTTTGCCTGAACAGCTCAATAAGGATACAGAGCTTCTTGAAGGCACAAGCATACTAGCACTTTTTAAATCCAGGTCTTTAATCTTTCAGACTCCATCTTTTAATGTTTCTTTCCCTTCTTCATCTCAGGGCTGCTGTTTTAGTCTGTTTCCCTAACTCCATGTCATGGGGTCATTTAAGCAGGACCTGTATGCTGGCTTCTGCATCCTTGAAGCAGAACTATGCTTTTTGGACATGAACATTTGTGCGTTGTGTTTCAGCCCATCTGAAGTTTCCTATTTGCAGAAGGTACTAGGTCAGAGTCAGAGTCCACCCATGCTGTATCTTCAGTGCCACTCATACAGGTGTTTGAAACCAGTTTGCACAGGCTTATGTTCACCATGAGGGTGGTGAAACACTGGCACAGGTTGCCCAGAGAAGCTGTGGATGTCCTCTCCCTGGAAGTGCTCAAGGCCAGGTTGGATGGAGCTCTGAGCAACCTGGTCTAGTGGAAGATGTCCCTGCTCATGGCAGGGGGGTTGGAACCAGATGATCTTTAAGGTCCCTTCCAACCCTTACAGTACTGTGATTCTATTTCATGATTCTATGTTCTTCTTCATAGGTGACACCGTTGTTTTCATTCTTGCCTGTCCTTTGCACAGGCACTGTACCCAAATTGCATTCTCTTGCACTGAAATAGGAATGTTTTTCAGCTCCCTGCACACCCATTTGCAACAATATGGCAGTAATAATCAATGGGGTCAGAGCAATAATTTATCTAGCCCAGAAGCTTTTTTTTTATGAAAGTAGATGCTGTGAAAGAAGTTTAAGAAACCACATTAGCATTGGTCTTGTCCTGATACACCTTTGTGATTTCCGGTAGTCACTGTTTTAAGGACTTGCTGACCTGATACTGCATCCAGATTGTGGTGTTGTACAGTCATTCATGGACATACTTTCTCTGGACATGTCCAGTCTTTGTTTTTCTTAATCCGTTTATATTTTTTAACTCCACAATATCCTGTGATAGCAAATCCCATTGTTTAATCATTTAAATGTGGAAAGTACTTTTTCTGTCTTGTTTTTACACGGGTTATTTGTGTATTTTGTTCAGTGACTCCTACTCCTTGTATTCTGACAAACAGGGAAAAAAATATTCCCTGTTCACCTGCTCTGTATTATCTGGGATTTTACCTCTTTCATATATATTATCAGAGATGTCTTTTCCAAGCTGAAGAATTCTATTCCATGCCTAACAGTTCTTCTTCTCCCAACTTGTGCACCTACTTGATCAGGTGCTTTGATTTGTAGTGGCACATCTTCTTATGAGTCAGCCATAAAATACCTTCACTTTCAGGTCTTGCTACCTGCACACGTTCTCTGTACATGTGACTATCTTTGCAGACACTTGCATGTTTATGTTCATGCTTTCGAACACCACCATGTTTGTAGCCCTCCCTATGTGCATCCTTCTAGGAATATGCCATGTGCAGTGTCAGAATACTGTTTCTGCCATGAGGGACGGGAGATTGTATGGTTTGATCGCTATTTCTGCCATAGATGTTGGGGTAAAAGACTTTCTCTTTGGCTTCTACCTCATGCTCTTATTCCTTTGATCACTTAGAGTAGGTGCCACTCACCCTGACTCACTGCCCCCGATAATGACAAAACCTATCCTGGAATTACATAGCAGAGGAAGCAAAGGGGATGGAAAAGAGGAGCTAGCACAGCTGTTGTGTGTAATTGGATTGGAAGTGGGCCTCCGGCTACAATAACAAAACTGCACTCCCGGCTGGCCTCACTGCTGGGGTCTGTGAGGAGCCCTTGGCTGTTGTGCGTATCATGGCTGAACCAAACAAAAAGGACTGCTCCCCAGCCTGTGCTACTGCTTTGCCCGGTTAGAAAAAACAGGCACCATGTATGCCAGCAGCCTAGGAATCAGGTCATCCTCTTGGCACAGCTGACCTGTCTAGCAGGTAAAAGGTCTGAACTAGGTCTCAGAATGATTTTTCCTCTTCATCCATTCTTCACATCTCTCAAGACAACGGTTTTGCTGCTTCCTCTGAGATCATCATTTGGCCCTGCTGGAATTCCCTCTTTTTGGTACATGGGGACTCTTAGGGAGTGTTCCCTGGTCTCTGGGTTTTAGAAAACCTCAGGATGCCTGTTTTAAAAAGGACTACGTGAGAGACGAGGGACTTGTCAGCTTTCCTACCTAGCTAGAAAAGGGAACTGCTGATGGAGCTGGGGTAGGAGGCTCAGCGAAGAAAAAAAAAGCCTATTTCTTAAGGAATTACTAGTTTTAGGAAATTAGGAAAGGAGGTGTAAACAACAGACTCCATCACTCATCAGAGTGCTCTTCTCTAGAGTAGATGTAATTTTATTTTTGGAAGAATCCCTGGTTTGCATGATTTCTTTCTTCAGCTCTGCTGTAAAGGACTTGCATGTATATCCTGGACCAGAGGGCATGATGCCCTACCTCACACATACATTGCAGCTGGCCCTGTTATTGTCCGAATGGGTCACAGAGTCTGATACCCAGGAAAGGATCCTCTGTGGGCAAACCTGCCTCTGGGAAGAGCTGGGCTGCTGCTGCTGCCTGGCAATCTCGTTTCCCGTTCATTAGGAGCTTTTGGACTAATCATCTGGCAGCATCATTAAAAGGGAGATACTGAGGCTGCTTGCCTTGCCAGAGCAGTGCAGCAGTGCAGGCACACCCCCACACACGTGCACACCCCCAGACCATGGGCCCAGTAACACGGGACAAGCTGTGATTAACTAGAGAAAGGAGTCCATTTTCCTTTGTTGCTGCAATCAGTTGTCACTCTCAGCTGTGTTTCGTGCTTTCCCAGTCTTCTTAGGTTTTGTGACTTTATTTTTCCATTTTAAGTGCAAAATACTCAAATGTGGTACTTGGAGGGGGGGTGGGAGGAATGGGGGTGAGGTTCAAACTGCCTCCAAGGTTTCTCTCATTTTGTCCTCCACCCTGAAAACAGCGCCTAGAAAATCCTTAAAAATGAGAAGATGAGGACTTCTGTGTAACTACATTGCTCTTTCCTATCATTATACTCAGAAGCTGCTTTTAAAAATGTCCTTCTGGCTTCATAAGAATTCAGTGTTGGCCCTTGCTACTTTGTACAATTAGAGCCACTTAATTTTAGTAGTTTGATATGGCAAGCAGATGGTTCACAATTTTTTTAAAAAAAGTACTTGTTTGAAATGTTACTTTGAGATCAAGGGACACAATATTAACCTTTAAGAATATAATACTGATTTGGTAGTAGATTAAAGAAGTAGCAAAAAACCTCCCAGACCTAAATAGGAAGAGTCAGTTGTGGCAGGCATAAATCATGGCAGAGAGCAGAGTTTGTATGTTTGTCTGCCCTCAGCAATGGACATAATATTTTAATAACAAGCCAATGTTGAGAAGAAGCAGGCCAGTTTCTCTTCACGTTACTACTGAAAGTCTGAGGAAGCTAGGGCTCCAGAGGCTGAGCCCAAGCAGATGCTTATCATTATCTAAGAAACCTGTCTAGAGCCTTCTTCTGAAGCCATGCACTTGTACTTATTGTCACTCACGTTGGAAGTTCAGGAATGGCAAGATTCTTGACTTTGACATAAAATTTCTTTGCAGGCAGATAAACCGTTTATTCTGAGGTTGTTCTAAACCTTTTCCACAGCACTTGCTACCCACCATTTTTGTTGGGTAGCAGTTGTGACCAGCCAGTAGATTATTATAAGAATGACTAGATTACTTTTGAAAAAGCACACAACCCCTTGACCATTGTGGCTTATGGAGGTTTGTGGCAACCTTTTCCCAGTTCTACGCTGGCTGGGCTTGCAGCCCTGAGGCTTTAAAGAAAGTTTCTTGTTGAACAGATCTCAGAGTAAAAGGAAAGCATATTTCACCTGGATTTAGGTGGAAACTCATATTTTCTTACAGGATTCCCCTGGAATGGGATGGCTTTTGGCACAAACAATGGTTATATATGCGAATAACATGCTTTGGGGTTTGATGTGTTGATTTAGCATCCTGAGCCTGCTGGAAGCTTTGCTGACCTTTATGGTTGATACCCAAATAGCATGGTAATAGGTGTCTCCCCTGTTCTGGCAAAATTTGGTTTAGTCTGCAGGTCTGGACTATTCTCAGACCTCTTGCATTTGTTTGTGGGATGCCGTGTTAGTTTGTTGTAGTCCAATAGCAAGTTCTACCACATGCCATCTTGAGATGACTTGACTTTTACGATTAGAAAATTGTTTTACATATCTTGAAACTGATGTAAAGGTGAGACAATGGTGTCAGTTCATGTTTTCCATGTTGATTTTACTGTGACTAATTTGGGGCCTTTGTTACACAGGCAACAAATATCACAGATTTTAGATCTCAATGGTTGAAGGTTTTGGTTGTTAATGACATTTTGCTGGAGATAAATACACTCATTTTCACTCCTACTTTAAATTGCAAGGGAGGAAAATTTTCAGATGAGAAAAGCTGATATGTTATTTCATTATTTATATTATTCTATCTGATGATGAATCTAGAATTCTGTTGGTGCTCTCTTTGTTGTAATAAGGGTCTGTTTCGGTGGGCAACTTAGGAGATAATATTGGTTTTCTGCTCTATCTCCAAGACCACCCTCCTTTTTTTTCCTGTTTTAGAAAGGAGAAAGTAGCATTGGAGGAGGAGGAGGGGAGGGCATTATTCTTCATTGATCTCCCTACTTCCATTGTCTGGTTGGGACTAGAAGATCAAGAGGTACCTACAGTACCACAACTGCTGTTGTATTTCAAATTTGTCAAGAAGCAGAAAGTGTCAGAACATTTCTTAGGGAGACTTTCTTTTGCAGGCATCTGAATCAAGGCCAAGGCAGAGACCAGAACGGTGGGCACACCTGGGGGTGCCTCACTCCTGGACTGCAGGCGCGGGGCTCTGGGCTGCACTTGACTGATGTGCCTGACAGATAGCATTGGCCTTCTGGGGATAAGGACAGAAGAGGTGTTGACGTTCCTGACATTCTGAGATTTTTATAGCTCCTCTGTGGCTGGTGGAGAGAGAAGGGTTCTTCTTATGGTGTGATTCAGGGTGTTTAATGCAGGCTCTTGCTTTGAACCCTCTCTGGAGGTTTCTCTTTGTCAGCAAGTGGACAAGGCCCCTGCCATCCCCAGCAGCTGCACCTGTTGGTGCTGTGCCTCTTAGCCATGGCTTTCCTTCCCCACGGTGTACAAGGGCTGAGGGCTTGGGACCCCAGTCTCTGCTCTGGGTCTGATGTCCCCTCCCTGTTTGGCCAGCTTCGGCTGCCTGGCGCACTGCCATCTACTTGCCTTTTCTCCTTTTTCACCGTTGCTACAGGGTCTCTGTGCTTTGTAGGTCCTAACAATTATACCTTCATCTTCTCATCTTTTACAGTGCCTTTTACAGTGCCTTTCAAGTGCCCATTTGGACAGACCTAACACTTGCCTATCAAGGATGGTGGGGTCAGTGGCCATAAATAGAGAGACAAGTTCAGCCCACTCAACTAGCAGAGCAAAACGATTCAGTGAAATTAAATCTTTTAATTTAGACCAGAAATATGTTCTACAATAGCAAGTCTGCTATGTTTATTTATAGTTAAAAAACCTAAAAAAACTCTAAACCTATGTTGTGTTTCTGATTATTTTTCTAAATCCACAATAATCTTCAAGAACATTAAGATATTTGCGTTCCTTAGACTGCACAATTATTAATCCCGTTATCTGGCTTGGAGTTCTCTGTGGGTGAACATATTCTTGGGATGATCTGGATTTTAGATTTCTCCAAAGACGCAAAGGAAAAATATAAAAGAGAGAAACATAAACAAATTCAAACTCAGCATGCTGCTTGTTGAAAATTCTCATTCTAATAAATTCATTTGACCTTTCAGTCTCTGTGAAATTAAAAAACTCACAGCCCTGTTTGGTCAATAAACTGACTAAAGATAAGGGGTGTGTGTGTGGGTGTGTGTATATGTGTGTATCAAAATCCTGACCATACTAAGTACTGTGAGAGGTAGGGGATGTGGAGAAGGAATCCAACTAAGGGAAAAAGGTCAGGGAACCAAGTACGAAAGGGGTCACTCATGGCTTGAGTGGGTAGGACGCGATTTTTGTATATGTTAGTTCTGTGATATCATGTGTGACAAAATTAACTAATGGGTCAGTTCATGTTTAGTGGATTGGGCATGAATATATGCACAATAGTATCTAAACAGTATTTGTATGAATACAGGTTTGGTGTACTGGTGCCTGATTGTTAAGTGTGAGCAGTGTTGATCGACTCCTAAAAATACATGCTGAAGACACCACGTTCAAGAATGAGGATAGTTTTATGTGTGTATGCATTTAGCCCAGATGTTTTGTCTGAAGCAGATGTGGTGGAACCATGGCCTCCCTTTCACTGACCACTGCAGCCTTGAATTTTAATTCTTTAGTTGAGGAGAAGTTATTTCAACATCTCTTCAGAGGAGCGAATGCTCCCTGCAGAGCCCCGTTGCAGACTTTGGCTTTCCTAGCCCATTTAGCCATAGCAGTGTACAGTGCCTCTGGAGTTGCTCCCCAAGGGATGTGATGAACCTCAAACACAGTTCTGCAACTACCAGCAGGTTTTTTTTTCTACCTATGACAGGTGCTTTCCTGCTCAGCATGGAAAGCAGCGCCTGCATATGTGTGTGCCCTGTGTGCTGCACCCATACTTGGTCTAGTTCAAGTATGTGAGCTCCACTCCCGAGATGTATTGGACTGTGACCAGTGTGCATGGATATTGCTGCTTCTTTTTCCGTTTTGTTCTTTTTTTCTTACTTCCTCTCTCTCTCTCTCTCTCTTTCAAAGGCCTCTCACACCTGATGATGGGTGAACAAGGTAAGTCTTTCGACTTTCTCGTTGTTTCAGTCACTGATCATGAAAGAGCTTTGCCTCTGCTGCTTTTCTGAGCTGCGCTTTGCATGACAAAAGCAACTAAGCCTACTGGGTGCCAGTCAAGCCATTTGCATTTTTGCCTCTGTGTCCCATGAACCGTGGCTACTTGTCAGCCTGGGACTCAGGTGCCCAAGAGGGAGCATGAAATGATTCCATGGACAGTAAAGAGGTATGCATCCCCCTTTCATGCAGCCCACCCACCAATTTTATCTTGCTATTTCTTTCTTCTTGTGCCAGCTGTAATGACTCCCACTTCTTCCCAGTAAATGTAGACCTCAATGTTGGTCTTTATTTTTAAGAGTGCAATTATTACAAAAAATATGTTAATAGCCCTCGTGGCATGATCCTATCTCATTATGAATCCTGAGGAAAATTGCATATAATGGCCTGTAAGTCCTGTGTCTGCAATTTAAAATATTCAAATATGCACAGAGCAAAAAGGTTTAGAAAAAGAACAAGGCTAATCCCAGGCTGGGCTACAAATGGGATCTAGGCCTGTATCAGAGTTCACATTTTAATACCTCAGCCTGGATGGTGTTACAGATGTATTTGCTGTGCCATGATGGGATGATTAGTGCCATTTTGCGGTGTGGAGGTTTGGAGCAAGAAGCTGGTGAGGAGAGGTGAGGTGAGGGAGAGGGGTGATTCTGTTTTCCTCAGACAGTGTCAACGTCTTGCTGACATGAGTACATAGGGAGGCATTAGCAGCGCTGGTGATGCATTCTAGTCTTGCGAGTGCAGGAGTGAAATGGTTGAAGACTTAATGCACCAAACCAACTGTTTGTCTGTGGGGAGGAAATGTGAGTTTTGACTCTAAAACCTGATGAGGCTTTCCTAGACTAGGTGTACACAATAGTGTTTTTGCCATGAAGTGAACACGTACCTGAAGTTAGACAGTCCAATGAGTTAATAAGGTAGAACGTAGTGCCTGTGAAGGCTCTAGAGTAATTAAGTGCTTGAATAAAACACACAATTTCTATGTATCTCAGTGAATTGTGGAGAAACTTAGGACATAATCAGCTTTCATTCTATAGTTCAAGGCAGATGTCTGTTCTGAGGTCATGAAAGCTTAGTAAACAATCAGAAATGAAGTTGGGGCTCACTCTTCAGTTTCTGTACTGCTTAGCATCCGTATGTGATGGAGAAGGTAGGAGAACAGGGCACTTTATGAGCGCATGTCAAGGCTATGTTATTTGGTGTGTGGAGCATCTGGCGAAGGTCTGGGAAGCATTGAGCTCCTGCTCTGTCCCCACTTACTGTTCAGCTGGGTTTATGGCTCAGAGGTTGTGCTTGGTGAAGGAGTATCCAGCAGTCAGGTCCCTTCAGCATGCCCTAGTTGCTGAGGATGCAGCTGAGTATGGCACGCCACTGGTAGAGGAAGGATGATGGCCTGTTGGGAGTGATCAGGACAGTGAGCTTTCATGGCCACTTTCAACCTCAGTAACACTGAACATCTTTGCAGCAGTCTGTGATTTAGCTCTGGATTATATAAACAGGTGCACTTGGCCATTTAAATTACAAGTTGCAACCCAGCTGGCTCATGAAGACTTGCATGACCTATTCAGGCCTGTATGATTGTCATCAGCCTTTTCTCTTCTCCCTTGCCTGGCAAAAAAATGTGAAAACTATTGGCTTCTGGCAACTTTAGCCACACATATTTATCCATGACGCATCAGGGAACAGTACCTTCTCTTTTCTTGCCAACCAACCTACAGATATTCCCTTTTGATAAATATTTACTCTCTAAAAATATGATGGATATGAAATATGTAAATGTATATGTGTGAGTAAATATGCAATGTCAACATTATATACAAATACATTAGCTCTGGTAAGTGAAATGTGTTTACCAAATATATTACCGTGATATTTTCTTTTTTTTGTCCTACTCTGTTGTTTCACTTGCTGTTTTGAATTTGATGTGGAAAGAGGCATATCACTGGCATGCTATTTCATGAGGGGTTTGCATTTCTCAGTAGAAAATCAAATTAAAGCCAAAGGGCTTAACAAGGCAGTTGCTGATTGTACTGTCAGTTGTTTAAGCCTTGCTTTGTGCTTTAACTGTGGCGTGTCTCTCATTTTTCCCTGGACTTTGGGTTTGGCTGCTGCATGAATATGCTTTTTTTCTTGTTTTTGTAAGTATGGCCAGTGACATAATTTTCTATTTTTTATGCTTCCTCCTTCTCTTCTCTTTTGCCTCCTCCATGACGGACACCACTCTTATTCCTCCTCTTAACTGGACGCACACCTTCCTGTCTGTAGGTAGAAGTAAAGGTAGAGATTGCGTTCTTTCTAAGACTTCATTGCTTGTAAAATGTTTGTTTGTCAATGGACAATTTGTATTTTTATGAATGTGGTTCATATTGGAACTTAAAACCTTTACTTTTAAAGGTCTCTCAACAGTCTTTTGTTTTGTGCTGAATTATGGAAGAAATATTTATTAATATGAATACTTTGAGGCCTTCTTAACAGCTGTTATTTTCTCTCTGTTCACACTAAGTATGGGCTGTGCAGTGTCAGGCTTTCTGTAGTTGGTGACACTGGGATGCAAAGAGACCGTCAGTTCAGCCAAAAACAGAATCAGAGGCCAGTGAGCTGCTACTGGCAACTCTCTTGTACTGGGGTGATGCCACTGCTGGGAATTTTGGCACTGGTGTTGGTGGAAGCGGGACCTGGGGTTGCCCAGTACCCATCAACGATGGAGGTCTTTCAGGCTGTCATTTCTCCCCCCAGCTCTGCTTCCCAACCTCTCTGTTAGCGAAAAGGTGTTTTTCCAAGAGAAACTGAGTTGCAAAAAGCTGCAGAGGAAACAGTAAGTGATCAGTGCTGCTAAGCAGGGAAGTCCTTTTTCTTTGTGGCTCGGTACAGCACAGGGCATGTAAGGCTGCTCTGGGGCTCCAGCTTGCTCTTCAGCGGTTCACACTTATCGTTAGCATGCAGAGAGCAGTCATCCATCTGTAATCAAAACTGTCAAAAAGGCAAAATGCTGCAAACCTGCTGTGGGTCTCCAGTTGGGCTAGAGGGAAGGGTGAAGATTAATTGATACATTATAAGCACTGCTCGAGGAAAATCCATTTCTTTGTCCTGTTTGCCAATGAGATAGAGAGATTAAAAGGTTTTGTTATGCTGAGGTTTACTCCTTTTCAACAAATACACTGCTGAAGAATCTGATCTATTGATCAGCTTGATTTGAACACATTGGAGGATGTTGGGTGTGTCCGTGCCAGTAAGACACTGGGGGATGAAATGACTAATTGTACTACTATGAATTTGAGAGGATATGAGAGGTCAGGGGATTTGTTCATAATGACTTTCCTTTGAGGCACAAACAGTCTGTGTCTAGTGATCACTCCTCCTGTAATACCTGAATTCTGGGGAGCACAGTAGCATATTAAATACTTTCTCTTTGTATGATTCCTCTTTCTGATGCCCTGCCTTCTTCTATTGTATTTGTATTGTTGGATTCTCTGTGATGGGGTGCATCATGTGATCAATATTATTTGTTCTGTTTTGAGGTTGAAAAAATATTCCAATAATTAATTTCATAGCTTTTCTGTTCTATCCAAAGTTGGGTGGTGGAGGATAATACGTAAGCTGTACTCCAAGCTATCTTCTTAGCAACCGGTGAACAGAATGTAAGAATCACGTATATACACTGTAAAAAATGTGAGAACCTGAAGCTTTAAGCACACCATACAAAATCATACTGTGCCTCAACACAGCTGCCAATAACTGAGTTAGCTGATGTATGGCTTAGTGTGATTTAAGGGTCAGTGTAGATCAGCGTGAGTCTTGTATGGCGTGATATTAGCTCGTGTTGCTCCCTTCTTTCCTCGGGTGGCATTTGTGCTGCAAGCCAGTCTGTGCAGCACTAAACTGAAAGTCGTTTCTGAAGCAAAACTCACAGCTGAGCCTGTAGGAATGAGGATTATAATATATAGTCCCAAATTAATTCATATGCACTGAAACTTAATTTATTGTGTCATTGAGTGGAAATATTGTTTCATTTCCCAGCTATGTGTGGTTTTTAGCTCTAGTTACAGCAAGTGACTTGGTCAGAGAACCATCACTCTGTATGAAAAATGGTACTACCTCTGAGGGCTCAGACAGCATAATTTTGAACCCACACATGGCCTTCAGCTCACAGAGAAGATGTACCAGATGCTCTGGTGACTGTACCTGGAAGGTTCATACTTTTTGACATCCTTGTAGTTTTCAGTAAAAACTGGCAGCCACTCTGTCTCTTGCCACGTATGTAGCCAAAGGATATGATGTATTTGATTTCATAAAACCTCTTCACAATGTATAGCAGTCTGTGACCCTGCATTCATCATCTGAAACAAGCCTTTCTATAGTTGCTTCCACTGTAGTAGATAGGCTTCTTCTGCATCTATCCCTTTTAAAAAGTTTAGGAGATGGGTTTTGGTTTTTTTTTGTAAGTTCCTGGAAAGCTGAAGAAGTGTAGGTGTTCTGGGGTAATGGCTGGAGTAGTCGAGATACAGAAAAGCACCTGGGTACCACTTGCATTTTAACCTGAACTGAGTATATATGTATTGTTTGTGTTTTTATTAGGTGTATGGAACTGGTTGCAGAGATGAGGTAAATGTATGATGAGCAGGGAGGACTTCTATTTGGCTGAATATGACTTCTCTTCAGGAGAGGAATTGACAATTAAGGAACAATTATATTGAGTTTATTTATTTCCCCAACATTCCCCCGCGAGTAAATGATACCAAAGGATCATAAATATCTAACTCTAATTTGCTATTGAACTGGAGTTAATGTGTAGTCATGTCATTCCATATCACTTGTTCTCTTGACAGCCTTTGTTAAGCAAATGATCATTTGCCTTTTTGCTACCTTTCACCATTCTCTTATATATGTAGTGAGTTTTGTTTTGCCGTCACTCTTGGTTTGGATCTGGCTTCTATTCAGGTTCATGGCTCCAGAGGAAATTGGGTGTATTCCTGGTGGGACTGTGCTGTTTTCAGTGAATGAAATCATGTGTCTTCTTGAAGGCAATAGGAGATTTCACATTGGATTTAGTGGGCCAAGATTCACCCAAAGAACTGAAAAGTCCCAAATGTATCTGCTGACATAAAGGATGACAGTGACGTATGGCTGGTTTCTGGGTGTGCACAGGACACCTCCGTAGTGCCCGTGCAGTCTGCAGTCTGCTGCTTCTCCTCTGAGGCACTGGGCTCCTTCCCTCCATCAGTAGCTGTACTCGGGATGAAAAACTGCACAACTGCACACTCGTTTTCAACATGAAGCAGGTTTTTTCTCTATTCTTAGGGAGAAATGGAAGATTACTCCCATATTTCATGAGTGGGACATTTTTTAATGCATGCTGTGTAGACCAAAGGCTACCGGCATATTCACCATGTAGTTCTCAGCATTGTCAAGATCAGATTATCTGCCTTGGTTCTAACTGCTCTTAACCCAAGCAGGTCTCTTAAGTCTTGTAATGTTCAGCATTGCTCTCAGTGAGCAGTGTGAGGTTGTTATTTCTTTGAGTTGTTCAATAATATTGACAAGGAGGTAATGGCACAGAAAAAATGAAATCGTATGTGTGGACTCGGATAGAAAGAAATGACTGGACCTTACTGATCTGGAAAATAATTTGGAGTTCTTCTTCACCAGTAATACCATTAGGATTTCAGAGTGATGTGAATAAGTCCATCTGAGTGGCCAAGAGTTTATACAAATGTTGAAGTGAAACATTAGTAACAAATTAAATAATTTGTGCTCTATAAATATCAAATTATACAAGGAGAAAAACAGCACTACATTCATGCTGCCAGCTGTGGCAGTGGTTTCTAAGCTCTGCTTTTCCCTGTAAAATATCTTAATATTTGGGTTTTCAGTGTGAATATTTTATGGTTTTGGTTTCTACGCTCACAGTCCTTTCCTTAATACTTTTTAAAATATGTGTGGTATTTGTTTGGTTTTCCTTTTGGTGGGGAAAAAATCCTGCATTATTATAAGGATGGTGACTTTCAGTTTTAACTTTCTTCTCAATGACTGTTTAAAAAATAAAGTATTTTATTTTATGGTTGGTAAATATGCAATCTGTAAAACCTCTTTGATAGACTCAAGGGTCCTTGAATGTAAATGTCATTCTTCTGGAATCATTTTTTTGTGAGTTTTTGATACTGGTTTCATATTTTGTTTAGGGAAACAGCAAATATTTTAATGTAATTCTTATAATTAGAGATGATTTATGGTTGATGAATTTCAAATGTAGGATATTGGGGGATATTTCTGCAAGGCGTTCATCCTATTTCTTTATATTCGAGAGGTGATTACATTTTGCAGATTTGGTGAATGAAGTCACTTAAATGTTGAATATCAGCTAATGCAAAGGAATAGATGTCTTGTAAACATTCTTCTTTTTACACCTTTTTGTAACATATTTATGAAGGCAGACAAATGAGACATTAAATACGTAATTTCTGGTAAATTATTTTTTGTTTGTGCATATGAGCATGTATGTTTTCAAATAATGTGTATACATAAAATATTTAATCACGTATTAAGTATTTTGTAGTTAACAGGTAATTTATTTTTTCCTACATGCTTTCTTTCTGCCTTATTTTAAAACTGTGTCTTTCCAACGTGTGAATAAACAGCTGGTTCTTCATTGGCTTTCATTTTTATTAAGAAGAATGATTCCTGTGAGAGTTAAAGGCGTTGTGGTTGTGTTGTGGGTAAACAGGAGCTAAAATACTGTCTGATGCTGTATTGTAGTCTTCTGTTTCCTATGAGGTTCAGGTTTCACTCTGCCCAAAGAGAATATTTAATTGATATCATTGAAAGGCTTTTTTTTCTTCCTCTGTTTTCTTCATTTGAGGCATTCAGTGGTGTGTAGAGATGCAGCGGTAGCTAAACGGGCCATATGCTTTGTAAAAGGCACACTAATAGCACTTTTGATGGATGTCTGATTTTTAAAGTGCTGTATCTTTCATTAAAATTTACATGTAAAGTAAGGGCAAGCACAGTGACATGAAAGCTAATGCAAGTTGCACATCCTGACATAATAACAATCACAAGAAACTGGAGATCCCAGATGGCAGCTTGGCCTTTGCCATTCTTTTAATAAGCTACTAACTGCTAATTATTGCGCTCTTATGGGCAAGTTAATTTACTGTTGACTCTTAAAGAGACATTGTGCCTTTTCCTGGTGCTTAGGTTTTTCAGTTTATATTTGACAGTGTTTTTTCCCTGCAGACTGGAGTCCTTCCAACGGACAGAACCAAAGAAGCAAAGAAGCAGAGAGGAAAATGGAACATAATAAGCAATGCTTTCTTTGATAATAGCAGAATATAGGGTTGTGGGTTTTTCTAGGGCATGGGTTTAGAGCTGAAAGGAACACCAGCATGTATATTAGATCCAAGATTTAGGTTTTGTATTTTAAAGAAAGCCCTTACTGCAGACTTAGCATTATCATTAAAAATAAACAGAATGTCTTTCCCTTAAATAATTTAAGCTTGAGGTTCTTAAAATGAGATAAACTAGAAATAGCAAATCAAAATTACAAGTTCATTTCTGTTGCCAGAGATTATTTGGAGGCAAAATTTCAACACACAATTCTGAAAGCTAAAACCTCCACTGTATTTTTGGAAAAATTCTTCATTTTAATGTTACTTACCTGGTTGTCATAATACAGTAAAGGAGTGTTATCTATGAAATGTACAATTTTTTAAAGTGATCTTTTTCCAGTTGAAAGGGAGATTTGGTAATGAGGCCAGTCAGGGAGAAGTTTTGGTCTAAGAACCTATTTAGGAATCAAGGAACAGCTGCAGTTTAAATGGACTCTAATTCTCACAGTTAATGCTGTTTTGTGAATGCATGATTCTCTGTGATAACATTTGGGAGGAGTGATGGTGGGTAATAGCTTATTTCCTGGGCTTTATGGTAATGCAGCAAAGTGGTGATAATGCCATCAGGAACTGGGATAGACCCCCGTCACACACATCAGACAGCCCTGCAGAAATACGAAACCCAGTGAAAGAGGGGAGTTTCTTGTTTTGAGGCTCATTGTGCCCTTTTGTGGACTAGAGTGATAAC
>Ga0181612_156055_pt1 | contig 31457 bp, 14 predicted proteins | sample HoacroProtozoa21_FD_119630 | JGI IMG/M metagenome (GOLD analysis project Ga0181612, IMG submission 119630) | Hoatzin crop microbial communities from Cojedes, Venezuel. Combined Assembly of Gp0051906, Gp0051904, Gp0051908 | reverse complement strand
TTTTGTTTTGTTTTGGTTTGGTTTTTTATTAGCTGGCACCAAGGAGAGGTTTTTTTGAGTAAAATACAGCCCCTTAACGAATAAAAACTCCAAAATGTTGACAAATATTCATAGAAATTCTTGTCATCTGCTCGTGTATCCAGGTATTGATTTCATTGCTCTTCACAGATAAATCCTTCCTCCTGGAGACCTGAGCAAATGCCAGCTGAAGCTGACAGAAGGACCTCTGCTGACTTAGCAAACGTTAGATCTGACCCTGAGACCTGGGAGGTGTTGAAGAAGTAAGTCCATGCAGCTAATGATGGGTTCTAGTTACAATTCACATTGAAGCGTGGCTCTGCCCACCCCTCCCCAAAGCCAGACTCTGGGGTTGAACGGCTTTGTTTCGGGAGACCTCCACGAGCAGTTTGCTGTGGCTGTGTCAATAACCTGCTGCACGGAACTTTGTTCCCCAGACCAAATTTTTTGAATATTTCATGGCTTCTCATCACCTCAATCTGCACGTTTTTTTGTCAAAGCCACCACTCGCTATTAGCAGCCTTCTCCCCGTCTTTGTTCCTGGAGTCAACCCCGTTGCTGGCGAGTTCGATCGAATGCCCTTGAAATCAGTGGCAAATACACATCCATTCGGTCTGAAGGCACATTTGACCTGATATGACACAGTCTTCATTAGTTAGACTGGGCTGCACTTTTAAAAATGGGATATATTAAGAAATCTTGCCCATTGAAATGCAAGGCCCTGGGGGCTGGGTCTGGTTAGGTTTCGTTCTTAATTGGAAGTGGCTGAGTTCTGGGGTTGAAGCCAAGCCCTGCATTGGACACTGGGACTCCTGTGCTCTCCCAGGAGGAGAGTGGGGTGTCTCAGCGTGGGATTTGGACCGGCAGCCCCCGAGCAGGGAGCTGCTGGCAGCCGGGGTGCCATGAGCTTGGGCTGGCCGGGAGTGAGGAGCAGGAGAGGGCTGTGCTTTACATCCCCCTGCAAACCCACAAACAAGCCTGGGTTCCTGAACTCTTTCACAGAGGCTGGCAAAGAACACCCGTTTTCTCGGCAAAAAAGCTTTCAGAGCTTTCTTCCCCTGCCTTCCCTGCTCCCTCATCTGCAGCTGTGTCTCTGACATTCATGGAGCAGAAAGAGAAACGCAAAGAGCACAGATCAGGATGGTGTGAGGGGCATCATCCGCGAGTGGGAAGAGCTGGATCATAGTCCGGGCTCCCGAGTCCTATTATTTTGTGTCAAACAGGCTATGGAAATCAATCTGAACAGAACATGCCTTGAGTTTTCTGCGGTGTAGCATCACTCGCTACTCTTAGCACGCTGTAGAGTGAGGTATTCCCGAGTCCCGGTACCGGCAGCGACCTGTCACACAGATTTCTAAGGCGAAAATGAAATAAAATGGAAAAGGTCTTTATTTTTGAGGGGCCAATCTGAGACAGTTTGGGCCTGATTTTTCAGGGCTGTGACAAGGCCATTGCTCTTGCTAGCTTTTTGCAGGGGGCTACACAAGCACCACTGCTTGCAGCTTCCACCTCCTGCATTATTGAAATCAGGCAAGATGAAAAGTGAGATGCCCAAACTTGATGGCTGATTTTGAAAACTCTGGGCTTGATTTTCCCTTATGTCATTACCATCCTTGCAAAACTCAGCATCCAGTTTCATTGCCTTATGCTAAGTTGGGTACCGTATCTACAAAACTCTCTGGGTCAGGCCCATGCCCTCCCTGAGGTGACTGGGCGTCTCTCTCTTGTCTCTGATAGGCTTTGAATTTGGTCCTGTCAGTGCTAAGTTATTGTATTCTATCACGTGGCAGAATCAGTCTCTGCAGCTGGGAAATCTTTGTCCTTTAAAATATTCTAACACAGGCAAAACCCCCATCCCTGTGCCTGGACCTCCCACCGGCACTAATGAGGATGGTGTGAACGGGGTGACTGTCACGATGTGGTGCTACAGAGCACTTGGTGGATTAACTCTGCATACATCACATATTTCCACACATAATAGACACCCACTCCAAAATCGCCAGGTCTCACCTTCTTCGCTTTGTTACTTGTGAGAGATGAAGTCAGCAGCAGAAATTAATTGCTGCACTCCCCCTGCCCTGGGAGAAGAGGGAACCCCCTTACTGAGTGAATCCTTCTTAAGAATAGTTTTTGTCTGGCATGGTTTCTGTTGCGAAGGGTTGAAGAACGTTTTGCAAAACACAAATTTTTGTGTAAGAGCAGAGTCTCTTTCTGTTAACGCTGGTGTCAGTCTGCAGTAGCTTACGAAAGGTCTGCAGATGTAATTCAGGCTAGCACCAATGTAACTAAACACACACCTGAATCTGGTTTTCTTGAAATCCTGATTGGGCCCAGCTCATTCTCAGGGTTTCTTAAAGTTTGGTTTTGTTGGTTGTTTTTTTTTTTTTTTGGTTTAGGATCAGCAGCTAAAAGTTTTAGCAAAATCCACAGATGCTGCATGGCAGATCAGAACAAGAGAAGACACCTAACCTGGCCAGGAACATGGGGAGAATCCTCCTGCATATGCTGGAATTTGGCCAGGAATTAGAAATTTCTGTTGGCACAAAATACCCCAGTAGCTTTCATTTGCTTGCCCAGTCAGTACCCTGAAACTGAAAGCTGGATTTACCTGGCTGCCTGTAGTGGTGGGGGCCAATTTTATCTGGGTAACTTCATTGATTTCAGGGGAATTGTTTCTGATTTGTACTAGAATAAGTGGGAGCAGATTTAGGTTCTTTAAAGTTCTTCCAGTTTAGCTCTTGGAATAACTTATATTTCATTATTATGTGTTTATGTAATTAGTGCAATTATATCAAATTATATAATTGGTACAATTACTTGGGCTCATGTAACCACTGCATATAGCATTCCATGCTGTAAAATCTTTTACTCTGGAAAAAAAAAGTCAATATTACATGGGAATCTTAATTTGTTTTTAAATTCCAGTATCAAATTTAGGCCGTGACCACATGCAAGGAGCTTCTGGTTCACATCAGTGGAACCTCTCCGAGCAGGCATCTTGCAGCCTTCATCATAGATTTTGGGTTTTTAATCTGATTTGGCCAATTCTATTCAACAGAGGCCCTCCTTGAATGTGTGCAGCTCTAGCCAGTCTTCCTTGTACAAAGCAGAGATGTCAAGTTTTTACACACATGCCACATAACCTGAGAGAGCTGTGAAGCCATCAGAGACCTGAGGTCTGCATATAGCTCCCTTGTACCTGGTAAGATTTACCATCTTTATGATCTGCCACTGAGAATTTTAAGCCAATATTTTTACTAAATTTGTATGCTCGCTCTTTGTGGTCCTTGAAACTGTCTGATTTTTTTGTCCTCCCGGCTATAATTTGCTTTCAGGGTACATTGCTGTGAAAACTTGTAAATAGAGGGGTCAATGTAGGAGCCTGTTGTGGGCAACGACAAAGTTGACACATCCAGCAAAACAGAAAAAGGGCATGAAGAAAACCCAAGAGGTGTATCGATTTCCTTGGGTCAGACACCACTATCAAGGAAGACCCAGGATGAGAGCTGTTGCTGAGCACCTCCTGGGCCTGGATCAGCCCTCCCAGGTGCCGAGCGTTTCAAGCTCTTGGCTGGCCCAAATGCAATCCTTGAACCCCCTGCTGCAGTGTGCAGACCCCAGGTGAGGCACATCTCTACCTAATGACAGCTCTGCAGAGCCTGTCTGCTGCCTGCTCCTTCTCACTTTGGACCTGCTTTTGGAGAGGGTCCACCTCCCAGCATGTCCTCCTGCAGACTGGCCTTTGAAATCAGGCCGGGAGAGGCAGCTGCAGCCTACTACAGCACAGCCATTTTAGGGCTGCAGCTAGTGCTGCCTCGCTGCCTTCCTCCAGCTGGTAAGTGTGCTCAGTGCCTGTTATTTTTATCTTGAGCTTTTGCTTTGTTTTTGAGGATAATTGCACGTTATTGCTGCAATATGTTATAATAAGTGCTATGAAGATGACTATTGTATCCAAGGGGAGAGAAGATGTGGCTGGGGAGCAAACTTAAACCTATGTGTCAGCAAAACAAACACGCCGTGTTTGGGCTGTGTCAGTCAAGTGGTACCAAAGTGGCAGTTAGGTTTTTGCCCGAGCGGAGGCTGCAGGGCTGATCTCGCCCCTCTGCGCTTTGTCGGGTGGAGCGGCTCGCTCCCGCAGAAGAGTTTGTCACAAGCTGCGGAAGAGCTGCAGCGGCCACGCTTTCCTGCGGCCGGAGCCTTGCTCCTCACCCGGGTGATGGGAAGCCGGTCCTGGGCAGCGCAGCGGGAATGAGGTAGGAGAGGTAGATGCTGAAGCGACGTCTGTTTGAGGATGAAAGGTTGTAAATGCTACCAGATCTGGCTCCTGTGGGCTGGAGCAGACTGGGGTCTCGGACTTTTGGACCCCCTGTGCCATCTCCTGTTCACTGTCACCAGGTTTGGTGTCTTACGGCTTGTTTTTGGGTCAGGTTTTGGAACTGACTCACGGCTGTGGAACTCTAAGCTTAAAAAAGTAATTCAGGACCTTGTAAATTAAGGCCCTGGGCTCTTGTGAAAGGAGACAAACAATTCTTATCTGTCTTAATGAGAGTCGTATATGTGTATTTTGTATCCAATTGTATGAATTACCTTTAGCAGTGATACTTTGTAAGATCATGTAATTTATGAGGTGGTTATCGGTGACTCATAAGTATTTATTTATGTCTTATATACATTGTGTGTGTTTGGCTTGATGGGGTGGTGTGTTTGCATGGGTGAGCATGCGTTTCATGTGTAAACACACACAGACGAGAAACGCAAGGCTTGATCTGAGCAAATCAACTTCTACCATGTTAATGTCTCTGTAATAAAATGCATTTTGGGGGACCCTGATGATAGAATTGAGGCAATGCATTGCAGCTACCCACTTTTTTGAGTAGATTTCTTGACTTTTGGGTCCCTCATCCTCAGTATGTTGTCTTGCATTAAATGTGTGGTATGTGGGCACTCTTGTGATGGCTGAAGAGAAGGCAGCCTGTTCTCAGATGTGGCTGTGCTCCAGCCAGCTCCACATCCAAGAGAGCGCAGCAAACCACTTTTACTCAACCCGTATTTTGAAATTGTTCAGAAGCTGGTTTGGTCTTTAGCACAGTTCAGGGCAACCTTGAGCCTGCCTTTAGGACAGCTGCCAGGGGTCCCCGGTGCTACTATAAAAGCTGAGAAAGAGCCACAATATTGTAGTGCCCTGTTCACGCATCCTGCATTGGGCTGCCTATATGGGGAGCTGCTGGGTGGTGCTTGGTCAGAGTGGAGCCCACCTAAGTCTCTGTGCCGAGTGTTTCTTATTAGCTAGGTGATAGGCACAGAGACTTAGATTTCAAGCCAGTTCTGTTTATGTTAGTGATTTGAGTACTATGGTGTGCAGCTATGTTAACAGTGCGTGACATTGAAACAAGCCCTGTATTTCATTCTCTGAGTGGGTTTGCCTTGTTACTGCATCAAGCTGGGAAAGTAAAGCCATGTTTAAGTTTTACCCCAAATGAAAGCTTTTTCTACTCTGTGTGCCGCAAATAGATTTTTAATTATGAGATGCATATACTGTAAGTGCACCCTGGGATTTGGTTCCGTGCTTTGTCTGTGAAGCTTGTGAATGGGCCAGCTCTTATAGGAATCTTCTTCAGCATCACCAGTTGCAGTCCACAGTCACTGGACTTAACAGCAAAAGGAATGTTAAACCAGCCCATGTGCTGACGGCCACCAGTTTCTTGTGATGCTGTTGAATGTTGCAACCATTCAGATGTGCTCTGTGACTTGCTGAGCTTAAAAAGCTGTTGGTGTTAATGTAGGGCCAGATTCAGTTATTCACACCTGTGGAAAGCGGATTCAAGATCCTACCAAATTGGAATTCCCTAGTCAATTACAGTCATAAACAGGCTGCAAGACTGCACAGAGCAAAGCCTGTAGTGCTTTTGGTGCAGTATCGGAGCCTAGCTGAAGACACTGCAACTCCACGAGCTTCTGTTCAGTTACACCCATTTGCACCAGGTGTGAATTTATCCTGTTGGCTTGTAGACCAAAGCCTTGCTGTAGATCAGTCAGCAGTCGGGCTCCCGGTATCGTGCTCTGTGTATCTCCGTAGCTGGTGATAGCAGCTATTGTTCTTTTCTGCAATATGTTCATGGCATCAGGCATTATGACTCATGTCATAATACCATTGTGAGCCGTTTGTTTAATATTACAGCATCCGTATCGTGTCACTCTAGCAATGCTCTTAATTCTTTCTATTGTTAACTTCTGTTTTGAAGTGTTTATACTTGTAATTTAGCTTTTCAGATTCTCACTGGGTGTAAGCTGGTGTGAGAGGAAAAGGTTCGTAAACACATCTAAAAGAATCTGAAAAATAATTTATTGGCCATGCCTGATCAGAAAAGCGAGAAGCTTATTTGTTTAAGGCTTTTTTGGTTAGCAATAAATGGGAATGCAGGTTTCGTCAGCACCTAGAAAGGAAAATACTGGTGCTACATTTTTTTTTCCACTTCTATAAGACTAGCTGGATTTAAATGTTAAAGGTATCTTTTAATTTGACAGATCAGAATGCTGGAAAATAGGTAACTTGCCTTTTTCCTGTCAACCAATTTAATAATTTGTTAGAGTCGTCGTTCTTTTAGCCAGGGGTGTATCTACCTCCCTAGAGATCTTTGAAGCCATTTGTGCATCCCTGGCACTGTGCAGAAAATGAAGACCCTCCTTGGGTCTTGCTTTCTGTCCACTGACAGAAGAGAGGAGAGGGATCCAGCAAAGATTTGGGCTGCAGATCTTCTGCTGAAGCTGTTGGAGTAGGAATCCTTAGTCTATAAACAGTTTGGGGTCAGGGAACACCTGAAAAGTTCTTTTTTGCTGCTGTTCTGTTGTTGTTGTTGTGTTTTTTTCCGTCTGATCAGTCTAGCTTCTGGCAGTCACAGTTATACAGTGACAACCCAGAAGTGTCTTTCTAGAAAACAGAAGAGTTCTGGAACATAAATGTAGCTCTCCTATTCTACTGGGATATCTGCAATGACCCTTTATTGGGGCTCTGAGTAAATCTTGCCATAATTGATAGAAACAGCTTTAAAAGAAAAGCAAAACAGATCATGAAGGAAAGAAAGAGCTGATAAAGCTTCTAGCATCAAGAGTGTGCATGTTGAAACACTCTCTAATTATATATTTATCCAATCCAGTTAATACTACAGAGCTTGCAAAAAAAGCCCCATAATTAGGGGTTATGAAAATGTCTACATAGCAATAATATGGCACCTAAATATAGCATCTTTCCTCCTGAAGCACTTTACATCATTTGAGAACCATGGATTCAATTCACAGCTGGCATTCACAGGTGCAACCTTATTGATTTCGATGGAATAGTGCCATTTATACCAGGGATGAATTTTGTCAAAAGTGGAAGTTTTATCTATCCTACGGGCTTGTAGGGCTGCCCACCACAATAGTATCTGCATATCTTTTACATCAAATTAGCTGGCAATAGCAAAACCTTTAGCAGACTTCATGGAGTCTCTGCCGCATCTGCCTTCTCATGCTGCAGAAATCTTTGTGCAGGCTAAACTTATTTGTACTGTGTGTTTTGGGGACAGGCGCAGAAGAACAGCTGATGTTAGCAAAGAGATACGATGCTCTTTAGGTGGGTAAAGTTGGCTTTGACTATGGGTTTTGTTTAACCTTTCTTCCGGAAGCTGATTTCACAGTTGTAGTATCTTAATTGAGAGTGTCAAGACTTTTGGACTCGTGTTGCTCAGAGCATGCGTAGAAGCTCAGACGTGTGTTCCTGAATGTAGCAGGACCCAAGTTACGTATTGGTCATGGTATCCGTTGTTGATGGGGTGAAAGAGTAGTACTGCACATAATTTTATAATAATTTAAGACTTCTTTGTACAATTTAAAAAATTGTAAGTGAACTTTGTCCAAACTGGAATTTGCCAAGTCACCAGGGCTAAGACTCAACATCAGAAAGTGCCACAGTGTCAGAATAGGCCCTGGAGATTTTGGTCTACTACTCTGCTGGTTTGCAGGTTTGCTGTAAAACAGAGGACAAATCTTTTAGCTACTTTGTACTGCCTCTAACATGAGAAAGATACTATTTCCTGAGTGTGAAGTGAAAGAGTCATACTAGGAACTCAGAAGGAAAGGAAAAAGAGATGGTTTTATATTTCAGCCATATGTGCCACTGCCTTGAGTAGCACAAGTGGTTCTGGACTGCTCATCTTGAACATCACAGAACTTGGAATAGTTGCGAGGGACAAAAATGCTGAGCTGGACAGCTTCCACATGAGGAACAATCAATTAGTCTGATAATCCTTGGGCTGGAGAAGAGGGGATGTTGGTGGGGTAGGAGTGAATTCTGCAAGGCAGCAGCCAGAAGGTGAGCCGGGATTGTTTGTTCGGTGGCAGTACATCAATTAAGGTCATTAAATGAACTAGAAGCAGCCAGGCTTAAAGCAAACAAAAGGAGATGTTCTCTGTGCCACTGGTAGTGGACGCAAGAAATTCACTGCCAAAGGTGGCTGTGGAGGCTGAAAGCTTATTAGGGTTCAAAGGATGACTGGACAAGTTTGTGTAAAGAAATGCATGAAGGATTGCTAAGTAGCTAGAAACCACATCTGGCTTAGGAAATATGTTGATCTGAAAATAGCTGGAGGCTAGCAGAAATGTGAGGGAAATGGCATAAGTGGTTGCCTTGCTTCTACTGTTTTCTGCCTGTCTGACCGCTGGGCTAGATGGACTGGTATGGCTGTCGTTCTGCTTGTGCTTGGTGTGGCAACTCTGCTCTGCAGGTTGTTGCAGCGGGTGGACATGAGTCATTGCTCCAGAGGTGGTGTGTGCTCCAGTCCTCCTCCAGCCTTCACTGTGGAGCTTGGTCTCATGTTGCCTGTGGTGATCTGGGTTCAGATCCTCAGTGAAATGCATCTGGATGACGTTTTGTGTTGGAATACCAGCTTAATATGAATGGAGGGGAGAGGCTATGGAGTACTGAAAGTCAGCCCAGTTTCCTGTAATAACTGATTTTCCGTCGAGGCCTCGTCTCTGAAGCTTTACAAGACAGACCCTGAGTAGCTTCAGAGCTTTGAAAGGATCGAGGAGCTGTAAAGTCTTATTGTGAAAGAGAATAAATTATATTGAGCAACTCCTACACACACATACAGGAGAAAAAATTTCACCTCCTCCCGTAATATCAGATTGTTGATATTCCCTGCATAGAACTATGGGGAATAAACAAATGCATTCATTAACATTTACCCAGTAAGGTGAACTGAGGACAGAATATCAGGCCAGATATCCAGGCTTATCTCTGAATTTCCTGGATTTTATGGGTTTAAGTCTAACTCTGAACAGGTCTTAAGGGCATTTTCTTGGTGGATTAGAAGGGTCTGTGTTTGGACAGTCCCATCCATAGTATCTATGGGATTGTAGAAAACCCTAGTTTTACTATTTGTATCTGTTTTAAAATCCTGCTATTCATTTGCCTGAGTCAAACAGCTTTCAAACTGAAATTAGAGTTGGGTATGTAGCATGAGGAGAGTACGCATCTGGAAAGAGCTTGAAAGACTCAACCATCCTTTCACAGACAATGTTGGAAAACAAACAAAAACCCCTCTGAAAATGTGGTCTGCAGATGGGTCTTTATATTCTCTTCCCTATTATTTTAACGGGGAACATTCATCTTTAACAGAAAGGCATTCGGCACAATAACAGCAGGAGAATGACTCAATGGCAGTAATTTTCTAGGATATCTTTCTCTCTGGGTCAGAGCACAACTTCTTCTGCGCCAAGAGACTCTGTTCCTCATGGTGCGGCTGCAATGTCGGAAATGGCGTCACCTTCATTGATGTCTTCTGCTGAAGCAGCATGGGATGAAGCTTTGGATTTGCTAGGGGTATTCCTCCAGTAGTGATTGCTGGTATGGGGCTCTCCCACGGGCTTGCCCTATTTGCCACAGAAAGCATCGTGTGGCTTGGGTGGCCGATCCCAGCTCCAGAGATGGTGTGCTTGTTGCAAGCTCGTGCCAAGCCATCTGTAAGATTTGTCAGATAAATGTGACTAGCGAAGTGGCACTCGTGAGCAGATGAAGGGAAATTCCCTAGGGGATTCTTTATTCCTCGTCATTAGCAGGAGAGGCAGTGGGAAAATTCATTGTTTAGCTGTTCAAAACACTGGCGAACATTTGATGCCGAATAATCTTCAAGTGGGGGGGATGTTGAGCATGTCTTGAGCAGCCCAGACTCTGTGCTGGAGTCAGAGTATCATGTTCTGCGTGTGGGCCTTACCTTGGTGAAGAAGGATAAGGAAATCCGAGTTCCTCAGTTTTGTATTTCACCTCGAAACCACCTCCCTTCCCTAGGGTAGCCTTATTCAAAGTGAGCTGAGGCATGGAGCAGCCTGGAGGTGCATTGCTGCTGTTTACCTGTGTGTATCCCTGATCTTAAATAGAAAATAAAATCTGCCCCTGCTGTGAGAAAGTACTGCTTGCTAAATGACACTTGCTCGTGGGCTCTTTGGTGGCAGCTTTGCAGTGAGGACGAAATCTTGCTTGCTCAAGTCGTGAGGCTGACTTAGACATGATGACTCACGGAGCAAACTTGCCGAGCTCTGCTCTGATTTTTTGTGAGCTAAAGTGGGCCCACAGTCCATGCTGATGAGAAGCAGGTCACTAGTCTCACATGTTCTCCATAGAACTCCTTCGGTGCAACTCACTTTGCTGCACCAAAGGCTGTTTGTAGTCTTGGAAATGTATAATCTAAGCTCCCGTGACTGCCTTCCCCAAGCAAGATGCTTTAGGCGAAGCCCTTGGTTCTTTTTATTTTTGTGGTGGGACTGGGAGGTTTTATGGCATCTTGGTTTGTGTGCTGAAAAGGGCACGTGTGGGTATCTGCAGGCAGAGAGTTTCCTGCCCCTGTTGCTATCAGCCCTATTAGTCATTCAAATTCCACTTATACTTAGGTGTAAACGGGAGCTTGGACATTAATGGAAACATCATCCTCTTGAAAGCTACAATGTTCTAGGTGCACAGGTTGCAGTCTTTTCCTCCCAGGGAGGACTGGGTGAGGGGACTAAACTGGCTTTTGAAGAATAGGAGAGAGGCTTGCCGTGTTCTTCGTTCCCAAACTCCACCATGGTCTGGAGAGCTGTACAGGTCTCATTTCCAGGGAGGCTGACTTAGTGGAGAGCTCGTGAAGGTGACGTAGGGAGAAATGTTTTTCTCGTAAGAAATCCCATAAAACCATTGATCTAAAAGAATTCCTGGTATAGGGTACTGTGAAAGACTGAGATACTATCTCCCACCACTTCTTCACAGAAGTCAATATGAAAACCAAGCCAACCAATCCAGAAAACCATTGTCCCATAGAAAGCGTCCCAAAACCACACTCAGCAGCTTCAGTATGTGGGCAGACTTTCCAAAACTGAACCCCTGTGCAGGTCCACTCAGCTTGAGGGAGACGTGAAAGCTATATCTGACTTCAGATGGTAGTATGTGACATGTAAGATTATATCAGTGAACAGCTCGTTTGCCAGACGCAGCAGGTTTCATCAGTGAAAAGGTATTTGTGAATTTGGGTTGAATGTGCTGGACAGCTAGAAATGAGGATAGTCCAACAACAGTTCCAGACCTTGCTTCAGCTTTCGTGTAAATAGCTGAACTTCTGTTGACTCCAATATGATGTGGCTTGCTAACATGACATTGGTCTTTTTTTATACAGGAAAAAGTCACATCATGAGAGACCTTTGATGTTTTAATGTGTCCTGGCATATCGATGGATACATCCAGTGAAGAAGAACAATCTGGGACACTTGGTCTGCATTTGTGCTTTGCTGGAGATTTGCTATGTAACCTCGAGCAAATCTATTAATCTCCCAGTACCTCAATTCCCCAAATGCAAAATGGAGATAATAAAACATAACTCCCTTAGCAGGGTAAACACATTAAAAAATGCACTTAAAAGCAGTTGGGTACTAGATTAATGGAGACCTATATCTTGTGGGGAAGATTTGTTGTATTATAAATAATACGTCTTCACAATTATTCCATTTAGTCTGCCTTGAAGCCTTCAAAGACATACCACGCAAATGTTTACTGGCAGCGTGTTTCCCCCCTTTTATTGGCCATCAACATGTTTAGACCAGACTTTTGCTGTGGCAAAGTGTTTCAGAGCATTGCACATGGCAAATGGCGCTTTTACTGTAAAAGTAGATTTTTTTTTTTTTTTTTTTTCTCAGAGAATACCCCAAATAGTGCTGTACTCAGCAAAAGCCTGTGCACCTGGAATAGCTGTCTCTGAGCAGATTTTCTTTGCGAAATGTTCGGTATGCTTCCACCTAGAGCTTTTGACTGAAATGGAGAATGAAGGAGAGCTGGTGGGTACCGAGGACAAACCTTTTAAGGGTGAGTTAACTTTGCAGACCACCTGAAAGAACTTGGGTATGTCTCAAGGCAGCTAAGCAATGCTGGTGCCAAGATGTCCCGGACAAAAAGGCCAGTGTTGCAGAGCACAGCTGAATTAGCTAGGGTACAAAGTGGGGGTCTGGGGGACTCTCGCTACACTGTTGGTGCACAGGAGCTATTCAAGCCATTAGACCACCCACTGTTTTAGCAGTGTTACTTCGCTTCCCTGGACTCTGTAATTACTCTTGTCACATTACTGAGGATAGCGTAGAAATATTGCAAGCATTTACCTTGAACTTGGAGGGCTGAGGCTCATATAAGGGGGGGAAAAAAGGGCTACACAGAGACTAAAATGAACGGTGTGATTCTTATCCCACTTGTGCTTGTTTTATGCTCGTTTTGCCTCTGCTGGAGTAATTCCTCTTTAATGTTGATGTAATGGGTTCAGAAGCAGGCCTCTGTTTGTGAAACACCTTTGCCTGTCTAAAAGAGGTGTGTATGAAGGTATTTTGAGGAAAGCAGCAGCCTGAATTGGCATTTGCTTCAATTCAGATAACTTTTTTTTTTTTTTCCCTCGTACGGTGAAAAGCCAGCACGATATGATGAAGAGTGAAAGCTTTATTTCTGTGATCAGGGCCTCAAATACAGAATTGCATTTGCTGAGGTGCTTTTCGCATAAGAATGTCTCTCAAGATCTGACAACGGCAGAGGTGTGCTGTCCCATCCTCTGCTGCAGGCCGCTGGAGATGGGGAGCTGGACTTGCTAGTGTGTGAGACCTTTCATACTCCTGCTGCTAGAAATGAAGGAGGGGGAGAGGGAATGTGATAAATCTGTGGTACTCTGGTGACAGAGAAAACCCCGGATCCATTTTTGCTACATAGCTCAGGAGGTCTCACACAGCCGGCTAAGAAGGGTTGGGTACCGGGAGGGCTTGCTTTTGACCTCTGCCCTGCAGCACAGGAAATACTGAATTTAGGGTTTTCTTGGTGCCTGCTTCTTTGACTGCAATGTAATGCTTCTGGATGAAAGGCATTATGGAAGAACAACAGTAGCACAAAAATACGGAAAAACCCTAAGAAGAATACTCTAAGACAAAGGCTAGCTGGGAGAAAACGAGCATTAGCACCCGACGTCCTCCTGATCTGATGCTAACAGAAACCACAGTAATGTTTATTTTAATCTCTGACAAACATCTAGGCATTGGGTAAGAATGAAAAGTTGATCTCATGCTTGGGAGGAGTTTGGGGAGAGTGAGTACGTGATACTCGGTCATACTGCAGGCAGTGGCTGGCCAGGTCGCTCCCAGTAGGCGATGCTGGGCATGGTGGGAGTGTTCCTGGTCTTTCACAGGCTGCGGGTGCTGCAGGGAGCACAGCTCTGAGCCTCTCTGCAGCCTAATCTGTGGTCTGCATGCCCTGTGTTAGAGGACTGTGTGGGTCCTGAGGGCTGAGGTTTGGTTGTCTCTGACCCCCAGATTTGATGCTATTACTAAGAAGGTAGCATGAATTTGTGGGTACACGTGTGCTGCTGGGATGGCACTTACGGTTATGGAATTTATTTGTGTTTTTTTCGACAGCAAAACCGCAAAGCAGCCTAAGAATTGTTCCCTAATAAAGGAAAAAGGAATATTTGCATTATTTCCACAATCCTTTTTGGAGAGACACGTGGAGAGAGAGTAGGTAGGAGCAGATACACCAACCCTTTGGAATTATCTCCCCATAGTGATAAACTGGAGGTTACTGTTTTTTTGTATTGCGTGACTGCTGCTGCTATATGCCCTAACAAAAAGTATTCCTTTTTCCTCTGTATCTTGGGTATCGTACCACATCTTGGTGCCTTCAGTATACAGGTTAACAAAAATCTCGGTTTTATTGGAAAATATTACAAACTGCTCTAGCTGTTCCTATGATGATATTGTGTCTGTACTTTCTATTGTGGTTCAGATTGCCTCTGTTGGTAGTGACTCTTGTTTTCTCCAGTCAAATCGCTTACAAATATGTGTTGGGTTTTGACTGTTCGGGACATGAAACCGTATCATGCAGGGTCATTTATTCTTCTGTCTTGTGATCATCTGTTACCTAGACTAGCAGACAACAAAGAAAAAAGTGGTAGCGCCAATCTACTGCGTGCCACTGTATGTATGTATAGCACCTAGCACAGTAGGGAGTATATATTACCAACACTGGTATGGTGTGAAGGGATCTTATTGCTCTAGGCACTGCACAGGCAGACAACAAAATATGATGCCTTCCCAAAGAGCTCCTGAACAAAACGTGGCTAGTGATCAGTTGATCTTTGCAGCAGAATCCTGCACGGGACCAGTGGATCAAAGCTTCGTGTGTAAAAGGATGACACACACAATAATGACACATATTTATCCTACTGACATTATAGAGGTGTCGATGTTGCACTTGTGCAGAGGTTCGGGGAGGGCTGTATCTTCAGTTATTTGGGAAGAATCTGTAAGTGCTACCTAGTGTGAATAAGAGGACTTGGAACGATGAAGTTAAGGTCTAGATAAAAGCCTGTTGATCATACAGGAAGGATGGCCCAAAATAACTGCTAGGAGAGATAACAAGAATCACTTCAAAGAAAGCTACAAGGGTATTTCTACCCATGCTGAGCTCCCTTACCCGTAAAGACAAGTCAGCCAGAGGCTGAGACTCTTGCTTGGTGCAGCAGAGAGGCTTCTGGGGAAGGTACCCTGGTAGACCTGGGCGTACACATTGTACCATCACCCTGCAGTACCAGGCCCAGACAACCCTCCTTCCTAGAAAATGGAACTGGGAAGGGGCAGAGTAGAGAGAAGGGGATAAAAGGATGCAGTGGAAGTGATTAAAGACGACCAGTGTCATGGGGACTGAGGGAGGACAAGGTTTCCAGCAAAGAAATGTGGATCTGCTGCTGTGCAGTTGTTGATGACTGATAAGGTTGAGGATGGGAAGACTGAAGTTCATATTTCTCTAGGAAAGGTGCGACAAAGACTCAAACTTCTACCTTTCAGACAGGCAGGGTGAAGGAGGGGGTTGTAAGATGATGAAACCACACTATGTGGTTGTTTGTTTTGTTTATTTTTTGGGGTTGGGGGGAGACATGGTGCAGTGGCATGGAAAGAAATGCATGGAGACAAGGTGGAAGGAGTGTCAAAAACTCATGGAAAAGATCTGAAATTGTGGGAAATAAGGTTCATTTGCCTTGGAGGAGCAAAGCAGGTCTTGGAGGAAATGGAAAAGCAAGAGGGCAAGTATGGAGACAAAAATTAAAATCCCAGTCACGGTAATGTGGACAGGAGGCCTATGGAGAACATGTGGTGGAGATGGCCAGCACCAAAGAGAAGAATCACAATGTAGATGTGACCAGGGCAAAGAGATTCAGTTAAAGCAGTAAACACAGCTTGTGACTAAATTGAAATAAAGATTTGGTATTTTGCTTGTTTTTTTTTCTCTCCCAGATTTTACACACAGCTTTTGTAGTGACTGTATTTTGAGAGACATTGTTGGGAAACAGTAGTAATTTTGATACGTAAGGAAACCATTTAATTTATTTGGAGATTATTTTAACTATTTTTTTCATAGCAGAATTTGGGGAAGAGTTGTAAAATCTCAACCTGCATTTCTCATTTTAGCATGAACATATGAATATCTTTACATGAATAGGACAGAGCTTAACATTTAAATAGGCACAGAAAGGAGGGAGTGGAGGCTAAAAATGCAGATTAAATAGATTCAATATGAATCAAATGGATTCAGATGTGAAATCTGCAAATGCAATCTACTGCAGTGTAAATCAAGTTTATTTCAAGTTCCCAAGTTTGAACTGCACCTGAAAAAGCTTAGCCTAAATAGAAATATGCGTCTGCACAAAGTCTCTTGCCAGAGTTTAAAAATTAATTTTAAGTTAAATTAGTGCAGCTTTTAGTTATAAACAAAAGATATTTATTAGAGTGGAAACTGAACTCAGATTTCTGGACTTCCAGTAGAGCACATATACCACAAGCCCATTTCTTATGGTGTGAAAATCAGTGCAACAGTGGCATAGGATGGTGTTAATTTTTTGATCTTTTTCATGCAATATCCTACTGTAAGAACTGCAGATGGGGGGAGCAAAGAGAAGACTCTCTCTAACCCTTGGAGTGCGGAAGGTTAGTGGCAAGGTATTTGTATTGTAGTACTTCAGGGAACTGAGCTTTCAATACCTTACAGATTGTTGGTCTATTAATGAATGAGTTTCCTTGTCATTCTTTCCTTTCCTCTCCTCACGGTGTGGAAAACCATGACCAGAACCATCACCTGCATCTGTGAATTGCCTTTTTTCCTCCCCTGCGGGCTGTGGAGGCTCAGATCTTTCCACTGCAAAGTCAAGAGCTGATAATCCTCTGCAGGGTCATCAGAGCTGCTGAGGTGCCAGACTTTGGCTGCTCCCTTGGTTCCCATGAGCGCAGGTGCCCGTTCTTCTTGCTTTAGGGGATGCTCTATTTGCACAGCCTTAATCAGCAGCGCGTTATGATTTTGGCCAGTGCAGTTTATGATGGTGACATAGTATATTTATTTTTAATGTGGAATTGGCCCGTGCCTGATTGAACAATGTACAAATAAGAAATATGGAAATCAAAACTGGTTTGGCTTGCTGGCCAGCACAGACAAGAATAAAAAAAGAACAGCTGAACAATTCCAGCAGGTAATTCTCAGTCTTTGGTGGGTGCTTAATTAAACTTCCACATGTTAGAGGAGGAGAAAGCAAGACTTTTCCTAGTAGTATTGCTTGCATTTTGGGAATGAAGATTGTGACTTGGAAGTATTAATTCTCATACAAGATGTTCCTCATTGACATTCTGGTTTTATGAATATTAAAATCTTTCTCATCTGGTCAACAACTCCTAGTATTCATTTCAGAAAAAGCTGATATTTTCATATTGTTCTGTAGATGGGGATTACAGAGAGACTGCAGGATCCTGGAACAATGTAGAGCAAGAGTGTGAACAAAATTGGAAGCTGGACATAGTCCTCTGCTATAATCAATCTTGCTCAAAACTGTAGGTGAAATGAAAGGACAGTGATAGCCACTTTCACAGGTCTGACCCTGTTGAAAATCTTCTGAGAAATAAAAAGCATCTTGCTATTTCTCGTGATGTAGGCAGGCTGTTTTAGTATCTATCTTGGGGAAAGATTTCACCTGATGACAGATTTATTATTAAATCATGTATTTGGTTGCTGGGAGTTACCCTAGACTTGAAATTCAATAGATAATAGGCTTTATGTTGCTGATAAAGTAACTGAATTTACATATATTAGGTCTGAAATAAATGGAACAAGCAAAGGGAATCTCTAGTAAATGTTTTAAAGATCTTTTGTAATTCACTTTTGGAAACAAGCAAAAAATGAAATACTTGCTCATGCTTGGCGGAATGTGATGAGATCATGCTTGTTAAGGGGTTTAACTGCAGCAAAACAAATAGTCCAACTGCTTGGTCTCTGCTGGGGTAGAGGAGAACTTTGTGGGTCCTCAATGTGAGCATGGACAGTACCCATGGGATACTCTAGGGAACCTAAACTTAAGTGTTTGAGGCATAAATCTGGAATAAATAATAAAAACTCATTTTCACATTTTTTTCATGCCTGTTTTTCTGTTTGAGGTACCTAATAATGCAAGGTGGTTGGAGTAGCGAGATCGCGCCCTCCTCTCCCTAAGATTAAAAAAAAAAAAAGATGATGCAAGGATATTAATCATATTAGTTGTAGCAGAGGGCAGCTATCTTCCCCAGTATTTGTTCCACAACATAAATAATGTTTCTGGGTGTCTTCAGGGAGTCTACTGTTAAAGAGCAAGGAAGATATGGATATTTTGATTTTGTCTTTCCCGCTGTTACTCCCACCCAAGATAAAATATTAGCAGCAAATTTATCTCTGTTATGTCTTCCATCCAAGTCAGCTTTGGTCTCTGCTTCAGACTGTTTGGTATTTGATAACTCCTGCTTAAGTCAAAGCTCCAGTTAGCTTCTGACTGTAATAGTTGTCAAGGTGTAAAATACACAGCCTCCATGCAAGCACTGCTTAATTGGTGTGTAATTCATGGTATAGGCCTTCAACTGTGATTGCAAATCAAACTTCTAACATGAGAAATCACTACAGTGAACACCGAGCCATCATTATCTTTCAAAAATTGAGAATTGCTTGTAAGCAGTTCATCTTGCTGGAGGTGGGGAGAGATGGGGGTGAAGGCTCTGGCCCAGCTAAATCCATAGCAGAATCTGAAGGAATTCTCAGGGAAAATGATGAGATGTTTTCTTTTTCCAGGCGTTGCTATAATGCATTTTGTCTCAGAATAGAAAATGGAGGTCATACTGAGAAAAGGAAAATGCTTCTTTCTTTTATGTGGTCAAAAGTGGAAGACTTCCAAATTTGGGAAAATACAGTAATAAATCTGCAGCCACCTAGAATTATGTGGTGTTACAAGTGAAGACAGCTCCAGACTTCGTTCCTGCAGCAGAAACAAAACTCTGCTCCCCTACCTTGAATCTGCCTGAGCTCATCTCCGTGCTCGTACCAGCACCCTGAGGCAGAGCCGTGCTTCCTAAGCCCCTGCCTTCCAGGGCACTGCTGCCCGCAGCAGGCATTTGCTGCCCAGTGACACCACCATTTTTACAAACGAATATTGCCCATGCTGTAATTAACATCTGGGACAGTCAGATTCAGAGGTTCCACAGGACTGGGTGGCACCTTGTGGGCTCCTGGATCCCTAGCTATGGCAGGCAACTGCATTAGATGAATTCAAGAGGGCAATGGACGTGAAAATCAGTCTGGTTTCTTCCCTCCGTTGCCCTCTGGAAACTATTCAGGTGCCTCACCTGTCTGATGGTTAAGCCGCTGTTTCTTCCCTCGGTGAGGTCCCCTCCTCAGTGCTGTGCTCAGGCCTAGGAGAGCACCTTTGCTCTCTGGCAGCCTCTCCCTTACATTTCTCTCTTGCATCCTTAATACTGTCAATTCATTGCATTTTCTTTTTTTCTTTTCTCTCTCGCTTGGGGATTTTCTGCCCATTTTCTCTGTGTTGCCAAGTGGTTCTGTGTTGTAGCTCGTTAACTGCCAGTGTGTTGGTGTTGCATATGGTAAAAAAGTGTAGCTGGCAATGTAGTATCACCTCTGCAAAAGAAAAAGATGTGAAACCCAGCTGAATTCAGTCCTGAAGCTGTTCCTGCGGGAACCGTCCAGGGCAGGGACCCTAATGGGTACGATTGATTAGGGATGCTGCGCAGCTGGGGAGCCTGACGCATGGGGCTGAGGTCGAGCAAACTTCTGGCTGTGCGTTGAATGTCGCGCTTTGCCACCAGGGATTTTAAACACAGCGGTTAAACATTGTCGCTGCGAACTTTCTGGGAACTGGGGGACTCCAGAGGGAGCAAAACAGGTAACGAGGGTGGGAAGCGAGCCCCTCTCCCGAGCTGCTCTGAGAGGGGAGGGGGGGATGACTGCTTGCTGCCTGGGAGAAAACAAGCCCCCCGAAAGGGAGGTTGTTCTCCTCCGCGGGGACCAGAATCCTGCGGAGGAGAGGGGCTGGAGGAGGAGGAGGGGGAGGCAGGGTGAGCGGGGCCCAGCCTGGCAGGCGGTGGATGTGCCAGCGCCTCGGGGTGTCGTTTGCACCTCGGTCACGTGTGTGGAAAACATTGCCGCTGTTGTAGCTGGGTACCGCTCGCTGCGCGTGGGTGCAAATGGCAAGGCGAGATGTGGGACGGAGCAGAGCTGGGCCCAGCTGCTTCTGTTTATGCTCTGCGGGAGGGAAGCAGACGTACAGAGTGACTGTGGCTTGCTGAAAATCAGCTGGGGGCTGGTGTCCATGGGGAGGGAGGCTGGCAGGGACCGGAGGCAGCCCAGAGCCTTCCCACTGAGCCTGCTTGTTCTTCCCTGCCCATGGCCGGACGCTGGTGCTCGGCCATGGGGTTCATTTCACTTGTGGTTTGCTGCTCATCCTCATCTTCAGCAGCTCAACCCTTATACCTCCTTGCTGTGCTCTGGAGGCCCTGGCAGATCTCAGATTCACTTTTTTCTCTTTTCTGTCTTGAAAACAATAGTAAAATTCCTGAAAAGGGGGTGAGCTTGTGCATGCGTGCAGGTAGGCTTGGGGAGGGAGGCAACTGAAACTGAGAAGCGGTGGTGAAAGGAGGCAGCCCAGGGTCCGGCATGATGGTCTCCCACTTGCACCATGGGTTGTTGTGAGGCCATCAAGGCTTTGCGGAATTGCATCTCAAACTCCAATTCCACTGCATTTCTATGTTGAAGCCTTCCTCTATATCCCTGAGGACCTTAAACCTTCAAAAAAAGGAAGAAAAAAAAAAAAATCCATCCCACATAGTCAGCAGTTGCAGGAGCTGGGGTCTGAAGATGGTCTTGGTGGTGTCATGGTGGAAGCACAGTGCCCCTGGGATGGACATACCAGGCAAGGGGGAGAGACCTGCTCTCTCTCAGTTCTGCTTCTCTCCATTTCAAATTTGAATAGGACACGTGGCTACTGACACATGTTGTCTAACCAGCTTGGGTTTATGTGCTACTGCAGTCAGGAAATTAATCAGGAAAAAAGATAAGGGAACATTATGCTATTGAGAGTAAATCGCCCGCATTACACAATGCTGCTCCCATTGCCTAGGTAAAGGTGTTTAAGAAAATGGGCTGGCTTGAGGGCTTCCTTCTGATTGTCTAATTAAACTTCCAACCTTTGCAATTATGAAAATAACTGTGTGGTTAGAACTACTTGTATATGCTATAGGTAACTCTTGAATTAGCTAGAAAGAGACTAAGATGTTTGCCTTGAGATCTTGTTCTGAGATTTCTCTTTTATGCACTTTGTTTTTTTTTCTAAAGATATTATTTCAATGTAGAGTAGCACAAACTCGTAAATGCAACTGCTGTAATGGCTACAACTAGAGGTCCACTTGTTGCAACATCCGATTTGCAGCAACGCCCAGTTAAAAAATGCCTCTGAGGGAAGTGCAAGAAAACTGATAACAGACACAAACCAATTGGGTCTTTGTAGCTCCAGCAATTAGCTTCTGTTTTAAAACCTTTTGTTCAATCATAGCCAAGCAATTGGAAGATAATACCTCGTGGCAGAGTGTTCCTCTGGTTAACTGTGTGCTGCGTTAATGCTCTCTTAACTATTTTCGTGTTTTCAGGCCTGCAGATGTGCTGCTTCTGTCATTATATGAGAAGGTACAGTTGTGGATTTTTTTCTAACTCTGGCAACATTATGGCTATTGTATTATCTACAATTTTTAACACCAGTAATTCATCTGTAATTCCCAAATATCGTCCTATTTATCTCACCTCAGTCAATCAAAGTCAATAAACTCCCCTAGGAAGGGTATGTGTCCAAGTCTTAGATAATTTTCTATTTTCTCTTGGACCTGTAAATATTGGAAGCAGCTGTCTGCCTGATCTCCCAGGGTACAACCCTTTTCAAGTGAAGGTGACTCCATCTTTCACAGTACACCTGTGCACTGTGCAAGCATCCTGCTCTGCCTGCCATGGCCATGAAAGCTTTCATTACAGCAAGGGAGCAGATGCAAATATCAAACCTGGTCTTCAAAAGAGTTGTCACTTCTCTCTTAACCTTCTGGTTCATCACTGGATGACTGCGTCCTGTGAAGGATCGGTAGTAGCGGCTCTGCTGTCCTCTGGAACATCGGAAATGGACTTCATGCCACCCAAAGTGTTTCTTGTCAGGCTCTGTTAGCGCCTTATCCTCAGCTTTTGTTGATACAAGTGAGCACATCCCTTTGTTAGCTTGCTTGTGCCTTACAATGTCATCCTTTTTTATCCTGTTTTATCTGATCCGCCTTGTGAAAACAGAGCTGCGTGATGCACAGCTGGATGCACTTTGAGAAATCTGCTGCTGCCTGAGCGCTACCTGTTCCTGTGATCGGAGGGGAGTGCTGAACTGAAGAATAGAATATGTCTTTTGTGATTGATCTGTCAGGCGGGTTTGATAGCGCGGAAAAAGTAGTAGGTGTTGTACGTACAGAAACGTTTGGGCTTGGACTCTGTTTTCAGTCTGAAATATGAAGTGTGTTTGAAATCTGAAGGGAGAGAGGGACTTTGCATAAGCAAGCGGTAAGTGCAGCTGAGCGGCTTGTCTGGTGCGTTCGAGTGATTTTTCAGTTTCTAATGGCGCTGGTTGCAGTGGGGACTGCAGCGTGGTAGCCCGTGGAGGTACTGACAGAAGCAGGGATCTGGTGGTGAAGGTGCGATACATGTGGTATTCAGCCATCACTCAATGCTTCACATTCTTGTGAGAAATCTGCTTTAATCTGGGTCTGGTTCCAACTGGCAGTGCATAACAACACGGCTTTCCAGCCTTCTCCTCCCCCGGGGTTTCAGTCCTTAAAGATGCAGGTTCTGATAGCATGTTTTTCTTTCCAAGCCAAAATTTAGTTAAAAAATTGACAAGCACTTACACCCAGCAAAATATTTAACCTTACTGCCAGGCTAGAATTAGCCTTTGAGTTGCGTTCTGCTATTTCATGGTTAGCAGCACTGCAGTAATTGGAAAGCGGCAGAGTTACTTCGCTCGTGTTCTCTTTGAGTCCAAGAGCTGCATGAGGTCACGCTGTTGTCACCATGGCTTTTCTGAGATCTTCTCCCAGTAAGATGGCAGACTTTTGTTACCTATTCCTGCTGTTTCTTCTCTTTGCTTTAGAGACCACCTTCTCACGAGGTCTCAGGAAGCAACAGGCAAGGGCTTGCAGGCTCTTGGGACGCGAGTGTGGGCCTTGATTTCCACTCTCAAGATGCACGACTTCCACACGGTGGTGGTGGTTGCCAGGACCTGTTCTGTGGCTGAGCAGCACTAGTATGGATCAGGATATGCCTTCCCTGACTTATTTCAGGGTGACCTTTAGCATTTTGACACCATTTTTTCATATATCTGGCAGAGTGAAGATTTGAGTGATTAAGTGTCTAGACGCGTACTCTATTGCAAGCTGTTTATGCCCCTAGCCACTGAAATGGCCTGTTGTCAGACTTTATTACATGAAGTGTACGATGTTGGGTAAAAATAGGTTTTGTATACAAAGTCAGTGCCTCAGTATCTTTAAACAAGACAAACTTGGGGAAAACCACTTTCTCTCTAGCCATAGCAGCCAAACCAGGCTCTCTTTGCTCCAAAAGGCCACTTTTACATGTCCTTTGGCAGTTTCTGTGGTCTATGTTTTCTTGTCCTACTAAGAAGCCTCAGTGGTTCTTTCACTGGGTGTGGTGTGTTTTGTTTTTTTTTTTGTGGCTGGTATAAAATAGCTCTTGCCTTTCCCTGGAGACTTCTGAATTGTCACTGACTTTCGTGAGTCTCTCAAGATATTAATCCATAGCACTGTAAGAAATGCAGTCTCAGTTTCTTTAAAATCCTAACTAGTACCAAGAAGGGCTTGGCAGACTCAACATAGGAGCAAGGCTGTTGTGTGCTGGCAGCTCCAAGTAGCCCCAGGGGCAGTAACATTGGCTATCACAGCCCAGTCTATCATACAAGGGTGAAGGGATTGATTTTTGGAGGGTTTTACAGCATGCCTTGGTTCGGAGTCTTGTGTTGCAGAGCCACGGTGAGCTTCGAAGTGCTCCAGATGCACTGACTCGTGAGCACAGATGCTGAGTGCAGCCCTGATACCAAGCATCAACCTCATCATGGCTGGGTTCTGACAGCACAAGGATTTGCGTATTTTGCAGTTTACAGATTGCACTGATGCTCATTTCTTTGCTGGGTTGTGACCTAAAAATCAGATGAAGTTGTAGTGGACTGAGTTTCTAGGCAGAGAGACTCCAGGTGACCTCTGTACAGTCCTCATGAGTCTCTAGATATAATGTTTTTGCATGTGCTGCTCAGCTTTCTCCAAAGGGAAATCATAGGCACTGGCTGTCTAAAGCACACTTGATTTGGGTTGTTTTTCCATTTACTTTAATCATATTCTCAACCCATTTAACAAACAGACAAATGTGTAATGCTTGGGGCAGACCCAGTTCGCCTGTGGGAGAAAGAGTTATTTTAAATAAAAACAGTCAGATTTTTCTGGAGGTGATGAAGACCCGCAATTCTGATTGACTAGTTCACCAATAGATAAAAATCAAAATATCATCAAACTTATCTATTTACAAATTGTCCAGGAGCAGATTGTGAAATTGTCAGGTTTGTCATGTAAAGTTATTCACTAATTTCTTCAGGGAATAATTAGATCATTAGACAAATATGCCATAGGCAATCTGTGTGGGAACTTGTGTAATTAACCAATCCAAAATGAGTGATAAATTGTATATCGGTAATTTTCACACTTAGCAATTTAAGATGTGTTAAGTAGTTTTGTCATCAAGTTAAGGAACAGAAACAATACATTGTGTCTTATATAACTAATTAGCATTCCCAACTTTACAAACACAAACAATTTGGAATTTACCTTGGGCGACATTTGCTCATGTGAGGTAGGAGAATATTCATGAGCGCAGAACTTTGCACTCACTTTTTGCAAATGCTTGAACGTTAAAGAGGTCATAAATCTGGTTAATCAGAAATTTGCCTTTCAATTCTAACAAATGTTCATGGTATGTTAGGAAGAAAAAAAAAAAAAATCTTTTTTCTTTCCCTGATATTGGCTCAGCTTCTTGTAAAATCCTCTTGACAGCACTTACTGAATCAGAATTGTGTTGTACGAAGGAATGGGCCTGTGCACGTTTTGTAAAGGACTGGGTGATTTCTTTGTTCACCAAATTGCTGAATTTATGGTGCAATGTCAAATTATGACTTTCATTGTAAATGGACTACGGGACAGGAGGGAGGCTGAAAACAGAAGAATACAGTAATTTGGAAAGGTTAACCGAAGAATGGATAGAAGTTATCAGGAGAGGCTAAACTGTGGCCGCAAGTAGACAAGAGGGGCGCAAGGCTGGTTACCAAGTGGAAAGGCTGTGATCAGTGTGGTATAGGAGAGGTGTAGCCAGGAGAGGTGTCATACCATCAAGTGGTGGAGGTTTGGGGTGAATCTCAAAAAAAAAAAAAAAAAAAAAAAAAGCTCTGGAGGCGGCAAACCATTTAACACCTTGGTATAGCCACTGAAGAAGTGGGGGGTTGGGGGGGAATCCAAAAAAAAAAAAAAAAAAAAAAAAAAAAAGCTCTGGATGCTGCAATCCATTTAACACCTTGGTATAGCCACTGAAGAAGTTGGGATATGTGATGGTAAACTGGGGAAAACAAAGGATCTTGCTGAAGGTTAAATATATTTATGTATGTGTATTTTTTAAATATATATATGTACACATATAGTGCAAAAGAAGGTGGAGCATATGACCTCATGGTCCTCTTCCATACCTGAATTTGAGGTCCACAAACTCTACAACTCTGCATGTCTTTTAGGCAGAATATCTATACTCTTTTTCTCATTCTCTCCTTCTCTGCAGCATCTTTTAGGTACAGAGTGAGCTCATCAGTATAATATTAGGTCAAGCACCATGCAACACTGTGTATATATAACAAGGCTGTGGTGTGTGCAATCCAGGGCTACTGATGATATCAAGGTCTCTGGGAAGAACAAGTAGCTGTCTGCTTTTATACATAATGCTGATACTACAGGAACTGTGAATGATCTCTGGTTTGCTTGGAGCACATAATTAAATGCAGAGACACATCAGTGACACTGTCCAGTTGCATCAAACCACCAAAAAAAAATCCAGAAACCCACCTGACTTGAACCTTATAAAGATCAGTGGGTAGGATTCTCATTTTATGCTCAAAAAAGATGTGCAAGAGTGCCAGTATGCTTTTAGAATGAACAGCATTGTGTATAGCCCATTAAAAATAAAATTAAAAAAAAAAATCCACTGCACCACTGGAGAGTCAGCAGAGGGAGTGCGAGTTAGGAAGCCCCTCTTTGAATATCTGAATGGCTGCAGTGCAGGAGGAGGGAAGTAAACAAAAAGACATGTGTGAGCTAGAATTGTGGGAAAGAAACAGACCTAAAATAAAATCTTGATGATGAAGTTAAGGTGACAGCAGCAACACCCCTTGATGAAAGTTGTGATACCCCTACCCTTGGAGGCATGTGAGCTTGATTGAATACGTGCTAGAAAATGTAATAAATTTCTTGAGGTTGCCTAAGCACTTCCAGCTCCTGTGATTTTAATTATTATCCTTGCAATATTTTCAGCTCACACCCTCTAGTCCATCAAATCATAATTACATTAAAATCCTTTGCTTTTCTATATTTTGACTCTTGAGTTTCTTCTGAAATGATATGGAGTCTCAATATTACTGAGATGGTTATGGAGTCAAGCTTAAATTGTGATCTGGGTGCATTTAATGTGTGAAAAAGCCATAAGGCAAATAACAAGATTCTCAGGGCTTGAAAAGTCATGATGGTGCTTAAACGCTTTGAGTTGGCAATGATAGCAGTACTTAAAATGACATTTAATGAGAGTGCATTTCTGGGCAACTCCATAGAATCTATTTTACTTCTGCATCTTGCAGGGTTTTTTCATTTCAGTTACAGAGAAAATATGTAATAAAAAGCTTGAAATGGTGGTGTTTTTGCATTTGTGTTTAATTTATCTGTTCCAAGAATACACACTTATTCCCTAGAGCTGTACTTTCTTTTTTTCATGCAGTTCAGGATTTTTCCTTCAGCCATTGCTATAGCGGATCAAGTCTGAGACCAAACATTTTCTTGACTGCGTTTTAGAAGGATGACCAGCAGTGGCCTTAAAATTTAAACCAAGCTGTGGTTTTAATTAGGGAAAACCTTCTATTTCTCAGTCCTTGAGGTAAGAATACCATAATAGCTGGATGATATTTTAAATAAGTGAATGTGGTTTTGTCTTGTCTGGTGCTTCAGAAATACATAGCATGACCTTTTTTCACTTCCCAACAAATCTACATCTATGCTGAAGATTGAAATGAAGATAAGTGGTTGCATGGGAGATACTTGTGGGCTACTTACATTTTTGCTCAGTTTTGAATACTGTGCTTTATCTGTACTGTAATTTCCTTTGAAGTTCATGCTCAGAAATAAATGCTCCTTGAGATTAAGGGAGAAAAGATGCTGAAAACCTTGGAGGGGTGGTGGTGGTGTTTGTTTTGATCTAAGGTCCACTCTAGTTTTGACTGCTAAAGATCACTCTTTGTAGGACAGAGGTGTGGATTTTAACTGTATCTGTCTGGTGTGGGCTATTGTGCTAGTAACTCCTCATGCATTCTCAGTTTGTTTCTATCCAGTATTATGTTACCCAGTTTATTTTCAGTGTTGTTTGGTTTCTTTTCCCCTCCCCTCTCCCCTTCCTAAACTTCTGTCAATGTGTTATGGTAATGCAGCTCTGCTTTCCACTCGTGAGGTGCCTGCATTCATTGGTGGGTGATACGAATAAGTAAAACCTGTCTCTTAGTGCGCATTCACAACAGTGTTGAACTGAGATTACACTGACATCTGAAATTCTGGCAGTTTGTAACTCCAAGTGCTTACACTTTGTAAATCTCAATCGCGTCCTTAATGTAGATTTTGTTTCGTTTCTTGCTAAAGAGTAAAAAATGTAAATTTAGAAAAGACTGTCACTCTCCCCCTTGGTCTTTGAGTGATTTAAGTCATTCCTCTGTCAGCTGATCTAATGTGTTTTTGCAGCGATAATGTCTGCCTAGTCTCCAACATCTGTGCGATGGACAGAAACTGAGATTCCTAGATGTGTCTTGGGTGCACCAGATCTTCACCATAGCACAACGACGTGTAGGTAAAATGCATGGCTGTATGCAATAAGTACAAAAGTGACCGATTTGATCTGAGCATTGTTTGAAAGCTGTGATGAAAGAAAATAGCATCAGGCACAGGCTTATTTGATTTTATCGAAACTGTCCTCTTAGTTGAAGAAACTGGAAGCAGAGTCAGTCTGCGATGCCGTGACTGGCTCTGGTGCTGCCGACTCCCGGGGAAGGTCAGGTGTGGGTGAGCGTGGCATGACTCAGGGCTCTTGCTGGCATGGGCTGAGTCACAGCGCCAAGTTCATGTGACTTTCTGGTGCTTGCAAAATCTGAGATCTGTGGCTATAGCCTCTCCTAAGAAGAGACTGAGCCATGTCTTGAGTGTGGAGAACCGAGACCTGTGAAGAACAGAACATTTTCTCCTGATTTAGCTGAACAGGCATCTCTTGCTTGTGGTTGTCCCCATTGGGACTGCAGGGCGCTATAGGTTTGTTCATGTGTTGAGTTTTGATACTGCTTTAGCTCTCATAACTGAGCATGATCTGTTTCCTCACCTTCGTGCCTTCTCCACAGACATGTCATCTTCTTGTCCACTCCTATGTGCACGCATTTAAAGACTTTTTATCAACTGAATTAGCCTCGATGTTACTGTGTGCTGCAGGATGCCTGTGAATATGGCTTTTTTTATTTAGAGCAAAGGGAGCCAGAAAGAGTTAGCTCCATGCTTCTGACCCTGAAAGAGCCCAGAGGCTAAGCAGGTACCCAAGACACAGTTGCAACTCGTAGAAGTTTGGCGGGTTTTTTTCTGCCTTGTTGTTTAGTGGGGCTTGAGTTAACACTGCCGCAAAGAGTCTTTCTCTGGTCTCGACCTTGGAAAAAAAGACTGTTCCCCAGCAAAGAACTGATGAGCCTCAACATGTCAAACCAATGACTACCATTTGCCCTTGTACAGTATCACCTGCTAAGCAAGGAAGGGAAAGTTCCAGCTACAAAATTACATGGTTATACAAATACAGAATACTTCTTACAAAATAAGAATAACATGCCAAAATAAACCACCGCTCTCTGTAGCGGAGAAATAGAGCAGCTGCTCTTGGGCAAGATGAGGGGTGTAACCGTAGATGCCAGAAGCTGGCCTTTGTGCAGGGGAGCAGTGATGGAGTAAGATGGTTTCTGTTGCGCAAAGTGTATGGTCTTTAAATAAGTATAGGGCTCTGCTACTTGAGCTCGTACCTTCCTGAGGAGAGGTGAGACGTGGCCACGCTCGCCTTGCAGGCTCTCTGAGCTGGCTGGTTTCATGACACTGGTGTGCTCAGTGGTCCCTGGAAGGGGAAAAGGAAAGGGACTGGGGGGGGAGGGTGTGTGTGTCCAAACTCTGCCCGCAGCAGTGGCTTGCAGAGTATGGCCGTGGGTGTCTGGCAGATGTGACCAAGGTGGTGTAGAAGCAGAGAGCTGGGACAGGCTTTGGCTGCTGGTGGCCAGGGCTTTCCACTCGCTGTGGTGGGGCTCGGCCTCAGGCGGTGTCCCGCCAGTCTCTACAGGTGTCTCCAGTCACTTCATTGTTTTAATTACTATTTTCCCTTTCCCATTTTTGACATAGGAAAAGAAATAGGTAGCAATGCTGACAACTTAAATGCAGCAGTCACAGACCCTCTGACTTCTGCATTCAGTGTCTCCCTGTAAAAGATTACTTTGGGTCAATTGAAATGGACTTAATTATTCTTCTTCTGAATAAAAATTGTCACAAGAGAAATGTCGCTTCTGGCCAAACCGGTAACATTTCTTGTTATCTGAGCCTTTTATCATTTTTATTAAAAGAAAGAGTGACATTTCAAATTAAACCATTTAGCTGTTGAACTATTCCTCCAAGCCCAGACATTTTTTAAAAACTCGAGGGAAGCAGTTTGACTTGTAGAAGTTATTGTTCTCAATTCTTTCAATATACATATCCAAGTTTGACATGCAATATCAAACCCTGTTGATCTGAAATAAATTGATAAATCAAATAGTTATCAAGAATGTTGTCAAGATTTCCTCGTGTAGACTTCTGAATGCCACTGTATTTGGTTCTTATTTTTAGGATTTCTCCATATTGTAGTAGGTCTAAGCCTTAAAAATGAAGGTTGGCATCTTGAAGACCAACATCATCATCTCTGGAAGCCTAGGCCAAAAGACACGAGTTGCAAGATCACCGACTTGTGTAACAGTGTATTTTCTTGTGTTTGAATAATAAAAATGCTGCAATTACTTTTAATTAACTTAAGAAAACAAATTTTCAAGCATGCTCTACTTTTCTTTCCCAAATTAGTGGTTAAGTGGGCCAGCAGAATTTTCTTTAATTGCAGCATTTTCTTTCTGTGCTACTGCAGGTCGCCTTACTGGCTGGACCTTGTATTGTGTTTGGAGCCAATGGCAGGTGGATAATCTGGTCCTTTAGACTAGGGGCTCCTGTGGTGGTGCCACCAGAACACCCACAGTCCTTCCCAGGGAGCTGGGTGGGGGGAGTGCTCTTGTGTGTTTGTGCAACATGTAGCCAGAGCAAAGACCCATGAAATGTGCTCTCAGTTCTGTTGCGTTGAGTCCTGCTGCTTGTATTTGAAGAAATATCTGAGAGACTGGCAGAACGTCCTGGATCTCCGTGCTGTTTTATCTTCAAGACTTGCACCTTGCCGTAAGTGGTTTTATCTATTGATAAGACCATGTAAGCTATGCCTTATGGTTTCAGGTGCGACGTTAAAGAGTGCAAGAGGAAATACCAGTGGCAAAGAGCTTGGCTAGTTTGGACAAAAAAAAGTTGTATTTGCCGATTATGTAGTACAAATTGTTTCTTGAGCTCTTGCCTCAGCTGAGCAAGTGCAGTTGTCTTTGGAAACAGAATCTGGAAACCCCACAGGTGCCTGTAGTCACCCAAAGAATTATGAATATTCTGCCAGTGCAGTCCCTCTTGCTGCAGAAAGCTCAGAGGGGAGCCAGTGCTACAATCCAGGTACATCAGCACTCTCTGCTGCTTGCACTGAAGAAAGCTGCTCGTGGTTGACTGTAGCAGGCCTCATCTGTGGGGCAGCCAGCCAGGGGCATCTCTGTCTCTCTCCTTCACCCACGGGCTCATATTTCTCCAGGAATCCATGAGCTCTTTGTCTGTGGGTTCAGGAGGGATCAGGTTGTGCTTATCCTTCCTACTGGATAGGTGCAGGTGAAACTCAACGTATGGTATTTAGGCTGCCTGAAATATCAGCCTCAAGGGCCATGGTTGGATTTGAAAATAAGTAGAGTACGTAGCTGTTTGTTGATTTAAAAACTCTTAAAAAGAAAAAAGGGAGGGGGCAAAATACCCCACCCTTGTAATTGTTTATTTCTTGGCACTTC
>Ga0181612_175870_pt1 | contig 31468 bp, 20 predicted proteins | sample HoacroProtozoa21_FD_119630 | JGI IMG/M metagenome (GOLD analysis project Ga0181612, IMG submission 119630) | Hoatzin crop microbial communities from Cojedes, Venezuel. Combined Assembly of Gp0051906, Gp0051904, Gp0051908 | reverse complement strand
TAGACTTAGTTCTAATCATCCATAAATAGACTCATCTGTGTTAGGTCTGGATGTCTGAGTAAGGGAAGCCACATGACAGCACGCCTCACTTGTTGGAGCAACAGCAGATCTGGGGAGAAAACTTGGCTTCATGGGAGCGGATGGAAAACTCTCATTGAATTAAACATCCAAAATCTCTGACAGATTCTTCTCCAGACTCAGATTCCTTGTGTGGGATGGGGTGAGCTGCACAGGCTTGGTGTAGCCTTCAGAAATATGGCTAGTAATACTCAGTTCTGTAACAGCTCTGAATTCCGGGAGAATAAGAAGCTGAATAAATTTTTTCATTTATTTTTTCTATTAACATGTGCAGTGTAGTTTGTTCTGCATTTCTGGATAGTGGCGTTGGTCATTTTCTTTTATCAAATATGTATGTTATAGGAAATTTAGGAATAACACAGTATGACCAGTTAAGGTTGTTGTGGACTCAGGCATGTGTTGAAAGGTTTACAGGGTCGGTATATACATTTCACTGTAGAGCTGGGCTAAGAGATAGTTTTTCAACAAATACTTTGAGACTTTCAGCTTGTTTTTCTATTTTATGACTTCAGTCAATGAAGTATGTAACTCTAGCTTTTATTAAAGATGATTGAGGGAAAGATAAAATTAAAATATATTTTCCCCATTATATTTGGTCATTGAAATAATTTCTTCTTCTGATGCTTTCCCTTTTAGGAAAAATAATAATGAAAATGTTTCCGCTAGAAATCGGAATCCCTCAAAATTGACTCTATAGCTTTGAGAAATCCCATGGGTTTAATCAGAGCACAACTGATGATACAAAAACCTAAGCAAGTGACAACTAAAATCAGGGCTGTGAAACAAATAGTAGAGCATTACAAGCAAAAGCGTATATAATTTTTTTTCCAAGAGAGCTACATTTTTTACTATCTTTTTAGTAGTTTTAAAACATTATGTGAAATACCTTTGCAGATTATGAGCATGCATATATGTGATTAGTACTGTGTTGCCTGTTTCCCCAGGCTTCAGGACAGGTATTGGTCCCAAGGGGCCATCTTCCCCATCCCTCCACCTTAAGGCAAGACCACCTGTACCTGTCATATCTGATGGGCACTTGTCTAATCTGTTCTTTAAGACCTCCAATGACAGAGACTCTCCATCCTCCCCAAGCAATCGATTCTAGTGCTTCGCTAGCCTTGTTGTTCAGTAATTTTCCCTAATGTTTAACCTTAATCTTTCTTGCTGCAAATTACTCCCATTACTGCTTCTCCTATCTGCCATGGGCATGGAAAATAGATTCCTCCCTTCTTCTTTGCAGCAGCTTTTTATGTGTTTGAAGGCATCTGTCCTATGCCCTGTGTGACTTGTTTTCTTTAAGCTAAGCCACCCCAGTCTGTTCATTTCCACGGAGGTCCTCTTGGTGTCTAGCCCTGCAATGACTCTTCAGATTGCATATGGGTGGTTTGCATCTTTCTCCAAGTACATTTCTCAAGTTTCCATGCTGTATTTTATATCGCTGAGGAAGCCTTGACGCTGTGAAGTCTTGCAGAGCGGCAGAATATTAAGGTCAGCGGAATGAGGGGGTAAAAAGCTACACCTTTGTGCATGTCTGTGGACCAGTTCCCCCATCACTGGAGATGTAATGTACCCTTCACTCATGCCACTTGCTACTTGTGTAGAGCAGGGAGGGTATGTTTTGCATTTTACTCCTTTGCAAAATAGGTTTTAGCTCCTGGGAGCTCCTGTAGCAGCTGTTACAGGGCAGCCAGAGGTGGTCTGCACCTCCCTGCTCCCATTGCTCCCTACCCTCCTCACACGTACCTGCCTCTTGCCATGCTGCGGCGTTATTTTCTGCCCTCTTCTACAGCCTGGGCATATGGGCCTGAAGTAGAAACTTACGGGTATATGCAAATGTTTTAATGATGCTATTTGCATATCTGGAAGTGATTTACGAAACGCTGCACATGGAGCTGCTTAAAACTTGGCACCAATAGTTCGTAGAGGATCATGGCTCAACACAACAGAAATTGAATATTCAGCTGGTTTTTGCCAGCTCTCACAGAGAAGCAGCGCAGATTTGGCGACTGCTGAAGTGAGTCTGTCAATGAAGGAAGATACTTGAGTCCTTACACGAGTTTCAGCCCTGCCCAAGGGGAAAACACCCCATGATGTACTGCCTTTCTCTGCTTTCTTGCCACGAGCAGCCAGCAGCAGTTGGTCCTGGCGGTGGGGAATGCTCTCCTGAAAACCCTCAGGAGTGCAGGCAGGCAGAGGGGACTTGGGGGTCGGACAAGCTCCAGGCCTGTTTTACACTGAAATCTACACGGTTCTTACAGATTTTCTTTACTTATTTTCCCCTCCTGGGATATGCATTTCTAAGACTTGGAGATGCACTGAATTTAAATGTCTGAGTTTGGATTCTTTTCAGAAACAGGCAGCATTTTACCTTGATCTGTATAATTTGGTTTTAGGTGGACCCCCTTTTCAGAACCCCTGTGCTGGGAACCAAATCTGTCATTTCCACACCTATTTGCAAGAGCTGATCGTGTCAAAACTTTTACATGTGCACTCGCTATGGAAATATTGTGTGAGGTGGGGAACTGTGCTGGTACAAATGAGCAGAGGCACCTGAATCCTGCAGCATTGCCCTACCTTTTTCTTTTAAAAATCAATTAGTATAGGGCAATCTCGAAAACAAAGGAGTGGAGGCCAGATTGCGCTTACTTGTGTTCACCTTTAGATTTGCCAGCTCCGTTTCCTCTGTTTTCCTTTATTTTGGCTTGAAGTTAGCGCCAATAAGAGTGAGGGCATTGGTACTTTTGGAGAGTGCACAGAAAATATGTTGCTGTAGTCAAAAGAAAATCTGCTTTCAACCTTCTGAATGCAAGTGCAGGATAGGTGAATATCAAATTAATTTAGCAGGAGCTGAGTTCAAGCACAGGAAGAAAATGGTAATGTTTTGTATATGAGAAGCTCCTTGCAGAAGAACACCTTTAGTGCTAAGGGCTCCCATGAGTCCAGGTGGAGATTGGACAAGTTCTTGGAAGAGGAATCCACAGGGCACTGTTAAACTGAAAAAAATATCGTATGGCTAAGAAAAAAAAAAAAAACAGAGCTAACGTATTTAAGGGAGGAAGTCTTATATAAGCCTGACCTGTCATTACACTCCTGCCCACGTATCTGCTTGTGCCTGGTGGTAGAGGCAGAGCCTGGGGTGAGAAGGGCCTTTGCCCAGTGCGGCCATTCTTGTCGTTATTTGACTTTCTTGCTATCAGTTGGAAAGTTTGGTGCCATCTTGCAGGAAAAGGAAGGAGAAATACAACATCATTTTGAGTAGTTTGTTTAGACACTCCGAGGGTGAGTGAACCCTGTATGCCCATGGTGAAAATATCCCTTTCCCAAATGTCCTTTGTTGTGTGAGCGCAAGGACATAGCTGAGGGGCCCTGCATACTAAATCACAGGTATCTTGCCTACTTATGTCAAGAAACAAGTGATTACAGCAGATGAGGGAAGTGCAAGGAAACAGCAAGACAGGGTGTCTTGCAGTGCACCAGCTTCTGAGCCATTGCCAAGTGTTTTGTCAGTATTGCAAGGAAAAAAGAAATTAAAAAGCGTTTTAAAGAAAGAGAACCCAATTCAGGGCTGGATTCTTCCAGCTGCTAAAGGCTACTCTTCACAGAACTATTTACTTGTTTCACCCTATTTACAGAATTCAATGTACTGCTTGAAACTGTGTCAATGGGATGCAGTGATATGATGAGCTACTAAAGGCAGAGGATTTTCTCTAAAAGGAAACAAGCATGTCCTGCTGCAAAAGACAAAATCATTCCCTAGATTGTCCCCACTCCAGATAATGCACAGCTAACATACTGCTTACAGCATGTTTGGTTGCCATTCTGCTAACTTTGCAAGTACTTTGTATTTTCTTTACAATTGTATAAATAGCATATAGGAAGAGAGAGCCTATTTAGTGAAAATACTAATTAAAATGAACAATAGAAAATAGGAGATCTTATATTTCTAAAATTAGAGGCTGGTTATTCAGTAATAAATAGCCCTGTCATTATTAGTTTGCAGACCCTCCTTTCTCTTGCCTGACACACGGTATCACTGCTATCCATGGTTTGCCTGTCTAAACATGGTTTCTTTCCAACCCTCTACATTGTTTGCTAGCCCCTGTTACAAAAGCTCCCCAGTTCTGGGCTTATCTGGCAAAAGAAAATAGGGAGAAATATTCTTTCTAAACAAAATTAATTTGATGAAGGAATAAAATGAAATTTAACAAAGGTACTTTCATGTGCTTCCTGGTAGATATTGCTTGTTGGCCTCTGGTATTTTCAGAAACCTGGCAGCATGGACCACAATTCTATTTCCTAATAATTAGTAGGTGTTTTGATGGGTTTGATGGCTTTGTTAAGAAAGTGCTTACTTAACTTTAAGGGAAAGTTTGATTTGCATCTTGGAGTACAGCGAGTAATGGCTACGTGCAAGCATGGCTGCAGTTGGGGCTGTGGTTGTGAGAAAGGCAACAAGATTTGTGCCTGTGTAAGGACGGACCTCAATTTTGTGTGGCTCTATCAAGTCCCCATGCTGGGCTAATGAGCAGCTTCAGGACTTTTATATCCTGAGGAAAAAGAAGCATGGAGATAGGTTAAATTTATGGTCCCTTAGTGTACACAACAGATAGCAATTTTTGGCTGATAGTGGGACCATGCTGAACCCCTGTCAACAAGGGCTGACGGCAGAAATATCCATTTGTGGGTGCATTTAGTGCTGTTATAGATTACCTGAACTTCTCTCTTCCCGGAGGACCCACCACCACATGGTCCACAAACTTGCCCTTCTGCTGGAGAGGGCATCTTAACTTATCAGGAATGAGTCCTACCCATACCAGACCAATCTTTCCTTGTTACTTAGTGCTGAGATTCTATTGCTTGTCATCAGGTTGTAGTTTGGATCCGCTTGAAAGACACTGGAGTAAATTAAGTCACTTTGTGCTGTCATTGTTTCAATTCTATTGTTGTCTGGAACAAAAAACAACCTCTATGAAAGGTGAAAAGGGGATGTAGAAGGTGTAGGAATCTGTGTTGGCTCAAGGGACAGTAACAGGGGAAACAGAGAAAGGAAGAGAACAAAATTGCCAGGGAAAAAAATAAATACAAAGGAGGAGCAGGAAAGAAAAAAGCGTGAACGGCCATAAAAATCCAGTCCTGTCAGCTGAAAATTGGGGCGATTCTGTCATATTAATGACAGGAAACCATACCTCTACTGGCTTTCACTGACAGAGCTGCAAGCAGCTGCTGTGGAAGGAAGGTGACTCGAGTATGAGTGAAAATATCTAAGACATTGTGCAATTATTTTGTAGAGAGAGAATTTAGTGAGGATTTGTCTGTCGTTATCATATCCTCTGTTGAATAATCATATCCTCTGTTGAATAATCATATCCTCTGTGTTGCCCTTGGCAATGGGTACTCAGTAACTAATTTAGATTTTTTTGTTGTTTAGTTGCAAGATTTTTATGCTTAGTTCACCTAGTAGCTGTGATTTTCAAAAGCAAAGTAAAGAACAAACAAATCCCTGAATTATAAAATACAATTTAGGAAACTTCTATTTTGATTCCTGATGTCACCCATCTCCTGGCACTTAATATATCAGTTGCAAGTAGATGGCTTGCTAATTGCTTTACTGGATCTCCTGTTTTCAGTCATAACTAGGTATTAAGGGGAAGTGGTGATGGTAGTCAGAGCTTTCTGTTTCACTAAATGAGTTGAAACTGAGTGAAACTTCTACAAACCCCAAGTATAACAGGTGGGGAAGTATCAGTAGAGGTTAGTGCCCACTTAATTCTAGGCATGGGGCCAGGCTCTTGACTGCTGTAAGTCAAGGTGCCAAGTGCAGGTGTGTAGTAGTCCAGATAAAGGGAAACCCACAACTTTCTGCAAAATAATGTATGGCTGTGACGCTTGAAGAAAGAACACCAAAATAAGTTATTTCTCTTACAAAAAAAAGAAAAAACAGTGGTAGGAGATTTGACTATCTTCACAAGTTCTTTCTAAAGGCAGGTGTGGAAGACCCCATGTAGCAGTTTATGTGGAGTTTAATGTATTTAAGTCGAAGGAGGAGAGCTGGCTTCACCCTGCTGAGATTGAATCCTGTGGCTCCTGGCAGCCCATGTAGTCCCAGCCGAGTGCTTAGGTCATTCAGCCATTCCTTGCTCTGCATTTATCATTTCACCAGTGCAATGTTGTGTAATAAAACGGAGAAGTTAAGACACTGTGCGCAGTAGACATCAGCCCATATTTAAAGCCCTCAGTGAATGAGCAGTAATGTCTTCTAGGAGTTTAAAACCCGGGCAGCTTTCACTAAACCTGTCTGACAACTCAAAGGGTGAACTTGAAACAAGCAGTGCGTGGTGTGATACTGAATCTTTCACCATCATGTGCTAAGTTTTGCAGACTTTAAAAACTCCACAGCAGTTTAGAAAAGAGGCACCAGTCTGAGATAAGCGTTTCTGGGAATGGACCCATCTCCCTTCACAGCACTGATTTCCAAATCCGTGCTGATCAGAAGCTGTTGCATTGGGAGGAAAATACTGATTTTGCGTGAGTTTAGCTTAATTGTATCTTGGTACAAGTGTAAATCTTCGACTTCACTATAGTGGAATGACCCAGACGACTGGATCTTTTGCCTTCTGTGGGACTCTAGAGTGGCCCCTTCCATAGTTTATCCACTTGGATTATAGACTCCTCGGGACAATGACAGTTTAACACCAGCATCTGGGGCCTCTTTCCGCTAGACGTTGTACAGCTCTCAGGGGAAACCTCCTTTAGGGTCTGACTTTGGGGTGCCAAACATTCCTGACCTCAACAGTGTTGGCTGAATGAGCGGGCAGACAGCAGTCGCTGTCCCACCCCGTTTCGGCAGGAGCGATGACATGTCTCTGGGCAGTGGGTAGCACTGTCCCCTCCTTCTGCACGGTCACAGACAGCCCTGCAGAGAGGCGTGAGGAAGAGGACAGGCTCTAATGTTTTGGAGGACTGTCCTTTACCACCTCTTAAACTTGTCTTATTCACTGCTTTAAGTCCTTTTGAGGCTTTTCCTGCTTTCCCGTCCTCTTCCATCTCGTTCTTTGTTCACTTTGGCTTCATTCTTCCTCCCTTCCCAACTAATTTTAAAAAATATAGAACATTAAAGTTATTTGGGAGGTGTGGTGGTTTTCAGAGTTAAACAACAAGAAAAAAAGTACTTTCCCTTCATTTAGTATCTTTAAAGAAGTAATAAGTAACACGGCAGGATACGATTGTAATAATACGAACAACTCTGAGGTATCTGAAGCTTTATTTCTTTGCCACCTGCCTCTTCTGATCACTATAAGTCATGCATGAGCTATTACTTTTACTGTACATAATTTCTAGTATCCTTTGAGATCCAATCACTCCTCTAATAAAGTGATTTTCTGACTTTTTGAGCCATGCTTACATAGCTGTTTGTGTGTGTGTGGATGTAATTTATCTGTTTATTATAATTCTAATAATGAAAAGAAAGTGAAATGCTATTATAAAGCTCAGCATGGTAATCACTTTGTTGTTATTGCTGGTCATGACAATAATTTTAAAGGCTCTATTTTGCTAATGGCACACCTTAAATTTTTCCAAGTTGGATGGGATTTAGCCATAACTTTAACAAAGATATGTGCTGGTAGAACAGGAAAACTAGGCCATAGCTTAACAAAGCACTTGAGTGTGTGAATAATTTCACTCAGGTGAGCAGGTCTACAAATTAAGTGGACAATTCCTACTTAGGAATTTAAGTATGTATGTTAGATTTTATGCTGGGGATTTGGGCCTTTATGTTGCCTTATAAAATCTGTGACTTGTGGGATCTTTGTAAATAAGGTGAATGTAACTTGTGTCAATGAGAAATAAACTTACTATCTAGAGTAGCTTTCAAAAGATAGTAAAGATGTTTTATTTTTAAATCATGCATCCATACCAAAGCAAATTAAACAACAGAGCAGTACATAATCAAAGGATAACGGATATGTAGCTGTTTGTAGCAAATACTTCTAAGAGAATCATCATAAAATTAATTGTGAAACTTGCACAGTGAAAGCAGCGGGAACAATTCCTCAGTCAGTGGGCAAACAGGTTTTCTAACATTGATGGATACAAGCTAGGAAAACTATTGAATTTTTTTCTAATTAGCCTTTTTTTCCTACAAAATTGCCTTCTAATAATTTCCCTTCATGTCCAGTGCATAAAGGTATCTGTGTATATGAATTTAATTTATATGACAATGATGTTTTATACATTGTCTTGTCTGCATCTCATTACTGTCATTAATAAGCACTCCAATACATCTCGTTACAAGGTTAATTGGGACAAATCTAAAATACGTCCCCTTTTATATTGTAAATATGATATCTCCTGGCAGCACATTCCTGGTGGACGGACACAAAAGTTATGGTGTCTTATTAAAGGTTTCTATATGGTATCATGGCTGCATTCAATGACTACTTTATGCTGTAAATACAGCTGTATGGAAAATTGGCTGCATACAACATAATCTAGATGAAACACATTTTTCTAGGACTGGATGAAATACAATTGTGTACAGCAACTCCGCTTTTTTTTTTCAGCCCTAACTATGGGGCAGAGTCATTTATACTATATATGCTGGTCTTTTTGTTAACAGCTAATTTCTGATTTTGAATGCATATGTTTTAAAAAGTCTGTTCCTTCACAAGGCTCAGCTGTACCCTGCTATGGGCAATAAAAAGAAGGATTTTTCAAGTAAAAGGTGTTTTTTCTGGGCAAAAGATAAGAGCCATGGTGCTTTCATATCAAAATACATCTCATGTCAACATCTGTCAGAGTCATAGAAGATAACACACTATAACAAGTATGTGGGTCACATATACACCTTTACTCCACAGGACCAAAGGTTAAAACTCAAAGAAAGTGGGACTTTTGCTTCAACGTGCTCTCCTGTAGATGTGGCTTACCCTGCCAGACCCTCCTGTCACACAGAGCAAAAAGCACAGATAAAGTCTTCACAATGTGGTTGGGGAACAGGGGCTGTAGATAAGAGGGATCTCTTGGCACTGCATTCCTATTCACTTTTTTTTTTTCCTCGGGTGATTGTGGAGTCGCTGGGATGTCTCACTGAACGTGGAAGGCATGTGAAGCCTCCTGGGCCTTGGTGGCTTTACCTGAAGTCTCCGTTCTGTGACACACAGGCATGAAGAGGATGCACTGCTGCGTAGACCGGGCTGATGAGCGCAGAGTAGTTTGCACTTGATTGCTACCTGGGAAGTATGCTTTAGGGCAGATTGCAGTAGAGTTTTACCTGGATAGACACAGGACTGGCAGTGTACAGATCTGTTAGCTGTTATTTTTTCAGATCCCATAGTCACACACCTGGGCTGGGAACTCTACCAGGGAGATCTGACTTCCCTTGTGCCATGAGCTTTCTGGACGCTTTGTCTGAGAGGCTCAATTTGCCTCACACGTTTTGGGACTGTAGTTTATCCATGGACTATGTTGAGCGTCAAGGGTTAAAACCTTCCATAGTATCAATGAGTTGTGTTTCTGATGATCCTCACGGAGAGATTTATGTCCTATAGTAGGGATGAAACTAATTCCCCTCCAAAGATCTGTATGAAGATTAATACACCAAGTCCCTCCAAAAGAGGGCTGTCCTGGCCTTTGTTTTCTCTTTGTAGAGTTGAATTTCAGTATTTCTTTATCCTTTAGTCAGGAGATCACCCTGCAACAAATCCTTGATTATAAGCAGTACCAAACTGGAGACAGGATTAGGAATCTGAAAGTGAGGGCTTTAGGCAATGGCCTGCAGCTCTGTAGCTCCAGCCTTTCCTGTAAGTTTGATGCCTGGATGTTGGAACACTGTGACTTAAGCTTATCTCAAGTTTGGTCAAAACTTTATTTACTCCACAATGTACTTGGAAAAAAAAAGTAGACTCACATAATGCTGTTGCTATGGGAGGCACAGAAATACTATGCATGTTCCCAGTTCAAGAAGGATGCAACAGTACAAAACACTGGACCAGAAAGTGACTGTGCATTACAGAAAACTGTAAATTCCAGCTACTCATTAGCACAGCAAGTCCAACCATTTTCCCCTGACATAGACTGTAAAGTTTCACGTCCCCAAGCATCAGCTAAGTAGCTTAGGAAGACTGTGTAGCTTAGCCCCAATTTAATTAATACAGTATTGTTACTTCAAACAAGCCATATTAGTGGCATGTTATCTCTACTGTTGTGTTTGTTCCAGACCCTAGGCAACAATTAATTTTGTCATGCCAACAAATATTTCATTTGATTTCTAATGTACCATTGCCATAACAACTTGGATAAATATATCCTAATAAAATCCATAGATTAGTTTTTTTGTAAAAGGCAGCTAGTGAATAAGAACTTGGAAAAAAACCCCCACCAAAATACCCCACAAAGCAACAAAAAATCCCCACATAACCCCCCTACCCTGTATGCTGAGGCTGCGCAGTGGATCACCATGTAAGTCATGAATGGAAAGACAGTAACACAGAACCCAGTAGGTCAATGTCAGTGAATATTGCGCTGCATGTGTATGGTTTCAGTGACCAGTTTAGCAATGAAAAGCTGCATGGTGCAACCAAGACCCAAGCTCATCAAGTATTGAAGGGGCTTCAACAGTTTCAGGACCAGCTCTGGTTCTGGTGTATGTTGGACCTAAATACAGTGTTCTGCATTAGTGATACTGACGTGTACGTGACCAGCTAAATAACTTTCTTAATTATATTTGTGTAAAGAACCAAATGAAACTTACATAATTCTTATAGGAGGTATCATAGGCTTTTGTGTTAGAAACAGTCTGCAAGTAGCACTCTGTATTGCTAACGTTAAGTAAACATTTTAACAGAGTAAATTCTAACAATTATCATGCTTGAAACTTCTCTAGCTTGGCAAGAGCAACACAAATAATGGGTATTGGAGACTTCATCCTGTGGAAAGTATGCCTCAAACCAAACCCCAAACATGTGCTTTTATCTCTTGAAATCATTCGATGCACAAATGCATCTGTCAGCTCTGCCTGGTGGTTGGGCACTCCATAATGTATTGAAAATATCTGATTGTTTAAACTTATACTTGCTTTGCAAGTGTCTGGAAAAATAAAGTTTGACTTTACTAATGTCCTATATGAGTACTGATGAAACAGCACCCGGATCAACCACTTTGCAAACAGTTTTGAATTAATACCTTTATGCATTACAAAGTCATTTGTTCATGTTTTCTGTGCATTAAAAACCCACCATCAAACACATATGTCCAAAGCCATATATCTGATTTTTGGCATACTAAATTCTTCAGGATCTGTTATGGATGCTATGATACTTGTAGTTCCGTCTCCCAAAAGCTTTACATCTTTTTTGGTTTTTTTCTTTCTCAATGGCCAGAATTTCCAAAAGAATCAATACAAGCATCAAATAGCTACTGTGACACACAAAAATCTTAAAAGAGCTTGGAAAAATAACCCTTAGTCTGTGTGTCTGCACATGTGTACTGATGTTCTTAGTGAATTTTCAGGAAGAAAAGACTGGGGGGGGCGGGGGGCAAAGCCCAAACTATCTTCCTTATATTTTAAAATCCTGTACGATCAGACAAGGCTGTTGGGCTCGAGGCTGAATGTGCTGTGATTCTGACCCAGGAGATTTGTGTGTCTCCATGCCCTGCAGAGGCTAGGTGTGCCACTGGCAGCAGTGATGGACATGCCACTTCCACCCCCACCCCACCACGTGTGACACGTTGGTGATCCCTGAGAAGGGAGGTCACTTATTTCTACCTCTTTTTTCCCTCTGTACAGCTGAGCTAGTGCTGCTGCAACAAGTGAAGCACTGACACAAGTGGCCCAAGGTATATACTTGCATTTCCATCCTCCATTGCTGGATCAAGAGCACTGCAGATACTCCTTAAATCTCAAGAAATGTTGCAAGATGCCAGTTCAGTCCTTAACAATAGAGCTTTTAAAGGTCTCCTGAGATGGAAGGGCAAGGATGCATCCATTCGCTCTTTCTGTTCTTCCATACCCTGAACAGATTGGGTAACAGCAGAAACATCTCTACAAGGTATCTTCACTTGTTAAGGGATTTATTTTCTGGGTCTTCTGCACATTTTCGTTCACTGTCTTTGGATAGTAGTTCTCTTCTGGTTTGGCATATGCACAGCAAGTGGCAAGTTCAGGGTTGCTCCCTGGACAAGTTTTAAAAAACAAAGAGAAATTCTGCTGCCTTTCATGTCTGCAATGGTTGGTCTGGGGAAAATATGAGAATACTCATTTTCCTGAGAACCAGAGATATTGTTAGTATTTACCCAGTCAAAGCAGCAATCAAAGTGTCATCTAACTTTAGGGCTTTTCAGATTAAAATGAGGAATCATCTTCGTAAGAATAATACATAAAGCTTCTACCATGTGTGAAGATAACCAAGCATACTGTAATAACCCTAAGGCACCACCTGCAAAGCCCATAAGTCTGTCTGTCTGTCTTTTGTATAGTTATGAATTCCTTCCTAAAATTGCCGTTACCCTAAAATCTATCTGAAGACATGGAGATAACTTAGCAAGCATGGCTCTGTCCTAGCACTCTGACTCCTGTAAAATTGAACTATTCAAATGTGCTTCAAAAGCTGAAGCAAAATGAAAAGGAAGCTAGATTTGTCTTGGAGGCACCCACTTCTAATAGCTGAAGTGTTTGAAGTCCAAAGGGTTTCCGATGAATGTGAACCAAGCAGCTCAGCCGCGTTGTCCAAGCGCCTGTTCCCCAGGCGGGTGTGACATCCTGCGCATGAATGAAGGATGCTTCTCCTTCAAAGTGAAGCTTTGAGATGAATTGTTGGATATTTCTAAATTCTCGTTTGCTCACCTGTACCCAACGACACGGTGACTTCTGTGTTTTGTAAAGTAGCTTTGAGGCATTTTGGTCTCTCTTCAGAAGAGCGAAGGAGACTTCACCATGAAGAGCTGCCTAACAGGCGGCTGTGATACTGTGGGCTCTATTTCGTTCTTATTTATTGCGCTAAGGGCACCAGTCTTCACTGGCACAGGGGAGATCTGTTGGCTAGAGCACATGGGAGCTTTCTAGTAAAACGGTAAAATTCGTTAAACTCAACCTGGTGCTTTTAAAATTCTTGCTGTTGGAAGGGAGCAGCATGCCTTGTGCCTGGGGCGAGGCAGAATGTACTTTCACTGTGTCACCAGATAGCATCTCATTCCGCCTCTAGATTACTACCCAAACAAAAACAAGCCTTGAATGCCTAATCAGTGATGGTGTTGTGATTTTTCTCTCAGCCATAAGCACCACCAGGCAATCAGCAAGGAAAAAAAAAAAAAACAACCCAGAGAAAAGCATGCTCTCTCAGTCTATTTTTAAATGCAAGTAATTGGCATTTTCCCTTCTGCTAACATAACTTCCAGGTAAGCACAGCTCAAATTGACCTCATCACACAACCCTCCAGGGAGGAAAGGATGAAAAAAGAAGGGGCCAAGCAGCTGTGCTTTGTACCTGTGAACCAGCAGAAATTAGAGCTCACTACCCTGCCTGCCCTTGCACGTATTGGGAATGCCTCAGCCCCGCTGCCACCTTGAATCCTTCGTCCGTTCTGGCCTGCAAGGTGAGAGCAGCCGGGCCACACTCCAGCAGAGGGGCCACGTAGACCTCCTGCCTGTGTGCCACCAGGCAAAACATTCCTGGCAGCTCCAATAACAGCCCATATCTCTGCATTTCAGTGAGCTGGATCCCACCCCCCCGGTGCCTTGCTGGGCTCTCCTTGTTGCACCCGGTTTCTGAACAAACCTTGCGTCTGGGGATGAGGCTTTCCCTGCTACCTCAAGAAAGGGAGTTGGTGGAAAGAAAACTGCTTTACTGCTGTTCTGCAGGCTGCTAAGGGTCTGGGGTGCCTTGTTTACTTTGGTGGCAGATGCTTGATGCTCTACCCAAGTCCCCAAGACACTGCCCCCAGTAGGAGTCTCGAAAATACCCCTGATGATGTGAGGTCTAGGAAGTAAGACAGTAGTTTGTTGGCAAATCTTTAGAAATCGAGTTAATGAAAAAGCTGCAGGGTGGGAGAGAAGAAAAGAGAAGTGGTGCAGGCTCTTCCCACGGAAGGTTTGATTTCCATCTCAGTCCCACGGCTGCAGAAATCAGGACCATAATCCCACAGCTTCACGCTTACTCAGAGAGGAGGGATTTGTCATCTGTATTTAAAATTGGCAGAGCAGCAATTTGCTGTTTGGGTTAGCATGGTGCTTTTGAAGCCAAAGGTCACCAGAGGCTCTGCAGAGCAGGTGAGAAGAGATTTTATCCAATCGGATAAATTCAGCATTTTTCTTTAGAAAATAAGTGAGGTAGGTTCATTTTGCTCTAGTAAAAAGAAAATTTTATCACTGAAGTTTCTGCCAAATTCTTCAAGCTGACTTTATTTAGACATTGGGAGACTGACCCTGATCGCCCCAGTTTCTTATGCAACTGGAAGACACTCCTAAGCTGCTGTAGCACTGGTGGAAGTGGGAACAGTCAGACTGCTGAGAAAGTAGGAGTTTGTGCTTGTCATTCTCAGATGTACGCTTCTGTTACTGAGGTTTCTTATCAGAAAAAGCACAATAGAACTAGAGTGTACGAAAACAAGAGCTCCAACCAGATGTCAAAGTCACTGCTGATAACATGAGTTCAGTAGCAAAACCGAGATATTATAGCTTGTTTATCTTCTCATTGCATTGTAACTGTCCCTTCTGAAATACACAGATCGAAAGAGCTCGAGTAAGACAGGCTCTGCTAGCATCCACCGCGTAAAACACGAGAGTGGGTGGGTTTGTGTTTAAGGGGAATGTGTGTATCAAGAAGTGCAGGAGAGGCGGCAATGGCTCACCCAGAAGGAATCTGAGATAGTGGTTTTGTCTGTTGGTCCTTCCAAACACAAGTGTCTTTAGCTGGAAGACTCTGTTCTCTGCCCCTTTATGACACTCAGTTTTGTACCTAGTTGCATCACAAGGCAGCTTCTACTTTGAGCATTTTGAAACCAATATTCACAAAAGCAACCCTCGTCCAAAGGCTGTGTTGGAGGAAGCTGTGCTGTTTGCCTTTGATGCATGGCCAGATGTGGGAAAAGTTCTGTATTTGGGGTAATCTGTGAGCTGCGTCTGGTAATGGACTCGAGTGCTTCTGTGGAACAGAAGCAGGAGTTTAAAGCATTATAACCTCACCTTCTGCCTAATGCAAGAGGCATAGAAAGCTGGTGGCTGTGAAGAGCAAGTTTTGCTCCTGCACATGCCAAGGGCTGACCTAGCCTTGATGGTCTTCATCATTTCCACGCGTGCTCCTAGGGTGAATGTCATAGGGACAGCGGGCCAGGCACTGTCAGAGGCACAGTTAGAAAAGTCTCTCCTTGCTAGGTATAGCTTGGAAATATGTTTGATTTATTATCATACCTGTAAGCATTTGTTTGTGAATTGTTTTATAGAGGCAGTGCTTCAGTCTGCAGGAGAGCAGGGCAGTGAGTCATGCTCGGAGTTGGCACTGGCAAAACCCCTCTCTGCTAACGAGCTACACCCAGGAAACATCTCCTTCGCCTGGGGAACTACACCCCAGTCATTCTTCCCTGAAGCCTGTCAGATCCTTGGCACGGTGGCGAGTGTTGAGAGAGGTGGGACAGTGGGACAGATCACACTTGGTCAGTGCTGGGACGTACTTCTTGGCTGGCATCTCCAGCGCAGGGAGGCAACACCAGCATCTCTTCACCTCATCTCACTTATTTAGGGAAAAACCACATGCTGGTCCATCCTCAGGAGGACTGGTGTACCTCCGAGTGAAGGTCCGGGGGTGTGTGTGTGTGGGTGTGCTGCTGGCACCCCAAGGGAGGTGCTTGGTCTGTGGCCCTGGAGCAGCTTGAGGGGGTGGCAGGGATGAGCAGGCTCTGGCTGCTGCCCCCTCCTAGGAGGCTCTTTACGTTGTCTTGTGCGTTTGAACAACAGAAAGTGTTACTGGCTCTTTGCTCCCTTTTTGTGGTCACTTCACAGGTTGCCTCAAAATGCTCTTAAAATGCGGTAAGGTTCATAATGCTCTTCAAAAATCTCTTTTCAAGGAAACAAACGTGTTCCTGTGAAGCGACTGAACGTGCATCTGTAGCAGAGATGTTAATATGAGGGGTATCTTTTCACCACCCAGTGAATTACAATACAAAGAAAAGTGATGTTCTCTTTTAAGGCAAATGTTTCTGTGTACTATTTTATCAGATGTTATACTACCAAAAAAATAAAATGTTCCTTTTTGAGGTTGGCAATATAAAGACTTATACATGTGTCTGTCTCGGGTGTTGCTTAAGAACAGTGAAACAATGAAGGCATTTGAAGCCTGTTAACACAAAATGAGCTCAGCCATTGATTTTATTTCACTTAGTGTTTTGAAATAGTTGTATGTTTTCTCCTTCTCCCCCAACATATTTAATCTTCATGAAACAAGTTTGCAAGTGGCTGGACTCTAATCCTAAGAAAATAAATACAGTCAGGATGCCATTCTGCGACAGTTGTGCTATTTTCCCTAACTGATCGAGCTGGGTTTGATGAGGGTGGGTTCCTAACGTTAACTGAGACAGCACTGCGGCTACACCAGTGAGCAAAATCCCACACTTGTCACTCAGAGAAGCAGCCTGGCAAATGCAGGATATTTTCTCTTGCATCAGTTTTAGCAACCCCCACTCGCAAGTGGAAGTTGGAAACAGGCATAGTGTTTGGAGAGTCATGGTCTGAGTGGGTACTACGGTATGAAAATGTAAATGTACTGTATTTGGGGGGAAAACAATAATTAGCATTAGAGTTATACAAGTATCTGCCAGCTTAGGTTGTGCTTATGCTGACAGTTTTATAAAACACTTTAGAGGCATGTTTCTATGACTATTGATAATGTTTTTTGTACGTGTGAATTAGGCATATGGGTTAATACCATTATCACAAAGTACTTGTGAAAATCTATCCTAAGAAAACTGAACAGAATATGGGCAAGCAATATTGCTAATAGCATTTAAATTTATGTGGTAAATTTACTAACGTGATGTTAAAAAATATACAGTATCTAATTAGCGAAGAAAATCTTTCACTTCACATGCATTTTATTTTATACAGCAAGGACAGTCATTCCTCCTGTGAAGTTTATGTTGGTTGAAAGCATAAATTTTGCTGATATATGCACAGGTTTCTGTTCCCAGTGGTGAACACTGTTACATTTAGAAAATTGACAAAATCAATGGCAATAAACCAAAGATCAATTTAAATTTCACATTTAGCTACTTGTTTCAGAGTCTCTCTGAAATTTACAATCACTACCATGTTTTATGTTTAGAAGAAATAGATGAATACAGCTGCTGTCCATTTGTAATAATTGTTTCCTAGATTTGTGAACTGAGGGTATGTGTGTATGTGAATACAGATACAAAATTACATGATATAGTATATGTAACACTATTGTTCTGCCATACCTTTCTCTGCTGTCTGCAGGTTATTTTCTTATCTGTTGAAAGTATTAGAGAGCGGTCACTAATAAGTATTATAAAAGTAATGAATAGTAACAGGTTAAGATACCCAAGCTTTCAAAGTTGCTTATTTACTGTCCCATTCCACAACAGCTGACATTATAAAATCAGGTCACTATAGAGGTAAGAATCTATAAATATAGTGCCTATGTCATATCCCATCATCTACAAAAGGATCATGCTCTCTGTCTGTTTAAAGAGGTTTACATATTCCTTATAATACACGTATGATAAATTAAGCACTCTTTTCTAGACCCCTTTAAATGGAAGGAATTGAAAACACAATAATGATATAATTAATTATGGTCTTATTCCTGTAGAGAAATTACACCTTTTTCGATTAGCATGAAATATAAGTGTCAAATCAGTAATAAAATCCTGATCAATAAAACAATAATAACTATGTTGTTAAAAGCAGACCTAGAAAGGTGTTCATGGCAACGTATTTTAGGGGTTAGAAACCCTTTTAAAATAAACGGATTTCATCTTTACACTATGTCATCTAAATCATTACAATGTTTGTGTATACAATTATCATCGGACGATAAATTGCAGCTATTGAATGGATTAAGTTTGAACTTTTTGACCTCATAAATCTGAGTTTGTCATAGCTTTAGCAAATGCTTGTGTAACAATCAGTTGATTACATGGCAGAGCAGATGTATGTATGTTAACTGGAAAATATGAAAGGACCAGGGTAATTCAAAGTTCATTGGAAGAAGTTTATAAATGTCTGACAATATCGCGCTAGCACGTTCTCAGTATATGTTTCTGGTTATAAGTTGGTATCAGCTTTTGTTCTATTTCTCCTCTGATTTTAATGTGACATTTAAAATTAATAGGAAAAAAGATAAAATTAACAAGTAAAATCTTTAATTGATTGATAGAGGATTTAATGGAGTATGCGGAGTAAAATATTTTGGTAGGATCTAGTGAACCATGTTCTCAAGAAATGATTAAAAAAGAACAAAACAACCATGATCAAATAGCATCTTGGAAAAAGAGGAAACACATTCCTGAAGGAGAAAGGTGGCATGCAAAAACACAAGCCATTTGAGAAAAGAGGAGCTACAGATTTCTGCAGGATTATTTTACTCTTGGGATCATATCCCAGAGACAGGGATTACTGAGCTGTGTGATATTGTTCATCTGAAATAGGTGCGGACAGAAGATGAGGGAAGACCAGGACTGTATCTCTAAATTTTTTTCCATTCAGATTGGGAAGGCCAGTCTTTTTTTTGGAAGGTACTGATAACCAAGAGAAGGGAATAGATAGCACTTGTACTCATGGGGAACAATTTGTTATTGGACCTAATTTTCAAAAAACTGAATGCTTGTACGCAAATTTCCCAATGCAGGCACTAAGTGTGTCTCTGCCTCTGTTTTCTCATAAGAAAAGAAGCAGCCACCTTGAATAGCTGTTACATGTAAAATCAAGCTCATGTTGTTGGGTTTGATCAAACATTTTACAACCAAAATAATTTGTGAAATCAGTTCAAGGAATAAGTAACCTTTGGTTGATCATCAGAATCCCATGGGTCCTAAAGTCAGGTTGTGCTGATTTTGGCCAAAATATTCTGCTGTAACAAAGAAATTAAATCTCTCTATATATTTGGGTCAAAATCAATAAGTAATTTTGACCATTTTCACATATATACAAAAATATACAAAAAATATTTATTTAGTGTTTCTTAAAAAATCTTACATAGTTCCTCAAGGCGAAATTAACTTGCTTTCATTTTAATATTTTATAGAATCTCATGTCTAAATCAAACCTTCCTGGAGTAAAATATTTAGTTAAAACCAAAAGAAATTTCTTATCATGTTTTCATTTAAGCATTAAATTATTTAGTTTTGGCTCCCACGTGAAATTTTTTTTTTTCCTTAATTTCTTAGCTGAGCAACATAATGTAAAAAATCTGAGCCCTTTGAATACGAAGAGACATGTTCACAGAGTGCACACCCACCAAAAGGTTTGTGTAGTGTGAGTGCATTCTGTGTTCTTCCACGTCTCTTCCTATTTTTGTTCAGAATGCCTTTGGAAAAAGATTTTTCCTCTTTGTGAGAAATACCCTGCTTAACACGTGTCACTTGAAATTACTATTTTTGTGTGCTCCTGTGAGAAATATTTGCAAGTACTGAAATCATGCTGCTCTTATTGAACTGGTCTGCTATGCCCAGACTTCAGAACTGGGACTTGGAGGTTGGTGAGGGTACAGCCTTTATGTCATAACATGCCTTTTATTGTGAAATCCTACAAAATCTAGCCAGGGTATACACTGACAGAAATTGCAGTTCGCACTTGAATGGCAAAGACTTTGATATTTAGCAGCTAAAATTTCCATATGTTCTGTCGCTGCGGAGTGCAGCCGAGTCTCTCTGCAGAGCAGGCAGTGCAGCTGCCCCCTCGCCGAGCAGCGGAACGCATCCTCCCCTTCTGCAGCTCCCAGCGCCACTGGCGCAGCTCTACCCCCAGATTACAGCAGAACATATCCCCGTAGCTCGTCTTGAATTTACTTAATTTCCTATGGAAATTTCAGTAATTATTAAATAGCAGTAATGTAATGTTAATAATAATAACATTAATATTGAAGTTTTACTGCAGGAATTTTCCTTTGTCATTGCAGTGTAAGGTAGGCACCTTGGATCATACTGTTCCTGTAAGGCTGTCTCTCCTCTTAGTTCAAAATGTATCTGCCTTTAAATAGTAAAAGCAGGTTCTCAGAGTGAGGCAAATCCTTAGGATGTAAATTGTCATTACTCCGAGGAAGTCAATTACGTGACAGTTTTCACCACTGGAGGATACTGCTTTTAAATAAAACTGTGTTAAGCATAATAGGAACCACTCCACACGGGAGAGCTCCCTGTCGCTGCTGTAGGTGTCTGTGTGAAGTCCCTCCGTAAAAGCACCTGGGATCAGATTGTTTGCTTGCTTAATTTTAATTTTCACCTTCAACCATGTGGCTATGGAAGGGTTAATCTGGAAGGCGTTACAAAGTCATTTGTCTAGCTGTTCAAGTGGAAGTCTCTCTGAATTTGTGCCATTCCTACACATTTAAAAATAAATTTAAAAAAGCCTGTCACAGAGATAATGTTGTGGTATCACTTGAGTTGCCAGTGAACAATAGTCTATATCATAAGAAAAAAAAAACATATTTTGCCACAAGCCTCTGATCAGTAGACACACTGCACAGAACGAGCATAGCAACTACATTATCTTTCACCCTGAGGTTAAGGTCATTGTCAAGGATTTGAGGACAAGCTTGTATTGCAGCTGCCTGCATTTAGAGCTGTCAAAGCTTAGAAAAACCTGCCTGATGGACACATTCTTGTTTTGTGTGTTGTTTTTTTTTTTTTTTTTTTTTTAAAGCCCTGCAATCCTATGGGAGATTTAATTAAGACCAGTGCAGAAACCTCTAAGAAAAGAACTCCACCTTTAAGTACCTGTAGTTGTTTTTCATTCTGGTCCTGTGAACTCCTACAACTGAATTTAGTGTAAGAGCAAACAAATGACTAATGAACGGCACCTACTCTGCAGACTAGCTCCCCATTCTTTACCGATGCAGTGACTGAAAGGCAAGGCTTGCTAAACTTCCAGCTTTGGAGGGGCTTGTTTCACGGATATTCAGATCTCAACAAAACAGCTCGCTGAAGCCCTGAACTGTGTTACAATTGGCCTCTTAATGAACAGATGAACTTTTCTTTTCACCGTTTCAAGTCTGTTATCCAAGACTAAAGTGTAGCATGGCTATTTCATTTCTGACCTGCCTAACATATAATTAGAAGGTTCCTAGAGGTACTTATAATTGAATTATGGGGTGTTTCATGAGCATTCTTGCTAGTAGGTAGAGATGTAAAAAGTAAAGCTCATCTGGAATGCATGCAGGGAAACGGATGATTTAGTACGTCTGTACATTGCCTGAAATATTAGATTACAAGTACAAGTCAAAAATCTACTGGTTAAAATTTATTTTTATTAGCAAAATTATCCTAACTCTATAGCACCAATTTCTGTGACAGTCTAACTGGCTACAGCTCGATTGATTTTAGTGAAGCTCTACTCATTTATACCTAACTCAGGCTGGAGAAGGGTCCAGTGAATTAGTCCCAGTCACATATTTATCAGACATGAAACATTCAGCTAATCTCTTGAAGCCCTGTAATTGGCTAACATAAAATATTACTGGATGATTAAAATTACAGTTGACTTTCAGATTTGTTGTCAAGTAGATTTGAAATGTGGGGAAATAACTTAAAGGGTCCAATTTTGTGCTCTCTCTCCGATGTTTATGGATTGATTGCAGATGCACAGTCCTTGTAGGCTAGTGACTCACAATTGCTCTTGGCAATGCACGTCCTTCACCTCCCGTGGAAACTACTGCTCTCGGTGTATGGACAGGATTATTTAGCTAAATGTCAGTTTGGAAAATACAAGAATATTACTAGAGGGGAAGGACAGCACCTTTCAGATATGACCAACGTCGTCCTCTGCATCATTGTGGTTTTGGTATTGATGGAGGTCCCAGCTCCACTCTTTCAAAATGCTGCAAAGCCAAAAAATCTTATTAATCTGTATTTTGACTATAGATACCTAAATAACAGGCTATTTCATCCCATCAAGGATGCTTTTGGAACAGAAACAGTTACTGTTCAGACATCAAGAATGCCTGCCTTATAGCCTTGATTTGTTTAAAACAAAACAAAAAAACCCTACATTTTTATCAAAATATGAACTTGCCTTATCTGATCCAACTCCTTTTTAATATATATGGTTTTTTGCACAAAAGACAAATTGGGGAAAAGACTGAATAAACAGTATTCAGGCTGCTCCCCCTTCTGTGATGAACTCTGTAGAAATGTGGAGAAGAAATGAGAAGAGGGCTGAAAAGTAAAAAAATTGTCCTTTCCAGCTGCAGAAGAGGTAAAATTAAGGTCTTGGGCCACAATGTGCTGCATGATGGAATAAGCATCGGGGAACCATCTACCCCATACAGCATTACCTATGGGCTGGGAGCCATTGAGATGGATATTTGCAGTCTCTCGTTTAGAAACAGAGTAGTCTTAGTCTTTAATTTAGAATGTCATATTTCATGAATTTGTAGATGATAGCAAGACAGCTTTTTAATAATCTGTATTAAACCATTTGATAAGGGGAAAAAAATCTATTTTTATGAAATTGATAACCCTTTCACCTACCTTCATGTACAATTGCAGAGGAAGAAACAGAGCATATTGTTTTTACTATATCTATGGTACACTCTTCATAGAAGGGTTTGTCCCACCTTACCTTTTAAACTAAGGACATATTGATAAACTCAGCACTCCTAGTTTACTATACTAAATAAAGAGTATTTAATATCTATCATCTTCAGCTATTATGACCTGTGAATGTTCAGTAAGGATCTTCAAACAGTTTCTGATCTGTTTCCTAACAAAGCACTGAATAACATCAATACATGCACTGTGCTGTACTCTGGCAGAATTAGATTAATATGTTATATTGATTGGTTAGCAATGCAAATAGAATCAGGTACCACTTTTCTGGCATCAAAAAACATAAATCTATTTGTATTGTTCCCTTCTGGAGATCTCATTTGCTGAACCATCTTCTTGTTAACATTGACAGTTCCTCTCTCTTTGATATAATCAATATTTCAAATGTGAAGCCAAATGCAGCCTGGCAGTTTCAGACATTTATAACTTTGTCGTCATTTTCTGGTAGTGGTTGGGTGTTACTCGTTTCAGTTGGAAAGCTCTTTGACTGGTAAAGGTATAACCTTAGGTAACTGACACCCGAGTATCAGTATAGTTGTCAAGTATGGTAATAGTAGATATACTTACTTTTAGGTTAAAAATCCTTGTATTTCTGAAAGATGTTTAGTAACAAATCTGCCTTGTGTCTGTACAGTCTCTGATCGCAAAAGATAGGTGGCAGGCTCTGGGGACCACAAGCTTTCCTTTACCAAGTGGCTACCTGTTAACATGACTTGAAGCTGCTGTTGAAGCTCTTGGAGTTCAAACAAGCCACCACAGCGCTGCCTAAAGCAGGAGTGGATTTTTAATTTGTAGTATAATGTCTCTATATGCTTTGTAACTAGGAGTGATTTCGATCTTGTTCTTTGTCATTTTTTCTGTCTTGCAGAGGAGGTCACCATGCAAGAGATTTCTTCTCTCTTCTCCTCTTCCTCCCCAGCTGGCCCCTAATCTAGAGTACCTCATCTATGTTATGTAAGAATAGAAATCATATTCACCCCTTTCTATTTTAATGTATCTGTCACACTAACAACCCAAGAGCAAGTCTTCAGCAGCATTTTCCATAAAGCATACAAAAGGCAATGTGGAGCAAAAAGCACCAATGCAAAGTAGAAAAAGAGAAATATGAAACTGTAGAATAGAAGTGATCTTGCCCCATCTGCAGTGTCAAGACCGCTAACAGCACAACACATCCTGTTCTGGGTTCCATACTTCAAAGAGGATGGGGAATGCATGTGAAAATTCCAAGCAGAGAGATGAGAAATGATCCTACTTTCCTAGCTCATGTTTTTGACCACGCGTGTATGTCTACTATGCTTTCAAGTTAGAAGTGGTCCTCAACAACAGAGCAGAAAGTAAATACATAGGCATAATTCTTCTGGACACACAAACATGTCTGATTTCCCACCTATTTTACTGGCCTACCTGTGCTGACTCCAATGGAGAGAGACTGGTTTTCAGTCATTCACCTTCAGTACTTGTCTGTGGATTACAAATATTGATGACACTTTCGGAGATCCATGCTGTCAACAGTACACTGCTGATTTGCTCATGTTCTCTCCCTTAAATTCTACAGATACTGCAAAGCTCTCCTTTGGCATCTGAACAGATCTACCAAATGCCAAGTTTAGGTTCTTACGCAAATTATTTGCCTTCTCACTATTTCTCTTTCCTTTGAATCACTGTTAAGGAATGGATTGTTGTTTTGCCGTTTCCTGTTTTCATTAGAGTCTTTGTCATGAGAATAAAACATCTGAACCTCAGTGGCTCAGGAATACTGAAGAGGTCTGCATCCAAATCTCTTTTGTGAAGTGGACCAAAGAGGCTTTGTTTTTGATTTAAAAAATGTTTTGCTCTTTTTTGAAAGGCAAAACACTAATTCATTCTTACAGCAACCATGTTAAAAAGATTAAATATTGCTGAGAAACTATTTTCTTCTAAACACTGTAATTCAAGTCTCCCCATTCCTCTTCAATTCCCATTCTTGCTACAAATATCTACACGTTCCCAGTCAGAACATGCAAGCCTTTGCTTATGTCTTATTTTTTCAAACGATTCAAAATGTGCACTGATTAAAATATTGAAGTCCTCTATTGGGCATTTTTGCGATTTTCTATAGCTGCATAATATTTTGACAGCTTTCAAAATGCATACTTCTGTTAGTTCTTGTGAAACATCACCTTTGCCCTGATGAATAACCACTAAATCACCTGATTCCCAGGGCTCCAGTATTGCTGTAGAGGAGTCACTGACCACCCAAAATTGCCTTGTGTGGTAAATACATCCCATGCAACAAAGAGGAAACCACAAGTTTCCATACAAGGCTTTCATCATGAGCGTTGTACCTTGGTTTCATCTAAGTGGAGATGTACAATACATATCAAGAGTCGTGGAGATCAAAGTTGTGTTGTGGTAATCTGCTTCTGATATTTTTAAGTATTAGTGACATCTCCGTTCTACCAGCCTATGAAATACTTTGTTGTTATCTGTTTCTGAGACAAGGCATAAAGAAGTAATAACTTTTTCAAAAGCAGAGATTCCCGAAAACTTCCTCATTGTCTACTTTTTTCTGAATTACGGGTAATATTTGTGGAGTTCAATCTGTCGCATTTGCCATATTTAATAGAGAGTAGGTTTTAGAAATATTATTTCACCACATTTCTGAAAGCGTTATCATGGGATGCTCATCTAAGACTCTGAAGTCCTTATTAGGTAATTGTTATCCTTGAGTAGTACCAATAAACTTTGTATGACCAAATATTTAAAGACGCTTGTAGTGCGGAAGGCCCTAATGACTGCTTGAAGGTTTCATGCAATGCACTATTATTTGGATGTTCGGTGTATGGATGACTGTGAGCATGTGTGCAAGAGGCGATGTTTTGATAAGGTGCAGGGGGACACCTCATTGCTTGAAAGAGTGTGCTGAAAATTTTTGGAACGCCGTTGAGGAATTGATCATCAAGCAGCTGTTTATCACAGCTGCATGCACTAAGAAAAGTGACTTCTTTTTATTTAGCAAAGACATTTGGAAGGCCATAAGGTGCCTCTCCGATGTGGGCAACCATAATTGCAAGTTTTTAATATCTTGGCTTTGATATTTGCAGTGACCTAAGCTGATGCCAGTATCATTCCGTGACAGCAGCAGTCATACAAAGCAATGAAGCTTCTTCACTCATTTTACAACTCCTTTTAATTTCTGTGTAAGCTCTTTTTAGCCTTGTAGACATTGGAGATGCCATTCAGCCATGCTGTATGGTTTCACCAGTTCTTAATTAAGCCTGTGGTCTTTCTGTATAGTCTTTTCAATCTGTAATGTTAGTTTACTGTTACAGTTATTCCAGTAAGCAAACTGCTTTTCCCTCTTTCTAACTGGGAGTGTTTGCTGTTCTGCGTTTTTTCAGTGTTCCTGTCTCTAGCTTACATTTCTCTCTACTTCTTGTTTCTTTATTTAAGAAATCACTATCCTTTCCGTTTTCCACTCACTGCCTTTCTTCTTATTATTTCTTTCTGGCTCAGTGCATTTACCTGCCAGCTGCTTCCCTTTGAATTTTTTTCAGCTTCCTTTGTATTCTTTCTCCACCCATCTACTAGTATAATAATATATCCTGTTGCAGCAAATGTGTCTGATCCCGCACACAGTAGTTAATCCATGAATTTCCTGAAGGTTTTTTCATGTACAATTAGCTCTGCGCATGCCTCTGTAAAAATACATTTTAACTTGTTAAAATCTCTGATAGTTATTAATATTTATATCAAATCAAGCTAAATGCACATGTTTTTCAAATCAAAGCCTGTATATTGAAGGAGATTGTAAAGACTATCACTGTGTCTTGCTGAAGGTTCACAGAAAGTTTTCAGCCATCACAAAGAAAGCATCAGTATTCATTTTCAACGCTGAGCCTTATGAATCCTTATGTTTATAACACTCCTCAACTGGAATAAATCTTCCAGCTGATTATCACAGCATTTGGCACCGTGCCACAAGCGGTTCTGGGAACAGTATTCAATCAATGTGTAAACTAGTGAAAAGCCAGGAACTTTTGAAAGACCATGAAGGATGATTAGTTAGTAAAGAATAAACAATGTTCAAATGTTGAGTATAGCTACTAGCTAACGCAGGGCTGAGAAGAATTTTTCCATGATTTAAAATGAATATATAACTTACAATTTAGGCAAGTATTTATATTTTGTTATCTCACACTCCAACATTTATTTAACTGAAGCCAGGTATACAGGGGTAAGAGTTTAAAAGAAATAAACACTTTGATTACACTGTAACACGTTTTTATTACCAACCATTAACTCACTCTTTATTTGTGGTTAAATAGGAAACTAATGGAATACAAAAAATGAAAGATGAACAAAAACTTTAAAAAAATCTGTAAGAATTAACATGATAAAAGATCCCTTTTAGTCTTACCGGAATAGTCATGCCTTAGATTGTTGCCATTTATACTAAGATCTGGTGCTTGATTCTATTCTTATAATGAGAATGCATCCTTTCTAAGTTAATATCACTTGTACTGTTGGGGAAAAGGATTTTTTCTGTCTACACATGTTTGAAAGAATCTAGTTTTCAAGCAGTAATAGGCTTCTGCGTTTCCCTCAGAATTTAGTGCCCTTCTGAAGTACTCACCTAAATCCTAAATACCAAAATAATCCTAGAGTCTCAGAGGACAGAGTTAGTCCTATATACTTACATGCTAAAGTTCTGATTTCCACAGCTTCCAGCTTATACACAGTGACGCCTTTCATGTAGGCTTGCCCATTTCAGTGTTGATGGGATCCATGGGGGTTAATTAAGAGTAGTTTATAATCTTTAGGAGATCTTAAATTTTCCCTTAAATATAATAACCGTCTTGTATGCAGAGCCGAACAGCTGAGATATGTAACTGCTATCTCCTAGAGCAGCATTTCTATACATAAACTATTTTTCAAATGATTCACCGATCTTTGGCTCCCTGTTTCCTAGCCGGGCATATCAAGAGCTAGGTGGAAAATCAAAGCCCAACATATTTTTATATTATTTGAAAAAACCACATGAAGTAGGCAAAGTATGTGCTGACAGCCTCTCAGACACACTGTGGTAGCACAGAGTCAGTCTGTTGCTGCATCCTGCCTACTGTTTGGTGCATAAAAATAATATCTGCCTTGCGTGTGAGAAGAAGGTGTTGGGATATTCTTTCGGTGAGGCTGGAGACCGGAGATGTCTATATGCTTCATGCTATACATTTATAGAAAACTGTAAATGCAGTACATCTGAACTCTGCTATGCTACAGGAAAAAAATATGTAGGCTTGCATTCCTCTCACAATAGCATTTCGTTCTTTGAGTCCAAAAACTGCACGGGGTCATGCACTGGGTTTATTAGATCTCATAGTTTTATACTTCTATACCCAAAAGTTCAGGTCAGCTGTGTGGCTTTTCCCATGATCTCATTATGTGTGTCAGCAATTGCCATGCATACAAAAGCGAAATATTTGAAAAATATTTGGATAATAGAAGGGTTCAAGTTTTCTATTCTCAGGCAGAATTTGTAGTCATCTTTTGAGCAGTGCTTTACAGTAGTTATACTGTATTCCAAGTGGGAATAAATACATGTTTTCTAAGGACAAGAGTAATATTATGACAGAAAACATAATAAAACATTGAATTGGCAAGATACAACAAAACAGGGGTAAAAAGAGGACTGTTCAGTCTGTTTGAAATCTCTAATTTAATATACGGCTGTGTAGAGATGTTACAAAAATAAGAAACCAACGTAAATTACAAGCGTGCAATGTACACAAAACTGATGCCCTCCAACAAATAAGATGTTTTGTGCTTTATTATTTATACACAGAAGTGCTGTACCTCACTTTTTTCTTTAAACTAAGTCTTCGTGCATTGAGGATTTGTGCTGTAACGCATTATTGAGATGTTACGATGAGATGGGAGAGCAGGGAGCAGAAAAGCGATCGGGGTATGTGTGCAGGGGTGAGGGAGATTTGGCAGTAGGCAAAACAGACTTAGAAACAACAACAACAACTGTATTTTAAGATACTTCAGTGTATACCTTTAACACTAGATTTTCTTTCCAATGGATTAGGCATTTTTCATCTATGAAGAAGGTTAAAAGTGTTATCTTTTGTGAACAGCTACTGTATATCTAATTCTTGGAGGTTTTTTTCCCTCATGATGTGGAAATGGTTTCAATCCCTTTTAATATTCATTTAATGTCAGTGCAATATATATTGCCACCTTACTCACTGCATTAGTAAAAAATGTGCTTATGTGCTATGATTCTCTTATGATAGAAACATAAAATCTCAGAAGGATCAAAGTCCACCAACATTCACCCTCCTGCAACAGCAGGAAATTGATCATGCGAGAGATGCTCACCTAATGCTAACATATTATTATTATTTATTATAGCACTAACAGTGTGCTAGGTGCATTAGACGCCAGTATGAAGATGAGGTCCTTGTCCTAGAGTGGCTTCAATCTCCGGGGTGATCTTGCAAACACTTAACTATATGGCTAACTATATACGCATGAAATCTTTCTAGCTCACATATTTAAGTGATTTTTTTTTTTTTCTTTACGTACAAGACATTCCTGCAGGGTCCACAGCTTTAATTAAACTTAACGTTTCTCCTCTGCATCAGAGAGTGTGTGCATACACAAAGAGGAAAGGATCAGACTCTTCCAGTGCCTTATGTCTGTATGGAAGTTCTATTAAAAAACACCACCCTTTTTCAATGTGTGCTTCTTGTTTCCCTACACTGTATCTCCCACTTAATATTTCACAGCCAGTAAAAGCTATATTTTGTTATGCAGTTTTATTAAAACAAAGATCTTACTGACCACAGTGAAATTCCCGACAGGCACTGCTGTTGGACCATAGTCTACAGAGGCAGTTATGTAAACCAGCTCAGAAAAAGGACATACATTATACTCTGTCATGTATATGTTAGGGTTATTCAAATGGCAAATTCTGGTCTAAATCCAAACTAAAATAAGTTTTGCCCAGACCTCCCTAAGACCTCACTCTCTTAACCCTTTTGTGTTTGTGTGCTTGCTTCTAATGTATCCAGGAGATCTTGCAGAGCATCACCAGCATTTCTGGCTGTGATGCTGAGGTGTAGCAGGGCAGAAGTTGGTATCTTGTTATCTGCAGTAAAATTATTAGAAAAAACCAGCAGAAAGCATCACTCTCAGTAAAATTATTCAGCAGATTTCAATACGAGTGTAGCAGTTCTGTTAATTTGCATTGCCTAAAAACGTATGGTTTTGTTGCATGTTGTTGGATGTCGTAATAGCTTTCATTTGTGAAACATCTTTTTTCAGAAGTCCCAAAGATGCTAGCAAATGTGAATAACTTCAGTCTCTCTGTTTTGGACATATGAAGCTTAGAGATTGCCAATCCCTTCTCAGACACTGATGAGACAGGGATGTAAATCACTCTTTTTTTGTTAATTTTGGGTTTAGGTTTGGATACGTCTCTTGCTGGGTTTTCACTCGGTTAGTTATAATGCAATCCAGTCAATAGATCGATGCCGTGCCACTGATGGACCAGGCCAGCTTTTCTGGCTCCCACAGTTGCATCCCAGCCACCAGATACTGCTCTGTTTCTCACATATCTGATCCATGCTTTTTATCCTGATGACAGTCATAGACTACCGAGCCCTGGCTGTGAACATCAGGGCTCTGAAATGGATGACTTCTTCGTCACCCAAGTTATGCTTCCTGTATTCGAAAACAAAAAAAAAAGGAAAACACAACAAACTAACAACATGCAAAATATATTGATAATGAGAACAAGTTTATAATTACTAAATGCCAAGGGAGAAATCAAAGCTATGTTCTTCAAACAGGATATTATTTTGTAATTAAAAAGAGCTTCAAAAGAAAAAAACTAAAGACATGATCATTATAATGTGCATTAAGTGCAGTTGAAACACCATTTGAGTGAAGTATCGCTTGGTAGAAGGGAAGAGAATTTAGAGGGAAGCAAAAATTAAAACAATTTAGTGCTAAGAGAAGCAGGTCCAATTATATTTGGAGAATTATGTTTTCTTAATATCAGTGTTATGAAATTATTCTCTGCATTATTTATTCTACAAGTCTTAATTGATAAATATTGGGTGACTGATTCTTGCAAAAGAACAAGCTCTTGGTGGAACGTATTCTGAGTTGATTTGGTTCATACTTATCATAAAAATGGAAACTACTGGAGCATAAAGAACTTACAAAAAGGAAGCATTACTGTGGATTTAGTACAGTTGGTGTTTGATACACTGAGTAGTATTCATCACATATACTCTGTCAAGACGTTGCTTACAATGCATTGGATCACATTACAGGCCACAAGCGAGCACGATATTTAAATTGAATGATGCATTTGGCATCATTCTGAGTTAATTCTTACACTATAAAGTATAAAAAAAGGAAGCAGCATCCGTTTCCACATAATCTCTCTTTGAACTTATCAGTATTTAACTGTATTTTTCTCATCAGCTTAAAAAAAAAAAGCACAACTAAGAAGCCACCAAATTTAAGCAGGATATTACAAAGACATTTAGTGATGCCATGCTATTTACTGGCTTTTTGACGGCTACAATGTATAAGCACATCACAAACACAAATGGGCTTATTTT
>Ga0181612_166583_pt1 | contig 31477 bp, 19 predicted proteins | sample HoacroProtozoa21_FD_119630 | JGI IMG/M metagenome (GOLD analysis project Ga0181612, IMG submission 119630) | Hoatzin crop microbial communities from Cojedes, Venezuel. Combined Assembly of Gp0051906, Gp0051904, Gp0051908 | reverse complement strand
GAGGCCGAGGTGCGTTACCTGATTGGTGACCAGGGCGGTGCCTACGACGCTTACCGCGAGGGTGTCAAGGCAAGCTGCGAGCTGATGAACGAGAAGCTCAAAGTGTGGGTTTCGGAAGACGCGAACCTCAACTCGTGCCCGTCGTTCACCCCGATGAGCCAGGATGACATCGACAACTTCCTGGACAACGGCATCGGCACTCAGGGTGAGTTGACGCTGGGTCACATCTTGACGCAGAAGCGCATCGCCTTGATGTTCTCCTATGAGATCTGGAATGATATGCGTCGCTATGACTTCGACTCGAAGTTGTTCTTCGGCTGGTCAATTCCCGCTTACCACTATCAAGTAGCCAATGCACTCAAGGCCATCCCCGAGGGCAAGCAGTATCGCCGTTGGCGTCAGTGCTCGCACGAGTACAACTACAACAGCGCCAACCTGCAAGCTATCGGCTACGAAGTACCTGGTGCCAACATGAGCGTACAGTGGAACCTGGCTGACGACGCCTGGACCATCCCCGTATGGTGGGACAGCGACCAAAAATAAAATCTAGGAACTCAAGTTTTTTAGCTAAATAAGCCGAAATCAGACACCGCCGCAACCCTATAACAGAGTTGCGGCGGTGTTACTTATCAATAGTGAATATGCAATAATAAAAGCAACCTAGTCACCAAGTTCCAGAACTCAATGACTAGGCAAAAGAAACCTTATTATGAGGTTAGTTTATTTCTTGAAGAAACGCTTATATAGTCCAGCAAAGCCTTGGCCATGACGAGCCTCATCTCGTGCCATCTCGTGTACAGTATCGTGAATGGCATCTAGATTTTGAGCCTTAGCGAGCTTGGCGATGCGGAACTTGTCTTCACATGCACCAGCCTCGGCTGCCATACGCTTCTCTAGATTGGTCTTGGTATCCCAAACGACTTCACCCAACAACTCGGCAAACTTAGCTGCATGCTCCGCCTCCTCAAAGGCATAGCGCTTAAATGCTTCAGCAATCTCGGGATAGCCTTCACGGTCGGCCTGACGTGACATCGCTAAATACATACCCACCTCTGAGCACTCGCCTTCAAAGTGAGCCTTCAGGCCAGTTAAAATCTCAGGGTCAACGCCCTTGGCAACGCCAATCACATGCTCGGCAGCATAAGCTACCTGTTCGTCTTCCTTCAGTTCTTTAAACTTCTCAGCGGGTTGTTTACACTGCGGACATATTTCGGGGGGAGTATCACCCTCGTGCACGTATCCGCATACCGTGCATATCCATTTCTTAGCCATAGTGATAGTAAGTAAACTGCTATTTTTAAAATATTTAAAGTGAATGTGTAAATAGTATTGGTTTCAAGAGTGGTAAGGCCAACTATTCGTCGGTAACTTCCTCAAAATCTTCAGGACCAACACCACACAATGGGCAAGTTTCGGGCGGAGTATCACCCTCATGGATGTATCCGCAGACTACGCATTTCCATTTTTTCATGATTCAATCTATTATCTTTAAGTGGTTAATAATGTAAATTAAAAGGATGATTGTACAAAGTTACGGCAAAGGGTAGTGTTTTTCCAAATTTTTTTCACTTTTTCACGAAAAAAACCTCCATATAGCCGAAACTATACGGAGGTTGTCATGTTCTAGAATAGTAGGGTAGGGCAATTAGCCGTTGTGTTTCTTCATCACCTTGATGAGGTCAAGCATCTTGTGGCTATAGCCAATCTCGTTGTCGTACCAAGAAACCACTTTTACAAACTTATCGGTCAGATAAACACCAGCATTGGCATCAAAGATTGAGGTCAATGGGCAACCCAAAAAGTCGCTCGAAACCACAGCGTCCTCGGTATAACCTAGAATACCCTTGAGTTCACCTTCGCTAGCTTTCTTCATAGCGGCACAGATATCTTCCTTAGTAGCAGGTTTCTTGAGGTTTGCGGTCAAGTCAACCACCGATACATCGAGGGTAGGAACGCGCATTGAGATACCCGTCAACTTGCCATTCAGTTCTGGAATCACTTTGCCTACAGCCTTGGCAGCACCTGTGCTACTAGGAATGATATTGCCACAGCCAGCACGGCCGCCACGCCAATCCTTGGCTGATGGACCATCAACGGTACGCTGAGTAGCAGTTACCGAGTGGATGGTGGTCATCAAACCACTCTCAATACCAAAAGCATCGTTCAGCACCTTGGCAATAGGAGCCAAGCAGTTAGTAGTGCAGCTAGCATTGCTGACGATAGTCTGACCAGCATAGGTATCGGTGTTTACTCCGCACACAAACATATCGGCTTGACGACCATCTTCGCCCTTCTTGCTAGGAGCTGACAGAACCACATACTTGGCACCAGCTTTCAGGTGCTTCTCAGCGCGGTCCATAGTCAGATAGAAACCGGTGGATTCAACAATGTATTCTGCGCCAATCTCTCCCCAAGTGATGTTCTCAGCATCCTTCTCGGCGAACACGCGAATGTGATTGCCATTGACGATGAGTTCTTTCTTATCCAAGTCATAATCAACCTCACCCACAAAGCGACCATGCATGGTGTCATATTTGAGCATGTAGGCCATGTAGTCAACATCGAGCAGGTCATTGATACCTACTACTTGGAAAACATTCACGTTCTCAGGCTCAAAAGCTGCGCGGAATACGAAACGACCAATGCGGCCAAATCCGTTGATACCGATTTTAATTTTTTCCATAATACGATTATTTAATAATTTAATGTAGTTAAAAAACTTCTATTTCGTCAATTTCAGTTATCTTTGCATCAATTTTCTGTCACCCATATCGGATGAACCGCTGTTTTGCGACCGCAAAATTAACTAAAAAAATTCTTATATGATTGACCCAATGCGCCAATTTGCGGGTTTTTTTATCCCAATTAAGAATGTTTAATAGTTAATGGTTTGAAAACTACACATTATAAGCATATTTATTGATTTAACTTTAAAATTTTTAGCATTATGGGTTTAGTAAAAGAATTTAAAGAGTTTGCCATGAGAGGCAACGTGCTAGACATGGCTGTCGGTGTTATCGTTGGCGGTGCCTTTGGCAAGATTGTTAGTTCGCTGGTTGATGATATCCTTATGCCCATCGTAGGTAGTCTCACGGGTGGGGTGGACTTCACTGGGCTCGCTGTCAAAATTGGTGATGCCAACATCAAATATGGTAACTTTATCCAAAACATTGTTGACTTCCTCATTATCGCCCTATGTATCTTCCTGTTTATCAAGGCTATCAACAAGGCAACCAAGGTTGTAGCACCAACCGAGGAAGAAGCTCCAGCTCCTGAGCCCACTGCTGAAGAGAAGTTACTGACCGAAATTCGCGACCTGCTCAAAGACAAGAAATAAGCACATCAGAGCATCGCTCATCTAATAAGACAACCACTAGCCACACACTATAATTGTAATAGTTGTGTGGCTAGCTTGCTTTTGGTCTGATTTTTCGTTTATTATACTTAAAACTAGATTTTCTCACTGCAAGATTGTAAAAAAAACGTTATATTTGCAGCCTAACCAAATGTCGGTATAAAATTAGTGTAATTATGATAAAACATCGCTTGCTTACTTTGTTCACACTATTGGCTACAATATGCATAGTAACAGAAGCTCAAAGTGTGTTTAAACTTGCCGTTGAGGCTTACAATAATGAGCAATATGGCATGGCTATGAGCTATCTAGATCAAATCATCAGCCAACAACCCAACCATGGATATGCATGGGGTTACAAAGGTGCTATCTTGCGAGGAGAACTCAAGATGCAAGAGGCCGCCGATGCCTACACCACAGCTATTAACAATCTCGATGAAACCAAAGATGGCGAATTTGCCGCTTGGGCATACTCACAACGTGGTGCTGTGCGAGCCGAGTTAGGCGATACCATAGCTGCATTAGCCGATATCAATGAAGCCATTAGGCTCGCACCCAACAAAGGTGGCTATTATCAAGATCGCGCTATCATCACATATGGTCAAAAAAGCTACCAACAGGCACTAAGCGATGCCCAACATGCCAACCAACTTGAGCCTGGTGACGTCAATAACCTAGACCTCATAGGACGCTGCTACCTGCATCTGCAACAACGTGATAAGGCTGTCGAAGCATTCAACAATGCCGCGATTGCAGAACCTAGCAATGCCGACTATTGGCACAAACTAGCTGCACAAGTCTCGGAATTCAATGCCGATATGACCTATTCCTCTCAAGAACGTGACACGGTGCTAACTGATAATGTGGTGCTACCTCAATTCCCTGGTGGCCGACAAGCTCTATTTGACTACATCAACAACCATATCCAATATCCTGAGCAAGCTCTAAAAGATGGTACTCAAGGTCGAGTGATTATCGATTGCCTCATCGATGAAAAAGGTCAAGTAACCGACACACAAGTGATTCAGTCAGTTAGCACTCAACTCGATACCGAGGCTCAACGAGTGTGCCAATCGTTACCAGCCTTCACTCCGGCCACTCGCAATGGCGCACCCACCTCGTGTTGGTATCAGATTGTGGTTGACTTCCACACAGGTAACTATTGCAAAACCAAACCAAACAATGTTCCATAACCCCCTCATCAAACCAATTATGAACAATTATCATCTCATCAGCCGTAGCCTGCTAGCCGTTCTCACAGCAGTGGCATTTATGTGGGCAACTCCATCCACAGCACAAAATGTGGCCGAACTAGAAAAGACTATTGAGTCACAAGAAAAGTCCATCAAAGAGAAACAAGACAAAATCAAAGACATTGAGGAGCGCATCAGCGACCTTAAGGGACAAATCAAAACTCTTGAGCAGGAAAAAAAGACCTTGCAAAAAGACGTAAAAACCATAACCGAGACGCGCAAGCAAAACTTTGCCAACCGCGACCAGCAGGTCTATGATCAAGAAGTAGAAGATGTGCTCTATAGTCCATACAATCGTGAAGATGTCAACGAGGCACTGCAAAGTTTTGAAGGTATGGAAACCAAAGAGGTAATTAAGCGAAAGAAACTTATTGAGAACTATGGTGATTACACCTCCAATTTGCGAGAGTTTCTAGAGAAACAGAAAAAAGAATTAGCCAAAAACAAGTGGGCCTACCAATCATCGATAACTGATAGTTACAAGAAATTTGAAAAAGGGCTCAAAAAGACCAAGTATTGGAAAGTCTATAACAAGCGCGACAAAGCCGAATCAATCAACTATCTCGACCGCGTAATGGATAAAATCATGCTCTTCAAAAACAGTGGGCTCAATAGCGAAACACAGTTTAACGAAATCCTTAATCTACTCTACACCGATTAGAGACATTGATAATAGATAACTTACCGATGTGAACGCCGCAAGTTAGAACAAACGGCGTTCACATCGCTTTTTATCACCATTGACCAATGCTTATAGATGCGCTATCATTAAAAAATGATGAAAAGAGGTAGGGAGAATGACATAAGCATGATGAATATGCCATTTTTTTTGTAATTTAGCGACCTAAATATGTGTGATAGCAGCAACATAGAGTAAAATCATCCTTAGTTCTATAAGTCTCAAAAAAACGAAACAAAAATCGATATGAGGAATTATGACGATCTGAAAATCTATTGCAAAAACATCAACGAGTATATTACCATCGATGGTGGTGAGACCCTACTCGATGTGTATGACACAATCAAAGGGCGTATAGGGCTACAAAGTGAGGCCGTATGTGCTCTGGTAAACAATAGGGTAGAAGATTTGCGTTATCCCATCTACTCCCCCAAACATGTGGAATATATCGATATCACAAGCAATGCAGGCTACCGAGTGATGACTCGCTCACTATGCATGGTGCTCTATAAAGCAATTAACGACCTATATCCAGGCAAGCGTCTGTGTATCCAGTGTAGCATCAGCAATGGTCACTATTGCCAGCTCAAACATGAAGAGGAATTTGTAACACCTCAAGTGGTAGCCACACTCAAACAGCGTATGCAAGAAATTGTGGATGCCGATATCCCATTTGTGCGACGCGAACGCTTGACTGTTGATGTGATAGAGATGTTTCGCAAACAAGGCTTGAAAGACAAAGTGAGGCTTCTCGAGACCATCAATGAACTATACACCACCTACTACAAGTTGGACGATGTGATTGATAGTTTCTTTGGTCCACTAGTAGCGTCAACAGGTTGCCTGAAGGTCTTTGACTTAATCCCTTATGAACAAGGGATGCTATTGTTAGGACCAGACCGCAAAGATATCACACAAGTAGCTAGTTGGGAGAAACAGCCCAAACTGTTTCAAGCTTATATCGACTACATCAATCTAAATAAAGTGATTGGTGTCGGTGACGTGGGTGAACTCAACAATGCTATCACTGCTGGCGAAGCACCTATGCTCATCAATGTGGTAGAAGCGCTACATAACAAACTTTTTACCCAAATTGCTGACGAAATCACACGTCGCTATCACGAAGGTGGTGCACGCGTGGTGCTAATCGCTGGCCCATCATCAAGCGGTAAGACCACGTCGTCTAAACGCCTTGCTATCCAATTGATGACCAATTATATCGTTCCCAAGGTGATTGAACTAGACAACTATTTTGTGGACCGCCACCACACCCCTCGTGATGAACAGGGAGACTACGATTATGAGTCGCTCTATGCCCTAGACCTAGAACAATTTAACAAGGATGTGACAGACCTACTAGCAGGCAAAGAAGTAGCTATGCCCACTTACAATTTCCAGACAGGAGAACGTGAATATCGTGGCAATACACTGAAACTAGAGCAAAACGACATCTTGCTGATGGAAGGCATTCATGGATTGAATCCTGAACTCACGCGCTTGATACCAGAGGATCAGAAATTCCGCTTGTTTGTCTCGGCACTAACCACCTTGAATATCGATGACCACAATTGGATAGGCACCTATGACAACCGACTGCTACGTCGCATCATCCGTGACCACAAATATCGAGGAAGCAATGCCCAACAAACTATCCAACGCTGGGCCAGTGTGCGTCGTGGAGAAGAAAAATGGATTATGCCTTTCCATGAGAATGCCGACGCCACATTTAATAGTTCACTGCTTTTTGAACTATCAGTAATGAAAAACTATGCTTTACCTATTTTGCGTCAAGTGCCAATCAATGTTCCAGAATATGCTGAAGCAAGCAGATTGATGAAGTTCCTCAGCTACTTTGAGCCACTTGACGAAAAAGATATCCCCAGCACTAGCCTACTGCGCGAGTTTTTGGGAGGAAGCAGCTTTCACTACTAGTAGACATATCCCTAACTATACCAAGACCTAGAGCTAACTAAATGATCCAAATATAAAAACAATGATGCAATGTTATGATTGACGACCATCAACAATTCAATGACGCCTTGACCACCGATGGAGAGGTTGCACTAGAAGCCTTTTATGACCTCATTCGTAAAGAAGAGTTCAATGGCAACGACCCTATACACCTGATTAACGAAGCTATGGCGCAAGGAAAGACCTTCTCACTCACTATAGCTGATGAAGCGCGTCATAGCCGTCAACTTACGCATATCGTAGATGACATGATCAGACGTATGCGAAACGAACACATGCGAGTGGTGCTGATTGCAGGTCCATCGTGTTCGGGCAAAACCACCGTTTCACGATTTCTAAAAGAGGCCTTAACCAACAAGGGAATTGAACCTCTAGTGGTATCACTAGATAACTATTTCCTTAACTATGAGCGAAGGCCACGCGATGAGCAAGGTAACATCGACTATGAATCATTCTACGGCATTGATACTATCCAATTGGGTAAAGACGTAGCCAACATTTTGGCAGGGCTCGAAGTGGCAATACCCACCTACAACTACACCAATGGACAACGCACCTATCAGGGCAACACTTTGCAGATGAAAGATAATAGCATCTTGTTTCTTGAAGGCCTACATGCCCTGAACCCTGAACTCATACCCCGCATACCAGATAGTCGCAAATATCGCATTTTTGTCACAGCACGCAACCTACTATGCTCTGATGGGACCATGAGCATCAAGCCCCACGACAATCGCCTACTGCGCCGCATCTATCGTGATTACATCAAGCGCGGGGCTAGTGCCTTGCAAACATTTCAATGGTGGCCAGGTGTGCGCAATGGTGAGGAACAATGGATTATACCCTTTTCGGGACATTCAGATGCCTCGATCAACACCGCTATGCTCTTTGAAATGCCTGCTATCAAATCCCACGTGCTTCCACTATTGCACCAAGTGCCTGCCTCCGAACACAAAGAATATGAGCAAGCACAGCGACTCATTGATATGCTAAATAGTTTCATCACTATGAGCCAACAAGATATTGAATCGTTAGCCCCTTATCGCAAATTTTTGTTTAGTCCTGATTTACTCGAGCAGATTTAGACAAGTCTAGCATTGATGATATCGTAAAAAAGTGGCTCCGTCATCACGACGCAGCCACCCGTTGTAAACCTTAAAACATCTTTTTTAGCAGGCTGCACCTATTTGATTTGATCAGCCCGCCTTGTTCTGCCTGTGATAGGAGATTTCTCATCGTTATCATTTTACGGACAACGAATCGATAATTAACCCATATCCTATGCAGTATATCTTTTGTGCTTGTTCGATGAGTAAGCGATGCTTAAGGTAATTTTCGAATCATCAGGTGTTTTGCAGTGCAAAAATAAGTCAAAAAATAATAAATTCCTATTTTTTTGACCTAAATTTTTGGCATCTCAATCAAAATACTGCAGCAATTCATAAAAAAAGTATATTTTTGTGGATAAAATATGGGGTGTAATGATCACCACACGCAACATAGTCAGATGACTCACTCGAGCCACCTGTGTTGTTTGTCCCAGAAGCCAAAAATAAAACAATAACATGATGAAAAAAACAGCATTATCAATGATTCTTGCTCTGACGGTAACGATTGCAAGTGCCAATCCAGCAAACCGCCAGATTGCCCATGTTGCCCAACCCGATGGCACAACACTTTCACTCCGCTTGATTGGCGACGAGTATTTTCATTACAACACTACCGCTGATGGTTACACCGTGCTACAGAACGAAGCTGGAGCATACGTCTATGCCCAACAAGGCTCCGAAGGCCTAGTAGCATCAACCATTATTGCTCACGACCAAGCCGAGCGCACCACAGCCGAGCAAGCGCTGCTACAATCGACCACAAAACACCTTACCGCAAAAGCCCAAATAGAGCATGGTTCATTGCGCCGTGCCCAACAGCGCGTGACAAAAGCTGGTTTTGATTTCGATAAAGTGAGGGGATTGGTGATTCTCATCAACCTGGCTGACGTATCGTTCACTATGGATGACCCTCAAGAATTTTACAAAAATCAATTCAACGAAGAGGGCTATAGTGGTTACATCGACAACGATGGAAACACGGTGCGATGCACAGGTAGCGTGGTGGACTACTTCAGCGCACAGTCCAACGAGAGATTCAAGCCGCCCTTTGACGTCTATGGCCCTGTCAGTGTCAATTTCAAGAGCACCACTGCCAATTCCACTGCCCGTTCTATCTTCAAAAATGCACTCACCGCTCTAGACAGTGAAATTGATTTCACCAAATACGATAGCGATGGCGATGGCAAGGTAGATATGATCTACTTTATCATAGCTGGACTATCTTCGAGCTTTTCAGGCAACAATAGTGGTTACCTTTGGCCACATGCTTCAAGCTTGAGTGGCACCTACGACGGCATGAAGCTCGACCGTTATGCCTGCTCTACCGAACTATATGGTTGGGAAGAATCTCCTAGCACCATCACCATCGAGGGTATTGGCACCATTTGCCACGAGTTTAGCCATGTGCTAGGCTTGCCCGACTTTTATGATACCGACTACAGTCAGAGCGGTGGCGAGAGCCATCATCCAGGTGACTGGGACATTATGGCTGGTGGCGGCTCTTTCAACTATGCTCGCACACCTGTCGGCTACACCATCTTTGAACGCTACGCCCTAGGTTGGGCCAACCCACCAGTTATTACCGAGCCTGGCACCTACACGCTCCATGCTGTGAACACCAGCAACGAGGGTTACATTATCAAATCGCCTGTTGACAACGAATTCTTTATGCTCGAAAATCGGCAGAAAACCAACTGGGATGCCTACCTTCCTGGTCATGGTTTAATTGTAGCCAGAGTAGATTCGACCAACGAATATCGATGGACCAATAACACAATCAACACCAATCCAACACATAACTACTACGAGTTGCTGCGAGCTGGTAACACTGCCGAGGGTGACCTAGCTAGTGACCCCTTCCCAGGAACGACCAACAACGCTATGATTACCAACGAGACGTCTCCTAGCTTGCAAACATGGGGTGGATATGACAACACGCTCAATTTGAGCGGCATCTGCGAGAACAACGGGGTTATTACCTTCAATGTAATACGTCAAGGCGAGTTGCAAACACTTGTCGAAGATTTTGAAAAGATGACTGCCAACACGAGCACAAGTGACAAAGACGTAGAGGGTAACTTCGCTTCATGGTCATTCAACAAGAGTGGCGTGCGCGCCCCTGGCGATGGCAAATGCAATGGCACCAACGCTGTCTTGACCAAGCTACCTAGCACACTCTACACCACCACACCTATCTACTACAACGCCTATCAAGCTAGTGTGGCCGTCTTTAATCCTAGCAGCTACACCGTGAAATACTCGTTAGAATATTCAACCGATGGTGGCACAACGTGGACCAAAACAACCACACCCAATGGCAGTGACGGCGCCGAGGTTGCTAGCAAAACCAATGCCATTGCATATTGGCAACTTGACTTGAACAATACTCAACCCGCACAATTCAGATTGGCACAAGTAAGTGGCAACAAAAATTCATCAGTCTATATCGATGACTTCACAATCTACTACACTGGGTCCGAAGGCGGTCAAGGCATTGCCGAGGATGTGAATGGAGATGGCATCGTGTCGATAGCCGACATCAACGCCATCATCAGCGTGCTCATAGGGTCAGAAAATGACGAGACCATTAAGGCTCGCGCCGATGTGAACAACGACGGCATCGTGTCAGTAGCCGACATCAACGTGGTTATCAACTACCTGTTATCACATTAATAGAGAACTATTTTAACTAAACCCAAATTTTTCAACACCTCTATGAGAAAAAAAATCTTAGCAGGAATTTTGACGCTGATGACTTGCCTCTTAGTCAATGCCATTCCTGCCGACAACACGCCCATCACTGTGACGCAACCCGATGGTAGTCAGTTGACAATCGTGTTGCATGGTGACGAGTTCATGCATTTCATGACCACTAGCGATGGCTACACGGTGACCCAAAATGCACAAGGCTACTATTGCTATGCACAACTTCAAAACAACCAACTCGTCGCTAGTGAGCACATCGCTCACAACCCAACCGATCGCACAACAGACGACTATGCTATCCTTGCGCAACTGCCCAAGCACCTCACTAGTAGCGCCATGCAACAGACAGGTGCCGCTAAGCTCAAGCAACGCAATAGCCAGATGCGACGTGTAGGGTCCGATGGTCACATGGAATACGATAAGTTTCGTGGACTCATCATCTTGATCAACTTCAATGACAAGCAATTCTCGCTAGACGATCCCAAAGGATTCTATGACCAAATGGCAAACACACATGACTACACTAGCTACACCAATAGCTCAGGCCAAAAGGTGAAATGTGTGGGGAGTGTGCGCGACTATTTTTATGATAACTCTAACCATATATTTGACCCGCAATTTGATGTCGTAGGTCCAGTGACTGTCGATTTTTCGTGCACCTATCCTCAATCGACAAGTTATGCCGATGACATTTTTAATGCCGCACTGACTGCAGTTGACGATTCTATCGACTTCAGCGACTACGACACCGATGGCGATGGGGTAGTGGACATGGTGTTTTTTATGGTAGCTGGTTTCTCAGCAAGCTATGTTGGTAACAGCAGTAGCTACCTATGGCCTCACATGTTCTATCTGTTTAATGAGCCTAAGCGAGATGGCGTAGATTTTGGTCTTTATGCTTGTTCTTGTGAACTATATGGCTGGGAAGGTTACTACTATGACGTGAACGGTATCGGCACATTTTGCCACGAGTTTAGCCATGTGCTAGGGTTGCCAGACCTCTATGACACCGACTACAACGAGAGTGGTGGCTCTAGTCACCATCCTGGAGCTTGGGATGTGATGGCAGGTGGAAGCAGTAACAATGTTGGGCGAGCACCTGTGGGCTATAGCCTCTATGAGCGCTACGCATTGGGATTTGCCCAACCACAAATCATCAGCCAAGAGGGTTCCTATACCCTCAATCCCATCAGTAGCCACAACGAGGGCTACCGCATCAACACACCCAATAGCAAAGAGTACTTTTTGCTAGAAAATCGACAACGGTCTAAATGGGATGCCTACTTGCCAGGATATGGTATGTTAGTAGCACGAGTCGATTCGACCAACAGTCGTGTGTGGCAAGCCAACGCCGTGAATGCCAACCCAGCACACATGTATTACGAAATCCTGCGCGCTGGCGGAGGCACCACAGACGACACCAAAGCTGACGTCTTTCCAGGCAGTTCCAATGTCACCGACCTAAACAACTACACCAGCCCTAGCTTGCAAACGTGGGATAAACTCATCAATGAATATGGCATAGAGAACATCGCAGACAACGACGGCATCATCACGTTTGATGTCTTTGCCGATAACTCTGTCGAGACCACCATCGAAGACTTTGAGTCGATGCCCGTTACCACCAACAAGAGTGCAAAGGGCGTGCAAGGGGTCTATACCCGATGGGACTTCACCAAATGTGCAGTAACCGCTCCTGACAAGGGACAATGCAACGGCAAACAGGCCGTAGCCATGACCAAGCCAAGCCGCGTCGCAACAAGCACAACACTCAACCAAATTCCTATTTTGGCAAAATATACGGTCTATAACCCCACATCTATGGAGGCACACTTCCAATTGACCTATTCGGTAGATAGTGGAGCCACTTGGACCTCGCCTGGTGATGGTTATCTGACCATAGCGGCTAATGAGACAGCCACTAGTTCGGTTTCGCTACCCTACAATGCCCCTATCATGTTGCGCATCAATCAAACGGCTGGCAGCAGCTCTGCTAGCTGCTATCTCGATGACATCACCATCCTCTATCGTGGCACGTGGGGCCCAGAAACCATTCTAGGCGATGTGAACGATGATGGCATGGTATCGGTGGCCGATATCAATGCGATTATTAGCATTATGGTTGGCCAGCAAGTCGATGACACTCTGCAATCTCGTGCCGATGTCAATGGCGATGGTAGCGTGACCATTGCCGACATCAATGCCGTCATCAACATCATGTTAACCAATGACTAGCAACTAGCCACCTCGTGGCACTCAGATAATAACCACCAAAAAATGGTGCTACACAAAATGAAGTGTAGCACCATTTTTAGTTATTTATCGCGTTTATCTCTTGTTATGGTCTCAGTCGGTGAGACCGCGGTCGATGTTTTGCTTCAAAGCCTCCACATAGTTGCTGATGCGATGCATCTCCCGTGGGATGCGGATGCGCTGGGGGCAATGAGGCTCACACTGCCCACAACCAATGCAATGGTCGGCCTGACGCAATCGGGGCACACTGCGGTCATAGCCTATCAAGAAAGCACGACGAGCCTTGGCATAAACAGGGTCTTGCCTATCGCGGCTAACGTTGCCCTCGGTCAAGCACTTGTTATAGTGCACAAAAATGGCTGGGATATCGATGCCATAGGGGCAAGGCATGCAATACTTGCAATCGTTACAAGGAATGGTATTGTAACTCATGATTTGCTCGGCAATCTCTTCAAGAAACTCATTTTCTTCGCTCGTGAGTGCTTTGAGCGGGCATAATGTGTTGAGGTTTTCTTTCAAGTGCTCCATGCGTGTCATGCCACTGAGCACCGTAAGCACATTAGGCATCGATGCTGCATAGCGAAATGCCCACGAGGCTACCGAGTGCTCGGGGTCGCGCTCTAGCAATCGCTTGGCAATCGGTTGTGGCAATTTGGCAAGCCTACCACCAAGCAGCGGCTCCATAATCACGGCAGGGATATGGCGCTTATCTAGTTCGGCATACAGATATTCGGCATTGGTGTTGCGATCGTTGATTTCCTTGGCATGTTTCCAGTCGAGATAGTTTAGCTCGATTTGCACAAAGTCCCAACGATATTTGTCGTGCTGAGCAAGCAGATAGTCATAGGCAGCAATATCACCATGATAGGAGAAACCTAAATTGCGGATAGTCCCTTGCTCTCGTTGTTGCAGCAAATAGTCTAGCAAGCCATTGTCGAGATAGCGGGCGTGTAGCGTTTGCATGCCATCATCACCCATGCCTATGCCATGCAACAGCAGATAATCGATATAATCGACTTGTAGCTCTTTGAGCGAGTTCTGAAACATCTCTATGCCTGCTTCGCGTGACCATGTACCTGGGTCGAAATTTGATAGCTTGGTGGCAATGTAGTACTTGTCTCGTGGATGCCGACTCAAAGCAATGCCCGTGCATCGCTCACTCTGACCCATGCAATAGGCTGGTGACGTGTCAAAATAGTTCACACCATGTTCTATGGCATAGTCTATCTGCCGATTAATCATTTCTTGGTCGATAGGGTCGTTAGCATCTTTGCCTGCGGCACGACCACTCACTGTTGGCAAGCGCATCATGCCATATCCTAGCACCGACACCTTGTCGTGTGTCTTGGGGTTCTCGCGATAGGTCATCTTGCCAATGGGCGGCTCAGGCGATGAGGTTTGCGCCTTGTCATGGCTCACACAACTCACCACAGCAGGTGCAGCCACAGCAGCCGTTCCAAGTCCCAAAGTCTTCAAGAACTCACGCCTCGACAAGTGCCTACCAGAATTGTTTTTGTTAGCTTCCATATATTATGCCAAAGGTTTTTTCTCAGATTTCACTATGCACTTCATGACCCTCCACATAGATGGCACTAAATGGCCTAGCAGGGCACACATACTCGCAAGTGCCACAGCCAATGCACATAGCAGTGTTCACGGCAGGCACCATAGGGCTATCCTCGTTATCGGGGTCACTAGCGACCATCATAATCGCTCCAGTGGGGCAATGGCGAGCACAATTACCACAAGTCACGCCATCGGTAAGCACCACACAATTGGCCTTCACCCACACAGCATGACCAATCAGCGTAGAGGACTTTTGCGCCACCGTGATAGGGCGTATCGCACCCGTTGGGCACACCTCAGAGCAGACCACACACTCGGGGCGACAAGCACCACGCTCAAAACTCATCGTCGGCTGCATCAAGTGCATCAAGTCGGTAGATGGCCGCAACACACCATTGGGGCATTTGGCAACACACAACTGGCAAGCTGTGCAATGCTGCGCCATGTTGGTTGCGCTGACCGACCCAGGAGGGGTAACTGGTGTGCTTCGCTTGGCAGGCACCTTGTTCTCGATGACGGCTAACCCACCATCCACCTTCTTGCCTGCCTGCGCCAAAGCAATATCGGCACCCACAATCGTGGTTCCTAGCAGAAAAGCTCGCCGCGTGTGGTCAACCACTGGCTGATTGGTTGCCGCAGTAGCATCGGCTGTTGATGCCTTTTTGGCCTTGGGATGACCATAGTGCAAGGCACCAAACTTGCATTGAGTCAAGCAATTGCCACAAGTCACACAACGGCTATAATCCACACGATGGTGCTTATAGTCGATGCACGATGCCTTGCAATTTTTGCTACACAGGCTACACGACTTGCACTTGGTGTCATCAAAATAGACTTTCAGCCACGCAAAGCGAGCCAGCAGACTCAGCAATGTGCCCACTGGACACAACGTGTTGCAATAGGTGCGCCCTCCACGCCATGCTAGCACCACCAGCACCACCAGAGTCACCAATGCTATCAAAAAGGTAGGCAGACTCTTTAGCCACACGTCCACACCATAGAAGCTATAGCTATCATAATGCTCGGCAATGGCAGCCAAGCCATTGTTCACCCACTGATAGAGGGGTAGCAACAAGTTTGTCACCATGCGTCCATAGCTGCTATAGGGGGCAAACAAAGCCACCAACGCATGCACACCCGCCACAAAAGCGATAACGAGCAACCCTAGCATGCCATAGCGCAACCACCGACGTTCAGGACTATAACCAAAACGATTTTTCTTGCGTGTATCAGCTATCCACGACACCAAGTCTTGGAAAATGCCGAGCGGGCATATCACCGAACAATAGATGCGCCCAAACACCAAGGTGAGCACCACCAGCACCACCAGCACCACTGCATTCAAGGCTAGCAATGCAGGCAGAAACTGGATGCTTGCCGTCCATGCCAAGTAGTGATGCAATGTGCCACTCACATCCAAGAATAGCAATGTCACCATCACCATCATCAATGTGGCAAGTGCAATACGTATTTTTCGTAACATAGTGTGATTGTAATTAATGAATAAGGGATGAGAAGGTAGGCTTCTTTTGTGATTCAGAACTACTCTAGATAGGCCTCCTTTGCGTTATTAGTTGATTTTGCGAATTTAACATTAATCTAGCAAACAAGCCAAACAAGTCACTCAATTTTTGATATTTTTAACGATTAGGATAGCTTGTAAAATGCTTTTCTAGCAATCCCTGCTTAGGCCTATACGCTTGTGCCAAAAAACTCAGTCACTCATTGCTCTTTCTTGAAAATAGTGAACTCAGCACCTCACAGATGCTGAGTTCACAGAATGGAATATAAAATCTAAAGGGTTATTCTTTGTCCCAATCGAAAGCGAAGCCACCAGCATACTTGCTAGATCCATACACCAATAAGCAACCTACATTATAGATGCCATTATCCAATTGTGTATAGCAGTAAGTTGGATTGTTTTTCGAATCATAATACAATTGATATCCCCATAGGTTAACGCCCCAGTAACCTTCTTCCATCGTAATTGAATTATCACTTTGCAGATAGAAGATCACGTTGTCTTTGCTTGCCTCTTCTTCATCGCCCCATACATACCACCATGGTGACACAAGCTGATACTTGTTGGTGCCACCAGCATGGAGAACTGGAACTTCGGCATACGCATCTCCCTCGCTGAAAATCAAGTCATAGAATATGCATGTACCTGCATCGAACCAACCAGCGCAAAGCACTTCAACATGAGTTTCAGAAATTACACCATTCGTGTTGTAAGGATTAGCGGTAGCTTTATCGGTATCACTCAAGGTTAGATAAATATAATAAGTAAATCCATGAGAATCCATATTGGAGAATTTCACATTGCAAATTGCACGGTCTTCGCCAGCAGCAAATGTTACGCTCTCATCCCAAGTTACCTTGACACCACCCTGTGCTTCATATTCACTCTTTGTCATCGTCTCTGTGGTCTTCGAACCACCATCTTCAGAGATATAGGTAAGCGTAACCTCATCATCATCAATATAGATTTCTGAAGGCAAACCTTCACCGCCCTCACTTGGGCCGTAAGCACAAATTTGAGTCTTGATAACTTTGGCTGTGTAGGCCGAATTGGTCTTGGTGCGAGAGAGTGTCACAGGCACGGTTATGGCTGTCGTATCGGTTGACTCAGAAAAAGCTTCCGCTGTGAACTCTACGTTATCATAAATGCCATTGTCATAGACAGGACCCTCATTCTTTTGGTCGCAGCTAGTCAATGTTAGCCCGCCCGCAAAAATCGCCAAGCCTAAAATATATTTTACTAGTTTCATAATGCTTCTATGATTTTAAAGTGATTATTCGTCTGATGTTGGATTCTGGTCCTTGGTAACATCCATGTTGGGGTTGCCATCAAACTCAGCCTGTGGAATAGTGAGTACCCACATGTAGTTTTCAGGATTCTTAAGTGCACGATATGAAAGTTGCAGTGCCGAAGGCCAGCCATAGTCGCCTGGGCGTTCAAAGCCTTGATGCAAGCGACGGATGGTGTAAACACGACCGTCCTCACCCCACAACTCGATGCGACGTTGCAGCAAGATTTCCTCTAGCAACGAGCCCGTCATGTCGGTAGTGAGCGTTCCCAAACTAGTGCCCGTGAACTTGTCACACGAGTAAGACGCATCACGATTTTTCATCAAGTCCATCAATTTTTCTTTGGCCTTTGACTCATTACCCATGCGGCAATAGGCCTCGGCAGCAGTGAGATACATCTCCTCAACACGCATCCACACATAGTCACCTTCCCAAGTAGAGAGATTAGAGAAATCAAACTTGCGCTGAATGTAACCAGCATCACTATACTTAGTGTCAGTGGGATCCCACCATGCCAAGCGAGCATCGTTTTCACTCATCTTATCATAGAGCCAAGTGGTAATTTGCTTATGAGCACTCTTTCCGTATGCTACATCAGTGCTCATGTGAGCAAACAAACTAGCATACTTACCTGCTTGGTCGGCAACAATGTCTGCACCCCACATCACATTGCCTACACTCACATCATTCATACCTATAAACGAACTAACTGGCAAGATAGAGCAGTTAGAATTAGCAATAGCCTCTTCGGCAGCAGTAACAGCAGTGGACCAATCTTCCATTACCAATGCAATGCGTGCCTTGATGCCTTGTGCCACAGCATAGCCCATGTGTGCTGCATTGTCTTGCCGAGTCTTGTTGGCTGCATCTTTGCTTAGCAACTCACAAGCCTTGTTGATATCTTTTGTGATTTGAGCATACACAGAGTCAACTCTAGAACGAGCCTTGCCTGTAGTGGTGGTGAACGTAGGCTCGGTGGTGATAGGTACGCAAGCTTCGGTCTCATGACCCTTGTAGGTACGAGCAAATATCTGTGCTAGCATAAAGTAGCTATATGCACGTATGGCATAGGCTTGCCCAACAACATAATTTTTGTCGGCTGCAGCTCCCTCCATCGTTTCCTCGGCACCAATCAAGTAGTTGGCATTGGCAATCCAAGTGTAGTAGGCATTCCATAAGTCATAGCTACGCCAAGTGCTACGTGTGTAGAGGTCCTTTACATTATAGGCTGCATCATACCAGAACCAGCCACTGCCCATAGCGCTCATGATGAAGTCATCACCCATCACTTCGGCCATCAAGTTATAGGCACTGATGCCAAAGCATTGGTGGTAGTTGCCTGTGGTGGACCATCCAACAGTGTACATCGAGCGATAGATACCATTGAGTGGAATTAATGCCTTGTCAGCATCCCCCAAGAGGGTTGAACCCGACAACGAGGTGGTAGGCTCGGTCTCTAGCATGTCGTTAGAGCACGACGACAAGCAGAGCACGCCAAACAACCCGATAGATAAATATTTCAATATCTTTTTCATGTTGATATCCTTAATATATGAATGTTGATAATTGTTTAAACACGAAGTTCCTGATTACTTCACGATGATTTCGCAAATCGAAACACGGTTCCAGCTCAACTCGTCAAACATGCTGGTCTCACCTTGTCCAGCTGCATCGATGCGGCTAGCGTTGATACCATACTTGTTAACAAGCATATCCTTCACGCTAGCGGCACGGCCTTCAGCGAGGCGGATGTTGTTGTCCTTAGGACCATCTTGCGAAGCATAGCCACGCACGGTGCACTTAGCCTCAGGATGGCTCTTCAGATAAGCAGCCACGCGCTCCACGTTGGGACGCTGGTCGGTGGTGACATTGGTCTTGTTCACGGGGAAGTGAACCAAAATCTTCAAGTACTCAGCACTGTTGTCCACAATCTTGGCAGGAGCATTCTTGGCAGCCGTCAAGTCGTTGCGGCAGTTGGCTAGTGCACGATTGGCAGCATCGAGGTCGTTCTGCAACTGAGCAATGCGGGCATTAGCACTATTTTGAGTGTCGGTCAACTGATTACGTAGGCTATTGATTTGACTATTGAGGTTCTCCAAATCAGCGTTTACATAGCCCTTCTCGGGCAACTCATCGTTCACACCAAAGGTCAGGTTTACACCGATGGCAAACTGACGAGTAGCTGGAACGCCGCAGTAGTCAAAGCCGACAGATGATGATCCACCCACGCCAGCACCAGCGGCAGCCACCTCGGGATCGCCGTCATAGTTGGTGAACAGCAACAGGTTGCTTGCCGAAGCCGTGATCGAGGCACGCTTGATGTACTTGAGGCGAGCCAGGAAGCTGGTGGGCACGTCGTAGGTCAGCGAAATGGTGCGCAGGCGCAGGCTGTTGACCTCGGTGATCCAGTTGCGGGTCTCGTAGTTGTAAGCACCCGTGTAGTAGTTCTTGATGATGTTGTAACCACTCATCATCACACCATTGAACTCATAGTACTTGTCGGCCTCCCAGGTGTTGCTCACAGGAGTGCTGCTGACGATGTTGCCATCGTTGTCATAGGTCACGTTAACACCACTGATGGTGAGGGGCTGCTCGCGGATGTCGCCCGAGAACTTGCTCACACCGTTCATGGTCATCGCATATTTGGTGCCGTTGAACACGTCACCGCCCACGCGGAACTCCCACAACATGTTGAATGTCCAGTGCTTGCCAAAGGTGAAAGTGTTGTTCCAACCACCCGTGAACTTGCTCTCGCGGTTACCCACCTGATAGGTCTCGTTGTCGGTGGTGGGGAAGCCGTTGGCATCCAGAATCAGGTCGCCATTGTAGCGAGCCCACTCGGTACCGCTGATTGCCATGAAGTCGCCACCGCTGAACGAAGCAGCCTTGGCGCCACCATATTGTACGTCGGTGACATACATGATGTCCATACCGTCTAACAGGTTGTCCATGGTACCACGGTTGCCAGCCACGTTGATGCCCGTCTCCCAGGTGAAGTTCTCGCGCTGGATGGGGGTACCGCTCAGGCTGATTTCCAGACCCTTGTTATAAACGTTACCAGCGTTGAACGAGCAGAAGATGTAACCAGTCGATTGAGGTCCGCGAGGCGACAAGATCTGGTTGAACGAGTTGTTGGTGTAGTAAGCGATATCAAATTTCAAGCGATTCTGCAAGAAACGCAGTTCCAGACCTACCTCGGTCGAACGGGTCTTCTCGGGCTTCAGGTAGGGATTACCACGCGTCCAGGTGTTACCTAGGCCGACGATGCCACCCAGATAGGTGCCCACGGGCCACAGGTAGGTGTTGGTCTCGTAGGGGTTGGTGTCCTTACCAACCTCGGCCCAACTTGCGCGAATCTTACCGAACGACAGCCAGCTGGGCAGGCTCTCGCGGAACAGCTCGGTGAAGGCGATGGCGCCACTCACGCTGGGATAGAAGTAGCTGCGGTTGTCCTTGGGCAGCGTCGAGGTCCAGTCGTTGCGACCAGTCACGGTCAAGAAGATGGCGTTGCGCCAGTCGATGCGGAACTCACCAAAGGCAGCTACCAGCCTCTTCTTGCTGCTGCTGTGCTTGAACTGCTTGTCGTCGTCGCTAGCGTTGTTGTAGCTGTAGAACTCGGGAACGGCAAAATTCCATGCCATCTCGTAGTCGCGGCGAGTCTTGGTGTAGTCGGTGCTGGTACCCAGCATCAGGTTGATGTTGAAGTCACCGAACTGCTTGTTCCAGTTACTCATCAAGTTGGTGGACAGGTAGCGATACTTGTACATGTTATCGCTCATCATACCTGCTTGCCACACCTGCTTGTTGGGACCATTGGGAGCGATGCGGTTGGCGCTGGTCGTCGTGTAGCTGTCCACGCCCATGCGGTAGTTCAACCACCACCAGTCAAACAGATCCCACTTCACGTTGAAGTTGCCAGTGAAGCGCTCGGTGTTATCCTTCATGCTGTTCTTGTTCACAATCCAGTAGGGGTTGCTCCAGCTCTCGTCCCAGGGCTGCACGCCATCCACGATGACGTAGCGCGAGCCGTCCTCGTTCAGGTAGTGGCTCATCTGCTCGCTGGGAGCCCAGTTGTAAACCGAGTACAGGGCACCCGAACCCGTGTTGCCATACAGGGCAGCACCGGTCAGGGTCTTGGTGGTGCGAGCGTCACTGTAGGCGGCGTTGGCGCCAAAGGTGAATCGACCCACGCGCTGCTCACCGTTGAAGCGGAAGGTGGTCTTGGTGTAGCCCGTCTTGGGCACAATACCATCCTGGTCGTAGAAGCTGCCGCTCAAGAAGAAGTTGCTGTTCTTGTTCACAATCCAGTAGGGGTTGCTCCAGCTTTCGTCCCAGGGCTGTACGCCATCCACGATGACATAGCGCGAGCCGTCCTCGTTGAGGTAGTGGCTCATGTCCTCGCTGGGAGCCCAGTTGTAAACCGAGTACAACGCACCCGAACCCGAGTTGCCATACAGGGCAGCACCCGTCAGGGTCTTGGTGGTGCGGGCGTCACTGTAGGCGGCATTGGCGCCAAACGTGAAGCGACCCACGCGCTGCTCACCGTTGAAGCGGAAGGTGGTCTTGGTATAACCCGTGTTGGGAACAATACCATCCTGGTCATAGTAGCTGCCGCTCAAGAAGAAGTTGTTGTTCTTGGTACCGCCACTCACGCTCAAGTTGTTGTCCCAGATCACACCCGTTTGGAAGAAGTCCTTGATGTTGTCATACATGGGAGTGCCCGATGTGGCCTTCTCGCCCCACGAGCTCCATGCGTTGGTGTCGTTGAAGTTCAACCCCTGGATGCTGCCATCATCGTTGTACACCTCTTGTAGGTAACCACGCTTGTAGGTTTTCTGCTGCTTGGGCAAGTTCTTGACCATGCTGGTGATGAACTTGGAGCTTAAGGTAACCTCGGTGTGCCCCTCTTTACCTTTCTTGGTGGTGATGAGCACTACACCATTGGCGGCACGCGAGCCGTATAGCGCCGATGCAGCGGGACCCTTCAGCACCGAGATGTTCTCGATATCTTCGGGGTTGATATCCATCACGCGGTTAGACGACGTAGTGGCACTATTCATGATACCGTCAAATGCCGAGTTGCCGACAACGCCACCCGAGTTGTCGTAGATGACACCGTCAACTACAAACAGTGGCTGGTTATCGCGATTCTCGCTACCCGACGTACCACCACGCAGGATAATCTGTGCACCCGAACCGGCTGCACCCGACGACTGCGTGACGTTGACACCTGCAATCTTACCCGACAGCGAGTTGATGGCGTTAGCCGTCTTGTTACGCATCAGTTCCTCGCTCTTGAGGTCATCGACGGCATAACCCAGCGACTTCTTGTCCTTGCGGATACCCAGGGCGGTTACAACCACCTCGTCAAGCACCTGGTCGTTGGCTTCCATGGAGAAGTCCATGTTGTAGCCAGTGACGGTAATCTCACGCGGCTTGCTGCCCACGTAGGATACCTCGAGCACATCGCCAGGGTTGGCGGTGATAGAATACTTGCCGTCAACATCGGTGGCGGTGCCGCGATTGGTACCCTTGACCTTGATGGTCGCACCGATGAGCGGTTCTCCCTCGGCATCACGGATGACACCGGTGACTTTGTTGTGCTGCGCAGCAGCCGTGAAGCCCATGCTCGAATGGCCTGTTGCCATCCCAGCAGGTACTCCACTGGCTATCGCCAGTGCAGCCAACAGTGCTAATTGTTTTTTCATACGCTCTTAGATGAGTTTTTAAAAAGTTGATTGTAAGATGATTTAATGTTTATTGTTGTGAATATATTTAATGTGTCAACTCGTGTCCCCCTCACCAGGTGATGGGGTGCGTTGTGTCCAGGAAATTGGAGCATATCTGCTTTCATGTTGCAAAAGTACTAATAAACCTTAAATTGAAAAAGATTTATTCACTTTTTTGTTTGATAAAACTTTGAAATCTATGAAAATATGCTCAAAAACCGCAAGAAATTAATAATCAATTTCTAATTTTCATAAAAATTAACTAAAAATAACATTTTTGCAAAAAACGCCTCGCAATTGTTGGCTAATTCAAAAATAATTCTCAATTTTGCACATCGAAATACCGCCATGCGGCGCGGCATGATAACCGTGATGACCACGCCGCTGGTACACACACATCTTGAGACCTTTTTACTCCAGAAATTAAATTTTTAATTAACAATTATAAACAATGTGCTTATGAAAAGACATTTAGCTCTATTAGGGGCATTCTTGATGGCATGCGGTGCGGGCTCGATAGCCACTGCCGCGCCAGCCCCTCAGATGGTGGCATCGTCCAGCGCCACCACCATTGTAACGGGACGCGTGGTCGATGAGCAGGGCGAACCTGTGATTGGCGCCAGCGTTTCCGAGGTGGGCACCACCCGCGGCACAGCTACCGACATTGACGGTAACTTCTCGCTGCGTGCTGGTAGCAACGCCAAGCTCCAGATTTCGTTCATCGGTTACAAGACCGTGACCACCACCGCTGCCAACGGCATGCGCGTTGTCCTGGCCGAGGACAAGGCCCTGCTCGACGAGGTGGTTGTTGTGGGCTATGGTACCCAGAAGAAAGTGAACCTCACGGGCGCTGTATCCACCGTGGATGTGGACAAGACCTTCAACTCACGTCCCGAGCAGGATGTGACCAAGGCGCTGCAAGGTGCCGTGCCTGGCTTGAGCGTCATCAACAGCAGTGGTGACATCAACAGCGAGCCCACCCTGCGCATCCGTGGCGTGGGAACCCTGAGCAACGGCCAGAGCACCCCGCCCATGATCGTGATTGATGGTGTAGTGAGCGATGCAACAGGCTTGTCGATGCTCAACAGCGCCGACATCGCCAGCGTGTCGGTCCTCAAGGATGCTGCCTCGTCGTCAATCTACGGTACGCGAGCTGCATTCGGTGTCATCCTGGTGACCACCAAGAGTGGCCAGAAGGGCGAGAAGGCAACCGTTACCTACAGCAACAACTTCGGCTGGGACGACCCTACCTACCTGCCCGACTACCCTGACGTGCCCACACAGCTCGAGAGCGCCATCCGTGCCAAGAAGCGCGACGGTGCCGACGCTGTGGAGCTCTTCGGTATGTACTTCGACACCCTGCTGCCCTATGCCCAGAAGTGGAAAGAGCAGAACGGTGGCAAGAAGCGTGGCTACGGTCCCATGACCGCATGGCAGAGCGACAGCAATGTGGGCGACTACATCTTCCTCAACGGACAGCCGCTGTACTATGCCGACTTTGACATCCAGAACATCTGGTACAACCACGCTGCTCCCTCCCAGAACCACAACTTGGCAGTGCGTGGCGCCAGCAACCGCGTCACCTACTACCTGTCGTTTGGTTACAGCGACAAGGAGGATAACATGAAGTGGAATCCCGCCAAGCGCAAACGCTACAATGCTGCTGCCAACATCTCGGCCGACCTCACCGACTGGTTGACCGTTGGCACTCGCATCAACTTCACGCGCCGTCACTTCTCGCGTGCCGACACGTGGAACAACATGTACCAGTACATCTGGCGCTGGGGCTCGTTCTTTATCCCCAGTGGCACCATTGCCGACCCCACCACGGGCGAACAACTGGACTTCCGCGTGATTGCCATGCAGAAGCAGGCTGCCCGCAAGATGGTCACTCGTGACAAGCTGAGCATGACGGCATTTGCCACCGCTCACATCACCAAGGACCTGACCCTGAACGCCGACTTCACCTACGTGATCGACAACATGAACAGTCACTCCAGCGACCACACCGTTTACGGTTACAACTGGTCGGGCACCAAGCCTGCCTATATCGTCAACAGTGGCAACACGGGCACCTGGCGCGACAACAGCAAGGCCGACACCTGGTCGGCTAACGCCACGTTGAACTGGGCACACTCGTTCAACGACGTGCACAACCTGAACGTGATGGTGGGTGTGAATGGTGATGTCAAGAGCTACGACTACTTCTACGCCTACAAGCCCCAGCTCTACAGCGAGGAGTATCCCGAGCTGAATCTGGCCTACGGCGACCAGAGCAAGTGGAACATCACCAGCGCCACCGCCGACAAGGCAACGGCTGGCTACTTTGGCCGCATCAACTACGACTACAAGGGCATCTACCTGCTGGAGTTGAACGGACGCTACGACGGCTCGTCGAGCTTCCCCGTCAACGACCACTGGGCATTCTTCCCCTCGGGCTCGGTGGGCTACCGCTTCACCCAGGAGAAGTACTGGGACCGCCTGCGCAACGTGGTGGACAATGGTAAGTTGCGTTTCTCCTACGGTAGCATCGGTAACGAGGCTGTGGGCGACAACCAGTTCCAGTCGCTGATCAGCGCCATCGCTCAGAGCAATGTGCACTGGCTGAACGAGAGCGGCAGCAAGGTGACCGAGCTGGGTCTGCCGACGTGGGTTAACAGCACGCTGTCGTGGGAGCGCATCACGACGCTGGACGCCGGTCTGGATCTGGGCCTGTTCCACGACGTGCTGACGCTGGGCTTTGACTGGTATCAGCGCACCACCAGCGACATGCTGGGCCCGGGTACCGCACTGCCCGCCAGCGTGGGTGCTAGCGCACCTGTGACCAACAATGGTGAGCTGCGCACGCGCGGTTGGGAATTCACCATGGAGCTGCGCAAGCAGTTCAACAAGGACTTTGGCGCCTACTTGACCGCCAGCATCGGCGATGCCAAGACCAAGGTGACCAAGTGGAACAACGATTCGCACCTGATCGGCCATCCGTGCAGCAGCTCGTATGCTTACGAGGGCATGACCTGGGGTGACATCTGGGGCTTTGAGACCGACCGCTACTTCACCGAGAACGACTTCAACGGCAAGAATGCCGACGGCTCGTGGATCTATGCCAACGGCGTTGCCGACCAGACGGGTCTGCAGACGCAGAACTTCGTGTACGGCCCTGGTGACATCAAGTATAAGGACCTGAACGGCGACGGCGTGATCGACGGCGGCAAGGGCACCGAGGAGGACCACGGTGACTTGAAGGTGATCGGTAACATGATGCCTCGCTATGAGTATAGCTTCCACATCGGTGGTAACTTCAAGGGCTTCGACCTGGACGTATTCTTCCAGGGCGTGGGCAAGCGCGACATGTGGACTCAGTCGGCATTCGTGTTCCCGATGATGCGTTCGGCCGACTTGGCGATCTATGCCAACCAGACCAACTACAACGTGTATGATCCCGACAATGGCGTGATCAGCATCAGCGAGAGCAACGACTTCCCCTGCCTGTATCCGGGCAACGAGTATTCGGGTAACGTGGTCGGCCTGACCGGTGAGGGCGGCTGCCACAACTACTATCCCCAGACCAAGTATCTGGTGGACATGAGCTACCTGCGTCTGAAGAACATCACGCTGGGCTACACGCTGCCCACCAACTGGACCCGCCGTCTGTGGATCGAGAAGCTGCGCGTGTACGGCAGTGTGAACAACCTGTGTCTGCTGCACAAGGGCAGTGGCGACCTGCCTATCGACCCCGAGATGAACGCCGGCCAGGGCTCGCTGAGCTATGGCACGTGGGGCCGCACCTATCCTATCAACCGCACGTGGTCGGTGGGTCTGCAGCTCACCTTCGGTGTTGAGCACAGTGCAGCCGTTGCTGCCGCCGCTCCCGCACCGGACATGACCTATCTGAACAACCAGATCAACGACCTGCGCAGCCAGCTGGATGCCGCTAACGCACGCAACGCCCAGCTGCAGAACGACCTGAACGCTGCCAACAGCCGCAACAGCCAGCTGCAGCGCGACCTGAACGACTGCAAGAACAAGCCCGCCCAGGTGGTGGACAACAGCGCCGAGTATCTGAAGATCTTGGTTCACTTCCCCGTGAACAAAACGGCCGTGAGCGCCGACCAGCGTCCCAACGTTGAGCGCGTGGCTGCTTATCTGAAGAGCCATCCGGGTGCCACCTGCACCATCCGCGGCTATGCATCGCCCGAGGGTCCGAAGGACAACAACGAGCGTCTGGCCAACGGCCGCGCCGCTAGCGTCAAGGACATGCTGATCAACAAGTATGGCATCAAGGCCAACCGCATCGACGCCGCTGGCGCTGGTGAGACCAACATGTTTGACGAGCTGAGCTGGAACCGTGTGTCGATCTGTGAGATCATCGTGAAGTAAAATTATGAACCTCAATAAAAACAGCTATAATATGAAACTATTCAAATCAATTATACTGTGTGGCCTGGGCCTGGCGACGGTGTCACTGAGCTCGTGTGACGACATGCTGACCAAGAGCGAGCGCTCGAAGTTTGAGCTGTCACAAGACTTCTGGAACAATGCCAACCAGGTGGCCAGCTACAGCAACGTGATGTATGAGGATTACGTCGGTTATGGCACGGGCGGTGGCGCCGGCTGGTTCTATTTCAAGAGCTTGAGCGACGACCAGGTGAACCCGTCGTTCGACAACTGGATGTTCACCAGCGTGCCTGGCACGAGCAGCTATTGGAGCGGTCCTTACACCGAGATCCGCCGTTGCAACTATATGCTCGACGGCTTGGAGAACTCGACGCTGAGCGAGAGCGACAAGAAGTATTATACGGCCGTTGCCCGCCTGAACCGCGCTTGGCAGTACTATCAGCTGGTGCGCATGTATGGCGACGTGCAGTGGCTTGACGAGGTGATCCTGGACGCTGACGAGGACGCTGACCTGATCTACGGCACGCGCACCGACCGCGACGTGGTGATGGACAACGTGCTGGCCGACCTCAACTATGCGGTCAGACACCTGGGCTCGGGCGGCAAGAACTCGTGGAGCACCGACATGGCGCTGGCCATGAAGAGCGACATCTGCCTGTATGAGGGCACCTATTGCAAATATCGCACGGCTGCCGAGAACGGCAAGGCTCCGGACGCCACGCGCGCCAAGACCTATCTGGAGGCTTGTACCGATGCAGCTAACCAGCTGATCAGCGGTGGCAAGTATAGCCTGACGAGCACCTACGGTGAGATCTACAATTCGCTGGATCTGAGTTCAAACAGCGAGGTGATCTTCTTCCGCAACTATGTGAAGGACCTGCAGATGCACAGCACGGCCGACTACACGGCCTCGTCGTCGCAGCAGAGGGGTATCAGCAAGGACGCGTTTGACGCCTTCTTGTTCCTCGACGGTAAGCCCCGCGCTAACACCAGCTACGACACCAACGACCACCCCGTGTATGACGCGGAGGCTGGCTGCTATAGCATCAAGTCGGCTCTGGCTACGCGCGACAAGCGCCTGAGCGTGCTGCTCGATCCGTATCTGTGCTTCAAGGGCTACGGCTGGCAGCGCAGCGGCTCGATGATGATGACGTCGTCGACGGCTTACAACATTGCCAAGTATGACAATGTGAACATGGAGCTGGACTACCGCATCAACACGGGCAAGAACTACACCGACGCTCCCATCTATTGGCTGGCAGTGATCTATCTGAACTATGCCGAGGCCAAGGCTGAGCTGGGCACGCTGACGCAGACCGACCTGAACAACACCATCAACAAGCTGATGGCTCGCGCAGGTCTGCCCGACATGAGCATGACCCCCGCCGCCGATGCCGCCAACAACATGGGTGTGAGCAACCTGCTGTGGGAAATCCGCCGCTGCCGTCGCTGCGAGCTGATGACCGACAACTGGTATCGCTATTGGGACCTGGTGCGCTGGCATCAGCTCGACAAGCTGGATACCAAGAAGTATCCCAACATCATGAAGGGTGCTTACCTGAAGGGTGTGGCGAACGAGAGCGAGTTCAACATCGACACCGATGGTTATGTGATCGCCGTATCGACGGCCCGCACGTTCGACAGCAAGTACTATCTGTGCCCGATCCCGTCGAACCAGATCACGCTGAGCCAGGGTAGTACCACTCAGAACCCGGGCTGGTAATCATTGTTGCCGACAAGCGAAAGGCATTAACCTATAGAAATTAAAAACCTCGTCAGGGGGCTGGCCGATGCAGTGGCTGGCCCCCTGATTGTTGTGTCAACGGGGCACCGTAATGGGGGCCAAACTGCTTAAAAAACGTGAATTGTTTGCCCAGTTGGCAAATAATCAGTAACTTTAGCGCGTTCAATGATTAACTATTGCACAGATTTATCAATTTTATCTTAAAAACAATTCAGTAATAACAACACAAAACAAACAATTTTATGGGATTATTAGAGAACATAGCTAAGACTGCCGCGACGGCTGCGGTGGGCAAGGCGGTGACAGGCGGCAGCAGTTCTGGCCTGGGCAAGGTGATCGGCGATGTGGCCGGCAGCGTGGCTGGCAGTGCCATCGGCAAGCAGGTGGCTGGCGAGGTAGCGGCACAGACGGTGTCGAAGAAGCTGGGCGGCGGCGTGCTGGGCCAGGTGGCCGGCGAGATTGTCCGCAAGCAGGTGTCGGGCCGCAGCAGCGCCAGCGGCACCACCGATGTGGCTAACAGCGTGATCAACGTCATCAAGATGGGCAGCAAGGCCCTGGGTAAGTAACCGTCAAAATTTTGTCAAACCACTTAAAATTATTTATTCCTATGGCACAAGACTATCAAGCAATTGCTAAGGCTGTGAAGGTGGTGGCTAAGACGGGCCTCTACTTTAGCTGCATCGACGGCAACTATGCCGACAGCGAGCGTCAATTTATCGAGAACTACATCAACGAGCTGTCGCAGTATGGCGGCGTGGACGATGAGATCAAGCCCCTGCTGGACAACCCCATGGACAAGCACTACACGCTGGACGAGGTGGTGGCCGACACGCGCGACCTGCTCGAGTCGATCGACAGCCCCGCCGACCGGCGCGCTATCGCAATCACGCTGACCGACTTTATCGGTCAGGTGGTGATGGCCGACGGCGTGGAGCGTCCGGCCGAGCGTGAGGCCTTCCTGAAGTGGGCCGACGCGGTGGATGCGTGACGCACGCATGAGAGAGAGAAAGAAAAAGTGATTTTATAAACCAAATTTATATTACATACCACTCATTTTTTAGCAATGACTTACAAGATTATCGACATCGAGGGCATCGGTGAGGTGTATGCCCCGAAGCTCATCGCCGCTGGCGTTGAGACGGTTGACCAGCTGCTGGACCGCTGTGCCGCTCCGGCTGGCCGCAAGGAACTGGCTGAGACCACTGGCATTAGCGAGAAGCTGATCCTGCGCTGGACCAATCATGCCGACCTGTTCCGCATCGACGGCATCGGCCCGCAATTTGCCGAGCTGCTGGAGGCGAGCGGCGTGGACACCGTGAAGGAGCTGCGCCACCGCGTGGCTGCTAACCTGGCTGCCAAGCTGGCCGAGGTGAACGAGCAGCGCCACCTGTGCGGCCGTGTGCCGGCCGAGGTTGAGGTGCAGCGCATGATCGACCAGGCTAAGGAGCTGGAGCCCCGCATGACCTATTAAACCGCATTAGCGCATTATCACCGTCAAGGGGATGTGCCCGCCAAATGGCGTGGGCGCATCCCCTTGAGGTGTTTTATGCGTAAACGTGAGCCGGAGGTCAGCGGCCGATGATGTATTTGCTGAACGGGAGGCAATAGATGAGCCTCATGATGGCGTAGGTGATCACAAAGGTCAGCAGGGCGCTGAGCAGGCCGTCGGTGAGCCACCAGCAGCCGTCGCCCAGCCATGCGTGGGTGAGCGGCCACACCAGCTGGCGCATCACCAGCATGTGGCCCAGATAGATGCCATAGGTGCAGATGCTGATCTGCGAGAGCAGGATAGGCAGGCGGTGGGGCCGTCCGTCGGTGTAACTGGCCGGCGACAGGCGTTGGGCTGCGCTCATAAGCAGCACCGACATCATCACGTCGTTGATGCTGATGTCGCTGGTCACGGTGT
>Ga0181612_101164_pt1 | contig 31483 bp, 28 predicted proteins | sample HoacroProtozoa21_FD_119630 | JGI IMG/M metagenome (GOLD analysis project Ga0181612, IMG submission 119630) | Hoatzin crop microbial communities from Cojedes, Venezuel. Combined Assembly of Gp0051906, Gp0051904, Gp0051908 | reverse complement strand
GGATTTCGCGGCGGCCATCCTTGGCGGGGGCGAAGCGGTCTTGAACGCGGAAACTGAATGTTGAAGCCGCAGGAAGCTATGATTTGAAGGAGCAGCGATGAGGACCATATTCATGGGGACGCCAGATTTTGCGGCGATTATCCTTGAAAAATTGCTTGGGGCGGGCGCGGAGGTGGTGTGCGCGGTGACGCAGCCCGACAAGCCCAAAGGGCGGAAGAAGGAGCCCGCGCCGTCGCCTGTCAAAGAGGCGGCCGCATCGCACGGCATCCCCGTGCTGCAGCCGAGGCGCGTCAGGGACGAGGAAGCCCTCAGCGCCATAGCCGCCTATGAGCCGCAGCTCATCGTGGTCGCGGCCTTCGGGCAGATCCTTCCGAAGGCGCTGCTCGAACTTCCGGAGCACGGCTGCGTCAACGTCCACGCGTCGCTCCTTCCCGATTACCGGGGCGCGGCTCCCATCCAGCACGCGATCCTCGACGGGCGGACCGTGACGGGCGTGACACTCATGCAGATGGACGAAGGCCTCGACACCGGGGACATCCTGGCCAGGCGCGAAGTCGCCATAGCCGACGACGACACGGCGGGAACGCTTTTCGACAAGCTCGCGGCGGCGGGAGCCTCGCTCCTAGTCGATTCCCTGCCGGCGATCGAGAGCGGGAGCCTTGCGGCGGAAAAGCAGCCCGCAGAGAGCCCGACGCCCTACGCGTCCATGATCAAAAAAGAGGACGGCCTCATCGACTGGACAGTGTCTGCGGAAGAAGTCTGCAGGCGCGTGAGGGCATATTCGCCCTGGCCGTCGGCCTTTGCATTTATCGACGGAAAGCGCGTTAAGATCCTGGAGGCGAAAGAACTGAAGGGAGAAGAGGAAAGCGCGCGGCGATCTTCATTTTCGGGGAAAGAAGCGGAAAATGAAGCGCCCGGAGCGATCTCGACGGACGGAAAGTCCTTTATAGAAATAGCCTGCGGCAGCGGCTCGGTCGGCATCGTCCGCCTTCAGGGCGAAGGCAAGCGGGCCATGACGGCAGAAGAATTCCTGCGGGGGAACGCGATAAAGTCCAAAACCGCGGGAGGGAGGCAGCAATGACCAATATCCGTGACATCATCCTCGACGTACTGCTCGAGATCACGCGGGACGGCGCGATGAGCCACAAGGCTCTGAACTCTGCCCTTGAGAAGAACCAGTACCTAAGCCGCCGGGACCGCGCGTTCATCACGCGCGTGTGCGAGGGCGTGATCGAGAGGATGATCGAGATCGATTACATAATAGACAAGTTCGCGCAGGTGCCGGTGGCCAGGATGAAATCCGTGATCCAGGACATTTTGAGGAGCGCGGTCTATCAGATATGCTTCATGGGCGGCGTGCCGAACTCGGCGGCGGTCAATGAGGCGGTCAAGCTGACGCAGAACAGGGGCTTCTACAACCTGAAGGGCTTCGTCAACGGGGTTTTAAGGAGCGTCGCGGACGGCTATGAGGACATCGACTATCCCGACAGGGAGGAAGACCCGGTCAAGTATATGTCGGTGACGTACTCGACTCCGACCTGGCTGATAGAAGAGTGGATAGGAGACTACGGAGAGTACGCCACGGAGCGCATGCTGAAGTCGTTTTTGACGGAGCGCCCGACGACGGTCCGCTTCAAGACCCACCTGACCGACAAGGCGGCGATCCTCGAAAGCCTCAGGGAGCAGGGGGTGACGGTGCGCCAGGCCTCGTACCTTCCCTACGCCTACAATATTTCCAATTATAATTTCATTAAGGCGCTCAAGGCCTTCCAGAAAGGCTGGATCTACCCGCAGGACGTCAGCTCGATGCTCGTGGCGGAGGTCGCCGACCCGCCGAAGGACGGCTTCGTCGTGGACGTGTGCGCCTCGCCGGGCGGAAAGACGCTCCACATCGCGGACAAGATGCAGGGACAGGGCGCGGTCGAGGCGAGGGACCTCTCGGCCGACAAGGTCGCGCTCATCGAGGAAAACGTGACCCGCGCGCGCCTTCTGAACGTCAAGTGCCGCGTGAGGGACGCCCTGGTCCTCGACCCGTCGGTCTCATCGCGGGCGGACGTCGTCATCTGCGACCTGCCCTGCTCGGGGCTCGGCGTCATCGGCCGAAAGCCCGACATCAAGTACCGCGTCAGCCAGGACAGGATAAGGGAGCTGGTCGAGCTGCAGCGGAGGATACTCACGAACGCGGCCGCCTACGCCAAGCCGGGCGGAGTGCTCATATACAGCACCTGCACGGTGAGCATGGCGGAAAACCAGGAAAATGCCGCGTGGTTCGCGCAGAATTTCCCGTACAAGCCAGAGAGCCTTGACCCGTACCTCCCGGCCGAGCTGCGGCAGCTGACTACGTCCGAAGGCTACCTTCAGATGCTCCCCGGCATCCATGACTCCGACGGCTTCTTCATCGCGCGGTTCAGGCGCAATTCGGCGGAACAATAATGCGTGACATAAAGTACGCTACTGACCTCACCTACGAGGAGCTGTGCGCGGCGGCAGCGGAGGCGGGCGAAAAGAAATTCCGCGCGGACCAGCTCTACGGCTGGATCCATAAGAAGAACGCATTTACATATGAAGAGATGACGAACCTCCCGGCCCATTTCAGAAAATGGATGTCGGAGCGCTACCCTCTTGCCGCGTGCGAAGCCGTGTCCGAGCGCGTCTCGAAGATCGACGGCACGCGAAAGTACCTCTTTAAGCTGGCGGACGGCTGCCTGATCGAGAGCGTCCTCATGAGCTACCATCACGGCATGAGCGCCTGCGTTTCGTCGCAGGTGGGCTGCAGGATGAACTGCTCGTTCTGCGCTTCGGCGATAGGCGGCCTGACGCGGAACCTGACGGCGGGGGAGATCCTCGCGCAGATCTACGCGATGGAGGCGGCCTCGGGCGCGCGCGTATCCAACATAGTGATGATGGGAACCGGCGAGCCGCTCGACAACTACGACAACGCCGTTTCATTTTTAAAAATGATAACCGACGACAGGGGGCACGGCATCAGCGCGAGGAGCATCACGCTGTCGACCTGCGGGATCGTGCCCGGGATAAAGCGCCTGGCGACGGAAGGCATCCCCGTCTCGCTCGCGCTTTCGCTCCACGCGGCGACGGACGCTTTAAGGCGCGAAATCATGCCGGTAGCCAAGGCCTATAGCTTGGCCGAAATCGCGGACGCGATGAAAACCTACTACGCCGCGAACCGCAGGCGCCTCACCTTCGAGTACAGCCTGATAGCGGGCGTGAACGACACGGACGAGTGCGCGAAGAACCTCGCGGGCTACGTCTCGCGCTTCCAGCACCTGGTGAATCTCATCCCCGTGAACCCGGTCCGCGAGACGGGGTATCAAAAACCCTCTGCGGAGGCGGCGCGGGCCTTTCAGAAAAAACTTGAAAATTGCGGGATTCATGTTACTATTAGGAGAGGTTTGGGCAGAGACATTGACGGCGCCTGCGGGCAGCTGCGCAAGAGGTATCTGGAAGATAAGGGTGTATGAAGGCTTTTGCAATAACAGATGTTGGTCAAAAAAGAAAAATGAATCAAGACTGCGTCTTTGCATCTGCGGAGCCGGTGGGCAACCTTCCCAACCTGTTCATCGTGGCTGACGGCATGGGCGGTCATAACGCCGGGGATTTCGCATCCCGGTACACGGTGGATACGATTCGCGAGTACATTGAAAAAAGCGAGGACCACAATCCGGTCCGGCTCATCCGCAAGGCCGTCGAGGCAGCGAACGCAGGGGTCCGCAAGGAAGCCCGCGAGAACGTGCAGATGGCCGGGATGGGAACGACGGTCGTCGTGACGACGGTCATCGGCAACTTCGCGTATACGGCAAACGTCGGCGACAGCCGCCTCTACCTCTACGACGGCGCTCTTCAGCAGGTCACTACTGACCATTCGCTCGTCGAGGAAATGGTTCGGATGGGGGAGATAACGCGCGAACAGGCGCGCATGCACCCCGACAAGAACATCATAACGAGGGCGATAGGCGCGGCCGACACGGTCGACATAGACTTCTTTGACTACAAGACCGCCCCTGGGAGCACGCTCCTGATGTGCTCCGACGGACTGTTCAATATGGTCAGCGAGGGGCAGATCGCCGGATTGATAGAAAAGCCGTACACTTGCGAGGAGCTGGCGAGGCATCTGATTTTTGCAGCTAACGACAACGGGGGAAAAGACAATATTGCCGTTATTGTTATCAGGCCGTACGCCGACGAGGAGGAATGATGATTTTAAAGGCTGGGACGATTCTCGGGGAGCGTTATGAGATTGTGAGCAAGGTGGGCTCAGGCGGAATGGCCGACGTCTACCGCGCCAGGGATCACAAGCTGAACCGTTATGTGGCCGTTAAGGTCATGAAGCAGGAATTCAGCGAGGACAGTGCCTTTATAACCAAGTTCAGGCGCGAGGCGCAGGCCGCCGCGGGACTTGCCAACCCGAACATAGTCAATGTCTTTGACGTCGGGGAGGACAGGGGCAACTACTATATAGTAATGGAACTCGTCGAGGGCACGACCCTTAAGGAGTACATTAATAAGAAGGGGCGCATCTCGGTGCGCGAGGCGATCAGTATCGCCATCCAGGTGTGCATGGGCCTTTCGGCCGCGCACGCGCAGAACATCGTCCACCGCGACGTTAAGCCCCAGAACATCATTATTTCAAATGACGGTAAGGTCAAGGTTACGGACTTCGGCATCGCGAGGGCGACTTCGTCGAACACGATAAGCTCCAACGCGATGGGCTCCGTGCACTACAGCTCGCCGGAGCAGGTGCGGGGCGGCTTCGCGGACGCTAGGTCCGACATCTATTCCGTCGGCATAACGCTCTACGAGATGGTCACGGGGCGCGTGCCTTTCGACGGCGACAGCGCGGTCAACATCGCGATCAAGCACCTGCAGGACGAGATGGAGCCGCCTTCGAAGTACGCGCAGGATCTGCCGTACTCGCTTGAACAGATCATTTACAAATGTACGCAGAAGGACGTGAACCGCCGCTACCAGACGGTGGAGGAGGTAATCGCGGACTTGAAGAGGTGTCTGAGCGACCCGAACGGGCGCTTCGTCACGCTTACGCCGCTTTCAAACCATGCAAGGACAGTCATGTTCTCGCCGGCTGAACAGGCAGCCATACGGGCGCAGGACGTGCAGGCCGCTGAAAGGAGCAATACTACGGACGAGGACGAGTTTTACGAGGACGCGGACGACGAAGAGTACTACGACGACCGCGACTACGACGAAGAAGACGATTACTACGACGATGAAGAGGACGACGACGACGATGACGGCGGCGCGGGCGGACTGAGTTCCGGCCTCGAGAAGGCGGTCACGATCGGCGGCTTCGTCATAGCGGCGGTAATAATAGCTATACTGCTTTATTTCATCGCTAAGGCGGCCGGGCTCTTCAAGAACAACAACAACGACAACTCGACGGCGGTCGACTCCGCGATTTCGGTGACGGTGACCCCGACGCCGAGCCCGACGGAGACCCCGACCCCGACGCCGACCGAGGTTCCGGTCGAGACGGCGACGGTTCCGAGCATCCTCGGCATGAGCGAGAGCGACGCCAGGACGACCGTCGAGCAGTTCGGCTTCACGCTCCGCTATACGGGCGACAGCTACAGCGACGACTACGGCGAAGGCCTCGTGGCTTTACAGAGCCCGGAGGCAGGCACGGAAGCCGAGGTCGGATCCGCGGTCGAGTACGTAAGGAGCAGCGGCTACACGCCGATAACGGTTCCGGGCGACCTGATCGGAAAGACCGAGGCGCAGGTCATCTCCGCGCTTGAGGAAGCCGGCTTCTCCAACCACACGGTCAGCTACTGGCCGAGCGACGAGTACGACAGCGGCCTGGTATTCTCGGTAAACCCGGGCGAGGGCAGCGCGGCGACCAAGGACACGACGATCGCGATTTCGGTCAGCACCGGCAAGGCGAACACGATAACCGTCGGAAACTACACCGGAATGTCGATAAGCGAGGCTACGGCCAAGGCCCAGGCGGACGGTTTCGCGGTTTCCACCCGCGAGGGCAGCGACGATTCGATGCCGTACAACTACGTCATCTATCAGAACTACACCGCGGGCACCGAGGCTCCAGCCAACACGACGATTCTTCTGACGGTCAACACCAGCAACGCGCAGGCCGACCCGACCCCGACTCCGGCGGCTTCCACCGGACAGTGGGTAGCCAATGCCGCGCTTCAGGGACCGGTCGACAAGTACACTGGCGGCGACTACAGGCTCGACCTTGTACAGATCGTAAACGGCCAGACGGTCAGCAGGACCTTTGAGACGGGGACGGCCCTCACGTTCCCGCACAACGTCAGCGTCGTCGGCGCGGACGGCGTCGCCAGCGGAACGATTCAGCTTTACAACGTCAACGGCGCGGACCGTGAGCTCATAGCTTACTGGGAAGTCCCGTTCTCGCAAGCGGGCTGACGATGCTTGAGGGCAGGATAGTAAAAGCTGTTGCCGGATTCTACTACGTCGCCGTAGAAGAATCCGGCATTTATATGTGTCGGGCGAAGGGCGTGTTCAGGAAGCTCGGGATACGCCCGCTCGTGGGCGACTTCGCTTCGATCGAGGTCACGCACGAGGGCGACATGGAGGGAAATGTCGTCGAAATCCATCCCCGGAGCAACGAGCTCCTGCGGCCCGCGGCGGCGAACGTGGACGCGTGCCTGGCGGTGTTCGCGGTAAAGGATCCCGACCCTTCGCTCATCCTCGTGGACCGCTTTCTGCTGCAGGCGGCGCGCCGCGGGATACCTGCGGCGGTCTGCTTCAACAAGACGGACCTGGCGGACGAAGGCGAAAGGAGAAGGCTTCAGGAAGCGTATGGGAAGTGCGGCGCCGCCGTCATTTTCACGAGCTTTGAAAGAGGCGAAGGGATCGATGAGGCCCGGGCCTACGTCAAAGGCCGGACGGTGCTCCTGGCGGGTCCTTCGGGCGTCGGAAAGTCAACGCTCACGAACATCCTGACGGGAGAATCCTCGATGGAGACGGGCTCGGTCTCAAAGAAGCTCGGGCGCGGGCGCCATACGACGCGCCACACCGAGATTTTTCCGCTCGGCGGCGGCACTTACATCCTCGACACTCCGGGCTTCGCGGAGCTTTTCACGGACGACGTCAGCAAGGAAGAACTGCAGCTCTATTACCCGGAGTTCGGGAACCTCGCCGAAGAGTGCAGGTTCGCGGGCTGCGCGCACTTAAAAGAGCCTGACTGCGCCGTGCGGCGCGAGGTCCTCGCGGGAAATATCAGCCGCGAGCGGTACGAAAGCTACTGCAGGATATACGAAGACCTTGCAGAGCGCGAGAAAAACAGGTATTAGTGTAGACAGAGGGCGCGCCTTGGACGCGCGGGAGAAGCTTTGGCGCAAGGCGCGGAAGCCCTTCTGCGCCGGTTAGAGCGGAAAGAAGTCCGCAAAAGCGGCTGCGGCGCGAAAGGCGAAGGAAGGCGGAAGCGTCCTAGCCTGCCCGGGATTTACATTCATTTTAAAAAGGAGGCAGATATGACCAGAGAAGAAGCTTATGAGCGCCTTACGGAAGTGTTCAGGGAAGTGTTCGACGACGACGAGCTCGTCATCAGCGACGAAACGGTCGCGGACGACGTCGACGGCTGGGATTCCTTCGAGCACATCAACCTCGTCGTCGCGGTCGAGAACGAGTTCGGCTTCAAGATCCCGATGGGCAAGGTCGTGACGATGAAGAATGTCGGCGAGATGGTCGATATAATCTGCGAGATGGGCAACTGACATAGGAGACAAGAGATGAAGCTTGGAATAGTCGGCCTGCCGAACGTCGGCAAGAGCACGCTTTTTAATTCGCTTACCAAGGCGGGAGCCGAGTCGGCGAATTATCCGTTCTGCACGATCGACCCGAACGTCGGGATCGTGCCGGTGCCGGACGAGAGGCTTAAGCTTCTCGGCGAATTTTCGCATTCAAAGAAAATAACCCCCGCGACGATTGCCTTCGTCGATATCGCAGGCCTCGTCAAGGGAGCTTCGAAGGGCGAAGGCCTCGGCAACCAGTTCCTCGCGAACATCCGCGAGTGCGACGCGATCGTGCACGTGGTCCGCTGCTTCGACGACCCGAACATCATCCACGTCGACGGAAGCGTCGATCCGGTGCGCGACATCGAGACGATCGACCTAGAGCTCATCTTCGCCGACCTTGAAGTGCTTGAGCGCAGGATCTCGAAGACGGCGAAGACTGCCAAGTCGGGGGCGTCGAAGGAGGCGAAGAAGGAGTACGACCTTCTTTGCGAGCTCAAAAAGCACCTTGAGAACGGCGAGAAAGCGATTACGGTCGACTTCGGCGACAAGGAGGAGAACGCTTTCAAGGCGAGCCTGGACCTTCTGACCGACAAGCCTGTCATCTACGCGGCGAATGTCGCTGAGGACGACCTCGCGGACGACGGGGCTTCGAATCCCTTCGTCGGCGCGGTCAGGGAGAGGGCGGCCGCCGAGGACTCCGAGGTCTTTGTCATTTCCGCCCAGATCGAGCAGGAGATCGCCGAGCTCTCGGACGAGGAGAAGGCGGAATTCTTAGCCGACCTCGGGGTGGAGAAGTCGGGCCTTGAGAAGCTGATCGCGGCTTCGTACAAGCTGCTCGGCCTCATGAGCTTCCTCACGACGGGCGAGGACGAGACCCGCGCCTGGACGATCCCCGTCGGCTGCAAGGCGCCGCAGGCCGCCGGCAAGATCCACTCGGACTTCGAGCGCGGCTTCATAAAGGCAGAGGTAATCAACTACAGGGAACTCCTCGAGGCGGGCTCCTACGCCAACGCCGGAAAGAAGGGACTCGTCCGCATCGAGGGCAAGGAGTACGTCGTACAGGACGGCGACGTCATCCTTTTCAGGTTCAACGTCTGAGCGGGGGCTGAATGGACTACGAGATAAATTTTCCGAATCTTGGCATTTTCCTAGAGCACGTCGGCAAGAGCATTAACGTATTCGGCTTCTCGATAGCGTATTACGGGATTGTCATCTCGATAGGCATGTGCCTCGGGCTCTGGGCCGCGATGGCGCGGGCGAAGGCGACAGGCCAGAACCCCGACGACTATTTCGACCTGGTGCTCTTCGGGATCATGTTCGGAATAGTCGGGGCGAGGATCTATTACGTGATCTTCTCCTTCGACATGTACAAGGACGACCTGCTGTCGATATTCAACATCAGGGAGGGCGGCCTTGCGATATACGGCGGCATAATCGCGGGAACGATAACGGTGTATTTCGTGACGAAGTTTAAGAAAATGCCGTTCGCAAGGGCCTGCGACACCGTCGCCATGAGCATCCCGATCGGACAGATCCTCGGGCGCTGGGGCAATTTCTTCAACCGCGAGGCTTTCGGAAGGTATTCTGACGGGCTCTTCGCGATGCAGCTCCCGGTGACGGCGGTCAGGGGGAGCGAGATCACTGAGGAGATGTGGGAGAAGGCGGTGACCATAGACGGCGTAAAGTACGTGCAGGTCCACCCGACCTTCCTCTACGAGAGCCTCTGGAACGTCGGAGTCCTCATTTTCCTCTTCATAATGAGGAACAGGACGCATTTCGAGGGAGAGCTCTTCCTCTTCTACATCATCGGCTACGGCACGGGCCGCTTCTGGATCGAGTCATTCAGGACCGACCAGCTGCTGGTCCCGGGAACCTCGATCCCCGTGTCGATGGTCGTGTCGGCCGCGGCGGTGGCGGTGGCCTTGATCCTCGTCATAAGGGGAGAGAGGGAGTATCGGCGCGCCAAGGCGGAAACCGCGAAAATCTCAGGAGAAGTCTCCGGGCGCTGAACCGGCAAAAAACGCGAGAAGCTGAAATCAGACCGCCTTAAGAGGCAGGGATACGGCTTCTTCTAAGGCGCAAAAACACATTATTTTCAAGAAAAATGCAAAAAAAGATGTGGTAGGCTGCAAAGCCCGATGCCACAAGATTTAGGCGATTCCCCCGCGGAACCGCCTTTTTTGCGCCCTTAAGGGGCGGGGAGCGGGGTTTTGGAAGGTTGCTTTTTGGGAGAGCGTGGATTAAAATAGCGGCAAGTGGTACGAAGTGGGAGGAAAGTGTCAGGCTATGGTAAAGTTTGTCGGTAAGTTCAAACACACAATCGACAGCAAGGGCCGGCTTATGATCCCGTCTAAGTACCGTACGATCATCGGCGACTCGACTCTTTATATCCTGCCGGGCGACGCGGGGAACCTGACCGTGTACACGGAAGAATCCTTCGGCGCGCTGGCCGACAGGATAGAGGAGAAGCTCGAGGCGGCCGACGACCTTACGCCCGAGGATCTGGCCGACATCAGGAGCTGGCTGGCGGACGCGGACTACGTGATACCGGACCTTCAGGGCAGGATGCTCATCAGCCAGGAGCACAGGAAGACAGCCTCCCTCAAAAAGGACGTCGTCGTCAACGGCGTCCTGGACCATTTTGAAATTTGGGACGCGGAGCGCTGGGAAGCACAGATGGGCCCTGATACCGACGAAAGGCTTAAGAAGACCGTCGCGACGATGAGGCGCCTCCGTATAAGAGTGTGAGGTGCGCATGGAATTCCATCACGTTCCGGTGCTTTTAAATGAATGCATCGAAGGGCTTTCGATAAGGCCCGACGGGACTTATGCCGACGGCACGCTCGGCGGCGGCGGGCACTCCTCCGAGATATGGAAGAGGCTCGGCAGCGGCGGGACGCTTGTCGGGATAGACAGGGACGAAGCCGCCATAAAGGCGGCAGGAGAAAGACTTACTCGGACCGAAAAGGCGGCCGCAGGGGATAAAGCGGCGGCCGAAGCGGCCGAAGACTCATTTGGGGAGTTTGTAATAAAGGCCGCGGGCAGCGAAGGAGCCGAGACCGTTCCGGTAATCGATATGAAGACTGAGGACGGTCGCAGGCTTGCCGTTGTCCGCGGCAATTACTGTCAGTTGGGGGAAATCCTCGAAAAACTGGGCATCTCCGCGGCAAGCGGCATACTCCTCGACCTCGGGGTTTCGTCCTATCAGCTCGACGAGGCGGAGCGCGGTTTCTCGTACATGCACGACGCCCCGCTCGACATGCGGATGGACAGGCGGCAGGCCCTGACCGCGGCGGATATCGTAAATGAATATCCGAAGGAAGACTTGGTCAAGATCCTGCGCGACTACGGCGAGGAGAAATTCGCCGCGAAGATAGCGGACGGTATCATAAAGAGCCGCGAAAAAAAGCGGATAGGGACGACCCTTGAGCTTTCGCGGATCGCCGACGCCGCGATCCCGCAGCGGGCGAAGAAGACCGGCGGGCATCCCGCCAAGCGCACCTTCCAGGCGATACGGATCGAGCTCAACGACGAGCTCGGCGGCCTCGACAGGAGCCTCGACGGCATGATCGACGCCTTAGAGCCCGGCGGAAGGCTAGTGATAATAACCTTCCACTCGCTCGAGGACCGCATAGTAAAGAACGCGTTCAGGAGAAATGAAAATCCCTGTATCTGCCCGCCGGAGTTTCCGGTGTGCGTGTGCGGGAGGAAGCCCAAGGGGCGCGTGATAACGAGAAAGCCGATCCTTCCGACGCAGGAAGAGATGGACGCCAACCCGAGGGCGAAGAGCGCGAAGCTGAGGATTTTCGAGAAGGCCGCCGGGGCGGAGCTGCCGCGGTAAGCGGCAATGCATGGGGAAACGCAAGGCCTCAGGCGATTAAAGCCGCGGCAGGCTTTCCGGTTCAAAGAGCGGCGCGGCGGCAAGGCCCCTAGGGCAAAGCAGCTTGCGCGGCGGCAAGGCCGCAGGCGATTTATGCCTTGGCATACGGCGGCGAAGGCGGGCGGGCTTAAGAGGCTGAGGCGGCCATAGGGCCGCAGGAACGAATAAAAAGCGGGCGGCCGGCGCAAGAGGCGCGTCCGGGCAGAGGGGAACGCTTCGGGAACCATTTTCCGAAAAAGACTTAGGAGCAGGCGGCGGCATGGCAAAGAGAGCGGAACGCAAAAACATAAACGCTCGGACCTTCTACGGGGTAGAGGGCACTGCCGTACGCGCGCCGGAAATCATCGAGTTCCCGATAGGACGCGAACCCGAGCGTAAGCGCAAGCCGAAGCCGGTAAGCGAGCAGGTGCGGAAGAACCGCGCAAGGATCGGGGGGATGGATCTTTTCTACGTGGCCTTCCTCGCGGCGGCGTGCGTGGCGGCGATCGTGATCTGCATAAATTACCTTCACCTGAAGGAGATGAAGACTACCGCGGAGGTAAAGAACGCTTCGCTGCAGTACGAGCTCACTACCATAAAGAGCGAGAACGACGCCCTCTACGAGGACATCGTCAACAGCGTCGACTGGGACGCGCTCAGGCAGACGGCCGAAGCGGTTTACGGCATGCACGCCGCGGGCGAGGACCAGACGGTCTACTACGATGCCGGCGAAGAGGGGTACGTCAGGCAGTACAGGGAGGTGCCCTCGGGAAGCGGGGGCGGATAAGGAGCTGTAGAAATCTCTGAAGAAAGGCGGAAATAAGTGCGCATGGCATTCCCCTTTTTTGAGGACAACGGCAGAGAGCTCAGGAGGCGGACGGACAATTCCACGAAGCGGATGTCCATCGGCATTTTTTTCGTTGCCGCGTGCGGCTTCATTTTCCTGACGGGCTGCGCGATAAAACTCATGGCCACCAAAGGCGAGAGGTTCTCGCGGCAGGTGCTCTCGCAGGCGCAGGCATCCTACTCCGCGGCGACGCTGCCCTTTAAGAGGGGCGACATCCTAGACTGCAACGGCACGGTCCTGGCGACCTCGCAGAAGGTCTACAACGTGATACTCGACTGCAAGGTCGTGAACACGAAGGAGGCCTACGCCGAGCCGACAGAGGAGGCGCTGTACCGGTTCTTCGGGATCAAAAAGAGCGTCGTGGAGGAGAAGCTTACAGACGAGAAAACGAAGGAATCGCAGTACCAGGTCCTCGTGAAGGGAATAAGCGTCGAGGAAAAGCAGGCCTTCGACGACTACCTCGACACTCAGGACAAGGACCTCTCCGACGAGGAGAAGGCTTACAGGAAGAAAATAAAAGGCGTCTGGTTCGAGGAGGACTACGAGAGGCGCTATCCGCTCGGCTCGCTCGCCTGCGACGTCATCGGCTTCGCCTACGGATCCTCGACCGCCGACTACGGCCTTGAGGGCTACTACAACAATACCCTAAGCGGCACGAACGGAAGGAAGTTCGGCTACTGGGACGCCGACGAGACCTACCAGCTGGAGCGGATAATCATCGAGCCCGAGGACGGCAGCAGCCTGGTGACGACGCTCGACGCCAACATCCAGAAAATCTGCGACGACGAAATCGCCGCCTTCACCGAGACCTTCAAGGAAGGCCCGACCAAGTACGAGGGCGCCAAGAACATAGGCATCATCGTGATGGACCCGGACGACGGCTCGATACTGGCGATGGCGAGCAACAACGCCTACGACCTGAACGACCCGCGGGACTTAAGCGCCTACTATACCGACAGCGAGCTCGACGCGATGACGGACGAGCAGCAGCTGACCGCCATGCAGGAGCTGTGGCGGAATTTCTGCATCTTCGACACCTACGAGCCGGGCTCGACCTTCAAGCCGGTCACGGTCTCGGCGGCGCTTGAGAGCGGGACGCTCGTCGACAGCGACATCTTCATCTGCGACGGCGGGGAAGAGGTCGAAGGGGTGACGATCCACTGCTCGGAGCTTCAGGGCCACGGCAAGGAGACGCTTCGGGACGTAATCAAAAATTCCTGCAACGACGCAATCATGCAGATAGCCTCGGGGCTCGGAATAAGCCGCTTCTGCGAATACCAGAGGAGCTTCAACTTCGGGAGCAAGACCGGGATCGACCTTTCGGGCGAGTCGGCGGGAATACTCTACAACGAAAGCACGATGACGAAGATCGACCTCGCGACGGCCTCCTTCGGCCAGGGCTTCAACTGCACGATGATCCAGGAAGCGGCGGCCGTGGCGTCCATAGTCAACGGCGGGGATTATTACCGTCCGCACATAGTCGAGAAAATAACCGCCTCCGACGGATCCGTCAAATCCGCCGCCGAGGGTACGCTGATGGGGCAGACCGTCTCGCTCGACACCTCTGAAAAGGTAAAGTCGTACATGCGCGCCGCCGTCGAGGACGGAACCGCGGGCTACGCGACGCTTGACGGCTATACCTCGGGCGGCAAGACCGGCACCGCCGAAAAGCTCCCGCGAGGCCAGCACAACTACCTCGTCTCATATGTCGGCTTCGCGCCCTACGACGACCCCGAGATCCTAGTCTACGTCGTCGTGGACGAGCCGAACGTGGCCGACCAGGACGACAACAGGCTCGCGCTGTGGCTGGCGAGGAACGTGATGACCGACACGCTCGACTACCTCGCCGTGCCCTGCGACAGGGAGAAGGATTCCGACAATATCCTCTACAGGATGAACTATGATAATTTCACCGGCGAGGCGACGACCGACACCGCCGAGGGCGACGTCCTAAACGCCGCGCCCGGCGTCGGCGAAGAACCCGACACCGCCGAGGGCAACACCAGGGAAGAAGAAGGCTTCACGAACGAAGAAGCCGGGCTCGCTTGATAAGGAGGGGAAGATGTTTGTTTACGAGATCTTGATTCCGGCGCTGTGCGCGTTCGCGATAACCGCCGTGCTCGGGCATTTCCTGATACCGGTCCTAAAGAGGATGAAAATGGACCAGACCGAGCGCGCCGAGGGCGTCAAGTCCCACCTCGACAAGGCGGGGACGCCGACGATGGGCGGGCTGATGTTCCTGGCGGGCTTCGCCGTCGTGACCATAGCCTGCTCGGTCAAGTACCCGAAGATCTGCCCCATCATGATACTGACGCTTGGCTTCGGCCTCTTGGGCTTCATCGACGACTTCCTCAAGGTCGTAAAGCGCAAGTCCGACGGCCTTTTGTGGTGGCAGAAGCTCATCATCGAAATAATAATAATCGTGGGCTTCTTCGTGTACATTAAGCTAGGCACCGACGTAAGCCTCGCCTTCATGATCCCATTCGCGGGCGGAAGGGAGGCAGACGCCGGGATCCTGACCTATCCGCTGCTCGTTTTCGCGATCGCGGGCACGGTCAACGGCGCGAACTTCACGGACGGCGTCGACGGCCTCGGGGGTTCGGTCACGGCGGTCATCGCGCTCTTTTTGACGATCGTTTCGGCGACGCTGGGAGCGGGAGTCGCTTCCGCGGGCGCTGCGGTCTTCGGGGCGCTGTGCGCGTTCCTCATCTTCAACGCCAACCCCGCCCGCGTGTTCATGGGAGACACCGGCTCGCTCGCGCTCGGCGGCTTCGTCGCCTCGATGGCGATCGTCATGAAGCTTCCGATATTCCTCCTGATATTCGCGGTCATTTACGTGATCGAGGTCCTCTCGGTCATCCTCCAGGTAGGGTTCTTCAAGCTGACCCACGGGCGCCGCATTTTCAAGATGGCCCCGATCCACCATCACTTCGAGCTGAGCGGGTATTCCGAGTCGCAGGTCGTCATGATGTTCACGGTCGCGACCGCGCTGGCCTGCATGATCGCCTACGCGGCGATGCTGTAAGGCCGCGGCGGCTTGAAAAGCGGTTTCGGCTTAGCGCGTCAAGCTGCGAAAAGGCGTCCGCTTTGAATCGAAAAGGAAATAATCGGATGCCTTAAGGGAACTGGCTTTTCCACGAGCAGCGGCGCTTGCCGCAGGGGAGCCTTGGGGGATTTGCGGTCCCGTCCGCACGGCAGGCCGCACGCGGCTAGGATTTATGAATAAGAGGTATCGCTATGGAACTTAAGGGAAAGAAAGTCCTCGTGTTCGGAGCGGGGAAGAGCGGCATCGGCGCATCCGGGCTTTTGGCGAAGCTCGGCGCGGATACCGTGCTCTACGATGAAAATGAAAAGCTCGACGCGGCCGCGCTCGCGGAAAAGGTCCCGGGCTGCTCCGTCGCCGTCGGCAGGGGCGAAGCCCCGGAAGCGGGCGGCATCGACCTCGTTGTGGCGAGCCCCGGCATCCCGCTCGATGCCCCGGGCATCCTCGCGTACAAGGCGGCGGGCGTCCCCGTGACGGGCGAGGTCGAGCTCGCCTTCTGGGCGGAGAAGGGCGAGGTCCTCGCCGTGACCGGAACGAACGGCAAGACGACCACGACCGCGCTCCTCGGCGCGATCATGGCGGCGTCGGGCCGCAGGACGATAGTGGCCGGCAACATCGGCGAGGCGTACACGGGCAAGGTGCTCCAGACGACCGAGGACTCCGTCACCGTCGCCGAGATCTCGTCCTTCCAGCTGGAGACCGCCGACACCTTCCATCCGGCCGTCTCCGCTATCCTCAACATAACCCCCGACCATTTGAACCGCCACAAGACGATGGAGGAATACATCAGGGTCAAGGAGCTTATCGCCAAAAACCAGGCCGCGGACGAGCCCTGCGTGCTCAACTACGAGGACGAGGCGCTGCGCGCCTTCGGCGAGGGCAAGTGCCCCGCAAAGGCCGTCTGGTTTTCCTCCGCAAGGGAGCTTTCCGACGGCATGTTCTTAAAAGGCGGGAAAATATATTACGCCGAGGGCGGCGAGAGCACGGAGGTCATCGACACCGCTTCGCTTAAGCTCATCGGCGTCCACAATTTTGAAAATGTAATGGCTGCGGCGCTGATGGCGCACGAGGCGGGAGTTGACTTCGGCACGATAAGGACCGCCTGCGAAGCCTTCGCGCCCGTCCCGCACAGGATAGAGTTCGTGGCGGAAAAGGACGGGGTCGCCTGGTACAACGACTCGAAGGGCACGAACCCGGACGCCGCGATAAAGGGCATAGAGGCGATGTCCCGCCCGACCCTGCTCATAGCGGGCGGGTACGACAAGGGCTCGGACTACACGGAGTGGCTTAAGGCCTGCATCGGAAGGGTCAAGCTCCTCGTCCTCGAAGGCGCGACCGCTGAAAATATTAAGGCGTCCGCGCTCGCGGTCGGGATACCCGCCGATAAGATCAGGATGTGCGCCGACATGAACGAGGCCATGGAGCTCTGCCGCAGGGAGGCGTCCGCGGGCGACGCCGTCCTCCTTTCCCCCGCCTGCGCCTCGTGGGGGGAATTCCCGAACTACGAGGTCAGGGGCGACGTGTTCAGGGAGTTCGCTCGTAAATGACGAAACGTAAGAAAAAGAAGGCAGGAGCGGCGAGGAGCCCCGGCAAAAGGGCTGAGCCGGCTGCAAAGGCTAAAAAGACCCGCGCCGCCAAAAAGGTAGCGAAGCTGAAGAAAAAGAAGCTGGCGGCCGAGGAGAAGGCGAGGAAGCGGGCGCTCGCGAAGAAAAAGGCGAGGCAGAAGGCCCGCGTCCGCGCAAGGCGGCGAAAGAGGGCGCTCAAGGCCTTAAAGAAGGCCTTTAAGGTCATAGGGGCGGCTTTTGCGGCGGCGGCGCTTTTCATTTTCCTCTTCTACGTCCGCGATATCGAGGTTACGGGAAACGCCCACGAGACGGACGCCGAGATCCTTTCGAGCGTGAACGCGGGAGAGGGGCTGCGCGACATCTCGCTCATTTTCAAGCTGCTTGAGAGCAGGAGCCACGCGGACGAGGACAGCTTCGTCGAGAGGATCGACATTCGCCTTAAAACCCCATGGAGGGTCGAGGCGGCGGTCACGGAGAAGACGCTTTCGGGCTATGCCGTCGGCAGCGGCGCGCGCTGGTACTTCGACAGCAAAGGAAAGGTGCGGACTTCCGTGCCTGAAGGTGAGGAAGCCGCGGAGGCGGAGGGCAACGCGCTCATAGAGGTGAAGGGCATCGACGCCGAAGGCGCCGCGGTCGGGGAAAGCCTGCCGGGGAGCCAGAGCTTATTTTCGGCGCTGGCGTACATTAAAAGCTACATGGACGCCTCCGGCTGGACGGCCGACTGCATCGAGGCCGCGGGGAACGGCGAAATCGTCCTCGTCGACGGCGATTTGAGGATAAACCTGGGAAGCGGAGAGAACCTTGAGCTGCGGCTCGGGGAGATGGAGGCGATCTTGCCGAACCTTGATGGGAAGAGCGGGACGCTGCACCTGGAGAACTTCGACGGGACGCAGAAGAGGGTCATTTTCGAGGGGAACGAAGCGCTGAATGAGGCGCTGGCGGCGCTTGAGGCGAGAGGAGAGCTTCCAACGGCATGACAAAGGCCGCCTTTAGCGAAATAACAAAAATTCAAAGTAGCTTGCACAATGGTTTTAATTTAATTATGATAGAGGGAGGTCTGGAAAAGCAAAAAAAGCATCCGGGCAAAAGCCCGTTACAGGGAGTAAGGGGAGTAACGCGTAAGGCTAGGAAAGCTGCGGCAAAGGAGGAGCAAATTGTTAGAAATTACCACGAATGAGGCGGAAGCAGCCGCCCGCATCATAGTCGTCGGCGTTGGCGGAGCAGGCAACAACGCGGTCAACCGCATGGTCGAAGAGACGATCGGCGGCGTAGAGTTCGTAGGAATCAACACTGATAAGCAGGCGCTTGCCTTCTGCAAGGCCCCGACGATCGTGCAGATCGGCGAGAAGGTCACGAAGGGGCTCGGCGCGGGCGCGAAGCCCGAAGTCGGCGAGCAGGCCGCATCTGAAAGCATAGAAGAGATCAAGCAGGTCCTCCAGGGCGCGGATATGGTTTTCATAACCTGCGGCATGGGCGGCGGCACGGGCACCGGCGGAGCGCCGGTGGTCGCGGGAGTCGCCAAGGAGATGGGCTGCCTCACGGTCGGCGTCGTGACGAAGCCGTTCCGCTTCGAGGCGAAGAAGCGCATGGAGAACGCCCTGGGCGGAATCGAGAAGCTCAAAGAGAACGTCGACACGCTCATCGTCATCCCGAACGACAAGCTCCTTGAAATCGTAGACCGCCGCACGACGATGCCGGAAGCCCTCAAGAAGGCGGACGAAGTCCTTCAGCAGGCCGTCCAGGGCATCACGGACCTCATCAACCAGCCGGCCCTCATCAACCTCGACTTCGCGGACGTCCAGACGGTAATGACCAACGGCGGCATCGCGCACATCGGCATCGGCGCCGCAAAGGGCGACGACAAGGCCCTTGAGGCGGTGCAGCAGGCGGTACAGAGCCCGCTCCTTGAGACTTCCATCCAGGGCGCGGCGAACGTCATCATCAACATCCGCGGCGACATCTCCCTCATGGACGCCAACGACGCGGCCAGCTACGTGCAGGAGATCGTCGGCGACGAGGCGAATATCATCTTCGGCGCCATGTATGACGACTCCGAGGTCGACTCCTGCCGCATAACCGTCATCGCGACGGGCCTGGTGGACAGCAACCGCGCGCAGGCCGAGGAGAAGAAGCCGGAGCCGAAGAAGAACCAGTCCTTTCTCCAGAGGGGCGGTTCGACGGTGAACAGGGCGAACGTCGTGGAGCCGCGCAGGCAGGCCGAGCAGGCGAGCCTCAAGCTCCAGCAGTCGGTCCAGCCGTCCGTGCAGCAGCGCGACATAAAGATCCCGGATTTTCTCATGAACAGGAAGTAATGCGATGAAATGTCCATTTTGCGGTAGAGACAACACGCGGGTCGTCGACTCGCGGCCGGTCGATGACAACACTTCGATCAGGCGGCGCAGGGTCTGCGACGACTGCAGGAGGCGCTTCACCTCTTACGAGAGGGCGGAGGTGGTTCCGATCATGGTCATCAAGAAGGATGACACGCGTGAGCCCTTCGACAGGGGCAAGCTCACGAGGAGCATCATGCAGGCCTGCCACAAGAGGCCGGTCACGGCGGCGCAGATCGAGGGAGTCGTCAGCGGCATAGAGCAGCGCATGGGCGACAGCGGGATGCGCGAGGTCGCAAGCTCCGTCATCGGCGAGCAGGTACTTGCCGAGCTTAAGTCGCTCGACGAGGTCGGCTACGTCAGGTTCGCGAGCGTCTACCGCGAATTCAACGACGTCAACACGTTCATAGAAGAGATACGCAAGCTCTCGGAAAGCGAGTGAGGCGTTTGAAGAAAGCAAGGGGCGGCCGGGCGGCCGCCCTTTTGCTGTGGGCGGGCGTTATGCAGCCGAAGCGCCGCACGGGCGGTTTCCTGATTCCCGGGCGGCGCGAAAAGGCATGGCCGGCGTCGGGGAGGCCGGCGAATCAGCGGCGATGCCCTGCGCGTGAATGGACGGATTAAGGCTCGGCACAGCTGGATAAAAAGGCCTTGTGCGGGGGCGGCAGCCGCCTTGGGCGGGCGAAAGGCCAGGCGTTGACGGAGCGTTTTGAGCCCTTAGGCAGCCGGAGAGGATTCATTCTTGTTCCAATCAAGCCGCCTGCGACTTTTACGGTGGACAGGGGGCATTCTATGTTATAATGCTTGAAATGGCACAGGCGGCGCAAAAGGCCGCGAAAGACCGCTCCCCGGCGGAAGCGCCGTCCGCGTGTTAAGAAGAGCGGGGCGCAAAGGGGGCGGCGAAGGAGGATACATGAAAAGGGTGCTTCTTAAGCTGAGCGGCGAGGCTCTTGCCGGCGGCAAGGGGACGGGCTTCGACGAAGCCACTGTCAGAGGAGTCGCGAAGCAGGTTTCCGAGGTCTTAAAGAGCGGCTGCCAGGTCGGGATCGTGATCGGAGGCGGGAACTTCTGGCGCGGGAGGTCGTCCGAGGCGATCGACCGCTCAAGGGCGGACCAGATCGGAATGCTCGCGACCGTGATGAACTGCATCTACGTGTCGGAGATCTTCCGCTCGGAAGGGATGGACACTGAGGTCTTTACGCCGTTCGTGTGCGGCTCGTTCTCGAAGCTCTACGGGCGCTACGAGGCAGAGGAAGCCCTTCAGGCCGGCAAGGCGGTATTCTTCGCGGGCGGCACGGGGCATCCCTACTTTTCGACGGACACCGCCACGGTCCTCCGCGCGGTGGAGATCGGCGCCGAGAAGATCCTTCTCGCGAAGTCGGTGGACGGGGTCTATGACAAGGATCCGAAGGACTTCCCCGACGCAAAGAAGTACAAAGAGGTCACGATAGCCGAGGTCCTTGAGAAGGGCTTAAAGGTCGTGGACGGAGCCGCCGCCGCGATAGCCCGCGAGAACCATATGCCGATGCTGGTGTTCTCGCTGCTTGAAGAGAACAGCATCCTAAGGGCCGCGGCAGGGGAAATCGACGGCACCTTTGTAAGCGCGTAAGGAATTCATTTTCAAAAAATGCCGGGGCCGCAGGGGCTTCGGAGGGAATGCAGGATAAAGCAGACACACGGGAGGAAGTATGAACGAGAGAGTCGCGCCCTATGAGGCAAAGATGCAGAAGACCATCAAGAACCTTGAGAACGAGCTGATGGCGGTCAGGGCGGGCCGCGCGAACCCGCACGTGCTCGACAAGATCACCGTCGACTATTACGGCTCGCCGACTTCGATCAGCCAGGTGGCGAACGTGTCGGTGCCCGAGGCGCGCATGATCCAGATCGCGCCGTGGGAGCCGAAGATGGTCAAGGCGATCGTCAAGGAAATACAGAAGTCCGACATCGGCATCAACCCGTCCGACGACGGCCGCGTGATCAGGCTCGTGTTCCCAGAGCTCACCGAGGAGCGCAGGAAGCAGCTCTCCAAGGACGTGCGCAAGATGGGCGAGCAGGCGAAGGTCGCCATCCGCAACATCCGCCGCGACGGCAACGACGCCTTCAAGAAGCTGAAGAAGGACGCGGACGTGTCCGAGGACGAGATCGCCGACGCGGAGGACGACCTTCAGAAGGCGACCGACGAGTACGGCAAGAAGATCGACGCCGCGATCGAGGCGAAGGTCAAGGAGCTTATGACCGTCTAAAGGATTCGGCGCGCGCCTTCGGAGGGATTGAATTGAAAAATATTGCGGTTCTCGGATCGACCGGGTCTATCGGGACGCAGACGCTCGACGTCGTCCGCCTGCACCCCGACATGTTCCGCGTGCGCGCCCTGGCCTGCAGGTCGGACATAAAGCTCGCGGAGCAGCAGATAAGGGAATTTGAGCCCGACGTGGCTGCGGTATACGATGAGGCGGCGGCCGTCGGGCTCGCCGCCGCAGTTGCAGATACGGGCGTTAAGGTGCTCTCGGGCGAAGAGGGCCTTTTAGAGGTATGCACCCACAAGGACGCGGAGCTCGTAGTCACGGGCATCGTCGGCATGATCGGAATAAAGCCGACGATAGCGGCTCTTTGCGCGGGCAAGGACATCGCCCTCGCCAACAAGGAGACGCTAGTCGCGGCCGGCCACATAATCATGCCGCTCGCAAGGAAGCTCGGCAGGAAGATCCTGCCCGTCGACTCCGAGCACTCGGCGATATTCCAGTCGCTCGACGGCGACACGGACCGCCGCGTCAGGCGGATCCTCCTTACGGCGTCGGGCGGTCCTTTCAGGGGCAAGACGCGCGGCGAACTTCTTGGCGTAACCGCCAAAGAGGCGCTCGCCCACCCGACCTGGAGCATGGGGCCGAAGGTCACGATCGACTCGGCGACCATGGTCAACAAGGGGCTCGAACTCATCGAGGCGAGGTGGCTCTTCGACACGCCCGCCGACAGGATAGAAGTCCTCATCCAGCCGCAGAGCCTCATACATTCTGCGGTAGAGTACGAGGACGGGAGCATAATCGCGCAGATCGGCCCCGCCGACATGCGGATCCCCATACAGCTCGCGCTGACCTGGCCGGAGCACATAAAGTCCCCGGCCGAGCCGCTCGACTTTTCGAAGATATCCTCGCTCGTCCTCGAGCAGCCCGACACCGAGACCTTCCGCGGCATACCGCTCGCAAGGAAAGCCATCGAAAAGGGCGGCTCCATGCCGGTCGTGTTCAACGCGGCGAACGAGTGGGCGAACGCGGTGTTCAGGAAGGGCGGGATCTCCTTCCTCGAGATTTACGACATCATTGAAAATGAAATGGCGCGGCATTCCTGGATCGACGATCCCGACGTCGATGAAATCTTCGCGATCCGCGAGGAAATTGACGCGCACAACGCCGAAAAGTACGGCTTCGGCCTCGGCTGAAAGCCCTGAAGAAGGCGGGGAAGGGCGGACGCGTCCGCCTATATTTACAGGAGGCAAGCATGGACAAGGCTGCTGCCGAAAAACTCCTCTACGGGATGATGCGGATAAGGCGCTTCGAGGAAAGCGTCCAGTACTATTTTTCGCTCGGGATGATCCACGGGACCGCGCACCTCGGCATAGGGGAGGAGGCCGCCGCGGCGGGAAGCTGCGCCGCGCTCTCCGATGAAGACTATATGTACGCGACGCACCGCGGCCACGGACCTTCTTTGGCGAAGGGCGTCCCCGCCGACAGGATGATGGCGGAAATGTTCGGCCGCGAGAACGGCATCTGCAAGGGCAGGGGCGGCTCCATGCACATAGCCTGCCCGAAGGTCGGCGCGATGGGCACGAACGGAGTCGTCGGCCCTTCTATGGCGCTCGCGGCGGGCTCGGCCCTCGCGATAAAGATGCGCGGCGAAAAGCGCGTCGCGCTCGCGTTTTTCGGCGACGGCGCGACCAACGAGGGAGTGTTCCACGAGACGATGAACCTGGCGGCCCTGTGGAAGCTGCCCGTCATCTTCGTGTGCGTCAACAACACCTACGGCATGAGCACGCACATCTCGCGGGCCATGCACGACACCGACCTCTTGAAGCGCGCCGTGCCCTACGGCATCCCCGCTGTAAGGGTGGACGGCAACGACGCAGAGGCGGTGTATGAGGCGGTCAAGAAGGCAAAGGAGGAAATCCTCGAAGATCCCTTCCCGCGCTTTATAGTCGAGGACACCTACCGCATATGCGGGCACAGCAAGTCCGACGGCAACCTCTACCGGACGAAGGAAGAGATCAAAGCGTGGAAAGAGAAAGACCCGATCAAAGCATTTTCCGAAAAATGCATAAGTGAAGGGCTGCTCACCGCCGAGGAGGCCGCCGAGCTCGAACGCAGGGCCGAAGAGGAAATAAAAAGGGCCGTGGACTTTGCCTCGGCCGGGGAATACCCCGACGCGGCCGACCTCTACGAGGACGTCTACGCAGCGGAATAAAAAGCCGCCTTTGCCGGTTCGGCGGCGCAGGACGAAGCGCCTAAAGCGGCAAGGCTCCGCGGCATGGCGGCAGTGAAGGCCGTAAGCGGAATTGAGGACGGCGGGCAGCGCCGCCGCATCGCGGGGCATTTTCCCGCGGGAACGGGAATCGGGACGGAAGAACTTTAGGGCAGGTCCTAAGACAGGGGATTTGAGGATGAACGACAAGAAAGAGCGCACCTTCGCGGAAGCGGTCCGCGAGGCGATGTGCGAGGAGATGCGGCGCGACCCGTCAGTCTTCCTCATGGGCGAGGACATAGGCGTCTACAGGGGCGCGTTCGGCGTCACGCAGGAGATGTACAAGGAATTCCCGGGAAGGGTGCTCGACACCCCGATATCCGAGGCGGGCTTCGTCGGCGCGGGGATAGGCGCGGCGATGTCGGGCATGCGGCCGATAGTCGAGATAATGTTCTCCGACTTCGTGAGCGTGTGCTGGGACATGCTCCTGAACCAGGCTCCGAAGATGCATTTCATGTTTGGAGGCCAGCTCAGCGTCCCGCTCACGGTAAGGACCGCGGCGGGCTGCGGCACGGGCGCCGCGGCGCAGCACTCGCAGTCGCTCGAAGCGATGCTCTGCCACATCCCAGGGCTTAAGGTGGTCGCGCCCTCGACGCCCTACGACGCCAAGGGGCTCTTGAAGGCGGCCATACGCGACCCGAACCCCGTGGTCTTCCTTGAAGAAAAGACCCTCTATAGGACCAAGGGCATCGTCCCTGAAAATGAATACGTCCTGCCGCTCGGGCAGGCGGACGTGAAGCGGACGGGCAAGGACGTCACGATCGTCACCTACGGGAGGATGGTCCCGATGTGCCTTGCGGCGGCCGACGCGCTCTTCTCGGAGGGCATTTCCTGCGAGGTGGTGGACCTTCGGACCCTGCTTCCCATGGACAAGCCCTGCATCTACGAGTCGGTGAAGAAGACTAAGCACCTGCTCATAGTCCATGAGGCGGTCAAGACCGGCGGGCTCGGCGGCGAGATAGCGGCCTCGGTCGCGGAATCGGACGCCTTCTACTACCTCGACGCGCCGATAAAGCGCCTCGCGGCGGAGGACACGCCCGTGCCCTTCTCGGCGGTACTCGAAAAAGGCGCGCTGCCGGACGAGGAGAAGGTATGCGCGGCGGTCAGGGAGCTGCTGGCCTGAGGCAGCAGGAGCGCGTTTTTAGATGGGATTTTAAAGGCTGGATAAGATCGCGCCGGCTCAAAGGAGCAGGTCTGCCAGCGTGAAAGCGCGTGGCGGCCGCCGCGCCAAAGCGGACTTGCATTTTGCAAAAAGGGCGCGGGGCGAAGTCGGCCATAAGGGCGCGGGGCGGCTTTCAAGAGCCATGGGCAGGCGGCATTTTAGAAAGGCGGGCGGAAAATGGCAGGATACAAGGCGACTCCGTATGCAAGGAAGGTCGCTCGGCAGTACCACATAGACCTCGCCGCGGTGACCCCGAGCGGGAGCCATGGGGAAATAAAGGAGCGCGACGTGATCGCGGCGCGCGAGGGCAGGCGCAGGAGGTCGAAGGTTTCGGCGACCCCGCTCGCCATGCACATGGCCGAGTCGATGGACATCGACCTCGCCGAGGTGCGGGGCACGGGCGTCAACGGCCGCGTGCGAAAAGAGGACGTCCTCGCCGCGGCGGGAAGGGCGGGAGGCCTGCTTCCCGGCGAGCACGCGGAGGCCCTCACGGGGATGCGCCGCACGATAGCAAAGCGCATGACGGAGGCGGCGAACGTGCCGACCGTGACTGTCACGACCAAGGTCGACGTCACGGAGATGCTGCGCCGCCGCAAGGAGCACAACGATTCCCACGCCCATCACTACACGGTAAATGATATCGTGACGGCGGCCTGCGCGAAGGCCCTCGCGAAGCACCGCCGCATGCTCTGCCGCTTCGACGGCGACAGGATAATCTACAAGGACAGCGTCAACTTAGGGATCGCCGTGTCGGTCGACGACGGGCTGGTCGTGCCGGTCATAGCAGGGGCGGACAAGCTTTCCATGGACGAGCTTTCGAGCACGGCGCATTCGCTGGCGGCGCGCGCCCGGGAAAAAAGACTCTCGCCCGATGCATTTTCAGGATCGTCCTTCACGGTCAGCAACATGGGCATGTTCGGGGTCGAGGCCTTCACGCCGATACTGAACCCGCCCGACAGCGCGATCCTCGGAGTGTGCGCGGTGTCCGACGCCTGCCTCGTAAGGGAGGGCGTCGCGCTGGTCAGGAAGGTGATGAGGATCTGCCTGACCTTCGACCACAGGGTCATGGACGGAGCCGAGGCCGCGAAGTTCAACTTGACGGTCAGGGAATACTTGGAGCATTCAGAGGCGCTGTTTTAAGCGTTAAGGCAGCGGCGGGAGGCTTTTATGGCGACAGAGGTATTCATGCCGAAGGCCGGCATGGACATGCACGAGGGGACGATAATCCGCTGGCTCGCATCGGTCGGGGACGAGGTGCGGGAGGGAGACCCCCTGCTTGAAATAGAGACGGACAAGGTGACGATGGAGGTCGAAGCCCCCGCGGACGGAACCCTCCTCGTGAAATATTTCGGCGACGGCGCGGTCGTGCCCGTGGTCACGGTCATCGGCTATGTCGGAGAAAAGGGCGAGAGCGTGCCCGACGCCCCGCGCATGGCGGGCGGCAAGGCGAGGGCGGACGCCGAGGCCTCGCTTTTAAGGAGCGAAGAGCGCGAGTCGGATTCGGAGTACGAGTTCGACGCGGCGGTCATAGGCGGCGGCCCGGCCGGCTACATCGCGGCCCTTGAGGCGGCGCGCCTGGGGGCTTCGGTCATACTTTTTGAAGAAAAGAAGCTCGGCGGGACCTGCACGAACGTCGGCTGCATCCCGACCAAGACCTACGTCCAGACGGCGCACGACTTAGAGAGGATCCTAAAGGCGAAGGAGCGCGGCATAGCGATACCCGAGGGGCGCGTCAGGGTCGACCTTCAGGCAGCGAAGGACTACAAGGACATGGTCTGCACGCGCATGAGGCGCGGCGTCGAAGGGCTCCTGCAGAAGGCGGGCGTAAAGGTCGTCCCGGAAAATGCCTCCCTCATAGGCCCGCACACCGTAAGGGCGGGCCAGCAGACCTTCCGCGCCGAGAACATCGTCCTGTGCGGCGGATCTTCGCCGGCGAGGCTCGGCATCGAGGGGAGCGGCCTTGAAGGCGTAATCGACTCCGACGCGGTCCTAGACCTTGCCGAAATCCCCAAGGAGCTCACGATAATCGGCGGCGGCGTCATCGGCTGCGAGATGGCCTCGGTGTACAGCCGCTTCGGCTCGAAGGTCACGATAGTCGAGCTCCAAAGCAGGCTGCTGCCGACCTTCGACGAGGACATAAGCCGCTTCATCGAGGAGAGCTTCTCGGCGAACGGCATAAGGATAATGACGGATAGGAAGATCGAACGCTTCAAAAAGGGCGCGGAGGGCGTCGTGACGGTCCTTTCGGACGGCACGGAGGTCGCCTCCGAGTGCGTGCTCGTGTCCGTCGGAAGGCGCCCGAACCTCTCGGCGCTGGGCGTCATGGCCGACAAGATAGAGTGCGAGCGCGGAAAGATCATGGTGGACGAGTACTGCAGGACGAGCGTCCCGAACATCTACGCCTGCGGCGACGTCACCAACCGAGGCACGCTCGCCCACGCCGCCATGAAAATGGGACGCGCCGCCGCCCAGACCATCTGCGGCCGCCCGAAGGAAGTCAATCTGAAGAGGGCGCCGCTTTGCCTCTACGCGATCCCCGAGGCCGCCGCGATCGGCATGACCGAGCGAGAGGCCGCGCGCCGCGGCGAGATAATGACCGGGCGCTTCCCCTTCTACGCTAACGGCAGGGCCGCCTGCGCGGGAGCCCCCGAAGGCTTCGTGAAGGTGATAGCCGACAAAGCCTACGGCGAGATCCTGGGCGTGCACATCTGCGGCGGCATGGCGACGGAGCTCATCGTCGAGGCGAAGACCCTGATGGACATGGAGGTCACCGTCTACGAGGTCGCGGACATCATGCACCCGCACCCGACCTACTCCGAAGCCTTCATGGAAGCCTGCTCCGACGCGATCGGAGAATGCCTTCACATGCCGGCCAGGTGAGCGGCGGAAAGGTCTTCGTAGCTCTCCGCGAGCCTCCCTATTTCCAAAAGGTCTTTTTCGGAAAATGATAAAGTTTCGACGCGGCGGCCTGAAGCGGCCGCCTCTTTTAATGCCCCGCAAAGCTCCTTTAGCGTCAGGCCGGGCATCATTTCCCCGAGGTTCCCCACGCGGCTCTTTACCGAGGCTATGCCGTGCCGCTCAAGCTTAGAAGGAGGCGGCGTCAGGAGGGAGGAGAGCCGCTCAAGGTCGGAAGAGAAGAGGATGCAGCCGTGCAGCAGGATGCGTCCCTTGTATACCCGCATCGCGGTGCCGCAGAACTTCTTCCCGCAGAGGGAAAGGTCGTTGCGGCTCGATACTGCCGCGCCCGCGCCGAGCTTTGCAAGGGCCGTCGTGACGGGCGAAATGAGGGCGGGGACAGAGGGCGGCTCATCGCCGTCGTAGTCCTCGATTATGCTGAAGTTGAGGTTCCCGAGGTCGTGGTAGACGGCGCCGCCCCCGGTCTTCCTGCGGTAGACGGGGACGTTTAAGGAGCGGGCGAGGCCGAGGGCGCACTCGGCGGCCGCGTCCTGGTTTTTTCCGATGACGACGCAGGGGGCGTCCTCCCACAGAAGGAAGACGCTTCCGCTTCTCATTTTCAAAAAAATATATTCCTCGGCGGCCAGGTTCTGCGGCGCATTGCCAAAGGGCAGGCGCGAAAAGAGGAGGCCGCCGGATGAAGGTCGCGCCATGTCTGCCTCCTTTTAGTGCGCATTGACTTAAATCTTTTAGCATTATAGAATAAAAAATCAACGTTCTGAATAATTTGCGGAAGGCAGGGCGGAAAATGTTCGTAAAGAGGCTTATAAGCGGCGTGGTTTTGGTCGCGCTCGCCTTAGTCGTTATAATCAGGGGCGGGTGGCTGCTCATCGCGGCCACTGCCTTTTTGACGCTCTGCGGCATGCAGGAGTTCTTCGGGGCCGTCGGGCTCACCTCGACGGAGCTCACGCTCGGCAAAGGCGGCGAGGGCTCACAGAACAGGCTTCCGAAGGTCACGCTGCTCTCCATCCTTTCGATGGCGGGCGCGCTGATCTACGACATCCTCCTTGTGTTCGCGGCGGAAAAGTACCTCCTGGTCGGGGTCATTATAACCATGCTTATGCTCCTTGCCGTGTACGTCTTCGCTTTCCCTAAGTACAGCTACATCGACGTCTTGAAGGCCTTCTTCGGGATGGCCTACCTCGCGCTCCCCTTGGGGTGCGTGTACCTGACCCGCGTAAAGCCCGACGGGCAGATCTTGGTCTGGCTCATTTTCCTGAGCTCCTGGGGCGCGGACACCCTCGCCTACTGCGCGGGCGTCCTCTTCGGAAAGCACAAGATGTCGCCGGTGATCAGCCCGAAAAAGTCGGTCGAGGGCGCAATCGGCGGGATACTCGGGGCGGCGCTTCTGGGGCTCATTTACGCGCTCGTGTTCAAGCGGCCGGCCTCGGCCTACGCCATACTTTGCGGCTGCGGCGCGATCATCTCGATAGTCGGCGACCTGGCCGCCTCGGGGATAAAGCGCGAGAACTCGATCAAGGACTACGGGCGGCTCATACCCGGGCACGGCGGGGTCCTCGACCGCTTCGACAGCATGATATTCACCGCGCCGGTCATCTACTTCCTCTCGCTGATCCTGCTGTAAGGCGGCGCGGGCGAAAGGCCTTGCAAAAAGCGGTATGATACCAGGGCGAAGAACGCGGCCCGTCGCTGCAAAAGCAAGGCGAAGCGCCCGATATTTCTCGATATTTACCAGCGCGAAAAGCGCGGAAACGGAGTCTTAATGAAGTGGGTCATAGCTATCCTCATGATATCGATCCTCGTCCTCTTCCATGAGTTCGGGCACTTCATCGTCGCGAAGCTGAGCGGCGTCGAAGTCGAGGAGTTCTCGCTGGGCTTCGGCCCGCGCCTCATATCGACGGTGCGCGGCAAGACCCGCTATTCCCTAAAGCTCCTCCTCTTCGGCGGAAGCTGCCTGATGAAGGGCATGTATCCCGACGATTCCGATGAAGAAGAGGACTCGGACGGTCAGGAAAATGAAATCCCGGGCGACGAAGAAAGCGAGGAGGGCTCCTTCCAGAGCGCGTCCATAGGGCGCAGGATAGCAATCGTCCTCGCGGGCCCCTTCTTCAACTTCATCCTCTCCTTCGTCTGCGCCGTGGTCATAATCTCCGCGGTGGGCTACGATCCCGCCAAGGTGGTTTCTGTGACGGCAGGCTCTTCCGCCGAGAAGGCGGGGCTCATGGCGGGCGACATAATAACGTCCTTCATGGGGCAGGGCGTCGAGGTCGGAAGGGACGTCGACAGCTGGTTCGTTTTCAACGACGTGAACGCGGGTGAGACGGTGACCATGACCGTCGACCGCGGCGGAGAAAAGAAGGAGCTTGCCTTCACGGCCGACGACGTGACCGCCTACGCGATGGGGATAAACTACACGATAGGCACGGACACGGCGGTCCTGAGCGCGGTGTCCGAGGGCTCGCCAGCCGCTGAAGCGGGGCTTAAGGCGGGCGACGTGATAACGGCCGTAAACGGCGCGGAAATCACGGACAGCTCTTCCCTCGCGGAATATTTTTCGGAGAACCCGCTCGACGGCAGCGAGGTGACGGTGGCCTACGAGCGCGGCGGCAAGGAGACCGAGGTGACGCTGACGCCCGCCGAAAGGCACGGCGTCTCGCTGGGCTTTTACTATAACCTCGGGCGCGAGAAGACGGACGCCGTCGGGGTCATCCGCTACAGCTTCGTCGAGATCCGCTACTGGATCGGCGCCGTGCTCAAGTCCATAGGCGGCATGTTCACGGGACGCTTCTCAGTGAACGACCTCTCAGGCCCCGTCGGGATCGCGGACGTAGTCGGGACGGCCTACGAGCAGTCGAAGGACGAGGGCGCGTACATGACCTTCCTCAACATGCTCTACCTCATCGTCGCGCTGTCGGCGAACCTGGGCGTGATGAACCTGCTGCCGATACCCGCTCTCGACGGCGGGAGGTTCGTATTCCTCCTCATAGAAGCCATAAGCGGCCGTCCGGTAAATAAAAAGATCGAGCTCGCCTTCCAGGGAGTCGCGGCGGTGCTCTTAATGCTCCTCATGGTCTACGTCATGTACAACGACATAACGAAAATGCTGCCGTGAGGCAAGCGGCGTTCACGGCTTAGGCCGTCCCGTGCGCTTTCCCGCAAAAAAAAGCCCGGACTTCTGTCCGAGTCTTTTTTATTAGTGGAGACAGTGGGATTCGAACCCATGACCTCTGCAATGCCATTGCAGCGCTCTCCCAACTGAGCTATGCCCCCGCAACAAATGCGATTCTAGCATAAGAATCAGCGCAGGTAAAGGGGGGAATTCGCTTTTTTTGAGCGCCTTGCGAAAATAAAGCCTCAGGAAGCGGCGGGCAAGCGGCTTTCGTGCAAAGCGCGAAAGCTCCCGAATGGAGCCGCAGTTGGCGGCGCGGCGAGGCAAGGGCTGAGAGAGCGGGCTTTATGGGCTGCAGGAACGGCCAGGGGCGACAAGGGCAGCAAAAG
>Ga0181612_162197_pt1 | contig 31519 bp, 19 predicted proteins | sample HoacroProtozoa21_FD_119630 | JGI IMG/M metagenome (GOLD analysis project Ga0181612, IMG submission 119630) | Hoatzin crop microbial communities from Cojedes, Venezuel. Combined Assembly of Gp0051906, Gp0051904, Gp0051908 | reverse complement strand
GACGATTACGATTGGATGCAGAAACCATCAGCACATCGTTCATTCCCATTTTCTTCAGTCTCTCATAGAGATAAGTAAGAGTATCCACACTTTCGGAGAAAAGCACAATCTTGCCAGTGACATTTCGATTGTGGTCTTTCAGCTCAGTGTTTAGTTTCTCGATAAACTTATCAAACTTGGGGTCGTCGTTTTCTTTGTCCCAATCATCACAAAGTTGTTCAAGAACCTTCTTATCATGATCTAGTAGTTCGATAAACTCTGGTTTAAATGCTGATCTGGGGAACACGATATCATCATGCTTGTATCCCTTTTCTCCAGCATATTCGATGATAGCATCTAGTTCCATACCCTTTGCCTGCATGTCTTTAACATTTAGATCGGGGGCGATAATTACTTTGTCCTCTTCAAACATCTTTATCATGTCGGAAGTGATACGAAGAAGGGTGTGCAGAGACTTCTTAAAAGCATAAAAACTGCTCTCCAATCGTTTCACCATATGAACGCGATAAATCTCCGCCAAAATTGTACTTACCTGTTCTGCATTTCTATATCGGTCTTGATACTCCTTTTCAAGAAATTCTATAGCACGATACCTAGCATATTCCAAATGCTCTCCATCATTTTTATCCGCCGTCAGAATAGAGAGAGTTTTGTAGAACCGCTCTGTGGTATCCTTGTCCATTTCATATTCGATTTCTTCGGGAGGTAGAATGTTGGGGAATTTTATATTTTGTTTTTTCAAATCCTCTTTATAGTCATCATCATTCATAATATTATGACGGGTTCTGCGAATGGTGACTTTGTCGATGACATTTTCACGGATTTCCCAATATATATGGTCCACTTCATTTGTAACATCACGTTTCGCTCTTTCCCTCATCAATTTGTTGTATTGTTGGATAAGTGGAGAGAAGAATGCTTTAAGATTGGATATTCCATCGATAGTGCAGTTTTGGCTGTTCTGAAATAGTAGCAACTGGTTAAGAAGATCGTTGGGCCTGTTATTAAGTGGAGTGGCCGACAATAGCATCACTTTCTTGTGAGTGTCATTGAGAAGTCCAGGATTGGCACATACGGACTTGCATATTTTTTGCAGCTCGTCATACTTCCCTGATGTGTCTGAGCGAAAGCCATGAGCTTCGTCAACAATGATAAGATTAAAATCTTCTTTGTCTCGGTATTGAGCTTCGCCTTCAAGAATTTTGGAGAGGCTACCATTGGTTACAAACTGAGCTTTGTTGCGTATTCCGAAAAGCTTAAATGTATCTTTCCAGTTGCGTTCCACAGCAGGGGGATACACAACAAGTATGTTGGTATTTTTACCGTTCGCTTCTACAAAACGCTTTGCTATCATTGTTGCAATCATCGTCTTTCCGAGACCTACCACGTCAGAAAGAAATAAACCATTGTGCTTTAAAAGCATTTGATAACCTTGTATAACTGCATCCTTTTGATATTTTAGATCCATGACTCCATCGGGTAGCTGAATGTTGAAATCGTCCTCAACTTGGTCACCGAAGGTGTCTATAAGTACCTTTATATAAATTTCATACGGACTGGGCTGATATCCTAGATAGGTCTTTTTCTTGTATGAGTCGATATCTTTAATGGTAAGAGAGATACCCTCTTCCCATAATTTCTGAAATTCTTTATGACAATAATCCACGTCTTCAAAGTCACGAATTTCAACATTTAGTTCGTATCGTGGCGCTTCTGCAATGCCAAGTCCAGATTCTGAAATATTTGAAGAGCCCATTATTACACATCCAAATTTGTCTTCACAATACCCATCGGGCAGGCAAAGATAAAACTTTGCATGAAGATTCTTGGTGGGATGTATTTTTATCTCTAGCTTTTTGTCGATCAGATCCTGACACATTTGCAATATTCCGCTTTCCACTTCCGGAGAGTATTTTGCATTACGGATATCACTTTTAAATTCGTCGAAATATTCTTGCTTTGCTTGTTCGTCAATTTCAGTTCCGAGCATCAACATTCCTTTGGGATGTTTGCGAAAGATGTCGTCAATATTAATACCTACCAATATCTTAATTTTTTTTACATCATTCAACTCTTCTCGCAACTTGAAATACCCAGAAGAACGGAAATAGCCTGCGACAGCAAGAAATTGATCGAAATTAGCCATATTAGAGGCTATGCCTTTTAGCTTGTCAAAAAGGCTACGTCCATCATTATTGTTGAAAAATTTTGTGCTCATTTGATTTTAAAGTTTTTTGACTTATATTATTTCGACATTCACATTGATTCCAAACTCCTTTGCGATATTCTCTACTTGTTTTTTCTTCGTTTTCGTATCGCTACATGTCATAACATACCATCCGTCACCCACAGGATGTTGCGCTCTCGAGTACTTCGCGTCTTTTGTGTTTGATATGAAAGGAACTTTGTTCACTTTCCATCCAAGAGAGCGGACACGCATGATGCCAGCATATTTCACGAACTTTACAAGCGATGCTGCTGCCTGCTTCTCTGCAATGACCTTTCCGTCAGGAAGGGTTATGCGCAGTGCTGTTCGAGGTTGCTTGACTTCATGAGGTTTGGTTTTGCCGATTTCGTTATGCGCTACTTGTGGATCAGGCTCAATAATTTTAGCTTCAATGGCATCAATAAGATTGACCTTACGACTAAGTTTGAGCTTCAAGGGTAAATCCGGCGAATACTCCACGACCAAGACTATATCGCGGCGTACAGGACGCAAAGCAGGTTCAATGCTGTTTTGTATGATAGGAAGAATCTCCTTCTTTATGAGTTCCTCTTCCAGTTCATTTGTCTGTTTAAGAACGTCATCATTGAGCTTTAATCCAAGCTCTTTGGAGTTCTCTAGTATCTGATAGAGTTTTGACAATTTGTTCATAATTTAAGGCTCTTGTTTATTAGGTACTAAAAGTTCTCGCACGTCTATGTTCAGACACTTTGCTATTTGCATCAGTGTTTCAAGGCTGGGTTGCGATTTGTTGGAACACCATTTAGACACAGTTGTCTGGTCTTTGCCCAGTTGGTCTGCCAGCCAACGGTTGGTTTTGTGAGCATCGCCCAAGGCTCCTTTTATTCTGTTAATAGATTCCATATTCTTAGTTATTTTATTTTCGTTGCCAAAGATAGTGATTTTTTCTAAAAGTATGGACGAAAACGCTTAAAAAGTACGCTTATTTTACATAAAAACCATATTTGACCTATTTTTAAAGCCAATATAGCGACGCAACGAAACATTTCCTTTCAAGCTTCTCACACGCCAGAACAAAGTTGAACAGTTGCATGATTAAGTTCTGCGAACACAATCTGGCAAGGGCAAACGGTAACACACTCGCTGATGATGCTGACTGATGTCCCATCGGTCATTCCATCATCGAGCAAGTTGCCCTAAATGTTTGTCTGTTCAACTCCTGTTCTTCCCGACCCTAAAATCCGCCCTTTTTAGCGGATACTTCCTATTGAAAGGATAATTCTCTTTGGAATAGTTTTCTCTAGAGTTTTCCATAATCAAAGATTGTTTTTATCCCTATCATAACGAATTCCTTTATAATCACGTTCGCGAAGCCAATCAAGAAGCGTTATGTCACGATCTATAAAGCCTACACTCTTTAGATTGACGGCGAGAATTTCTGCCAACGTCATGGTATGTATGCTCTCTATGGGGCGCTCGTCTGATATCCCTATCTCATATTCTGTATAAATCTCCCTAAGCAGATAGAGTCCGTCTTCATTTTCATTGGTTTCTATGAGGAGTTCCCAATCTGTATATTCGTTATAAGCTTTCCATTCTTGTCGTTCAAAAAACTTGCGTTCTGCTTCAGATACATAGTTGTTGCGCATCTTTTCGTAGAGTTGTTTGTCGATGTCAAATAGATGATCTTCCATATCTCATTATTCTTATAATGTCGCAAATATAATGATTTTTTCTCATTTAATCTAAAGTATGGGCAAAAAGTGTTCTTCTTAATAAGAACTTCTTGTTCCTGTTCGACAACTGGCGCAGTTTTTAACAAGAATAGAATCGCAAATTGTTAAAACTTTAATTCGGTCACTACGGCGATTAGGTTGGTTGAAAGTTGAAACGCCTTAATGTTTTTCAACGTGTCAACCTTAAAAGTTGACAACCAGAAATATTTTTCTTTGCAGAATCATTTTTCGATGAAATTCTGCAAGAAGAAAGTTCCGTGGAGATAATTGTTTGTGGAAAAATGGGTGCAAATTGGGTGCAAACTTGAAATGTATATAAAAGCAAAAGTCCCGTAAGTTCTTGACTTACAGGACTTTCTTTTATGCGCTTCAGGATGGGCTTGAACCAACGACCCCCTGATTAACAGTCAGGTGCTCTAACCAACTGAGCTACTGAAGCAATTTTGTTAAGCGGTTGCAAAAGTAAGGCGAAAAAACGAAACTGCCAAACTTTTTCCCGAAAAAATGCGTTTTAGCGATAAAATAAGATAAAAATTTAACGGGATTGCGGCGTTTTACGGTTTTAATGTCGTATTTTTGCACCCATAGATTAAGACGGACAATGAAAAGACTCATATCATATGCTTTCCTGGCGCTGACCTGCTGCTGGCCGGCGGCGGCGCAGGAAACGGACCACAACTTTGAAATCGCCAAGAATCTGGCGGTGTTCAGCGACATTTACAGAAGTCTGGACATGATGTATGTCGACTCGCTCGACGCCAACGAAGTCATCGGCACGGGCATCAGGGCCATGCTGAAAAGTCTGGACCCCTACACGGAATACTATCCCGAAGACAAGCAGCAGGACCTGAAGACGATGATGACGGGCAAATATGCTGGCATCGGCGCCATGATACGCTATAATTACCAGTTGGGCCGCGTCGTCATCGACGAACCTTATGAGAACATGCCCGCGGCGGAAGCCGGTCTCAAGAAAGGCGACATCATCCTGAGCATCGACGGCGAGGACATGACGAAAAAGGACAACGCTTACGTCAGCGAACATCTGCGCGGAGAGCCCGGCACCCGGTTTGTCCTGAAGATCAAGCGCCCTGCCACCGGCAAGGAGATGAACTTCAAAATCACGCGCAAGACCATCCAGACGCCTTATCTGCCCTATTACGGCATGTGCCGGCCGGGGATCGGATACATCAATCTGTCGCAGTTTACCGAGGATTTGTCGGCCCGCGATTTCAGAAGGGCTTTCATCGACCTGAAAAACAAGGGGATGCAGTCGCTGATTTTCGACTTGCGCAACAATGGCGGCGGCGCCGTGCCCGAAGCCATCTCCATCATCAACATGTTCATTCCCCGCGACGTGACGGTGCTCACGATGCAAGGCAAGGTAAAACAGTCCAACAAGACCTACAAGACCACGGTGGAACCGCTCGACACGGTGATGCCCATCGTCATCCTGGTCAACGACATGACGGCCTCGGCGAGTGAAATCACCAGCGGCGCCCTGCAGGATTTGGACAGGGCCGTCATCATGGGAACGCGCACCTACGGAAAAGGACTGGTGCAGGTGCCCAATTTGCCGATACAATATAATGGCGATCTGAAACTGACCACGGCCAAATATTTCATACCCAGCGGCCGCTGCATTCAGGCCATCAACTACAAACATTCCAAGGGTGGCTACACCGAGCACGTGCCGGACTCATTGACCAAAGTGTTCCATACGGCGGGCGGCAGGGAAGTGCGCGATGGCGGCGGCATCAAACCGGATGTGGAAGTGAAGCCCGACACGATGCCCAACATCGTGGTGTATCTGGCCGGTGCGCGCGACAGCAGCGAGGTATTGCTCAATTACGAAATCGACTACATGGCCAAGCATCCCTCCATCGCCCCCGCATCGCAGTTTGAGCTCACCGACGCCGACTATGAAGAGTTCAAACGGCGCGTCCTGGCCAGCGACTTCAAATATGACCGCGAAAGCGAGAAGTATCTCAAGAATCTGGTCGAACTGGCCAAGTTTGAGGGCTATTACGACGACGCCAAAACGGAGTTTGAGGCCTTGCAGAAAAAACTGAGCCACAACGTGGCGAAAGACCTGGACATCAACAAAGACGACATCAAGGAGGTGATTACCAACGATTTGGTGACAGCCTATTACTACCAGCGGGGCGGCATAGAATCCTCCCTTCGTCACGACAAACAGGTGAAAGAGGCTGTCAAATTGTTGCAGTCGCCGGATGAATACCGCAAGATTTTGAAAAAATATTGATGTTTTATAGGAAAATTCTTGTCGGGTTGCGGATTTCTTTGTAATTTTGCACCCGTTCAGTGGAATGAGGGACTCCGGAAGCGAGTTCCTCATTTTCTTTTGAATGTAACATACCCCGCAGGAAATCAGTGCGGGGACAACAAACATCAGACAAGCATGACAGACAGACAAGTCGTAAGAAATTTGGTGGAAGAGTGGCTCCGCGACAAGGAATATTTCCTGGTGGACGTGGAAATCAGTCCCGACAACAGAATCGTAGTGGAAATCGACCACGCCGACGGCGTATGGATTGACGACTGCGTGGAATTGAGCAAATACATCGAGGACCGCCTCAACCGCGACGAGGAGGATTTTGAACTGGAAGTGGGTTCGGCCGGACTGGGCCAGCCGTTCAAGGTGCCTCAGCAATACGTCAACTTTATCGGCAAGGAAGTGGAAGTGCTCGACGCCGGCGGCAAGAAGGTGAAAGGCATTCTGAAAAGCGTCGACGGCGACAACTTTACCGTCACCGTCAGGGAGAAGGTCAAGGTGGAGGGCAAGAAGCGCCCCGTGATGGCCGACGTAGACCACACCTACAACATGAATGAAGTGAAATATACAAAATATCTAATCAGTTTTAAGTAAAGCTATGGCAGCAAAAAAACAGGCAGAAACTGTCAGTATGATCGATACGTTTCGCGAGTTTAAGGAAACGAAGAACATCGACCGTACCACATTGGTCAGCGTGCTGGAAGAAAGTTTCCGCAACGTCCTGGCCAAGATTTTCGGCAGTGACGAGAATTTCAACGTGATTGTCAACCCCGACCGGGGAGACTTTGAGATTTACCGCAACCGCACCGTCGTCCCCGACGGAGAGGTGGAAGACGAGAACAAGCAGGTCGCACTGAGCGAGGCCCGCAAGACCGTGGACGACATCGAGCCCGGTGAAGACTTGAGCGAGACCGTCGATTTCAACAAGTTCGGCCGTCGTGCCATTCTGAACCTCCGCCAGACGCTGGCCGCCAAAATCCTGGAACTGGAGCACGACTCTTTGTACAACAAGTACAAGGATCGCGTGGGTCAGGTGATTTCCGGTGAGGTGTACCAGACCTGGAAGCGCGAGGTATTGCTCGTGGACGATGAGAACAACGAACTCATCCTGCCCAAAAGCGAGCAAATCCCCAACGACAACTACCGCAAGGGCGAGACCATCCGTGCCGTCATCCTGCGCGTGGACAACGAGAACAACAACCCGAAGATTATCCTGAGCCGCACCAGTCCGGTATTCCTGGAGCGCCTGCTGGAGGCCGAAGTGCCCGAAATCAACGACGGTCTGATTTCCATCAAGAAAATCGCCCGTATGCCGGGAGAGCGCGCCAAGGTGGCCGTGGAAAGTTACGATGACCGCATCGACCCCGTAGGCGCCTGCGTCGGCGTCAAGGGCAGTCGCGTGCACGGTATCGTGCGAGAACTGTGCAATGAGAACATCGACGTCATCAACTACACGAGCAACATCAAACTGTTCATTCAGCGCGCGCTGAGTCCCGCCCGTGTCAACAGCATCAACATCGATGAGGAAAACCACAAGGCGGAAGTTTATCTCCGTCCCGAGGAAGTGTCCCTCGCCATCGGCCGAGGCGGTCTGAACATCAAGTTGGCCTCCATGCTGACCGAGTATACCATCGACGTGTTCCGTGAGACCGACGACGCGGAGGAAGACGAGGACATCTACATGGACGAGTTTTCCGACGAAATCGACCAGTGGGTCATCGATGCCGTCAAGTCCATCGGTCTGGATACGGCCAAGCAAGTGCTTGGCGCACCTCGCGAGATGCTGATCGAGAAGGCCGACTTGGAAGAAGAGACCGTCGATCACATGTTGGATGTGCTTCGTGCAGAGTTTGAGCAATAACCAAAGTATTATTTTTAAGTTTACTGAATGAGCGTCAGATTAAATAAAGCATTAACAGAATTAAATATCGGACTTAAAACGGCCGTTGATTTCCTCGAGAAGAAACCTGAACTCGGCGAGATTCAGCAAAACCCGAATTTTAAGTTGAGCGACGAACAGTACGACGCCCTGGTGAAGCAGTTCGCCAAGGACAAGGACGTGCGCACCCAGGCGGTGAAACTGTTCCCGAAGAAGGACAAGGAAAAGAAAAAGGCTCCCGAGAAACAAACCACCCGGGCCGAAGATCTCCTGCCTTCTTCCAGTCAGCAGAAATTCAATCCGCTGGGCACGATTGACCTGGACGGCATGGGCAAAAAGAAAGAGGCGCCCAAGGCCAAGCCGGAGACTGAAAGTCCCGTAGTGGAGAAACAGCCCGCGACCGCTCCCGCAGTGGAGAAGGAGCAGGAAGAGAAAGCGCCTGCGGCAGAAGCCCCGAAGGAAACGGTCAAACCCGCTCCGGAGAAGACGGCCGAAAAGCAACCGGAACCCGTGAAGGCGGAGCTGCCGAAGCAGGAAGCGCCCGCTCCCAAGGCGGAACCGGCTCCCGCTCCCCAAGCTGAGACGAAAGCGGAAAAGCAGCCGGAACCCGTTGAAGCGCCTGCACAGGAGGAGACGAAACCGGCCAAACCGGAAATCTTCACGACGCAAAACGAGCAGAAGATAAAGGCGGCCGCCACGCCGACCGTGGTGGGCAAGATAGACCTCTCCCAACTGAACCAGAGTACGCGTCCGAAGAAGAAGTCGAAGGAAGAGCGCAAGAAGCTCAGGGAGGAGAAACAAGCCCAGACTCAGGGCGAACGGAAGAAGCGCGAGCGCATCAACAAGCAGCGCGTGGACATCAACGCCGCCGTGAACCAGGAGAAGAACGCCTCGAAGAAAAACAAGAACAAGAACCGCAACAAGCGCCCGTTGGAGGTCAACGAGGAAGACGTGGCCCGTCAGGTAAAGGAGACGCTGGCCCGTCTGACCACGAAGAACCAGAACAAGAAAGGCGCCAAATACCGCAAGGAGAAGCGCGACGCCGTGCACGAGAAGATGGCCGAGGAGGCCCAGCAGGAGCGCCGCGACAGCAATGTCATCAAACTGACGGAATTCGTGACGGTCAGCGAACTGGCCACGATGATGAACGTCAGTGTCACGCAGGTGATTTCCACCCTGATGAGCGTCGGTATCATGGTGTCCATCAACCAGCGCTTGGACGCCGAGACCATCAACCTGGTGGCCGAGGAGTTCGGATTCAAGACCGAATACGTCAGCGCCGAGGTCAGCGAGGCCGTCAGCGAGGAAGAGGACGACGAGAACGATTTGGTGTCGCGCGCCCCCATCGTGACAGTCATGGGACATGTGGACCACGGTAAGACCTCCCTGCTCGACTACATCCGCAAGACCAACGTCATCGCGGGTGAGGCCGGCGGTATCACGCAGCACATCGGCGCCTACAACGTGAAGTTGGAAGACGGCCGCCGCATCACCTTCCTGGATACGCCGGGCCACGAGGCCTTTACCGCCATGCGTGCCCGCGGTACGCAGGTAACGGATATCGCGATTATCATCATCGCCGCCGACGACTCCGTCATGCCCACCACCAAGGAGGCCATTGCCCATGCGCAGGCCGCCAACGTACCGATGGTGTTCGCCATCAACAAAATCGACAAGCCCGGCGCCAACCCTGACAAAATCAGGGAAGACTTGGCCAACATGAACTTGCTCGTGGAGGAATGGGGCGGTAAATACCAGTGCCAGGAAATCAGTGCCAAGAAAGGACAAGGCGTCCAGGAACTGTTGGAGAAGGTATTGCTCGAGGCCGAAATGCTCGACCTCAAGGCCAACCCCAACCGCAAGGCGACGGGTTCGATCATCGAATCCTCGCTCGACAAGGGCCGCGGTTATGTCTCTACGGTATTGGTGAGCAACGGTACGCTGAAAGTCGGCGACATCGTCATCGCCGGTACCAGTTGGGGCCGTGTCAAGGCCATGTTCAACGAGCGCAACCAGCGCATCCAGCAGGCGGCTCCCGCCGAACCGGCCATCATCCTGGGTCTCAACGGCGCACCGACGGCCGGTGACACGTTCCACGTGATGGAGACCGAACAGGAAGCGCGCGAAATCGCCAACAAGCGCGAACAGTTGCAGCGCGAACAGGGTCTGCGTACGCAAACCCGCCTGACGCTGAGCGACATCTCCCACCGCATCGCCTTGGGTTCGTTCAAGGAACTGAACATCGTGGTCAAGGGTGATACCGACGGTTCCATCGAGGCCTTGAGCGACTCGTTCCTGAAACTCTCCACCGAGAAGATTCAGGTCAACGTCATCAGCAAAGCCGTGGGCCAGATTTCCGAAAACGACGTCATGCTGGCCTCCGCCTCCGACGCCATTATCGTCGGTTTCCAGGTACGTCCTTCGTCCGACGCCCGCAAGTTGGCCGAGCGCGAAGGCGTGGAAATCAACACGTATTCCGTCATCTACGACGCCATCGACGACGTGAAGTCGGCCATGATCGGCATGCTCGACAAGGTGAAGAAGGAAGTGGTGACGGGCGAGGCCCTCGTAAAAGAAGTATACAAGATTTCCAAGGTGGGTACCGTGGCCGGCGCTTTGGTCACCGAAGGCAAGGTACACCGTTCCGACAAGATTCGCGTGGTGCGCGACGGCATTGTGGTCCATACGGCCGACATCGCCGCCCTGAAGCGCTTCAAGGACGACGTCAAGGAAGTGGCGACCAACTTCGAATGCGGTATCAGTCTGGTGAATTTCAACGACATTCAGGCAGGCGATATCCTGGAATCGTTCGAGGAAATCGAAGTGGAACAGAAACTGTAATACTTGGGAGCGCCCTCTGGAGGGGGCGCTCCTGATACAGTACATGACAAGATGCCAAGCAACAATGATTTTGTCAAACAAGTAGCCGAACAGAAATACGCGTTCGGTTTTACGACTGACGTTCAGACCGAAATTATCGACAAAGGACTGAACGAAGACGTCGTGCGCCTCATCTCCCGCAAGAAGGAAGAACCCGACTGGCTGTTGGAATTCCGCCTGAAAGCCTTCCGCTACTGGCAGACGCTCCGTCAGCCCGACTGGGGACATGTGCGCCTGCCGGAAATCGACTACCAAGCCATTTCCTACTATGCCGACCCCATGGCCAAAAAACCGGTCAACAAGGAAATCGACCCCGAGCTCGAAAAGACTTTCGACAAACTGGGCATTCCTCTCGAAGAGCGGTTGGCGCTGAGCGGTACGGCCGTGGACGCCATCATGGACTCCGTCTCGGTGAAGACGACCTTCAAGGAAAAACTGGCCGAGCAGGGCGTCATCTTCTGCAGTATCGGCGAGGCCGTCAGGCAACATCCCGACCTGGTGCGCGAGTATCTGGGCAGCGTCGTCCCCTATCGGGACAACTTCTATGCGGCGCTCAACAGCGCCGTGTTCAGCGACGGTTCTTTCGTCTATATACCCAAAGGCGTCCGCTGTCCGATGGAACTGAGCAGTTATTTCCGCATCAACGCCCGCAATACGGGACAATTTGAGCGGACGCTGATTGTGGCCGAGGACGGAGCCTACGTCTCCTATCTGGAAGGATGTACGGCGCCCATGCGCGACGAGAACCAATTGCATGCAGCCATCGTGGAAATCATCGTCAAGGAAGACGCGGAAGTGAAATACTCCACCGTGCAAAACTGGTATCCGGGCGATGAGAACGGACGGGGCGGCGTGTTCAACCTCGTGACCAAGCGGGGCGATTTGCGCGGCGCGCGCGCCAAACTCTCCTGGACGCAGGTGGAGACCGGTTCCGCCATCACGTGGAAATATCCCTCCTGCATCCTTCGGGGTGACGGTTCACAGGCCGAATTCTATTCCGTGGCCGTGACCAACCATTATCAGGAGGCCGACACGGGCACGAAGATGATACACATCGGCAAGAACACCAAGTCGACGATTATCTCCAAGGGCATCAGCGCCGGTCACAGCCAGAACTCCTACCGGGGCCTGGTCAGGGCGGCGGCCACCGCCGAGAACGCCCGCAATTACAGTTCGTGCGACTCCCTGCTGCTTGGCAGCGAATGCGGCGCGCACACCTTCCCCTACATGGACATCCACAACGATACGGCGGTGGTGGAACACGAGGCCACGACGAGCAAAATCAGCGAAGACCAGTTGTTCTACTGCAATCAGCGCGGCATTCCCACCGAACAGGCCGTGGGCCTGATTGTCAACGGCTATGCGAAAGACGTGCTCAACAAACTGCCGATGGAGTTTGCCGTAGAGGCACAGAAACTGCTCTCCGTCTCCCTGGAAGGAACGGTGGGCTAAGGATATGATACGAAAATATTATGTTGGAAGTTAAGAATCTTCATGCGACCATCGCAGGAAAAGAAATCCTGAAAGGCATCAATCTCACGGTCAAGGACGGTGAGACCCACGCCATCATGGGACCCAACGGTTCGGGCAAGTCCACCCTGTCCGCGGTCCTGGTCGGCAACCCTTTATATGAAGTGACGGCCGGAAGCGCCGTCTACAACGGAAAAGACCTGTTGGCCATGCCGCCGGAAGACCGTGCCCACGAAGGCCTGTTTCTCTCGTTCCAGTATCCGGTGGAGATTCCCGGCGTGTCGATGACCAATTTCATGCGGGCCGCCATCAACGAGAAGAGGAAATACCAGGGACTCGAACCGATGAGTGCGGCCGATTTCATCAAACTCATGCGGGAGAAGCGGAAAATCGTGGAGTTGGACAACAAACTCGCCCACCGTTCCGTCAACGAGGGATTCAGCGGCGGTGAGAAAAAGCGCAATGAGATATTCCAGATGGCCATGCTGGAACCGAAACTGTCGATACTCGACGAAACCGACTCCGGTCTGGACGTCGACGCCATGCGCATCGTCGCCGAGGGTGTCAACAAGCTCCGCACGCCCGAAAGCAGTTGTATCGTCATCACCCACTACGACCGCCTTCTGGAAATGATCAGACCCGACGTGGTCCACATTCTCTACGAGGGCCACATCGTCAGGACGGCCGGTCCCGAACTGGCTGTCAGGATACAGGAAGAAGGTTACGAATGGATTAAGAAGGAGGCAACCGACGGTCATGGGGAGTGAACAGCAGTACATCAGTCTCTACCAGGAGCATCGCGCCCTGATATGCGCTCATGCCCCCGCCGTGATGAATGCCGTGAGAGACCGGGCCTTTGAGGATTTCAAGACCCAGGGTTTTCCCGACAAGAAGGTGGAGCGCTACAAATACACCGACATGCAGGCCCTCTTCGCGCCCGACTACGGTCTCAACCTGCAGCGCCTGGCCATGCTGGTCGACCCCTACGAGGCTTTCCGTTGTGACGTGCCCAACTTGAGTACGTCGCTGTACTTCGTCATCAACGACGCTTTCTATACGGAAGTCCTGCCCAAGCGGGCGCCCCAAGACGGCGTCATCATCGGTTCGCTGAGTAAGATAGCGGCGGAAAAGCCCGATTTCATCGCCAAATATTACGCCCGTCTGGCCGACACGTCCCAAGACGGCGTCACCGCGCTCAACACGATGCTGGCCCAGGACGGCCTGGTGGTCTATGTGCCGCGGGGCGTCAAGACCGACAAGGCCGTGCAAATCATCAATATCCTGCGGGGCGACGTGGAACTGATGGTCAACCGCCGCGTACTGATAGTCGTGGAAGAGGGGGCGGAAATCCGACTGCTTTTCTGCGACCACGCCGCCGACGACCGCCGTTTCCTGACCACGCAGGTCATCGAGACCTATGTGGGCGACAATGCCCGTCTCGACCTCTACTGCCTGGAGGAGACACATTATAAGAATACACGCGTCAGCAACGTCTATATCGAGCAGCAACGCGACTCCCGCGTCTGTCACAACGTCATCACGCTGCACAACGGCGTAACGCGCAACAAGACCGACCTCGTCTTCAAGGGCGAGGGCGCCGAATGTCACCTTTGCGGTTGTGTCATCGCCGACAAGCAGCAGCGGGTGGACAACAACACGCTCATCGACCATCAGGTGCCCCACTGCACGAGCCAGGAACTCTACAAATACGTCCTGGGCGACGAGGCCGTCGGCGCTTTCGCCGGAAAAGTGCTGGTGCGCAAAGGCGCGCAAAAGACCGTATCCCAGGAGACCAACCAAAACCTGTGCACCACGCGCCAAGCGCGGATGTTCACCCAACCGATGCTGGAAATCTACGCCGACGACGTGAAATGCGCCCACGGTTCCACGGTGGGCCAACTCAACGACGCCGCGCTCTTCTATATGCGCCAGCGGGGCATTCCCCTGGCCGAAGCCAAGATGCTCCTGGAGGTGGCGTTCATCAACGAGGTCATCGACTGCGTGGAACTCCAACCCCTCCGCGACCGCCTGCATTACTTGGTGGAGAAACGCTTCCGCGGCGAACTCAACAAGTGTGAGGGCTGTAAATTGTGCAAATAACCGCCGACCGACCATGTACGACCTGAAAAGTATCAGAGAAGACTTCCCCATCCTTTCCCGCACGGTGTACGACCGTCCGCTCGTCTATCTCGACAATGCGGCCACGACCCAGAAACCGCTTTGCGTTCTCGACGCCATGCGCGAGGAATACCTCAATGCCAATGCCAACGTGCACCGCGGCGTGCATTACCTTTCCCAGCGGGCCACCGAACTCCATGAGGCGGCCCGCGAGACCGTGCGTAAATTCATCGGGGCGGAGAAGACGGAGGAAATCATTTTCACCCGCGGCACGACCGAGGGCATCAACCTGGTCGCCGCGTCGTTTTGCGAGGCGTTCATGAAAGAAGGCGACGAGGTGGCTGTCACCGTCATGGAACACCATTCCAACATCGTACCGTGGCAGTTGCAGACCGCCAAGCGGGGCATCGCCATCCGCGTCATTCCGATGGACGACAACGGCATGATTTCGCCCGATGAAATCGACAATTATCTGGCTCCGAAGACCAAATTGCTCAGTCTGACACAGGTGAGCAACGTGATGGGAACAGTCAATCCCGTGAAGGAAATCATCCGCCGTGCCCACGAAAAAGGCATCCCCGTGCTGGTGGACGGCGCCCAGAGCGCGCCCCACTTTCCTGTCGACGTACAGGATCTGGACTGCGACTTCTTCGTCTTCAGCGGACACAAGGTATACGGTCCCACGGGCGTGGGCGTCCTTTACGGCAAGGAAAACTGGCTCGACCGCATGCCGCCCTACCAGGGCGGAGGCGAAATGATAGAGAGCGTCACCTTCGAAAAGACCGTCTTCGAGCACCTGCCGTTCAAATTTGAGGCCGGAACACCCGATTACATCGCCACCCACGGCCTGGCCACCGCCCTGGATTACGTCAGCAAGTTAGGTCAGGACAACATTCAGGCCCACGAACAGGACCTCACCCGCTACGCCATGGAGCAGTTGGGCGAAGTCCCCGGTATCCGCATCTTCGGTCCGCCGCTCTCATGCGGCATAAAGCACCACGACGCCGTGGTGAGTTTTCTGGTAGGCGACATCCACCATCTCGACATGGGCACCCTGCTCGACCGGCTCGGCATTGCCGTCAGGACGGGACACCACTGCGCACAGCCTCTCATGGACCGTTTAGGCGTCCAAGGGACCGTCCGGGTCAGTTTTGCGCTGTACAACACCCGCGAGGAGATTGACGCGCTTACAGTGGCCGTAAAACGCGTTTCCAAGATGTTCTGACCATGTTGCTTTCCCATTATTATGATCTTCTGACGGAAGCCGGATGCGATGAGGCCGGCAGAGGCTGTCTGGCCGGCAGCGTCTATGCCGCTGCCGTCATCCTGCCGCCCGACTACCACAACGATGAACTCAACGACTCGAAACAGTTGAGCGAGCGGCGCCGCTACGCCTTGCGCGAAGTGATACAGCGCGACGCCGTCGCCTGGGCCGTAGGTATCGTCTCCGCCGGAGAAATCGACAAAATCAATATCCTGCAAGCGAGCATCCTCGCCATGCACCGCGCCCTGGACGGTCTGAGCGTGCGTCCGGAAGCCGTCATCGTGGACGGCAACCGCTTCCGCCCGTATCAGGACCTGCCCTATACCACCATCGTCAAGGGCGACGGCAAATATCTCTCCATCGCCGCTGCGAGCATCCTGGCCAAGACTTATCGTGACGATTACATGATGCGCCTGGCCGAAGAATATCCGCAATACGACTGGCAGCACAACAAGGGATATCCCACGCGCAAGCACCGTGAGGCCATCCGCCGGTACGGCATCACGCCTTACCATCGCCGGAGTTACAACCTGACCGGCGAAGGTGAGTTGTTTCTGGACTTTTAAACTCAAAAAAAAAGCGGTGTGGCTTTTGCCACACCGCTTTTTATATTATCCGCCCACTGCTTAGTCCGCAGCCTGCAGGTTGTAGATATAACCGGGATAGAAACCGAAGGAACCGGCACTGACGGTAAATTTGAAGTAGAACTGGAACATCGCCTCATCAGCATCATAGTAAGAATATGCCATGGATGTTTCATTCTGAGTGGAAGAAATCATACCGTAGGTGGAGGATACGATACCCGTCTCGCACTTGCTCAACTGCGCGCCCGTCTCATCCGTAAAGACGATATTAGAAGAGGTGGAGGTATCACCGTCCCACTGCATGTAGTAGTGGTAACCGTCGGCATACATGTCCTTGATACGCCAGATGTTGAGCGAGGGAGAATACTCCAGCGTCACATCCCAGGTCTCACCATACCAGAATTTATCATAGAAGGTGGCGATGTACTTGGTCTCGTAGTCTTCCTTGTTCAAGGAAATCTTGTAAATCGGATAGAGCTCCTGATCCAGGTAAGCGTTGGTATACTCCTCAGGAATGCGGATTTCGAAATCCACATTGGTGTTGAAAGGCATGCCGTCGGCAATGGTCACGACAATCGTTGTCTCAGTCTGACCGTCAGCGAAGGTCACGCTCTCGGGCACCGTGAAATAATCAGGGCACTGGTATACCTCGATGGGCACGGTCAGTGCGCCACTGCCTGAGGTACGCGACACGGTCACCTCAAAAGAAGTGGCGGTGCTGGACAGGATCTGATTCTCCTGATCGGGGAAACCCACATTGTAGCTGCCTGCGGGATCGCCGGCAGAATAATTGTCATCGTCACTACAGGAAGTGAAAAGACCTGCTACGGCAAGGGCAGCCAATAAAAACAATTTATTCAGTTTCATATTCTTGTCTTTTATTTGTCAAACAATTAATCTGTCACACCGTCGCGCAGGGAAGGATTCTGGCCGGATTCCGGCTGGGCACCACCCTCATTGTCAACAATACCGAGGTTGTTGTCCATCTCCGACTGCGGGAAACGCATGTTGAGCCAACCGTCGGTGGAGGCGATGTTAAACTTGAACGCATCGGGCACGTTGGAAGTCACGCTCGACTGGAAGCGGACGATGTTCTTGCCCATACGCTTGGCATCGCTGGTGAAGAAGCCTTCACCCCAGAGCTCGATACGGCGCTGCAGCCAAATCTCGTCCACGAGTTCACGACCGGTGGAGATGCTGTACTGCGGGTTGCGGTAAGTCTGCACGAAGTCGGTCAGGATGCTCTTGGCCTTGCTTTCGTTGCCGCTGCGGGCATAACCCTCGGCAGCGATGAGAATCATCTCCTCCACGCGCATCAGAGGCCAGTCGTTGTTGTTGAGCGTACTGCCCACGCCCGACTGCATACCGAACTTCACGTTGGTGTAGGGGTCATATTCAATCTTGCTGCCATCGCTGGTCACGAGCGTACAAATCTCATCACCTACATAGCTCACACCGTCAGCCACCCAAACCAGGGAAGCGATGTTGTCGGAGTGGAGGTTCTCGTCGAGCCACCAGCCCTTGCGGACGTCGGTGGCGGGAATCTCTTTCCAGAGCAGGGTGTTGATTCTCGGCGTACAACCGCAAGCGGCTGCATAACCGTCACCGCTGAAGGCGCTTACCCAGGAAGAAGACGTCGGAAAACCGTTGCTGCTCACCTGGTCATCGGTGATGTCGATACCCCACATCCAGTTGTGCTCGTTGATGTTGCAGAAGGCGGGCACGCTCACTTCCACGATGGAAGCCGGCGTATAGCCCTGCATGGCGGCCTCGGCGTCGGCGGCTGCGGCTGCCCAGTTGCCCATGGCCAGATTGGCGCGGGCACGCAGACCGTAAGCCACCTTCTGGTCAATCTTGGTCTTGTCGGTACCGCGGTCGTAACCGGCCAGGTTCTCGACGGCATAGTTCAAATCTTCCATGACCTGGGCGTAAACCTCAGCCACCGTGGCACGGGGATTGTTGGTGTAGTCCACGCCTTCGTTCAGCATCGGCACGCAAGGCTGGTCGGCGGCGGTCAGATAACTGAACTGGAAGTAGGGAGCGAGCGCCATGTAGTCGAAAGCACGGACGGCCTTGGCCTGGGCGATTTCGTAAATGGCGGTCTGGTCTTCCGTATCCTCGGGGAAGGAGTTGATGATTTCCTGAGCCACACCGATTTGACGGTAAGGCATGGTGTAACGCATGTACGGGTTGGCGTAGTTGGCGTTACGGGTACTCAGTTCACAGGCAGCGGAGAACCAGTTATAGTCGTTGTCGGCCATGATGAAGTCGGCACCCTCGGCATCCTGAGAGATGGCGGCGGAAATGAAACCGAAGTCATCTGCACGCGTAGAGCCGTAGCAGGCACCCGGTACACCCATCATGGTGAACATACCCGAGAAGGTGGCGTCCACGCGGGAAGGAATGGCTTCATTGGTTTCCTGCACCTGAGAGGCGGTCAAGGTACCCGACTGGGGCAACTGATCATCGATGTCGTTACATGATGCCAAGACGCCTGCGCCAAGCATCACAAGGAAATATTTCTTGAATTTCATATCTTACTTATTTTACTGTTTCTTAGAAAGTCACGGAAATACCTGCGGTCAAGGAGCGCAATGCGCCGTAAGAACCGCTGGCCAGACCGGAACCGCGCGTCATACTGCCCAGACCGCCGTTGTAGCGCGGGTCAAGACCCTTGCGGGCACTGGTAACGAAGAGGTTTTCACCGGCGAAATACACACGGACATTGTCCATGGCGAGTTTACGCACCCAATGCTTCGGGAAGGTGTAACCGATGGTGAGGTTGTTCAGACAGAGGTAGTTGCTGCTGGTCAGGAAACGGTCCTGAGCCGTCTGGGAAGCAATACCCGGGTCGTCGGAAGCAGCCGTGCTCAGGCGGGGAATGTCGCTGGTAGGATTGTCCAGGCTCCAGGCGTTGAGCAAGTCCTTGTGCATGGCGGAACCCGTGCTGATACCGTTGTGCATCAGCGCCTGGTAGGCACCGTCGTAGATTTTACCGCCGAGCTGATAAGAGAACTGGGCGCTGAGGTCGAAGCCGTAAGCATAGAGAGATGTTCCGAAACCGCCGAATACGGTGGGCAAGGTAGAACCGCAGTCATACTTGGTGGCCTGCGTTATGTCGTAGGTCGTCGTGGTGGTGGTCACCTCGTTGCCGTCGGCATCCGTCGTCGTCTTGTCCATGTACCACATGGCGCGACCGTTAGACTTGTCGGTACCAGCATATTTCAGCATATAGGCCTGGTATACGGAACCGCCTTCTTTCAGAATACGGTAAGAATATTTCAGACCGTCTTTGTCGATGCTCGGGTCGAGCTCGGTAATCTCATTGTGGTTGAAGGTGGCGTTGAAGTTGAGCGACCAGGTGATGTCCTTGGTTCTCACGGGCGTACCTTCGAGGGTAATCTCAAGACCCTTGTTCACCAATTCGCCTACGTTGGCAAAATAAGAACTTACGGAGATACCGGAAGACAGCGGCAAGGTCTTGCTCCACAAGAGGTCCTCGGTGGTCTGGTGGAACAACTCAATGGTACCGCTCAAGCGATTCTTGAAGAAGGCGAAGTCGACACCGAAGTTCCAGTCCTTGTGGGTTTCCCAAGTCAAATTCTCGTTACCCTTCTGCGCCATGGAGATGGAGTATGCGCCGGTCTCCTCGTTGTAGGACGTGCTGTAGCGGTCGGCCCAGTAGTACCAGCTTCCGAGGGCGTCGTTACCCACGGCACCGTAGCTCAGCTTGAGCTTCAAGAGGTCAATCCAGGTAGCGTCTTGCAAGAAGGCCTCCTTGTTCATCTGCCATGCCACACCGAAGCTGCCGAAAGTACCCCAACGGTGACCGGGAGCGAAGGCGGAAGAAGCGTCGCGACGCAAGGAAGCGTTCACGAAGTACTTGTCGGCATAGTCGTACATGATACGGCCGAAGAAGCCTTCTGTCATGTAGCTGTTGGTATAAGAACCCAGGTCTTTCTGACTGGTACCGGTCGCGTTGTTCAATTCACCGATGAACGGGTCGAACAGGTGGTCGTTGTAGCCTTCCAGGTACTGGTATTTGTCCTTGTACTGCTCGTAACCGAGGAGGAAGTTGAAGTGGTGCACGTCAGCGAAAGTGCGGTCGTAAGTGGCCGTGTAGCGCTGGTTGACGGAGAAGTCGCGGGAAGACACCACGTAAGCGGCACCGTCCACGCTGGAATTGCTGCCGAACGCACTGTACAGCAAGTTGTTGCGGTTGTTGATGGAGGCTGCGTTCAGGTTGGCTTCCAGGTCAAGACCGTCAATCGGGGTGATGATGGCGGCCCACTGCCCGCGGAAGTAGTCGCGATAATACTGCTTCTGGTTGTACTCGTTGTCACGAATCGGGTTACCCACGGCACTCGGACGGGTGAAGTGAGTCTGGTTGGAGTCGTACACCTTGCGGCCGTTCTCGGTCATGATGCTGCCGTCGGCATTGCGCACGTAGATAGGATAGATGGCACCCATCGTACTGGCGTAATAGAAGATGTTGGCGGAACTTCCATAGGTGGAAGTGTATTGCGGAGACATCATGTCGGTATGGGCAAAACTCATACCCGTGGTCAGCTTCAACCACTTCTTGGCCTGATACTCCACGTTGGTACGTGCGGTGTAACGCTTGTAGTCGGAATTGACCGTGATACCGCCGTCGCGCAGGTAACCGGCGCTGGCGAAATAAGTCATCTTGCCGCTGGAACCCGTCACGCTGGTGTTGTATTCCTGACGGAAGGCGTGCTTGTAAGTGGCGTCATACCAGTCGTCGGCCGTATAGTAATAAGTACCGTCGCTGTAACCGAGCGTAGCGTTCGGATTCAGTTTGAAGTTGGTACCGATGAGTTTCTCACCGGCGGGCACCGTGAAAATCTGGTAACCCAGACCGCCGTTGTTCTGGTCGTAGAGGTTGGCGTCAGCGAAAGCGTAAGCCTCGGCTGCCGTGCTGCCGTGATAATACTTCGAGTTGAACATGGCCTTGTAGTGGGTCTCGTAGTACTCACCCGGGTCGGTAATCACGTCGTAACGCGGAATCAACTTGGAGTTGCTACCCCAACGGGCCTCGAAGTTGACCTTGGCGTCCTGACCGTCACGGGCACGCTTGGTGGTGATGATAATCACACCGTTGGCACCGCGGGCACCGTAAATGGCGCTGGCGGAAGCATCCTTCTGAACGGAAATCGACTCAATATCGTTCGGGTTGATGCTGGCGATGTCGCCCTGATAGGGAGCGCCGTCCAGGATGTAAAGCGGAGTGGAGGAAGCGTTCACCGAACCCACACCACGCAAGCGGATGCTGGGAGCGGTTCCCGGCTCACCGGATGAGCTCGTTGCCGTCAGACCGGCCACCTTACCCACCAAAGCGTTGGTGGCGGTGGAAGCCACGTGGGCGGAAATATCCGAAGCCTTCACTTCCACGGCCGAACCGGTAAAGGCCGATTTCTTGGTCTTACCGTATGCAATCACGATCACGTCGTCGAGCATGGCGTTGTCCGGATCCAAATAAACTTTCATGTTGCTGCCGGCCTTCAGGGTCTTGGAAACCATACCGATGTAGGAAATTTCCAGATGAGAACCCGCGGGAGCTGTCAGCGAGAACTGTCCGTCGCTGTTGGTCACGGTACCCGTGCTGGTGCCGACCACTTTGACAGAGGCTCCGATGACGGGCTCGCCGTCTTCAGAGTTGATGACAGTACCGGAAACTTTTGTTTGTGCCAAAGCCATTCCTACGCTCAGGAAAAGGCAGGCCAAAAACAGAGTCAGTCTTTCTTTCATAATCTCTCTCTTAAATGAATAATTAAATATATCGTTTCGTATTATTCCCTTTTACTCCCTATCCTATTGACATTTTGAATAAAATCATCCGTCTATTGCGGAAAGGTGGTATCTTTTGCCGACTATTATATCCCAAAAATGAAAAATAAAATAACTCAGTTGCTTCGCCGGTTGGCAACAGAAAAAACGATAAAACCGGTTTCTTTTGAAGAAGAGGCGATACAAGTGATTCGCAAGACAAAGGCGCAGGGACGTTATTCTACGGCCGACAACTATTTGACGGCATTGCGCGCATTACGGCAATTTCGCGGACAGCCGCTCATGCCAGATGAGATTTCCGCTGGTTTCATCGATGACTTCTGTTGTTGGTTACAGGTAAGACGTCTTTCGATAAATACGATTTCGTGTTATCTTTCTTCGTTGCGGGCACTCTACCGGAAGATTGACACCAAAGAACAAGGGGAAGATCCTTTCAGATTTATCAGGACGGGAAAAAGTAGAAGTCAGAAAAATATCCTCACGGCGGACGATTTGCACAAGTTGCGCGCATTGCCGTTGCGGGAAGGGTGCCATTTGGCTTTTGTCCGGGACATATTCCTTTTTTGCTTTTATGCCATGGGGATGCCGTTTGTGGATGTGGCTCATTTGGAAACGAGGCAAATCAGAAACGGACGCATTTATTATAAAAGGCATAAGACACTTCAACCGGTAACTGTAGCTTTAGAACCGTTTATGATGGAGATTATCCGCCGCTATCATATTGCAGGAAGTCCGTATGTCTTTCCGATTCTTTCCGGCTATTCCGATGAACTCGGTCAATGTGAATACCGAAATCGTCTGCGAGGTTACAACGCGTCACTGAAGGTGCTGGCTAAGAGAGCAGGTATTGCCAAACAACTGTCATCTTATGTGGTGCGGCATACTTGGGCCAGTATGGCATATCAGGCGGATGTCGCTCTTCCGGTCATTTCAAAAGCACTTGGCCATACCAATACTTCTACCACCTTATTATATATTAAGGGTCTTGACGACGCCCGTATTGCGGATGCGAATCATGCGCTATTGAGGAAAATATGGGGTGATAAGGATGACAATGTTAAAATAACCCAAAAACAAAAAGAAAAATAAATGAAATTGGCGGAAAGTGTTAAAAAATCGTTAATTAACAGGGTGTTTTAATAAAATTTTTCGTTCGATTGATAAAATTACACTACTTTTGCAAAGTGTTGCCAAAAATCGGCAAAAGATACCACCTTTCCGCAATAGGGAGATAAAATCATCCAAAATGTCAGCGTAAGAAAGGCAAATATTGGAATTATACATAAACGATATATTAATTATTCATTTAAGAGAGAGATTATGAAAGAAAGACTGACTCTGTTTTTGGCCTGCCTTTTCCTGAGCGTAGGAATGGCTTTGGCACAAACAAAAGTTTCCGGTACTGTCATCAATGCTGAGGACGGTGAACCGGTCATCGGAGCATCTGTCAAAGTGGTCGGCACCAGCACGGGTACCGTGACCAACAGCGACGGACAGTTCTCTTTGACTGTTCCCACCGGTTCCAAGTTGGAAATCTCCTATATAGGCATGATTTCCCAGACCTTGAAAGCCGGAAGCAACATGAAAGTTTATTTGGAACCCGACAATACCGTCCTTGATGAAGTGATGGTCATTGCTTACGGTACGCAGAAAAAATCCGCATTCACTGGTTCTGCAGCCGTCGTCGGTGAAGAAGAAATAGGCAAGGTACAGGTAACCAACGCCGTTGATGCCTTGAAAGGCAAAGCTGCAGGTGTGCAAATCAATACCGCCTCCGGTCAACCAGGCTCTACTCCGACCATCCGAATTCGCGGTATCAACTCCATCAATGCCGGCAACGCGCCTTTGATTGTACTCGACGGTTCTCCCTACGACGGCAGTCTGAACGACATCAACCCCGTTGACGTGGAATCCATGACGGTCCTGAAGGATGCCGCCTCTACGGCCTTGTATGGTGCCCGTGGCGGTAACGGTGTCATCTTGATTACAACCAAAAGTGCCAAAAAGGGTAAAGACGCTACTGTCGTGGTAGATGCCAAATGGGGTGCCAACTCCAAAGGTATCAAGGAATACAAGAAAATCAACAATCCGGCCCAATATTATGAATTGTGGTACAAAGGACTGTACAACTATGCAACCAACGGTCTCGGTTACGGCGACAACACGGCATATCAATGGGCCAACAGCGTAATGACCGGCAGTTCAGAGTACGGTTTAGGATACAATGTGTACTCCTACCCCGAAGGGCAATATCTCATCGGTACGAACGGCAAACTGAATCCGAACGCCACACTTGGACGTATCGTCAATTACGGCGGCAGTTCTTATTTGATTACGCCCGACAACTGGGATGACGAAGTCTATCAGAACGCTCTCCGCCAGGAATATACCATCTCCGCAACAGGCAGTACCGACCGTTCCACCTTCTATGCTTCGGCCAACTACTTGGATAACCGCGGTATAACCAAAGCGTCCGACTACACACGTTTCACCGGTCGCGTAAAGGCTGATTATCAATTGAAATCATGGTTGAAATTCGGTATAAACGCTACCTACGGACACTATGACCGCAATTATCTGCGCACCGACGAGGAAGGTACCGCCAGTTCCGGCAATCTCTTCGCATTGACCAACATGGCGCCTATCTATCCTGTGTACATTCGTGATGCCAACGGCAACTTCATTTTCGATGAGACCTCCGGAATGATTCTCTACGATTACGGTGACAAGAGCATCAACGGACAATACCGGCCTTATCTGAGCCAGGCAAACCCGCTTTCCGCCAACCAACTGAATACACATAACACAGAAGGCAACACGGTCAATGCGACGGGTACTGTGGAAATCCAACTGCCTTACGGTTTCCGATTCACCTCTATCAACAACGTTTATTTGAACGAATATCGCTTTACCAGCACCACGAATCCTTACTTCGGCCAATATGCCAGCCAGAACGGCGAAGTGAGCAAGGAACACGGACGCTCTTGGAGTTACAACTACCAGCAACGTTTGGACTGGCATCAGAAATACGGTTTGCACGAAATCGAAGCCATGATCGGCCATGAATACTACCGTATGTACGGCTACGATCTTTGGGCCAACAAATCCAACCAATTCTCCGTGGACAATAAGGAATTGGCCGGCGCAGTCATCATGGGTTCCGCCAGTTCTTCCACAAGCGATTACAACACCGAATCCTGGCTTGGCCGCGTAATGTACAATTACGATGAGCGTTACTTTGGTGAGATTTCCCTTATGCGCGAGGCCTCTTCCTACTTTGCCAAGGACAACCGCTGGGGTACTTTCTGGAGTATTGGCGCAGGTTGGTTGATTAACAAGGAAAGTTGGTTTAACGCCGATTGGGTAGACGAGCTCAAATTTAAGGTGTCTTACGGTGAAAACGGTAATGATGCCATCGGCGCATACCGTTACGTCAACTATTATTCCATTAACAACTCCAACGATGCCGTTTCCCTCGTACCGGAATCTCTTGGCAATTCCGAAATCAGTTGGGAAAAGAATGCCAAATTCAACATCGGTTTCGACTTCAGTTTCTGGCGCGGCCGTTTACGTGGAGGTCTTGAATATTATTCCAACAAGACCACCGACATGTTGTCCTGGTTCCCGCTTCCGGCTTCCTTCGGTTACACCGGCTATTACGCCAATGTCGGCAACCTGATCAACAATGGCATCGAACTCGACCTTCACGGCGACATCATCCGCACAAAGGATCTTATCTGGTCAGCTTATCTTAACGTGACCACCAACCACAACGAAGTAACGAAACTTCCAGAAGAACGCAAGACCCTTCACATCGACGACGCCAATGCTGACGGTTACACTTCAGGCTCTTATTTCTACGGCGAAGGATATTCCCGCTACACCTATTACACAAAGCGTTACGCTGGTGTTGATCCTGAAACGGGTTTGTCCATGTGGTACAAGAATGTCTATGAGGTAGATGATAATGGCGACAGAATAAAAGATGCCAACGGCAACTACATCGTGAGCAATTACGAGACCACGACCGACTATACGGAGGCCGACAAATACCTCTGCGGCGATATGCTGCCCGATGTCTATGGAGGTTTCGGTACAAGCGTCGCTTGGAAAGGCTTCGACTTCTCCATTGACTTCCAGTACCAACTCGGCGGAAAGGTTTACGACGGCACTTACGCTTCTCTGATGGGTACGTCCAGCGGTAACAACAACGGATACGGCATGCATGTGGACATCCTCAACGCTTGGACAGAAAGCAACACTGAAACCGACGTGCCTCGCTACCAATACGGGGACACCTATGTGGCCGCTTCCTCCGACCGCTTCCTCACGAGTGCGTCTTACCTGGCTCTGCAAAACGTTACCTTCGGCTATACATTCCCAAAACACTGGACAAGCACTGTCGGTCTGCAGAAAGTCCGCATCTATATCGTAGGCGATAATCTCTGTCTTTGGTCAAAACGTCGCGGACTCGATCCGCGTCAGAGCATCACTGGAAGCAACTCCGGTTCTTACTATGCTCCCATTCGCACCATATCGGGCGGTATTACTGTTACATTCTAAGTTAAAAGAAAGGAACCAACATAATGAAAACGTTATATCATACTTTGGGCATTGTCGTAATGGCGTTAAGCCTCACCACATTTACCGGCTGTATAGAAGAGACCGAGCCCACGACTGTAGCCACGGCGGACCAGGTGGCCGCCTCAACCTCTGCGACGGAAGCCCTTGCAGCCGGTCTTCCTGCCTATTTCAATTATTACATGTGGAACGGAGACTATCACTTTGACTTCGGTTATGGCGCCATGATGATGATTCGCAACGTCATGGACGGCGATTATGGCCGCAATTCCAGTTCTTACAACCATTTCAGCGTCTGGGAGCGAAATATATATCAGGATGAAAACTACGTATACTGCCAGTTTATCTGGAATTACTATTACGGTTTTGTCCTGACGGCCAATACACTTATCAGCAATGTGGACCCAGAAAACGCTACGGAAGACCAACTTGGTTATCTCGGAGCAGGTTACGCTTACCGTGCGCTGCTTTACTTGGACTTGGCCCGGATGTACGAGTTCTTGCCCAACGATGCCACCGACGCCATCAACAGTGACCAAAACAACGTGCTCAACCTCACCGTTCCAATCGTGGATGAAAACACCACGGAGGAGGAAGCGCGCAACAATCCCCGCGCCACTCGCGATGAAATGGCCGCATTTATCAAAAGCGACCTTGACAATGCACTTCAATACATCGACCTGCTACCTACCACCAACGGACACACTTTGCCTACCAAAGACGCCGTCTATGGACTGTACGCCCGTCTTTACATGTGGATAGAAGACTATGCTAATGCACAAAAGTATGCCCGTCTCGCCATTGACAACTCTTCGACTGACCCGATGACGGAAAGCGAATGTCTCAGCACAACGACCGGATTTAATACGGCAGACCCGTGGATGTGGGCAGCCCAACTTACCAGTGAGGATGATGTCGTACAGACCGGTATCATCAACTGGAGTCAGGCTTGTAATGAAGTAACGTTCGGTTACTGCGGTACCGGTACGGGACTTTACGACATCATCGATAGAAAAATGTATGAGCGTATCAGCGATACCGACTTCCGCAAATTGGAATGGAAAGCACCCGAGGGATCTGCTCTTGAAGGACAGAATACGTTCCTTATCCCGGAACAAGCTGATTACGATGAAAGTTCCAGCTCCTACATGCCCGCTTACGCTTCTCTGAAATTCCGTCCTGGCAACGGTAATACAGATGATTACAAGACTGCATGCGCTGTGGCATACCCCATCATGCGCATCGAAGAAATGTATTTCATCGAGGCAGAGGCAGCCGCCCAACAAGGCAATGTGAGTACCGCTGTCAGCCTGCTCAACGACTTCATGAGCAATTATCGCGACAGCGAATACAATTATAGCGGTACTGCGCAAAACTCGGTCATTGACGAAATTGTCTTCCAAAAACGCGTAGAACTTTGGGGTGAAGGTCAGAACTTCTTTGACATCAAGCGTCTCAACATGCCGACCACACGCGGTTACAGCGGTACTAATCACTATGCCACTTCTCGGCTGAACACGACAACCCGTCCGGCATGGATGAACTTATGTATCGTACAGACTGAAGCCAACAATAATGCAGCTCTCAAAGGATGGAACAATCCCAGTCCTTCCGGAAAGTATGATATCTGGACTGAATAAGAAACCTTATTTTAAAACGAAATAAATATGAAAAAATCTGTTTTGTTATACAGCCTGCTGGCACTGCTGACATTGGTCTTCGGTGCCTGTTCGCACGACGATGACAATTATCAGTGGGCTACGGCATCAGGCGCACAAGTCTATTTCTCCAATGAGATGACTTCCGAGAATATCGAGGTGTCCAAGGAGGCTTATACCGTAAATGTGCCCATTTATCGTGTCGATACCGATGGAGAACTGACCGTAAGCATCAGTTCCACCTGCGCCAGCGACGCCTACACGATTCCTTCGACGGTCACGTTTGCCGACGGTTCCAACGTGGCCTACATTACCATTACCTACAACCCGGATGCCTTGTCGTACGGAGAATATGATGACATTACCCTAACCATTGACGGTGCTTATACAACAGAATACGGTGACGCTGAATACACAGGAAAAATCGGAGTAGCCGAGGCTTGGAGTGAATGGACTCCCTACAACAGTGCCGGTACTTGCACCTACGAGTATACATCATTCCTCAGCGGTACAGACCCTGGCCTGAAATTCTATTATCGTCAGAACTTGATTGAAACCAATAAATATGAATTTGCAGTCGGTTACATTGAGGACGAGAACAATGATATTCTTTGGGGTTACGGTGTAACACTCTATCTCGAATATGATTCCGAAACCGGCATCGTGTCTGTTCCTTCACAGTATATGGGCTACACCCACTCCTCTTATGGAGAAGTGAATATCATCGACTATGAAGGATACTACGCTCTCCGTGGATGGGAATTCGACGGTACCTACGGCACCTTCGACAAAGAATTGGGTATTATCACTATTCCGGTATTTTACTATGTATCGGCAGGTTACTTCGGTGCCGGCAATGAATACATCTATCTCGACGGTTTTCCTGACATTTCTTCCAACGTAGTATATGCAGGTAAGTTTATCAACACGGAAGAAAATCCCTACATTGTAGCCAATGTAACACTGGGTGAGGACGTGGAATATGCTTACGTGGCTCTCGTGGAAGGCAGTGAAGTCAGTGATGACGTACTGGCTGAGATTCAAGCCGGCACTTACACACCGCTTCAAAGCGTAACAGAAAGCGGAGAAGTACGTTTTGATGCAGTAGATTATGCCGACGGAACCTACACGATTGTAGTTGTACCGTTCTACAACAAAACAGCACAAGCAGAAAGTACGGCCACTTTCAAATATGCTTTCAGTTCGGCTGCAGAGACATGGTCTGCCGTTTATACTGGTTCATATACCTATACCGCGAAGAGTTATCGTGGTTATTTCTTCGAAAATGAAGTGGAAGAAGACGTAACCCTGTACCAGAGCGACAGTGATGAAAACCGCTATAAACTGGATCCTTGGGGTACTACTGGAAGTGAAGGTCTTATTTTCACATTGAACGAAGACGGCACCATTACTTGTGACCAAAGTTTCACGGGATATGTTGATGACACATACGGTGAGGTTTATGCCATCGACCTGGTGTCTTACGGTTACGACTCTTACACAAGTTATTACGAGGACGGTACGTTCTACTTCAATCTTGCTTATTATGTATCCGCCGGCGCTTTCGGCTATGTAATGGACACGTTCACTATCACAGGCACAGCGGGTGCAAAGGCATTTACTCCCGCCAAAAGTAAATCCAAGAGGGCCAATGTCAGTGGAACATTACTGAAAAACCATTCATTACGGACAAATAAGATTCCTGTAAGGACAACGTTACACAAGTAATCGAATATCATCTTATATTGAGCGGGGCACATTTCGTGTGTCCCGCTTTTTGCGTCTATTGTTACTCAAGGCAGGATGACATGAGTGGCTCGTAGTGAAAGATTTCCTCCTTTTCTTTTGTCACTTCAAAAATAATATGTAATTTTGCCCTCATCACGAGAGCCGTGATGTGGTCAAAGAGCAGGAGACTGCACGATGTACTACTTACATAACTGTTTAATCCTAAGAAAATGGCAACATTTTTAAATCCGTTCACCGATTACGGTTTTAAGAAAATCTTTCGCTCCCTATGGTCGCGCAACCTCGGCTGCGCCTCAGCAATATTCAAATAAATTTGATATTATGTTCGGCTTGCACGAGCTTTGGGCAAGAAATCAACAAAGATTTGCTCATTGACTTTCTAAACGTTTTCGTAAGCCAAATGAGCAGAATTAAGTTTACTTATATTCTGCCATGGCGAGAAAACGCACTTTGCTTGCAAAGAACGAACTGCTCAAAGGAGAGCGAGTTATCACCGACCTGACCTTCCTCGACAAGGAAATACTTCCGGACGAGAAGGACGCGAGGTCCATCATCTACGACGTGTATTGCACCACCGACACCGGCGAGCACATCATCGTGGAGATGCAAAACAAGACACAGCCCCATTTCATGGAGCGCTCCGTCTACTATGTCTCCAGCGCCATCGTCACACAAGGCAGGAAGGGACAGGAGTTCGACTACCAAATCAACGCCGTCTACGGCGTCTTCATGCTCAACTTCCGGGAGCGGACACTCGAGGAGAAGTTCAGGACGGACGTGATTCTGGCCGACCGGGAGAACCACCGCATGGTGAACGACAAGATGCGGTTTATCTACTTGCAACTTCCGCTGTTTCATAACAAGGAAGCTGAATGCGTAACTGACTTTGAGAAATGGATTTATCTGTTGAAGCACATGGATGTATTGGATAGGATGCCCTGGACGGCACAGAGCCAAGTATTCAAGAAGTTGGCTGAGATTGGCGACCTGGCCAAACTCAGTCAGGAGGAGTTTCATCAATACACCATGGCGCTGAAGGTATACCGTGACAACAAGGCCATGTATGACGGTGCCATCCAAGAAGGCTTCAGGAAAGGACAGGCGGAAGGTCTCAAGGAAGGCAAAGAGGAAGGTCTCAAGGAAGGTGAAGCCAAAGGGATAAAGAAAGGCAAGACTGAAGGCATCATGGAGGTTGCCAAGAACATGAAATCCAAAGGCATCCCTCTGGAAGACATCCAGGAAATGACGGGCTTATCCCCCGAAGAAATCGAAAAACTATAAAAGTACAACGCCCGGCCAACAGGTCGGGCG